>LNAP01005348.1_pt1 | contig 11442 bp, 6 predicted proteins | sample 602601 | NCBI WGS metagenome assembly LNAP01 (sample SAMN02440304, study PRJNA202911) | soil metagenome | biome: Subtropical and temperate rainforests or woodlands; isolation source: soil samples (1 kg each in a 20% v/v slurry with milli Q water) were... ... | reverse complement strand
GCTCATGCTCGCGGTGGCCCGCGGACAGGCCGAGATCTGCCGGCTGCTGCTGGAGAACGGCGCGGACGCGCGACTGTGCGACGACCGTGGGCGGACGGCGATCGACTACATCCGCGGCGCGTCGCCGGAGATGGACGGACTGCTCGGCAGCGCGACGACGCCACAGCCCCCGCTCGTGAACGTCGCGGAGGCTCAGGTCCACTTCGAGGCCGCGGTTTCCGAGACGGGCGACGGCTGGGAAGCGGACGAGGAGCAGGTTCGGCCGGTCGAAGATCCCAGCGTTCGCGCCGAAGTGGCCGAGGTCCAGAAGAGAGCGGCGGCCCACCGCGCCATCGTCGACGACGAGAGCTGGGACGAGATCGCGATCGATCTTCCGGCGCCCGTCTCGCCGAAAGTCGCCGACCCCCGTCGCGAGCGCGAGCGCAAGCGCCTGAGAAGGCTCCTGCGACGAGTGCTCGAAGCCGGCGTCCACGGCAGCGACGAGCTCGATGCCTGTCTCGAACCGGGCGCGGAGGTCGACGGTCGCGACGACAGCGCCGAGCGGCGACGGCTGGCGATGAAATTGACGATCGAGGCCCTCGGGTATGGACCGGAGGAATGGTCCGCCTGGCTCGATCCCGACCACCCCCTCCGGGGCGCAGCCATCGAGGAGGACGTGGAGGAGGCGATCGAGCACTACGATCTCCTGTGGTCCTCGCCCAGCGCCTACGAGATCCACTATCGAAGGATCTACGCGACCCCCTCGCCCTCCAGGGAAATGGAGGACGCGGCATGGCGTCGGCACGACAGCGCGCGCGCCGAGGTCTGGAAGTTGATCCTCGGCAACTCGCGGACCGTGTCCGTCTTGCTGGACGTTCTCGAGGACGAGTCGAACGAGGACGTATCGGCGCTGAAGGGACGGCTCGACGCCATCGAGGATGACGTCGAACGGCACGAAAGCCGCGAGGCGTTCCAGGCGCTCATTGGCATGCTGGCGGAACTGGCGTCCGTCCACGATCCGGCACGGGCGTTGCGGGCGCAGGCGCTTGTCGACAGGTTGCGCCTTCCGAACGTTATTGCGGAGGCCGTCGCCGCCGCCCATCGTGCGCGAGCCCCCGAAGCCGAGGTCCTGGAGGGCGCTCTCCTCGATCTGCGCCGCAGGCGAGACCGGCTGATCGAACAGAACCAGCGCCTGGTCGTCTGGACGGCGCGCCGATACGGCTGGGGCGCCCTGCCGCTCGAAGACCGGATTCAGGAAGGCAATCTCGGTCTGATCAAGGCCGTGGAACGCTACAATCCCGCCAGGGCGGCGCGCTTCGGAACCTACGCGATCTGGTGGATCCGACAGGCGATAACCCGCGGGATCCAGGACACCGGAAGGACCATCCGTCTGCCAGTCCACGTTGCGGATGGCGCGCGCCGCATAGCGAAGATTGCAGGTGAACTGCACGGGGAACTCGGCAGGCCGCCATCCGTCGAAGAGATGGCCGTTCGCGCGGGAATGGAAGCGCCGAGGGTTCGTCGCCTGCTGAAGAGCTATCCCGACGCGCAGCCGCTTGAGGATCATCCGGAACTGGCGCGACTGATGAACCGGGCGGACCTGTCGGACGGACCCGAAGAGATGACCGCGGCGGCGATGATGCGGGGGGAGCTCGGTCGGGTGATGAGATCGCTCGCGCCGCGTGAAGAGCGGGTCCTCCGCCAGCGGTTTGGCATCGGTTCCGGCGACGCGATGACGCTTGAGGAGGTCGGTGAGGAGTTCGACGTGACGCGGGAACGCATCCGGCAGATCGAAGCCACGGCGATCCGACGTCTGAAGCACCCTTCGCGCTCGCGGCGGCTTCGCTCGTTCCTGGAGAACTGACCGTGTCGGACGCTGAAAGAAGGTACGCGCCGCCCCGGGCCGGCGCCATGGTCGAGGCCCTGAGAGGTCTCGGCTACTCCACATCGACGGCGCTTGCCGACATCGTCGACAACAGCATTGCGGCGGGCGCCGCGAACGTCGATCTGACATTCCACTGGGCCGGGGCCGACAGCCATATCGCGATCGCGGACGATGGTCGTGGAATGGACGAGGGCGAGCTCGACCTCGCGATGCGTCTGGGCGCGAGGAACCCGCTCGACGATCGCGCCGCGGGCGACCTGGGTCGGTTCGGACTCGGGCTGAAGACCGCCTCGTTCTCCCAGGCCCGCAGGCTGACCGTGGCGAGCCGCAAGGCGGGAAGCCTGTCGTGTCTGCGGTGGGATCTGGACGAACTCGCCCGTGAGGAGGGCGATGGCTGGTACATGCTGGTCGGGCCGGCCCCGGGCTCCGAAGGTCTGCTGTCACCGCTGGACGAAATGGGTTCCGGAACGCTCGTGCTGTGGGAAAAGCTCGACCGCATCGTGACCGCCGCGTTCGGCGAGCCGCACTTCCTCGATCTCATCGACGTGGTGGAAGCGCACCTTGCGATGACCTTCCACAGATACCTCGAAGGTGTCCGCCCCAAACTCCGGATCGCGATAAACGGCCGCGCCATCCGCCCGTGGGATCCGTTCCTCACCGGCGAATCCGCAACATGGTCTTCGCCCGTCGTCGTGCTGGACAGGGCAAGGGGCATATCCGCCCAGGCCCATGTCCTGCCGCACCAGGACTTCCTGAAGCCCGCCGTCCACCGGGCCGCGGCCGGTCCCGAGGGCTGGACCTCGCAACAGGGCTTCTACGTCTACCGCAACGAACGTCTGCTCGTTGCGGGCGGCTGGCTCGGGCTCGGCAGCCCCAGGGCCTGGACGCGCGACGAGGCATGCCGACTCGCGCGGATAAGGATCGACCTTCCCAACAGCGCCGACGCCGACTGGAAGATCGACATCCGCAAGTCGACCGCGCGGCCGCCGGCCACGCTTCGACGGCATCTCACGCATCTCGCCGACGACGCGCGTTCGCGCGCTCGCGAGGTCTTCGCCCACCGTGGCGTGCCGTCGCGAGGCATCCGCGCACAGCCTGTCGCCGAGGCCTGGCGTGTCGAACATCGGCGCAGCGGCGTCAGGTACAGAATCGACGAGGCGCATCCCGCGATCGCCGCCATCCTGGACCAGGCTGGCGATCTCTCCGACGACGTCCGCGCCATGCTGCGAGTGATCGAGGAAACGGTTCCCGTCCAGCGGATCTGGCTCGACACCGCAGAGGCTCGCGAGACCCCGCGTGTCGGCTTCAGCGCCGACCCTCCCGAAGAGGTCGGGAAGGTGTTGCTCGTGCTCTTCCGAAACCTCGTTGGGCGCAAGGGGTACAGCGTCGAACGCGCGATCGAGCGACTGATGCATACCGAGCCCTTTCACGAACATCCGGATCTCGTCGCCGCCCTGGCTCTCGAGACCGTCATCGAACCCGAGGTCGAATGAACGCCACACAGGATACCCGTCAGCGCGTCGTGAAGTTCGTGCAGGAACTCATTGCGGACGATTGCGCGGGGGAAGTCGTCACTCCGCGCGTCATCGACGAGAAGATCGACGAGGTGCTTCGGATGCGGCCCCGCTGGGGCGAGGGACTTGATCGCGGCGACGTCGTCGCCGAGCTGGTGCGCAGGTTCAGCGTCTGGATCGGCGACGACGCCACGCTGGTGAACGAGGCGGGCCACGTCGCCTGGCTGAACGCCGCCCGAAAGAAGGACTGGCGCTACTGGCAGCGCTACCGTGAATGGAGCGAGGTCAAGATCTCGGACAGGGCCGTGGACGGGCTGGATCGGTCCACCGACACCATCCTCGGACTGCTGGAGGATCCCCAGCGCGAGGGACCCTGGGATCGTCGGGGCCTCGTCGTCGGTCACGTGCAGTCCGGCAAGACAGGCAACTATACCGGCCTGATCTGCAAGGCCGCGGACGCCGGCTACAAGGTGATCATCGTTCTCGCCGGCTTGCACAACAACCTGCGCTCGCAGACCCAGATGAGGCTCGACGAAGGCTTCCTGGGCTACGAAACCAGGCCGATCTCGGACGAGCTGCGGCTGATCGGAGTCGGCGAGATCGACCGGGATCCGAGCATCCGACCCAACAGCGGCACCGACCGAACCGACGGGGGCGACTTCAACGCGCGGGCCTCGCGCCTGGCGGTCTCGCCCGAACAGCGGCCGTGGCTGTTCGTGGTCAAGAAGAACAAGACGGTGCTCGAGCGGCTGAACAACTGGATCCGCACCCGCGTCGCCGATGCGAAGGATCCGGAGACCGGCCGGCCCATCGTCACCAATCTTCCGCTGCTGGTCATCGACGACGAGGCCGACCACGCGTCCGTCGACACCGGCGAGCAGTACTTCGACGAGGACGGACAGCCGGATCTCGAGCACGAGCCCAAGCAGATCAACCGGCTGATCCGTCGCATCCTTCACGGGTTCTCCCGTTCCGCCTACGTCGGCTACACCGCCACACCCTTCGCGAACATCTTCATCCACGAGCGCGGCGCCACGGAGAAGGAGGGGCCGGACCTCTTTCCGGAGAGCTTCATCGTCAGTCTTGCGGCACCCTCCAACTACATGGGACCGGCGCGCATCTTCGGGCTTCAAACGCCGGAAGGCCGCACGGGTCTGCCGCTCCTTCGGCCGGTGAGCGACTTCGCGAGCGAGGACGGTTCGCGGGGGTGGATGCCGCAGCGCCACCGCAGCGGTCACGAGCCGCTCTTCGAGGGCGCCGACGAGCTTCCCCCCTCCCTTCGGGAGGCGATCGACGCGTTCCTGCTGGCCTGCACGGCTCGGAATCTCAGGGGGCAGGTGTCCGAACACGCGTCGATGCTGGTGCACGTCACCCGCTTCAACCTCGTCCAGAAGGTGGTGACGCGACAGGTCGACGAATACGTCTCGAACCTGCGCCAGCGCCTGACGCGAAAGGTCGGCGCGGTGGACATTCTCCGTCGCCTGGAGACGCTCTGGCACGAGGATTTCGAGCTCACGACGGCGAAGATGGCCGAGGTCGAGGACGGGCTCGAGCCGCTGAGCTGGGAGGAGGTTCGCGACGGCCTGGCCGATGCCGTGTCCGACATCGAGGTGCGGATGATCAACGGCACGGCGAAGGACGCGCTCGACTACGCCGACCGCGACGGCGTTCCGCTGAGGGTCATCGCGATCGGCGGCGACAAGCTGGCCAGGGGCCTGACGCTCGAAGGACTGGTCGTCAGCTACTTCCTTCGCGCCTCGAAGATGTACGACACCCTGATGCAGATGGGGCGCTGGTTCGGCTATCGTCCCGGCTATGCGGATCTCTGCCGCCTCTACACGACCGACGAGCTGATCTCCTGGTTCGGCCACATCGCGGACGCTGCGGAGGAGCTTCGCGAGGAATTCGACCTGATGGCGGCAAGCGGCTCCACGCCGCGGCAGTACGGGCTGAAGGTGCAGTCGCATCCCGTGCTCATGGTGACATCGCGCGTGAAGATGCGCTCGGCGCGCAACCTGCTCCTTTCGTTCAGCGGGCATCTGCTCGAGACGGTGGTCTTCCATCGCGACACGACCGTCCTGAAGCGCAACTTCGAAGTCGCGCAGCGTTTCGTCGAAGAGCTGGGAAAGCCTTCGCATCCGCGAACCATCGAGCGGGTGCGGGGAAGCCGGAAGCAGCGCTGGGACGGCTCGCTCTGGGAGAACGTGCCCTACCACTCGGTTCTCAACTTCATGAACGGCTACACGACCCATGACGACGCGCTCAAGGTGAACAGTCGGCTGATCGCCGAGTTCATCGCCGGCATGGCGGAGGAGGGGGAGCTCACCCGCTGGACCGTGGCCCTGATCGGCGGTGGAGACGGCCCCGAAATCGAGCTGATCGACGGGCAGAAGGTGAAGGCCCTGGTGCGCGCCGACAAGAACGATGATCGTACCTACAGCATCGGTAGGCTGCTTTCGCCTCGCGACGAGGCCATCGACCTCGACGAGGATGCCTGGGAGGCGGCGCTGAGTCTGACGCGCCGCAGCTGGCGCGGTGACCCGGCTCGCGAGCAGGAGAGAGACGGTCCCGAGCTGCCCAACGGTCCCGCGATCCGCGAGGTGCGGGGCAAGGGCTTGGACAATGTCGCCGCCCATCCGGAACGGGGGCTTCTGTTGCTCTACCTGATCACGCCTCGCCCCGACGAGAAGGGCGTCAAAGGCCAGCCTGTGGTGGCCATGGGCGTCAGTTTCCCGGGCAGCAGGGCGGGTCGCAAGGTTTCGTACATGGTCAACAACGTGGGCTGGGAGCTGGACTATGGCTCCGAGGATTGACGCGGCGCAGATCGGCGAGGCCTGGCGGGCGCTGAGGTCCGAAGGCCGCGAAGGCGGTGGCGAGAGCGGCTGGAGAACAATCGTTGTTCACGAGGCCGGCAACTCAAGGGTCCTGGCGGCGGTGCGCCATCCCGCGCTCGAGGAAGCGATCCTCGTGGCCTTCCCTTCGCTCGCGCCGGGCCAGGGCGAGGAACTGCCCCGCGGTTCGGGGTTCGAGGTCGGCCGGGTGAGCAAGCTCGAGAAGGGCGCCGGCGCGTGTCTGGCCCTGTCCCGAGCCTCCGCCGCGAGCCTCGAACTCTTCGAGGCCATGGCGGCGGACGTCACGGCCCTGATGTGGCGTCATCGGACGATGTCCGAGGCCCGCCTGCTCCAGGTCTTCCTTGGACGCATTCGCTCCTGGCAGGCCTTCATGTCGCGGCCGCCGCCGGGCGTGCTATCGCCGGAGGCGGAGCTCGGGTTGATCGGTGAGCTGGCCTGCATGAGGGCGCTCTTCGAGGCCGGTGTTCCGCCGGACGAGGTCATAGGCGGGTGGGACGGCCCCCTGGATGGCCTTCACGACTTCCATCTCGGCCACGCCGCAATCGAGGTGAAGGCCACGCTTTCGGGAGCCGGATTTCCGGCAACCATTAGCTCGCTGGATCAGCTCGACACCGCGATCGTCTCTCCGCTCTTTCTGGCCGCGTTTCGCTTCGTCCAGAGTGAAGCTGGCAAGACGCTGCCCCAGTGGGTGGAGGAGATCCGCGCGATGGCGGGCACCGCGCGGCAACATCTCGACATGCGCCTGCTCCGGGGCGGATTTGTCGACGCCGACGCCGGCAAGTACACCCGGCGGCTCGCGGAGGCGGGCGCCAGGATCATGGCGGTCGACGAAACGCTTCCGCGCCTTGCAAGGTCGGAGGTGCCCCCCGCGATCCGCGCCGCCCGATACGAACTCGACCTCGACCTTCTTTCCGCACCGCCGCTCTCGATCCGGGACGCGCTAGACCTCGTGGGAATGCCAACGTGACGCTGGAAGAATTCATCGTTCAGACCCAGGCTTCGGTGCGAAGCGAGGTCGACGGCCGCGCTGGGGAGACCGGTTCTCCATACCCCTACCCGGAGATGGTCTTCACCGAGCTCGTCATGGAGCACATGGCGGACATTGGCATGTGCTTCGAGCCGCACCCCTGTCACTTTCTGTCGAAGGCCGGGAACGCAAACCTGCGCCTCAGCGGCTACGCCGTGTCCGAGGAGGCCGATCAGCTCGACCTGTTCGTCAGCCTGTACGAAGGCGCCGATACGCCGACACCGATCCCGGACGCCGAGACCAAGGCCGCCGCCGAGCAATGCCTTCGCTTCCTCGCCCGATCGGTGGAGGGAAAGCTGACGACCGCGATAGATCCCGCAAACGAGGCGCACGAACTCTCCATCACGATCCAGGACTGCTATCCAAATCTCAACCAGATCCGGATCTACGTCCTCACCGACCGTGTGGGAAAGTCGAAGAACTTCAAGGCGCGTGAAGTGGGCGGGAAGACGATCAAGCTCGAGGTCATGGACATCGAGCGCCTCCACCGTCACTGGTCGGAAGGCAAGCCGCGCGACGAGCTGGTGGTGAATTTCGAGGAAGTCTGCGGGGGCGCGCTGCCCTGCGTCTACGTGGCCGACGAAAACGCGGACTACGAGTACGCGCTGGCCGCGATCCCGGGCAACGCGCTCGACTTCGTCTACGAACGCTACGGCGCCCGCCTCCTCGAAGCCAACGTCCGCTCCTTCCTCAGCGTGACCGGCAAGGTCAACAAGGGTATTCGCGACACGATCCGATACCGCCCCGAGCGCTTCATGGCCTACAACAACGGCATCGTGGTCGTCGCCGACGAGGCGGTGATGGGCCGCGCCGCCGACGGCAGCCCGGGAATCCTCTATCTCAAGGGCATGCAGATCGTGAACGGCGGTCAGACGACCGCGTCGATCTACTTCACCCGCAAGCGCGACGGCGACATCGATCTCGCCCAGGTTCGCGTTCCGGCCAAGATCATCGTCCTGAAGTCGCGCAACGACGCCGACGAGGAGCAGCTGATCGCCGACATCTCCCGGTACGCCAACAGCCAGAACGCGGTGAAGGTCTCGGATCTGTCCGCCAACAAGCCGTTTCATGTGGAGCTGGAGAAGCTCGCCGCGACGACCTACTGCCCCGACGGAGTCGGACGCTGGTTCTACGAACGCGCCGCGGGCAGCTACAACGTCATGCTGGCCAGGGAAGGATCGACTCCTGCCAGGCTCAGGAACCTGAAGGAGGCCATTCCGTCGGCGCGCAAGATCACGAAGACGGATCTGGCCAAGTACCTGAACGCCTGGGACGGCCACCCCGAAATCGTGGCGCTCGGGGCCCAGAAGAACTTCGAGCGCTTCATGGAGGCCCTCAGTCAGACCGCAGACCAGGAACTGCCGGACCTCGCCGCGTACAAGCGGATGATCGCGAAGACCATCCTCTTTCGAACCACGCACCGCCTGACCAGACCGTTCAGACAGGTCCAGGCTCAGCTGGCCGCATACGTCGTCGCGCTCCTGGCCGAGCGGATCGGCGAGCGCATCTCGCTTGACGCCATCTGGCAGCAGCAGGGTCTCAGTCCGGCTTTCGAGAACCTGATTTCCGAATGGCTGGGGGCCGCCTATCGGATCATCCGCGACACGGGCGGTGAGCGCCTGCCGTCGGAGTGGGTCAAGAAGCCGGAGTGCTGGGCGCTGGTCCGCAAGGGCGAATATGCCGAGCCCACCGGCCCGGTTCGCGAGATCGCGCCTCTGGAGACGTCGTCCTCGCGTCAACCCGCGCCGGCATGATCGCGTTCTCCTCAGGCGCGGCGCCGCGGCAGGTCCGTGACGGCTTCATCGCTCCGAATCCAGGCCAGCAGGTCGGAGACCACCTCCGCGAGGGCGGTCCTGGTTCCGCACTCCCAGACGGTCGCGACGCGCCAACCGCCGGAGAGCAGGGCTTTGGCGACCTCCGCATCGCGTCGGATGTTGCCCTCGAACTTGGCCGCCCAGAATTCTGGACGCGTCGTCGGCGTGGTCGCGTACCGGCAGCTGTCGTGTCGATGCCAGAAGCATCCGTGAACGAAGACCACGGCCCGGTGGCGCGGCAACACTATATCGGGTCGGCCCGGGAGCGTCCGCGCCTGCAGCCGATAACGGAGGCCGGCCGCGTGAAGAGCGCGCCTGATCGCGAGTTCGGGCCTGGTGTCCTTGCCTCGGATGCGGGACATCATGCGCGAGCGCGTTTCGGGGTCGACGATATCCATGCATCTCTTCTTCGGACTGGGCACGCGGCCAACTCAAGGTAAATAGCACCCTGTGTCGTCGTCCGGATCCAACAGCGCCAAGTATCAGAGGTTTCAGGTCATCGACCTGTTCGCCGGCCCCGGTGGCCTGGCCGAAGGGTTCTCGGCCTATACCGACGCGCGCGAAGAGAACCCCTTCGACATAGTCCTCTCCGTGGAGAAGGAGGCGTCAGCCCACCGGACGCTGAGACTTCGCAGCTTCCTGAGGCAGTTCGATGGCGAGCTTCCCGCGGAGTACTACGCTTTCCTCAACGACGGCGGAACCGAGCCGGACTGGGCCGGCCTCTATCCCGAGGAATGGGCAGCGGCCTGCGAGGAGGCCATTCGCGCCGAGCTGGGCACCGAAGCGGGCAACACGGCGGTTCACCAGCGCCTGGCGACGCTGGCGCTGCTCGACACGCCGAAGGTCGTCATCGGCGGCCCACCCTGTCAGGCCTACTCGCTGGTCGGCCGGGCGCGAAACGCGGGCAAGGCGAACTACGCTCCGGAGAAGGATCACCGTCACTTCCTCTACGAGGAATACATCGGAATCCTGGAGGAGGTGCAGCCCGTCGCCTTCGTCATGGAGAACGTAAAGGGGATGCTGTCCTCCTCGGTGGAGGGGAAGAGCATCTTCGCCCAGGTGCTGCAGGATCTCCGCGCGGCCGGCGGCGACGCCGACTCCTATCGCTTGTTCGCGCTGACGGCCGCCGCTTCGGGCCGCATGACCCTCCGTGAGCCGGAGGCTCATGCCGACTTCCTGCTTCGCTCCGAGCGGTTCGGGGTGCCGCAGACCCGCCACCGGGTGATCATCGTGGGACTGAGAGCGGACGTGGCCGCGCCGTTGTCCACCGCCCTTCCGACCGCGAAGGAGGTTCCAGAGGCGGCTACGCTTCGTCAGGTCCTCGACGGCATGCCTCGGCTCCGGAGCGGTCTCAGCGTCGGCGACGGCGACGAGAACTGGCGCACGACCGTGCTCGAGCAGATGCGGCGGGGCAGGGCCGCCATTGCAAATGGCGAAGGACCCCATCAGGCGGAGCTTCTTTGTGTCGCCGATGCGATGATCGAAAGGTTCCTGGCGGCCGACGTCCGGATGTCCTGCAGTTCCACGGCCGGTGCGCATATTTCGGAGGATTGTCCTGCGGCGCTTCGGGAGTGGCTGTGCGACCCGTTCCTCGACGCGACGGCGAACCATGCCACCCGGAGGCACATGGCGGGCGACTTCGCGCGCTACTTCTTCTGCGCCGTGTTCGGTGACGTCGTTGGCCGTGCGCCCAAGTCGCGCGAATTTCCCGCAGATCTTGCGCCGGCGCACGCCAACTGGTCGACAGGCGCCTTCGCAGATCGTTTTCGTGCCCAGGTTTGGGACGAACCTTCCACGACCATCACAAGTCATATTTCCAAGGATGGCCACTACTTCATCCACCCGGATCCGCTTCAATGTCGATCGCTGACAGTGCGGGAGGCCGCACGTCTTCAGACGTTCCCGGACAACTACCTGTTCCTCGGCAACAGAACCGAGCAGTACGTGCAGGTCGGAAACGCCGTGCCGCCATTCCTTGCGCGGCAGATCGCCGAAATACTGGCGAAGGTGCTTGCCGAAGCAGCTACGCAGGACGCCTCGGTCGCGAGAGGCTGCGAGACGGCGGCGACCGCCTGAAAGGCAGCTTTCGGCCGGTCTGGGCTCGTTGCGGACCATCAACAGGTCTGCTTTCGCGCTGGCGCCGGCACTCAAATCAGGCTCAGCCTTGGGCTCGTTGTGGGCGTCTGGGAGGTCCGCTCTGCGGAGAAGCCCAGATGAATCCGCGTTGGGCTGAGGCTGTGTAAAAACGCGAAGCACCGTAGAATCCTGATGCTGCAGCGTTGGGGGTTCGGATGTCCCGCTTCGTCGAAGGTGAAGATCGCCGCCAGGCGGCGCTGCTTCCCAGTTGCCTTGATGACTATGTGTCGGACGA
>LNAP01005347.1_pt1 | contig 11442 bp, 9 predicted proteins | sample 602601 | NCBI WGS metagenome assembly LNAP01 (sample SAMN02440304, study PRJNA202911) | soil metagenome | biome: Subtropical and temperate rainforests or woodlands; isolation source: soil samples (1 kg each in a 20% v/v slurry with milli Q water) were... ... | reverse complement strand
TTCCGGCAGCGTGTGGTGCGTCTTGACGTCCACGGGCTTGGGGTAGGCGGCGGTGTGGCAGAACGACTGCATCACCAGGTCGGCCGAGAAGCCCAGGCAAGCCAGGTCTTTCAGTTCGTCGCGGGTCATCGGGCCGGTGGTGTCCTGGCTGCCGACCGAGGTCATCTTCGGTTCGCAGTAGGTGCCCGGGCGGATGCCCGTGCCTTCCGGCAGGCCGCAGGCGCGGCCGACCATCTTCTGGGCCAGCGTATAACCGCGGCCGGTATCGACCGGATTCTTGGGCAGGCGGAACAGCGTCGACGGCGCCAGGCCCAGCGCTTCACGCGCCTTGCTGGTCAGGCCACGGCCGATGATCAACGGAATGCGGCCACCGGCACGCACTTCGTCGAACAGCACGTCGGACTTCACTTCGAATTCGGCGATGACTTCGCCGTTCTTCAAAGCCTTGCCATCGTAGGGGCGCAGTTCGACCACGTCGCCCATTTCCATCTTCGACACGTCGAGTTCGATCGGCAGGGCGCCGGCGTCTTCCATCGTGTTGTAGAAAATCGGGGCGATCTTGTTGCCCAGGCAGACGCCGCCAAAGCGCTTGTTCGGCACAAACGGGATGTCTTCGCCCGTGAACCACAGCACCGAGTTGGTGGCCGACTTGCGCGACGAACCCGTACCGACCACGTCGCCCACGTAGGCGACCAGGTGGCCCTTTTCCTTCAGCGATTCAATGAACTTGACCGGGCCGCGCTTGCCGTCTTCTTCCGGTTCGAACGCGGCGCCGTCGCGCTTGTTCTTCAGCATCGCCAGGGCGTGCATCGGGATGTCGGGGCGGGTCGTGGCGTCGGGCGCCGGCGACAGGTCGTCGGTGTTGGTTTCGCCAGGCACCTTGAAGACGGTGATGGTCAGGCTTTCCGGCAGTTCCGGACGGCTGGTGAACCATTCGGCGTCGGCCCAGCTTTGCAGCACGGACTTGGCGTTGGCGTTGCCGCGGTCAGCCTTTTCCTTCACGTCGTGGAAGGCGTCGAACATCAACAGGGTCTTTTTCAGCGCATCGGCGGCGATGGTGCCGATTTCAGCATCGTCCAGCAGGTCGACCAGCGGGCCAATGTTGTAGCCGCCGAGCATCGTGCCCAGCAGTTGCGTCGCCTTGGCACGGCTGATCAGCGCACAAGCTTCCTTGCCCAGCGCCACGGCGGCCAGGTAGGACGCCTTGACCTTCGCGGCATCGTCCACGCCGGCCGGCACACGGAAGGTCAGCAGTTCGACCAGGTTCTGCTCCTCGCCAGCGGGCGGGTTCTTCAGCAGTTCGATCAGTTCAGCGGTTTGTTTAGCCGTAAGGGGCAGCGGGGGAATCCCCAGAGCCGCGCGTTCGGCAACGTGTTGGCGGTAGTTATCCAGCATGTGAGGCCTGCTCAAAGTCGGGTTGGAAGAAGGGTTGTTGACGGAATTGTAGAGGGAAGACGGGGAGGCAAGCAAATGTCTTATATCTTATATAAGACTTGGGTTGATAGCTGTTGCTTACGAGAGACGGCGGCCCGTGGCTCTGCGCGGGGCAGGCAAGCAAAAGGCGGCCTTGCGAGCCGCCTTTGCGCAGGGTGCGCCCCGAGGGCGACCTGGTGCGGGCCTAGCGCAGGGTGGCGTCGTAGACCAGGCCCACTCGGGCAAAATTACCGCCATGTTGCTTGACCTGGACCTCGAACGGGACGCTTTCCCCGGGCTTCAGCTTGGGCAGCCGCAGTTCCTTGAACGTGGCGCCGGACACCTGGTCCTGGGCGTCGTACAGGGTGATCCAGACGCGCACGCCGTCGACCTCCGCCTGGTCGTCATTGCGTAGCCGGCCGTGGACGGTGACGTATTTGTAACGGTAGCGGTAGGTGAAATTGAGGGTGCCGGTGCCGACGTTGGCTTCGGTGTTCTCGACGGAGACAGCCAGCTTCGGTCGCGGGCCGGGCAGGGCGGCGCGTTTGGCGGGCAACCAGTCCGGCTTGATCTCGGTCACGCGTTCATAGCGGCCGCCGGGCAGCGCCACCGTCACCCGCTCCCCCGGATACAAGTGGGTCGGCAGCGGCCAGTCCTGGCGCAGGTCCACCGCACGCGACCCGTCGAACACGGCGATCTTCACCCGTGGCGACAAGGCGACGTAACGGTCGCTGGTGTTGACGACTTCGGCATACAGGACGGGGCGCTCGATCTCGTCCATCAGCCGGCGCGGCGCCGACAGGCTGAATGCCTTGGGGTCGAACAGGGCGAAATCCGGGTCCAGCAGCTCTTCGGTGGTCAAACGGACCTGATCGATGACCCGGATATTGGCCGGGCTGACCCGCACGATGCGGCTGGCGGGCCCCACTTCTTTGGGCGGGGCTTCTTTGGCCGGGGGCGTGGCTTGCGGCGGCGCTTTCTGGGCGAACTTCTGCGCGGCCCAGGGGCCCAGCGCGGTGTGCTTGTACAGGGCGAAACCGATCGCCGCCAGGATGATCAGCACCAGCCCGGCCTTGGCTGGCCAGGAGAGGGATTTGCCTTCGAGGCGGTCAGCTTTCACTTTGCACCATGTAATCGTAGGACGCGACGTTGCCGTCGCCGAACATTTCGCAGCGCGCGTCGAACGAGGTCAACGCGCCGGGCGCCAGCGGGCTGGCGGTGGCGTAGCCGATGCCGGTGCCGATCATCGCGCCGTCGTCGCCGTACAGAATGACGGTGATCTGAGTGCTGTTGGCCTCCGTCGCGCCCTGGTTCTTCAGTAGGCCAACCAGCCGGTATGCCCCGTCGTTGCGCACCAACTGCACTTTGCTGGACACGACATCATTGGTCTTGCCGCGCGCGGGCGACGGCGTGGCGACCTCCAGCGCGTAGCGGCTATAGGCCTTGTCCGGCACCGAGATCAGCACGGGGGCATATTCGCCGGGCTGCAAGGTGTGCGTCGACGGCGAGACCATCGACGACGACAGCGTCATTTCGCCCTGAAAGAACGTGGCGTTCACGCGGGGCGTGTCGATCTTCTTGCCGGTCTCGTTGCGCATCAGCATGACCAGTTGCTTGCGGCCGCGCACCTGCGTTTCGCGCACATCGGTCAGCTTGACCAATGAGGCGTCGATCGGCGGCTCCTGAACGAAGCGCGGCGGCGGCGAGGAACGGCCAGGACTCAGTAGAGCGGCCACCAGGGGGATGGCGATCACTGCCGCCACCGCCAGCCCGATGGCCGCAAGGGCGCTGGGCTTGACCTGCGGTTGCTGAGGCGGTTGCATGCCTCGCAGGATCTTCTCCAGCCGCTGGGCGACATCGTCCTCCACCAGCGTCAAGGCGTGGCAGTGGTTGCATCGGTATTCGTTGGAGGCCAATTTGGTGAACTGAGCGCTGCCGCATGTGGAGCAGGTCAGGGTCACGGTATTGATCGTGGTCTGTTTGGGCGTCATTCAGGCAAGGGCTTACCGGCTAGGACTGACAGGGCGGCAAGGATAGCGGCTGTGCGCGGCAGGCAGGTTCGGGGACGCTTCTATTTGTGACAAGATATGTGGTCGCGAGGCCCGTTGCAGCGACGGGGAGGGCGGTACCCCGGTGATATCATCGCCGCCTTGGACAGCCCCCGCGCCGCGTACGCCATGCGTGCCGCTGCCCCCGAAATCCGACGCATGAGCCTTACCCAACACCTACTTTTCCTGGCCTGCGTGGCGCTTGCCACGTATGCCCAGACCATGACCGGCTTTGCGTTCGGGCTGGTGCTGCTGGGTCTGTCCGGCGTGTTTCAGTTGGCGTCGGTGTCTGAAGTGGCGAACGTGGTCAGCGTGTTGTCGCTGGTGAACGCCGCCGTGACCCTGGCGCGCGCCAAGCCGCAGGTGAACTGGTCGCTGATGGGCCCGGCCATGATCGCCAGCCTGGTCGGCGTGGGCGTGGGCGTGGCCGTGCTGACCTGGATCAGCGGGTCGACGACCGTGTTTTTGCAATTGCTGTTGGGCGTCACGATCCTGGCTTGCGCGGTGTTGCTGGTGGCGCGCGCCAAGCCGCTGGAGCGGCTGTCGTCCAAGGCGTCTTTCGTGTTTTTCGGCGGGATATCGGGCGTGCTGGGTGGCTTGTTCTCAAGCGCGGGGCCGCCGATGGTCTATCACTTGTACCGCCAGCCCCTGCCGCTGGCATCCATCCGCAACAGCCTGCTGGTGCTGTTTTCGCTGAACGCCGTGGTGCGCCTGGGCCTGGTGACCGGGCAGGGGGCGTTCATGGCGTCATCGTTCTGGCTCAGCGTGCAGGCGTTTCCAGTCGTGATCGGCGTGACGTGGGTGGCGCGCCGCTATGGCACGGTGGGTTCGATGAAAACCATCAAGCGGATGGTGTTCGTGCTGTTGCTGGCCGCTGGCTTGGGGCTGATCGTGCCGGCGGCGCGGATCCTGGCGGCGGGTTAGCCCGCGCCTGCCAGGTCCGTGGCCAAGGAGGCTCAGGCGTGGCCGCCGCTGATGTAGCGTTCCAGTTCGTGGATGATGAACTTCTGTTCGCTCATGACGTCTTTGACCAGGTCGCCAATGGACAGCAGGCCAATCAGCTTTTCATTGTCGATGACCGGAAGATGGCGAAAGTGCCGTTCCGTCATCATGGCCATACAGTGTTCTCGCGTATCGCCAGGGCCCACGTAATAGACCGAGTCCGTCATGATGTCGCGCACCTTCGTGCTTCGCGACGAGCGGTCCTGCAAGACAACCTTGCGGGCGTAGTCGCGCTCGGACAGCATGCCCAGCACGGTATCGCCCTGGACCACGACGACCGCGCCGATACTGCGTTCGGCCATGGTCTTGATGGCGTCGTACACCGATGAGTCCGGTGAAACCGTCACGACGGAGGGGTTCGGCTTTTCCCTGAGAATCTCAGCAACTGTCTTCACGATGTGCTCCCGAATCGCTGGCAAGGTTCAAACTTGGGCCGCGCCGCCACCCCAAGCCCCGCAGGGCGCCAAGGCACGACCATGCTCCATCCTAAGCCTGCCGGCCACCTTGCCGCAAGCGCGGCACCGGATATTTGGCAGGCTTGTCGCGGAATGCCTGGCTGGCCATCTCGCGCAGGTTGCGCGCCGCGCTGCGTTCCGTGTCGGGATTCCACGCCAGCGAAATGCCGATGGAGGCATCGGCGGGAAAGTCGGCCAGCGATTTATAGACGACATTGGGCCCCGGATGGCGTCGGCTGCCGGCGGGCACCAGCGCCACGCCCAATCCGCTTTCAACCAGGCTGAGCAGCGTCTGCACCTGTACCGCTTCCTGAGTGATGCGGGGCGTGAATCCGCGCAATTGGCAAGCGTTGATGGCCGCCATGCGCAATCCGGCCGCCTCGGTGGCGGTGTACATGATGAATGCCTCGTCCGCCAGGTCGGTCAGCCGGATGCTGCCGCGCCGTGCCAGCCGGTGCCCCTTGGGCACGGCAAGCGCGAAGTTCTCGGTGGTCAGCGGGGCCAGGCGCACGTTCGACCCCATGGCCACCGGCACGCGCACGATGCCGACCTCCAGCGTGTCTTCCGCCAGATCCTGCATGATGCGTATCGACGTTGCTTCGCGCAGCACGACGGTCACGCCGGGGAACATGTGCACGACGCAGTTCTCCTGGACGTTGCAGCCGTCGCCGATCTCGACGCCGCCCCAATCGCCGCGGATGGCCGCGCCGGGTCCGACGTACACGTCGCGGCCGATGATCACGTTCCCGACGACCGCGGCCAGCGGATGGATGAACGACGACTCGTGGATCACCGGACGGAATCCTTCGAATTCGTAAATACTCATGTCATCACGAGGGAGCGGAGCGACCGAGGAATCTGCTCTTCCCGCCGGTCGCAAGAGCAGATCCCTCGCTTCGCTCGTGATGACAACGAATCAACGTCATACGCGCTCCAACACCGTCGCCATACCCTGGCCCACGCCGATGCACATCGTGCACAGTGCGTAGCGGCCGCCTGATTTGGCGAGCTCGTGCGACGCCGTCAGCAGCAGGCGCGCCCCCGACATCCCGAGCGGATGGCCCAAAGCGATCGCGCCGCCGTTCGGATTGACGCGAGCATCGTCGTCGGCAACGCCGAGTTGGCGCATACATGCAAGCGATTGCGCCGCGAACGCCTCGTTGAGCTCGATCACGTCGATCTGGTCGAGTGTGAGCCCCGCACGCTCGAGTGCCTTGAGCGACGCCGGCACCGGACCCATGCCCATCATGCGCGGCTCGACACCCGCAACCGCGGTCGCGAGGATTCTCGCGAGCGGCGTCGCTCCAAGCTGCTCGACGCCGGCGTCGGATGCGATCAACAGCGCGGCCGCGCCGTCGTTCAACCCAGACGAATTGCCCGCCGTCACCGAGCCGCCCTCCGTACGAAACGCCGGCTTCAGCTTCGCCAAAATGTCGAGCGTCGTGTCGGGGCGAATGAACTCGTCCTCGACGAACCGTTTCGGCTCTCCCTTCTTTTGCGGAATCTCGACCGCGACGATCTCACGCTCGAAGCGACCCGACGCCCGTGCCGCCGCCGCCTTCTGCTGCGAGCACACCGCGAACGCGTCCTGATCACCGCGTGACACCTTGTAGTGCTCTGCGACGTTCTCCGCCGTCTGCCCCATCGAGTCTGTGCCGTACTTCGCCTTCATCTTCGGATTGACGAAGCGCCAGCCGAGGCTCGTGTCGAACAGCTCGATGTCGCGGGCGAAGGGCTTCGCGCCCTTCGACATCACATACGGCGCACGCGTCATGCTTTCGACGCCGCCGGCAACGTAATAGTCGCCTTCACCCAGCTTGATCGCTCGCGCCGCGTTGGCCACTGCACTCATCCCCGACGCGCACAACCGATTCACCGTCTCGCCCGGCACACTCACGGGCATGCCCGCGAGCAGCGACGCCATTCGCGCCACGTTGCGGTTGTCTTCACCAGCCTGGTTGGCACAGCCAAAAATCACGTCGGTCACGGCTTGCCAGTCGACGTTGGGGTTGCGCGCCATCAGGGCCTTGAGCGGGATGGCGCCGAGGTCGTCGGTGCGCACGCTGCTCAAGGCGCCGCCGTAGCGGCCGAAGGGGGTACGAATGGCATCGCAGATATAAGCTTGATTCATGAGGTGTTTCCTTCCGTAGGTCGTTTGTGTCAGTCCAGCAGGATCGAAAGATCAGCCAGTACAAAGCCGTGACCCGCCTCTCGGGCCAGGGTGTGCATCTCGTTTTCCAGTGTCGCACGTTCCTGCTGGCGGACCCAGAAAACCGGACCGCCTTCCCAGCGTGGAAAACCGTAGCCTTGTACCAGAACCACATCGATGTCGGTGGCTCGGCTGGCGACACTTTCCTGCAGCAACAGGGCAGCTTCGTTGACCATGGCGAGCATGGCACGGCGCTGAATTTGCGCAGCGCTAAGAGGGTGTCGGGCGATTCCACGGTGTTGTGAAGCCTGCGCGATGATGTCGTGAACGACAGCATCCGTGACCCTGGATTTTTTGCCGTCAACGTAGTTGTAATAACCGGCACCGGTCTTGCGGCCGAGGCGCCCCTGTTCGCACAGTTGGTCGAGGATGTTCACGTAACGCTCGCGCGGGTCGCGGCTGGCCGCCTGGGATTTGCGCATGCGCCAGGCAATGTCCAGACCCGAGAGGTCGGCCACGGCAAATGGGCCCATGGCAAAGCCGAAGGCTTGCAACGCGCTGTCCACGTCTTCGGGCCAGGCGCCGTCTTCGAGCATGAATTCGCACTGCTTGCGGTAGGCGTTGTAGATGCGGTTGCCGATGAAGCCAAAGGCGTTGCCGGTGAGCACAGGCAGCTTCTTCAGTTTCTTGCCTAATTCCAAGCCCGTGGCCAGCACGTCCGGGCTGGATTGGGCACCGCGCACCACTTCGAGCAGCTTCATGACATTGGCCGGACTGAAAAAGTGCAGGCCCAACACGTCTTGCGGGCGGCGGGTGGCGTCGGCTATGGCATCCACGTCCAGGTATGAGGTGTTGGTGGCCAGCACGGCGCCAGCTCTAGCGTACTGGTCGATCTTCTTGAACACGTCCTGTTTGACAGTCAGGTCTTCGAACACGGCCTCGATCACCAGATCGGCATGGGAAAGTTGCGCCCAGTCAATGGTAGGCGTCAGGCGTGCTTCATTGGTGGCAGCCAGACTCGCTTTCATTTTGCCTGCCGTCACGCGACCCTGGTAGTGATCGGTCACACGCTGTTGGCCGCGCTGCAGCGCCTCACTGTCTTGCTCCAGCAAAATCACGGCCAGGCCGGCATCGAGTGCGCAAATGGCAATGCCGGCGCCCATGGTGCCTGCGCCAATGATGGCCACCGTCTGTAACGGGCGCGGTGTGGCGCTCAGCTTGGCGGGCAGCTTGGTGGCTTCGCGTTCGGCAAAAAATTGGTAACGCAGGGCCTTGGACTGTGAGCTGGCCTGCAATTGCAGGAAAAGTTCACGCTCGCGTTTCAAGCCCTCGTCCAAGGGCAGTGTGGCGGCCTGCAAAGCGTCCAGCAAGGCCGTGTAGGCGGGTTGCAATTGCTGGCGTGGCGTGAGCTTGGTCCGCTCAATGGTCAGGCGGGCCAGCGTGGTGGCGGGATCGAGTTGGCGGTCACGGGCGCGGGGCAGGGGGGTCCTGTTCACGGCCAATTCATCTGCCAGGGAGATGGCCCGTGCGCAGGCCGCGTCAATCAGGTCCTGGGACCCAACGTCATCCAGCAGGCCCGAGTCCACCAGTTGGCGTGCAGTTTGGGCCTGGCCACTTTGTATCATGGCGAGTGCGGTGTCCACGCCGACCAAGCGTGGCAAGCGTTGTGTGCCGCCCGAACCGGGAATCAGTCCCAACAAAATCTCGGGCAGACCCAGTTTGGCGCTGTCCAGTGCGACGCGGCTGTGGCAGGCCAGCGCCAGCTCCAGCCCACCGCCGAGGACGGTGCCGTGAAGCGCTGCGGCCACCGGACGGTCGAGCGCCTCGATGCGCGCAAGCGTTCCGTTGAAGAGCGATGCGGAGAAATTCGGGTCGTCGAAGGAGTTGATGTCGCCGCCTGCGACGAAGGTTCGGCCTTCGCCGTAGATCAGCAGTGCAGCGTACGAACGATCTGCCTCGAAGGTGTCAAGGGCCTGCGCCAAGCAGGCAATCGCATCGCGCGAAAGCGCGTTCACTGGTGGATTGGAAATTGTCAGCAAGGCGATGTCGCCTTGCCGCCTCAAGAAAACGGGCTGTTTCATGAGAGCGTTCCCTCCTTTGCCCAAGCGCCAGCGCCGGGCGGCTTCTATGTAGTTGATTTGGTCATCGACCGACGACGGCAGAATCCGCTCGCGTTGTACCGAGGGCAGGGCGTCCAGACCCGGGACCAAAACGCGCCTTCCGCGGGGCCTCAATCCAGCTTTAAGCCGATCTCATCGACCGTCTTCTTGAATTTTTGCATCTGATCCGAAAAGAAGGAGGCGTACCGGTCGGAAGTGCTCGCAATCGAATACGCACCCTGCGCATCGAGGGCCGCTTTCATCTCTGGGTTGCCCATGGCGAGCCTGATCTCGTCGGCCATGCGCCGGACGATGGCGATGGGGAGCTTGGGCGGAGCCATCACGCCCTGCCAGGCTGTCGCCTCGATCGGATTGGAGCCGCTCTCCCCCAACGTGGGCACACCGGGATACAGCGGCGACCTTGCGCCCGAAGTAACGAACAAGGGCTTCAGCCGCCCGGACTTGATCAATGACAGTGGTGAGTTCACGGCGTCGAACTGGAACTGCGTCGCACCTCCCATCAGCCCCTGCAGCGCTTCCGAGCTCCCTTTGTAGGGCGCATGAACCGCATCCAGGCCGTTGGCCTTCAGCACCATGGCCGCAGCCACATGCGCGAGATTGCCATTGCCGGGACTTCCGAAGTTGAACTTGCCCGGATTGGCCTTGAGCTGCGCGGCCCATTCCTTGAAATTGTTGGCAGGGAACGAGGGCGCGACGACGCACACCAGCGGCAGCGCTGCCGTGCCGTTGACTGGCGTCAGGTCGCGCAGCGGTTCGATGGTGTTCTTCGTGTAGAGCGCCGGCGTCAATGCCAGAGACGAACTGTTGTACAGAAACGTGTAACCGTCGGCTGCGGCCCGAGAGACAAGTCCCGCCGCAATATTGCCATTGGCGCCGGGCCGGTTTTCGACCACTACCGCTTGTTTGAGTTGCTCGCCTAGCTGCTTCGCCAATAGACGAGCAACCAAGTCGTTGGGCCCGCCTGCAGCAAAGCCGAGCATCAGCGTGATGGGACGGCTGGGCCACTCGGCCTGCGACCATGTGCTGGAAGACGCTGCAGCAAGTGCCAGCAACATGAGGGCTCTGCGCCCCGTCCTGAAGCTGCCCTCGTGGAGATGTCCGCGATCCCGATCATGAGCTTGCATTGCTGTTGTCTCCATCTGTGCATTTTTTGAAAAGCCGAAGCGGCCGATAGACCAAGACAACTTCGCCCTCCTGATTGGTCACTGTGTTGCGGGTACGCACCAGTCCACGACCCGGTTTGGATGCGGATCGGGTTTCGATCACCTCGCAGTGAACATAGACCGTGTCGCCGACTTGGACAGGCCGCTTCACGTCCATATCCACGTTCAGGAACGCAAGTCCGGTCCGATCCATCGACGGCAGCACCAAGCCCTCTGCGAAAGCCATGACCATGAGAGCAGGAACCGGTCTGCCTGCGATAGCGTTCCCGGAACGCTGGTGCTGGTTCGTGAAGAGATCTTCGGTAAACCAGGTGAGATTCACGTAAGCACCCAGGTCGCCTTCGACGATGGTGCGGCCCGGGCTGAGCCAAGTGGTTCCGAGCGTCAGATCCTCGAAATAGAAGCCGCGGGTAAGGCGTCCGTGGTCCATGTTTTCTCCTTCAGTAAGACTTCGGCAGGCCGAGGACTTTTTCCGCGATATAGCACATGATCAACTGGATGCTGATGGGTGCGATTCGCAGCAGCATCGATTCCCGGAAATAGCGCTCGACGTGGTATTCCTTTGCATAGCCGAAGCCACCATGTGACAGCACCGCGTTCTCGCACGCATGAAATCCCGCTTCGCCCGCCAGGTACTTGGCAGCGTTTGACTCCGCCCCGCATTCCAGTCCCTGGTCGTAGCGCCACGCCGCATTCATCACCATCAAGTTGGCGGCCTCCAGTTCCATCCAGCATTTGGCCAACGGATGCTGCACCCCTTGGTTCTTGCCGATCGGCCGGTTGAAGACGATGCGTTCGTTGGCATATTTGGCCGCGCGTTTCAGGGCGACGCGTCCGAGACCGACGGCGGCTGCGGCGGCCAACGCCCGCTCCGGGTTCATGCCGTGCAAAATATTGCGGAAGCCTTCGCCCTCTTTACCGATCATGTCCTCGGCGCGAACCGGTAGGTTGTCAATGAAGAGTTCGTTCGAATCGACCGCCTTGCGGCCCAGTTTTTCGATCTCGCGTACATCGACGTACCTGCGGTCCAGGTCAGTGTAGAAAAGGCTTAGCCCGTCAGTGGGCTTGGCCACCCTGTCTAGCGGCGTGGTG
>LNAP01005345.1_pt1 | contig 11443 bp, 8 predicted proteins | sample 602601 | NCBI WGS metagenome assembly LNAP01 (sample SAMN02440304, study PRJNA202911) | soil metagenome | biome: Subtropical and temperate rainforests or woodlands; isolation source: soil samples (1 kg each in a 20% v/v slurry with milli Q water) were... ... | reverse complement strand
AGGCTCCAGCGCTCCATCGCCAGCTCGGCGTCGATCGGGTCGGGCCGCTCCGGCGTATAGGAGGCGCGGCCGTTGATCTTCTGGCCCGCGACGGTGCCGGTCAGCGCGTCGACCTGCCAGGTTTCGTCCTGCCGGCTCAGCGCGCCGGAAAGAGTGGTCGGCAGCGCAGGCGCGCCGATCGCCAGAGCGGGCAGGAAGCGGGCGAGGTCGGCATCCTCCAGTACCAGTGCGAAGTCCGGCTGCATGCGCCCGCTTCCGTCCCAGCCCAGCGCGCCGCGCGCGGTCAGGCTGGCGCCGGCGAAGTAGAAACCGGCGTCGACCTGCGGCTTCAAGGTGAGCTCCAGCCGTGCCGGGCCGAGCTTCGGCCGCAGGCCGGGTACGCCCAGCTTGCCGAGAACCGCGCTGCCATCGGCGAGGTCGACCAGCAGCGTGCCGGTCAGATCACGCTGGGCGCCGAACTGGGCCTTTGCCGTGCCGCTGAGCATGCCGAGCCTGCCATTGGCGGAAAGGTCCATGCGGCCGGAATCGGACACCAGCGTCAGCGCGATATCGAGCGGCGCCAGCATCGGGCCCATCTGGGAGAGCAGCGCCTCGCTATTGGCAAGCCCGAAGGCGTGCGCCAGCGCCGGCAGGCCCTCGGCCTTGTCGCCGCGCAGCCGGGCCTCGAAGCGGCCATCGGCGCCAGTGTCAGCGCCAGCGGTGGGCGGCGGCAGGCGGCCGGAGCCGGTAACGTTCAGCCCGCCGAAATTGGTAATAGCCAGCCGCTGGATGCCGAGCCCGTCTTCATTGCTGGTAAGGCCGAGATCGACCGAGGCGGCATCGACGCCGGCGAGGCGTACCGCACGGCCATTGAAGTTCAAGCCGACATCGAGCCGCGTGCCGCTCAGCCCCAGCAGCCGCCTCGTGACGGGCAGCAGCGGATCGAGATCGACCTTCTCGGTCGCCAGCGTGGCATCGACGCGCCCGCGCGCATTGTCGATCGGGAAGGCGTAGCCGGCGCGGCCGGTGAGCTTCACCTCGCCCATGGTGGCGGTCATGCGGGAGAGATCGATACGCGCGTCGCCGATGGTGATCGCGGCGTCGAGCTTCGCTCCGCCGGTGGGCAGGCCGGCGAGCAGGGTGATGGATTCCGGTGCGGCCCAGCCGGCAAAGGCAGGCAGGTCTTCGGCATTGAGCGACACGTCGCCGGAGAATAGCGACGCGACGGCCTGCCCCGCATTGGCCTGCCCCGTAATGGCTTGCCCTGGCTGCGGTAGCCGGCCGGCGAGCTTCACGCTGGCGCGGCCCGGCAGCCGAGCCTCGATGTTGCGGGCGCGCCAGCCCTCCCCGGACCAGTCGAGCCCGACGCGAACCTCGCGCATCGCCGCGCCGCTGATCAGCACGGTGTCGCTGGAAAGATCGAGCGCGCCGGTGGCGGCATAATTGGCGAGTGGGGCGATGGTGGCGGCGATGGCGTTGAGTGCGGCGAGCGGCGGTGCATTGGCGGTCGCGGCATTGAGGTCGATCTGCCGGGCGGCGAGCGCCAGCTCCAGCTTTGATCCTGACTGGCCGGCTTTGCTGCCGATCAGCCGGCCGCTGCCGGAAAGCTCGATAGGCCGCTCGACGCTGCCGAGCGTGAGGCTGAGCTGCCCGGCCTCGATCAGCGCCGGCGTGGCGTTGACCGTGCCGGACAGCGTCCAGCCATTGGAAACCGGCGCGCCCGGCGCGTCCGAACCGCGCAAGGCGGGGGCGTTGGCGGCTGCCCCACGAAGACCCAGCGAGGCCTTGCCGTCGAAGCTCGGCTGGCCACCGGCGAGGCGCACCATGCCGTCTGCTTCCAGCGACAAAGCCGATTTCACATCCTGCAATGTGAAGCGCAGCCGGGAGCCGCCAGCGGGTTCCGGCGCGGCAAGCCCGAGCTTGAGCTTGCGGCGCACGCCGTCGCTCTCGATCTCGCCATCGAGCCGCAGCGGCCCGGCAATGGCACCGACATCGCCGGTGAGATCGATATCGTCGAGCCTGAAGGCGCGCCCGCTGGCACCGTCCGTCACGTCCAGCGTGCCGTTCTGCACGGTGAGCCGGGCGGCAGTGAAGCCGGCGGGGTGTGCTGATTTGGCGGGCAGCGCCAGCTTGCCAGCCGCGTCCAGCATCAGCCGACCGCGCGGCTTCACCAGCGTCAGGTGATCGGCGACGAACGCGCCGCGGAACAGCGCGCTGAGCTGGAAGGTGCCTTGCACCTCACTGATGGTGACGCCGGTGCCGGCCGCATCCGAACCGATGGCGACGTCGCGCAGCACCAGCGTCGGGGTCGGCAGAATCTGCGCGTCGATCTTGCCCCGAATGGCCACCGGAGCGCCGACCGCCCGCGCGGCCTGCGCCTCGAAGGTCGAGCGCCACTGCGTCCAGTCAATGACGAGCGGCGCCGCAAACGCCGCCGCAATGGCGAGGATGATGGCGCTCGCTATCGTGAGCAGGAAGTTCTGCACGCATCTCCTCCGGGATCATCCGGCGTTCGGCTCCCTCGTCTGGCAAAGGGGAGCGCGTTCAGAGCAGGGATAGCCCTAGTCTATTGATATTTTTCGCATTCTCCACGCCAAAGCGTAAAGTTGCTGCCACTCAAGGGATAATCTTGCCGGGATTCATGATGCCCTTAGGGTCGAGCGCGAGCTTGATGGCGCGCATCGCGTCCAGTGCCCCGGCCCCATGCTCGGCCTCCATGTATTTGCGCTTGCCCTGACCGACGCCATGCTCGCCAGTGGCGGTGCCGCCCATGGCGAGCGCGCGATCCACCATGCGCGACATGAAGGACTTCACCTTGGCGAGGTCCTGCGGGTCGTCCATGTCGACCAGCACGACGGTATGGAAATTGCCGTCGCCGACATGGCCGACAATGGGGGCTATGAGGCCCATTTCCTCGATGTCGCGCTTGGTCTCGTCGACGCATTCGGCGAGCTTTGAGATCGGCACGCACACATCGGTGGCGATCGGCTTGGCGCCGGGCCGCATCGGCAGGCAGGCCCAATAGGCATCGTGCCGCGCCTGCCACAGCTTGCTGCGGTCCTCCGGCCGGGTGGCCCAGGCGAATTCGATGCCGCCGAACTCCGCCGCGATCTCGCCGAAGCGCTCCGCCTGTTCCTTCACGCCGGCTTCGGTGCCGTGGAATTCAAGGAACAGCGTCGGCAGTTCGGCCAGCTCCAGCTTGGAGTAGGCGTTGCAGGCGCGCACCTGCACCTCGTCGAGCAGCTCGATGCGGGCGACCGGCAGGCCGGACTGGATGGTGAGGATGGTGGCGTCGCACGCGGCGCGGATGGTCGGGAACGAGCACACGCCGGCCGACACCGCCTCCGGCAGGCCGCTGAGCTTCAGGGTCAGGCTGGTGATGATGCCGAGCGTTCCCTCGGCGCCGACGAACAGCCGGGTCAGATCATAGCCGGCGGCGGACTTGCGGGCGCGGGTCGCGGTGGTGATCACCTCGCCATTCGCCAGCACCACGGTCAGCGCGATGACGTTGTCCTTCATGGTGCCGTAGCGCACCGCATTGGTGCCGGAGGCGCGGGTCGAGGCCATGCCGCCCAGCGAGGCGTCGGCGCCCGGATCGATCGGAAAGAACAGGCCGGCATCGCGCAGATGCTCGTTGAGCTGCTTGCGGGTGACGCCCGGCTCGACCACGCAATCGAGGTCTTCCGGATGCACGGCCAGCACGCGGTTCATGCGCGAGAGGTCGATGGAAATGCCGCCCTTGGGCGCGTTCACCTGGCCTTCCAGCGAGGAGCCGGCGCCGAACGCGACAACGGGCAAACCATGCGCGGCACAGGCGCGCACGACAATTTGAACCTCCTGCGTGCTCTCGACGAACACCACGGCGTCCGGCGGCTCGCAGGCGAGCCAGGTCATGTTGTTGGCGTGCTGCTCGCGAATGGCGCGGCCGGTCGAGATCCGATCGCCGAAGTGGCTGGAAAGACTAGCAATAACCGCCTGCGCCGCCTCATTCGCGCCTACCGCTCGCGCGCGTTCCTGCACCAGTTCCACCATGCCTGTCTCCTGCGTAACCTGTCTTCTCAAGCCTGACGGGCTGACGGCATATACCTTATCGCCGGCATGGGCGAGCCCGCCAAGGGCGCTCGCGCCCCAGGATGAGCACGCGGAATCCCCGAGATCGCAGGATTTGAGTCAATTATTCGCCACTTCGGCAGGTGACGATTGCCCGGAAAGTCGGCACAATGCTTCTCAATAAGGCAGCGTGGACCTCACGCTCAGCATCCGGGATGGTGTCATGTTGGACGGGATCGACTTCGAACCCGTGTTTTTCGCGCCGTTCGTCTCGTCCGTCATGACGGTCGAGCCGAACTGGGTCGATTATAACGGGCAGCTTAATTCGGCCTATTACAGCCTGCTTTTCGACCGTGCGGTCGACGAGGCGGTGTTCCTGGTAGGCCTCGGGCCGCACGAGGCCCGCAGCGCTTCGTTCTTCACCGCCGAAGCGCACCACAGGTTCATGCGCGAACTGCGCGCGGGCCAGGAGGTGCGGGTGACCCTGCGCCTCATCAATTACGACGACAAGCGCATGCACCTGTTCCAGGAGTTGCACCACGCCCGCGAGGGTTGGACCGCCGCCACTTGCGAGCAGATCGCCCAGCATGTCGAGGCCGGCACGCGGCGGGTGACGCCGTTCCCGGACGAGGTGCTGGAACGGCTTGCGCTGATGCGGGCGGCCCACGGTGCCCTGCCGCAGCCCGAAGGGCTCGGACGGCCCGTGAACATGCCGATCCGGCTGTCGTGACTTACTTGAGCGGACGGCCCGCGCTGGCGGACAATTCCAGCGTGGTCCATCCCTCGATGGTGCGTCGGCGCACCAGATAGAGCCCCTGCGCGCGGTAGGCCGCGAGCGCGGCGTTGGCGTGCGACGGCAACAGCCCCGACAGCACCACCGTGCCGCCTTGCGCCACCAGCGGACGCAGCGGACGGGCGATGCCCTTGAGCGGCGCCAGCAATATGTTCGCCAGCACCAGATCATACGGCCCGCGCCGCTTGAAATCGCGCGCGCCAAGCCCCGGCGCGTGCAGGAAGGTGATGTGCGGCCCGGCATGGTTGGCGTGCGCATTGGCACGGCCAGTAGTGACGGCGACATTGTCGATGTCGCTGGCGAGAACCGGAGTGCGGAACAGCCGGGCGGCGGCCATGGCGAGCACGCCGGTGCCGGTGCCGACATCCAGCACATTGGCCGGGCGGCGCTTCTTGCCATAGGCGGCGATCGCGGCCAGGCACCCCTTGGTGGTGCCGTGATGGCCGGTGCCGAAGGCCAGCGCCGCCTCGATCTCGATGCCGATGCGGTTCGGCCCGATGCGGCCGCGATCATGCGAGCCATGCACCACGAACGGCCCGATGGCGACCGGCGCCAGCCCTTCCAGCGAGGCGGCGACCCAGTCCTTGCGGTCGAGCGTGGTGAAGATCGCGCTGTCGGCGATGTCAGGCGCGATCATCGCGATCAAATCGCGCACGCTGTCCGGGTCGGGCTCCTCGGCGAAATAGGCTTCCACCGCCCAGCTCGCGCCATCGGCAATGTTCTCGATTTCGAAGGCGGACGCGGCAACCTCGGCCGGATCGAAGCTCTCGGCGATATACTCGGCGATGGCGCGCGCCTGATGCTCCGGCGCATCCACGCGCATCATGTGCGTCGCGCCGTTGGGCGGCAGTCCTTCGAGCATGGATCCTCGCAATTGCGAATGAGATGCGCGCTCATGTGCCAGAGCGGGACGGCGAACGCCAGTGCCTGAGGGAAATCACGCCTCCTGCACGAAGCTGTCGAGCACCTTCTTCTCACCGGCTTTGTCGAACTGCACGGTGAGCTTATTGCCTTCGGTGGCGAGGATGTCGCCATAGCCGAACTTTTGGTGGAATACCCGCTGTCCGGTCGAGAAACCGGCGCCGCCGCCGGTGGACTTGGCGATGAGTTCACCCTCGATCACCCGCCCGCCGCCGCGCGAGGCGCCGGGATTATAGCGGGTGGCGCCCTCGTTGAACGATCCGCCCGACCCGCCGGCATTCTTGGCGGCGGTCTGGGCGCGCTGCCAGCCCGGCGTCGAATAGGACGAGCCGAAGGTCTCGGCCTTGTCGAACCGGCTCGGCCCATAGCCGAAGCGGCCATTCTGCCCGCCGCCCCAGCCATTGCCGCCGCGCGATTCCGTGACCTCGACATCCTTCTCGGGCAGTTCGTCGAGGAAGCGGCTCGGCACGCTGGACTGCCACAGGCCGTGGATGCGCCGGTTGGAGGCGAAGAACACCTTGGCCCGCCGCCGCGCACGGGTGATGCCGACATAGGCGAGGCGCCGTTCTTCCTCCAACCCGGCACGGCCCTGCTCGTCGAGCGCGCGCTGGTGAGGGAACAGCCCCTCCTCCCAGCCGGGCAGGAACACGGTCTCGAATTCGAGGCCCTTGGCGGAATGCAGCGTCATGATGTTGACGGCGTCCTGACCGGCAGCGCCCTCGGCGTCCATCACCAGCGAGATATGCTCGAGGAAGCCGACGAGGTTCTCGAACGGCTCCATCGAGCGAACCAGTTCTTTGAGGTTTTCCAGCCGGCCGGTGGCGTCGGCGGAACGGTCCTTCTGCCACATCTCGGTGTAGCCGCTCTCGTCCAGCACGATCTCGGCAAGCTCATGGTGCGGCAGGCGCTCCATCTGGCCGCGCCAGCGGTCGAACGAGGCGACCAGATCGCGCAGCGTGAGGCGAACCTTGGGCTTCAGTTCCTCGCTGTTGACCAGCTCGCGCGCGGCCTCGACCAGAGGGACGCCGACGGCGCGAGCATGGTCGTGAATCTGCCGCAGCGCGGCGTCGCCGAGCCCGCGCTTGGGCACGTTGACGATGCGCTCGAAGGCGAGGTCGTCGGACGGCGAGGCGATGACGCGCAGATAGGCCAGCGCGTCGCGGATTTCCGCGCGCTCATAAAAGCGCGGGCCGCCGATGACGCGGTAGTTCAGCCCGAGCGTGACGAAGCGATCCTCGAACTCGCGCATCTGGAACGAGGCGCGCACCAGGATCGACACTTGCGACAGCGCCTGCCCCTGGCGCTGCAGCTGCTCGATCTCTTCGCCAACGGCGCGGGCTTCTTCCTGGCTATCCCACGCGCCGGTGACGGTAACCTTCTCGCCAAGCTCGCCTTCCGAGAACAGCGTCTTGCCGAGGCGACCCTCATTATGGGCGATGAGGTGGGCGGCGGCGCCGAGGATGTGGCCGGTCGAGCGGTAATTGCGCTCCAGGCGAACCACCGTGGCGCCGGGGAAATCGACGTCGAAGCGAAGGATGTTGTCGACCTCGGCGCCGCGCCAGCCATAGATCGACTGGTCGTCGTCGCCGACGCAGCACACATTCTGCGAGCCCTTGGCCAGCAGCCGCAGCCACAGATACTGCGCGACGTTGGTGTCCTGATATTCGTCCACCAATATGTAGCGGAAGCGGCGGTGATACTCCGCCAGCACGTCCGGGTTGTCGCGCAGCAGGCGGATGCCTTCCAGCAGCAGATCGCCGAAATCGACCGCGTTCAGCGTCTTCAGCCGCGCCTGATAGGCGGCATAAAGCGCCTGGCCGCGCCCGTTGGCGAAGGCCGCGCCCTCGCCGGCCGAAACCTGATCGGGCGAGAGGCCGCGGTTCTTCCAGCCGTCAATGGTGTTGGCGAGCAGCCGCGCCGGCCAGCGCTTGTCGTCGATGTTCTCGGCCTGAAGGATCTGCTTCAGCAGGCGGATCTGGTCGTCGGTGTCGAGAATGGTGAAGCCGGACTTCAGCCCGACCAGCTCGGCATGCCGGCGCAGCATGCGCACGCCGATGGAATGGAAGGTGCCGAGCCAAGGCATGCCCTCGACCTGATCGCCGACGATGGAGCCGATGCGCTCCTTCATCTCGCGCGCCGCCTTGTTGGTGAAGGTCACGGCGAGAATCTGCGAGGGGTAGGCCAGCCCCAGCGAGAGAATGTGCGCGATGCGGGTGGTCAGCACGCGGGTCTTGCCGGTGCCGGCACCGGCGAGCACGAGCACGGGGCCTTCCGTCGCCTCGACCGCCGCGCGCTGCTCCGGGTTCAGCCCCGCGAGATAGCCGCCATTGGAGCCCGCAGGACCGGCGGGATTGGCCATCGCGCTGGCGCGCGCGGCTATCCCGCCCGGCCGGGGCGTGGGCGCCGGCAGGTCGAAGGGGATGTCGAACGCATCGTCGCGCGGCGGATTTCGTGGGTCGGCCAAAGGCCTGCTCGCAGTCATTGCTTGTGATTCTTATGCGAACAAAATGGCACCGGCATGCCCGTTTGGCGAGGCCGGTGCCGGACAGGTGATGATTCAGCGGGGGACGGCCTCTAGGGTCGCGGCAGCACGTTGATCACCGGAGAGCCGGGCTCGGGCTGGCTGCCGAACCATTTCCCGTGGATCTTGGCCAACGTGCCGTCCTTCTTGAGCGCGCTCAGCGCCTCATCCACGCGGGGAGTGAGCGGCGAGCCCTTGTTCAACAACAGGGCGTAGGCGTCCTCGGTCGGCAGGCGGGCGATCACCGCGAGATCGGTACGATTCAGGAGCTGGTAGAGCAGCGCCGGCAGGTCGCCGAAATAGGCCTCCACCTGCCCACTTTGCAGCAGGTCCAGCGCCTCATCGATGCCCTCGGCGGCGACGGTCGGCCCGAACCCGTAGCGGTCGCGGTTCGCGGCCAGCCATTGCTCATTGGTGGAACCCGCCTCGGCGGTGACCTTCTTGCCGGCGAGGTCGCTCAGGCCGCGTATGTCGGAGCCCTTTATCGCCACGATGCCCTGCGACGTGCGGTAGTAGGGCTGGGTGAAGTCGAAACGGCCGGCCCGCTCGCCGGTGATGGTGACCGTGCTGGCGGCGATATCGATCCGCCCCTCGCCCAGCGCGGTGAACAGCTCGTGGAACGGCATGGGCAGGAAGTTGAGCTTCACCTTCAGCCGCTTGCCGATAGCCTCGACCGTGTCGATCTCGAACCCGACCAGTTGCCCGGTCGAATCATGGAATTCCCAGGGCCTGTTGTTGGGGTAGATGCCGACGCGCAGCACCTCCTGCGCGCTGGCCGTCATCGGCGCAAGGCTCGGCAGGGCCCAGGTAATAGCCAGAAGCACAAGCCGCAGAGCCGTGTTCACGACATTCCATGCCCCAACGGAGATTGACGCAATCGATGTTCGACCCGATGCTGGGCCAATTGCGCAGCGCCGTCCAGCCTGGACCTCCTCAATGTCATATGGACTTTATTTGATGACCGCGCTCGCCGGCGCGCTCTACGTGCTCTCGCCCGGCCCGGCGTTTCTGGCGCTGTTCTCGCTGTCCGCCGCCCATGGGCGGCCCGCCGGTGCACGCTTCGTCGGCGGCCACCTGATCGGTGACCTGTTCTGGACCGCGCTGGCCTTCGCCGCCATCATTGGCGTCAACCAGCTCGGGCCGGTGCTGTTCGACGCGCTCGGCATCGGCTGCGGGCTCTATCTGTGCTGGCTCGGCTTCAAGTCGGTGACCTCAGCCAAGGGCGCTGTCGCCCCGGTCGGCTCCAACCGGCCGCTGATCACCGGCGTGTTGTTCGGCCTCACCAACCCGAAGGCCTATCCGGTGTCGGTCGCGATGTTTACGGCGCTGACCGCGCACTATGCCTCCAGCCTGTCATGGGACGCCGCGCCATGGCTGATGGCCTCGGCCTTCGCCGGCTTCATCGTGGCGGACATCATTCTGGTCTGGGCCGCCGGCCTCGCCCCGGTGCGCCGCGTCTTCCTGCGCCACAGCCTGGCGATAACCCGCGTGGTCGGCGTGATGTTCATTGCGTTCGGCGCCAAGTCGCTGCTCGACGCTGGCCGCGGCATCGCCTCGCGCGCCTGATCCTGACTACGAGTGCCCTGATGTTTGAAGCCAAGTTCCAGACCTTCACCGATGCCAGCGCCCCCACGCTTGGCACTGCCCGGCTCAAGCTGTTGCGCGCCGAGCTGGAGCGGCGCGGGCTGGATGGGTTCCTCATTCCCCGCGCCGATGCCCACCAGAACGAATATGTGCCGCCCAGCGACGAGCGCCTGACCTGGCTCACCGGCTTCACCGGCTCGGCCGGCACCGCCCTGGTGCTGCGTGACAAGGCCGCCATCGTGGTGGACGGGCGCTACACGCTGCAGGCGGCCGCCCAGGTCGACACCGCCTCGTTCGAGGTCGTGCCGCTGGCCGACACCACGCCCGAGCGATGGATCGAGAAGAACCTCCCCGCGGGAGGACACCTCGGCTACGATCCGTGGCTGATCACGCAGGACGGGCTGGAGCGCCTGCGCCGTGCCGTCGCGCTCGCGGAAGGCACGCTTGTCGCGGTCGAGGGCAACCCGCTCGACGCCGTCTGGACCGATCGCCCTCCGGCCCCGCTGGCCCCCGTGGTGATCCGCGATCCTGCGCTCGCCGGCGAGCCGGTGGAAGCAAAGCTCGATCGCCTGCGCGCCGCGCTGGCCGAGCAGAAGCTGCTGCCCGATCCGCTGCAGCAGCTGATGGAACAGGACGAGTCGCTCTACGGCGTCGACGAAACGCTGGCGCTTGGCATCGTGCATGTGTACGGCATGATCGGTTTGACGAGCTTCGGGTACTTGGATAAGAAAAAAAACGGCATTATCCGGGATTTGAACGATCATTCGACGAGCATTCACGTCTTCCTGGACGACTTGGTGGCAGGTCTTGCGGCCGCCGCTTCGGCCCGTATCGCGCATAAGCATCAAGACGAATTGGATGGACAAACGTAACGGGCGAATCGTTTTTTGCCCGTTTTCCGGCATTTTCGCAGGGACAAGCCCCACTTGCAGCGTCACAACCTCGGTTGCGGGAAAAAGTGGAGTTATGATATCATTATTCCATTATGTTCGGGAGGTCTTGTTTCATGTGGACCGTGATCTATATCGCTCCAACCGCGAAAATTGCTGATAGAATCAAGCAAAAGCTAACGGAAGAAGGCTTTCTGGTACAAGTTCGGGCTATTAATATGACCAAAAATCAATTTGAAATTTTAGTTCCCGAAGGCGAATTGGAAGAAGTACAAGAGGTGCTGAATACCATTTTGCATAGATCTTAACCAGCACGTCCAAGGCAGCTGGCGGCAAGCACGGACAAGTCCAACAACGGTAAGGCGAGGTGTAGTCGTGCAATTCAAAGACTTGTTTCAGAAGAAAAGGAAGTATGCCACGGTTCCTTCGGCGGACAGGCCTAGTGTCAAGCTCCCGCTCGACGGGGGCATCGACGTGCCCGAAGAACGGCCGAGACGCGAAATTCCCGAAGGATTGATGAATAAGTGCCCGCAGTGTGGTACGATTCAATACAACAAAGAGCTGGATAAAAACTTGAAGGTGTGTTCGTCGTGCGATTACCATTACAGGCTGAATGCGGTGGAGCGCATTCAGATGACGATGGACGACGGCGAGTTTACCGAGTTCGACAGTGAGATCGTATCGGTCGATCCGCTCCAGTTTCCG
>LNAP01005344.1_pt1 | contig 11444 bp, 16 predicted proteins | sample 602601 | NCBI WGS metagenome assembly LNAP01 (sample SAMN02440304, study PRJNA202911) | soil metagenome | biome: Subtropical and temperate rainforests or woodlands; isolation source: soil samples (1 kg each in a 20% v/v slurry with milli Q water) were... ... | reverse complement strand
AACCCTTTACATGCTTCTAGAACATACCGTTTGTGTTTGGCTGTCATGTAACCTCACAATTAATCAAAGCGTTCTCTAAAAGGAGCTTGTATTAGCACACAATTAAGGCTCTACATTTCGTATCAAAAACTAATCGATTCCTACACGACACTAAATTTAAGGTTCTTCTGTAAATAAGACATATGTACAGTACAGATTTATATACTCAAAAAGTACAGAAGAGCTGTACTACACGTAAATTGATAGCAAAAAGTATAGATTTCGGTACGATTATTTTACCGGTGAGGTGGGTCAAGTATATTCGAAGGGCCGATGAGGCAAGGTCAGATTTCATACTGTTTGGGGCCATATCCATTACTGTGGAAGGGTAAATCGTACTCCAGACTCGATTTTTCCAATTTTATGGTTGGTCGCCGTAAAGTTGTCTAGGAGGAAGCGAGTCGAAATCATTGGTTTTTGTACACACATTTTTAGTGTGTGTAATTCTAAAGTTGGTTTATTAGAAGCCAGCACACCTCGCCCCACCAAAAATACCAACACAGCGTTGTTGTAGCAAAGATGAGGACCAGATCTCTCACGCCAGTTCTATGGCTCGCTTTGCTACTTGTTTCTAACGTAGTCTTTTCACAAGACGTTGAATCAATTGCAAAAGAGGTGGGTGCGACATTTTGTAAATACTTGGCATTCAAAAATCAAATTCCACGCAAGTACTTCGACCTTTGTGGCGAACCAAGCTGTAACTGGGATGATTGGAACGATGCTTCGACATCTAAAGAGGTTGCAAAAAAAGAAAGAGTTGTTCTCAGTTACGGCCACAATGGCTTCGGGAACCAGTTGTGGGAGCACTCCGTCGCATTCATGATTGCCGAAAGTCTAAAGGCCAAACTCATGATTGCTATCATTCCTGACGAGCTATCTCCCGGAGGCTATATTCCACCCAATAGTTGGCAAGGGATGAGCGCGATGGAACGAATGCTTCCGAAGGAATTTCAATACGAGCTCCTGCCGGTAAACTCTTCGGTACGAACCCTGTGCGACCAAGAAACCTTTCTAATCGCCGACCGACCGGTAGACTGGAGAGATAGAAACTACACTTCAAACTTTAAAAGGAACCTTGTTAACCTGATCAATGACCCCAAGCCTCGGTGCATCAAATTATTGGGTTATTTCCAAAACCTTCCCTTGTGTGCTGAAGATACCAAGCGGCTCTGGACACCTAAATTGTTCCAAAACGTCACCATCCGCCCGGGTGACAACGACATCAGCATCTACTTACGCTGCGTGCCTCGTCACTATCATTTTAATGGGCGCCACTTCTACGAGAGCATCTTGAACCACACGCATTTTGACAACGTGTGGCTGTTTCAGGCCCCGGAGTGTCCCAACAAACTCAACGAGAACCCAAGCAAGGACGGAATCGTAGCGTCAGTGGTAAGATTACTGACAGAAACTTACGGAGCAAAGAGGTGAGGAAGAATACACATCTAGATTAATTGACAATGTTGCGTATTATTTGAGAGTCCTTGTTCCATAACGGTGTGTTTATCATGCTTTTCCTATGTGAACACCATCAACTTCAGATGGCCGGGACTAAATGGCACGGACGGCACGGCGATGTTGCTGCACGATCTCGCTGGCCTGGCCATGTCCAAAAAGGTGCTTTTTCCATTCTGCTTCTAACTTGCTACTCGATCCAACCCTCCTTCACAATGCATACATCTCACCCATTCTTTACCTTTATTTCTTGTATTACCACCACTTCAGCTGATTCTGCCGGTCTCGTCGTGGGCCTTCTGGGGCGGTATGTTCTCTAACGCCACTGAGATCCATGTCAACGCGCCTCCACACCACAGTGTCATGTACGGGCAGAACCAGTACATCTACCACAACGAAAAGACCAAGGAGTTCTTTGGGTCCTATAGTGCCAAAGAAAATGACATCATTTATAGGACAAACCTCACCAACCACCACCACAACAAGTTACGCGCCAAAGCGGTGATGAAGACGCACAGTTCGAGTACAGGCACCGCGAGTGTGAATAACGCCTACATAGAAGATAAGACTAAAAATAACGGATCAACGCATACTGTGACCTCTGCAAGCAGTCATCCTGGCACTAGTGCGGTAGACGCTGTACAATCTTCTGGTAAGTGTTTCCATTTTTGTTTCTCCATTTTTTGTCTCATTTGGCATGAAACTGTAATTTTTTTGAGACTAACAATTTGCTGACTCTTCCTGCTCGATGTCACTCCTATTTCACAGTCATTAACAATGGAAGACTGCCTGTGGTGTTTGTCTACACAGTGGTGCCTGCGATTTGCCCCGGCGGGTTGCCATCTTATATCCGCATCGCCCTGGAACAAGCCATCTTCACCCAGCCCGATTGTGACGTCATTTTAGTCTCCAACTTTGCTGAATGCGCCATTGTGCGTGACAGTGTAAAGAGTGTCGCCAACTTGAAGTTGGTCGACAGCACTACGATCGTGTCGAACCGCACGATTCATTATAAGAATGTATCAAGTAGTCTGTTTATGACCGACGGTGGCGGAGAGCTGTGGATGACCTCTGCGTTACGATTCTTCATTATGGAGGATCTAATGATTCGTTATAATTACACCGAGATGATCCACGTAGAAGCCGACAATATGATTTACGGCAAATACACCTCCTTGTTGCCTGTGCTGCGTAGTGGTTACCAAGGCATGGCGGCGACGCCATTGAACGCGCACGTGAGTTTTATCACCGCGAGTGTAATGTGGATTTCCTCGTTCGACGCGCTGTACGAGTTTAACAACTTTTTACTCGCGCTGGGGTCCAACAATGACTCCCAGTGGGATAATTACCTCACGTGGCTGCGACCTTATGGGTGTTGCAAACCTGGCGGCATCGCACCGGACAAGGACGGCAATGGGATCAAACCCTTCGCAGTGAACGAGATGAGCATGTTGGCTTATTATCACGAGATTAAACCCATCCAGTTTAAGATCTTTCCAGTGGTGCCGGCGTATCCGTATATGTTGAATCGGCATGTGATCAATATGAGTCATTTTGGTCCCGGGGGTGAGCAGGTGGGGCCTGCTACGGGACATGGTGTCTGGGACCCGAACAGCTGGGGTCAATTGATTGGTGAGTCGATTAATGATAACTGTTGATTTGTGTTTAGTGATTGTCCATATATTGTGTCACTTCTTATTATTATTCCCGGCAGGCGGCACGTCGGTGAAGAGAGGACGGGACAAGGGCTTCACGGATGCCTCTCACATCGCTGGACAGGCCATTCGTATGAACCAGTGCAAGCTGGAGATGCTATGTGGCAACCAGACTGTGAGTCCGTATGCCGCACCACCGCTATTGTCTAGCGGTAATGCCATTGGTGATGGTGGTGCCAGTATAAGTGGCGATGGTAGCAATATCATGTCTATTGTGGATATAAACACGTTGAGTGCGTTGGATAAAGCAGCCTGGCAGTGGTGGTTGGACCACCAGGAGACGCAGTGCTACACGCCCCCTTTTGTGCGGTGCGGAGATAGCCCAAACACACACAAGACTATGTAAGGGTTGCCTGTCCTTGTCCAGGGAAAGGCATATGATGTTAGTAGCTACTGCTGTGTGGTATTAATTGTATAAATGATTCAAATTAACTATAGCAGTAAAAGAGCGATTTTTATTCACTTCGATCTGTTTTTACTGACATTTCGTTTTCCCGGAGGATTGGCCGATAAAACCGTTTCTTGTATTTTCCGACGCATGCGTAGTGCAGCAAGGCTGCAGCACTTTTCAACAGTATTCTGTGGTAATCTGATGAGATTGTGGTTGATATTTGGCCTGGGTTTTCTTCAAACACTCCGGGGTATATCAGAAGAATCCTGGTCTGGCCGCCTTCCGATCATCTTCGTGTACACGGTGGTTCCAGCGGTGTGTCAACATGGTTTACCTGAGTACATCAAAATATCGTTAGAACAGGCTATCTACACCCAGCCAGATTGCAATGTTATCATGGCAAGCAACTATGCAGATTGCGAACTAATTGCAAAGACGGTGGCTGAAATCCCCGGACTAAAGCGTATCGACACGTCTCTAATTCAGTCACCAACCACTCGCCTATTCCTCAATCGCTCCTCCAACGTGTTTTCATCCGACTACGCTAACGAACTGTGGGTAACTTCTGCGCTTAGATTCTTTGTGTTGGAAGACATCATGCGTACAGAGAACTATACTGAAATATTGCATGTGGAGGCGGACAATATGTTATACGGACGGATCTCGACAATTCTTCCTATTCTACGGGAAAGTTATCCTCTCGCGGCGACTCCCCTCACTGCCAACATGTGGATGGTGACCGCGTCTGTCTTTTGGGTATCTTCTCTGCACCAGTTGTCGAAGTTCAATGAGTATATGATGGAGCTCACCATCAACAAAAACTTCATTTATGACAAATATTTGTTCTGGATTCGCCGATACGCTTGCTGCAAACAAGGAGGCATTGCACCCGATGAGAACGGCAACGGTATCAAACCATATGCTATTAACGAAATGAGTATGCTGGCCAATTACCACCGGTTGTATCCGGAAACGTTCCGGTTTCTCCCGGTGGCGCCTGCTTTTGACGGCTACATCAAGCGCCGACCGTTTTCCAATGTGACGCACTTTGCGCCCGGCGGGTCGCTGGTTGGTCCAGCAACAGGTCACGGTATATGGGATGCGAATAGCTGGGGTCAGTACATTGGTGGCACGTCCCGCAAGAATGGTCGGGACAAGGGTTTTATTGATACTTCGCATGTCGGCGGCCAGGCTATTATTCTAGGTGGCTGTCGGGTGAGTGTTCAGTGCGGTAATCAAACAACTTCCCCGTATGGCTTTGTATCACCAGTGGAGTCGCTTAAAGAGGCAGCATCTGCGGCTAAAAGTGCTTACACAGGTTGCTATACTGCCCCTTTTGTACAGTGCCAAAACAGTACGTGGACGCCACTCTGGAATCTACACGTGCATAGCAAACACACATCTGTGTATAAAAGTGTTGCATGTGACTGTCCGTAATTTGTATTTTGTAAATTAGTTTGCTGCTGTACATTTGATTAAAAACTACCTGGTACGTTTTATAAAGTCTTCGAATTGAGTCGTGCGCGGAAATTGGCGGGGATTCCCGCTTTCGCCTTCGAAATGTACGTACAATTTGAGCGGACCTCCTCTCTTTGTTCGATTTCCAACGATCAAATTCGACTTCGACCTTCTTGAGTTGACTGTGTTCATTGTTTTATAGCACTCCTAACTCGAAAAACGATCGTACCCAATAACCTGGTTGCCTCTGCATCTCCATTTGCAACCAATCTTACAACTCTACCACTAAACTTCTTACAAAATGGATGCCGCAGCTGCTCACTTGCTAAACTTCTCGCAACCGTTTGACTGTTCTCTACTGGACCAAATCGTATTGATTGCGATGGATGGAAGTCACCCACAGAGAGCGGCCGCCAACGAATTCTTGGTCAAGATGAAAGACCACCCCGACATGTGGCGCAGAGCTGACGCCATCTTAGAGGTCTCCAAGAACCTTCATACCAAGTTCTTTGGCCTGCAAGTGTTGGGAGAGGCTATCAGTACTCACTGGAAGGTTATCCCTGCCGATCAACGCGAAGGAATTCGTGGATATGTTGTGGGGAAAGTGATTGCTCTCTCGAGTTCCGACGATGTGATGAAGACCAACATGGTCTTTCTTTCCAAACTAAACCTTGTGCTGGTGCAGATTCTCAAGCAAGACTGGCCTCACAACTGGCCCACCTTTATTTCAGACCTTGTTGGTGCTTCAAAAACCTCCGAGAGCCTCTGTGAGAACAACATGAAGGTGCTGCAGCTTCTGTCCGAGGAAGTGTTCGACTACAGCAAAGACAGCATGACCACTGCCAAAATCCGCACCATGAAGGAATCCCTGAACGAGGAATTCTCTCAGATCTTCCAATTGTGTGAGTTCATCCTGGAGGCGAGTCAGAAGCCCTCTTTGGTGCTGTGCACCTTGCAGACCCTGCAGCGCTTTCTCACCTGGATTCCGCTGGCCTACATCTTCGAGTCCAATCTCATCGCTGGGCTGATCACCAAGTTCATGCCTGTAGCGGCGTACAGGTATGTATTCGTGTTTTGTAATTACAAGTGTGATTGTCCTTTTCCTTGATTGGCGTTCCGTCAATGCAACTTGAAATTTATCAAGAAGTGTTGTCTTTAATTCGTACCTTCACCCCAACTGCATCTCTTCTTCCCTTTTACCGCAGAACGGCCACCATTGACTGTCTGACAGAGATTGCCTCTCTGCCTCCTCACGACATCCCCTCGCAGTACCATCCCGCCATGCAAGCATTGTTGGTACACCTGGTGCAGAGCCTGCTGGAGATCATTCCTCCCAGTGCCGATCTGAGGAGAGCCTTCGAGAACGGCAGTGACGAGGACTGTTTGTTCGTGAAGCGACTGGCGCTGCTGCTGGGTAAGTCTTTTATCTGTGTGCGTGTTTTGTTGCTTGTTTTGCGGCGAAATTATTTGTAAAAGTGTTGAAGTCATGTAACTCCATGTCAAATGTGACCAATGCCCAACTCTTTGCTTTATTCGTGATCTTTACTTTCATTTCATTCATATAGGCACATATTTAAAGTCATATTTGCCGTTGTTTGAGCACCCTCAAGTCATGGGCCAGCCTCCTTTACCGCAGGTAATTGTGTGTTTTTTTCATTCGTGCTGACCAACGATCGGCTAACTTTTTGTGTTTTTTTTTTCTTGTTCTTAGGAGGGAGCCTTGCAGCACGAACAAGTGGTGGTGGAGGCCCTGGTCTACATGGTCCGCGTCACCTCCGTGCAGGTAAGAGCTTAAATAATTAATCCATTTCTATTTTTTGACCGCTTAAGTATGGCAGCGTGAGCACAATATGAAATGAGACTGTACTGTGTGTCTTCTCTTTTTGATTTGTGAACAACTTCTGTGTGTCCTGCGTCTTCATCAATGTGTTCATTTCCTCCATTGTAAATCACAGGATGAAGATGTGTTTAAAACCTGCCTGGAGTTCTGGTCGCACTTCACCAAGGAGCTGTACAACGCTGAAGCGGCTTTTAAAACCACCGCCTATGGGACCTCTGGCAGTGCCTTCGGCGGGGTCCAGGGTTCGAGCCTCAGGGGAGGCAAACAGGCTCTCTACGAGGGCATTTTACACAACTTGAGAATATTGATGATCGACAACATGGCCAAGCCAGAGGTACAATTTCCCCTTGTTTTTGATTTGCATCATTTTCAGTGCTCTTGTGATCGCCACCGTCCCTTTCGTTCGTCCACAACATTATTTCTTACTCGTGTTTCCCCTTGTTTATCTCATGTATTATTTTTGATTATATTGCACGTGATCCACAGGAGGTGATTATTGTCGAGGACGACAATGGTGAGATCGTGCGTGAGCAGACGAAGGACACAGAAGTGATCGCACAATACAAGACCATGAGGGAGACCATTGTGTACCTGACCAACCTCAACTACGAGGACACCGAGGCCATCATGCTGGAAAAACTTGATCTGCAGGTATGAGAATTGTTTTTCCTTTACTCGAGTGGTCTTCGTTGCTGTTTTTCTGTGTGTTCTTGAATCATGCATTGTGTGTTGATGTCCTCCGACTCGATTAAGCTTTTTGTCGCCAAAAACAACCGCTCAGTTTATTCTTTTATCACTTTTACCACTTGTTGGATCTTTGTTTTTCTTCCATCCATTGTCTCATTGAATGTTGTTGCAGGTGGCGGGTGGGATGTTCAGTTGGAACGGTCTGAACACTCTGTGCTGGGCCATCGGGTCTATCTCTGGAGCCATGGGCGAGCTGGACGAAAAGAGGTTAGTGTGATTATTGTTTCTTGTGTGCTGCATCTTTTGCAAAGAAAACACATTTTTTTCATGACCAAGAAGAAGAGCTGCATGATTTGGTTCATATTTTCATTCGTTTACTTTGTTTTCACTCACCCCAATCTCAACCATTCAATATTCAATCACATGTTTGTTTTATTTCAGGTTCCTGGTGAGTGTGATCAAGGACCTGCTGCGTCTGTGTGAGGAACAGCGCGGCAAGGACAACAAGGCTGTGGTGGCCAGTAACATCATGTACATCGTTGGTAAGCTATTTATGGAAAAGAAGGATGTTTGCATGTTGTAATTGTGTTGTTTGCTGGCACATGGCACTGTTTCGTATTTGTTGGCCCATTAGCATCGAGCAAGTTCAAAATAGTAGCTTTAACACATTTTTATATTTGTCTCTTCTGTTAGTCATTGACCCTCTTCTTTCCTGTTCCCTCCTTTTTCTTCTCACACACAGGACAATATCCTCGTTTTTTGCGCGCGCACTGGAAGTTTTTGAAGACTGTGGTGAACAAATTGTTCGAATTTATGCACGAGCACCACCCGGGGGTGCAGGACATGGCCTGCGACACCTTTCTGAAGATCAGCCAAAAGTGCAAGAGAAAATTCATGACCCCACAGGTAAGCGCTGAAAATATCCCATTGTTGTCGTTTGTGTTTGTCTCGCGATGTGAACTTCGAAATTGGGTTGTCGGTACGGTCAAATTTTGAATTTCTTTCGGTTTGAGTCTTTTATCATGTCTCACTCTACATGGTTTTCTTTTCTTAGGTGGAGGATCCTCAGCCGTTCATATTGACGTTGATCGGCGACCTACAGCGACACATTGGTGACCTTCAGGTAGGTGCTTTGTGATGTTTCCACCGTCGGTTTTTCATTGGGACGGTCGCTGCAACTATTGTTTGATGGGACTTTCCGAGTCTAATTTTATCCATTTATCTTCCACTTTATTTCTCTTTTTTTCCAGCCTCATCAAGTGCAGTCCTTCTACGAGTCTGTCGGCACCATGCTCTCCGATCAGGTGTGTCTGTGTGTCTTGATTTTTAAGTATCCTAAGACTTTATTCCGCTTGTTGCAATACTTTTCTGATTTTTGTGGACGTTTTGTCTCTGACTTCTGTGCTATCATTGGCAAATATTTTTTTGCAATATTTAATCACCTTCAACAACCATCACCAAAAACAGGGTCCGGCGATTCGCATGCCTCGGGAGGAGGTGGTGCTGCGATTGATGGAATTGCAGAACCTCAGCTGGGGCAAAGCAATGCAGGCAGGCGCACAGAACATAAACAGCCTCTCCGCCATAGGTGCGCCACTTGTACTTGTACTTGTTTGTGTCTTTTTCTTCTTCTTTTTTCTGTTTCGAGTCTTTCATGGCCTGATTTACGAATTGTGACTTGATCACGTAGATTCCACATTTTGTTCATTTACATTCCATTTTTACTGTTTTTGATTGCGCAGAAACGATCAAGGAGCTGTCGAAGATTCTTCGCATCAACATCCGCGTGGTGAGTAGCGCAGGCAGCATCTACCTGCACCAGCTGAGCAACATCTTCAACGACGTGTTGAACGTGTACCGCCTGTATAGCGAGCAGATCATTCAGGCCTGTGCCCAGCAGGGTCCCATCGCCACTAGATTGACGGTCTACAAGGCCATGCGAGGTGTAAAAACAGACATTTTGGAGCTGTTCATCGCATGTCTCGATGCCTGCAGAGAGGTATGATATCTGTTTTTTGCTTGTGCGAAGAAATGAACTTTTTACTTTTGCGTTTTCGGTAGGATCTCGAAGGAGACACTGACCAATTGATTCTCTGTTCAGTGGTCACCATTAACTCTTTCTTCTCTTGCTATTTTTTCTCTCGTTATTTACAGCGCGATGAGGAGTTCGACAGTGCGCATGCGAAGGAATTATTCAACCAGAATTTCCTCCCTTCCATCATGAACGAAGTTTTGCAGGACTATCACGCTTCCCCACCTGCGGCCAGAGATCACAAGGTACGCGCCTTGTGTTTTGTTTCTATTTTCTTTTCTTTTTTTTGCTTGAGATTTTATCTAGAAGTAATCTCGAATTGTCACTAAATACACCACACTTAATAATTTGTCTTTTGCTATTTGTTTTTACCTCGTCATTGTTCACCACACAGGTGTTGGTGCTGTTCAGCACGGCGATCAGCGTGCTCAAGGACCACATTTCCCCACACATTCCTCGCATCCTGAATGCCCTCTTCGAGAAGACCCTGGAGATGATCACCACCAACATGCTCGACTACCCCGAGCACAGAATCGCGTTTTTCACGTTCATCCACGAGGCAAACAGCCATTGTTTCTACGCGCTCTTCAGCATCCCCGCGCACCTGCAGAAGCTCATCATTGATAGCATCGTTTGGGCCATCAAGCACACCGAGAGAAATATCAGGTATGCCGTGAATTTCTTTGTTCATTTAGTAGCTTTGCCTTTTGTGCCAGCTGGGAGTAACGCATCGATCTTTGCTGACAATTACCTTGCGTTGATGTTGTCGCATTTTCTTATTTTTCCTCTTTCTCGTTTACAACAGTGAGACTGGTCTGGAGATCCTGCTGGCCCTGTTGCGCAACGTGAGCGGCAACAACCAAATTGCCCAGCCTTTCTTCCAGCAGTTCATGCTGCCCCTCATACAAGGTGAGCAGACACTGTATTTTTTGTTCTTTGTTCCCTTTGTTGGTCTTGCTACTAATTCCCCTTCACATTTCATTTGTTCTGTTTTCACACCATACATTCTCATTTTTTACCCCTTCGATGCATGCACCAGATGTGTTCGGCGTGTTGACGGACCGTTTGCACAAGAGTGGCTTCAAGCTGCAGGCCAGCATCCTCATGCACCTGTGCCACTGCACCCAGCTGGGCCAGATCACCGCTCCCCTGCACTCGTTGGGCAACTCTGTGGACAACGCACAGTTCCTGAAGGAGCATCTCGGTGGCCTGCTGGTCAAGGCCTTCCCCAACGTCACCAAACAGCAGGTACGTCTTTCTTTCTTCTTGTGTATGTGTATGTTTTCATGCGATTGACAATAACAGCACGAGTTGAGATATTCCACAGTGCAATTTTTCTCTTCATCTTATTTCATTTCTTTTTCTTCTCCATCCAGGTGGCGAGCTTCGTGCAAGGTCTGTTCGACACATCGTTGGATGCGAATGCCTTCAAGTTGCATCTCAGAGACTTTTTGATTACGATCAAGGAGTTCGAGTCCGAGGACAACAGCGATCTCTTTGCAGAAGAAAGAGAAGCCACCCTCAGGTACATTTTTCATGTGTGATGGGTTTGTTTGCATTTTTCCCTTTTTTTCGTGTGGTGACTGCTGGGAAATTGTTCTGTCTCACATCTCTATCTTGTGCGCACCATTCCCCATATCCATATGTTTTCTTCCTTTTCTTACCTTTTCTTTTTTCTTTCTATTTCTTCCACAGGATGGACCGCGAACAGCAGTACGAGTACATGGCGAGCGTGCCTGGATTGATCAAACCGGTAGACATCGAAGCCGATGACCTCTAAGTTCGCCTGTTGACCCATGGTGCTGACTCCAAAAAGTAAAATACTTT
>LNAP01005342.1_pt1 | contig 11445 bp, 11 predicted proteins | sample 602601 | NCBI WGS metagenome assembly LNAP01 (sample SAMN02440304, study PRJNA202911) | soil metagenome | biome: Subtropical and temperate rainforests or woodlands; isolation source: soil samples (1 kg each in a 20% v/v slurry with milli Q water) were... ... | reverse complement strand
TCCTCGGTGAGCGAGAGCTTGCGTGTGGTTCGGTGCAAGAGGCGCACACCCAGTCGCTCTTCCAGGTCCGCTACGTAGCGGGACACAGCGGCTTTGGACATGTCCAGCGATTCCGCCGCCCGCACAAAGCTGCCGGCATCCACCACCGCAGCAAAGGTTTGCATTTCCAGAAACTTGTCCATTATCTCATTTAAAGAAACTATTAATCGCATTTAAGCATATTTATCTTTTATTGAGAAACAAATAAAGTTCAACTCATGCCTTGAGCACAACGACTCGGGCTCCTCACACATTGAAAGGAAATCGTATGAAAGTTCTCGTTATTGGTGCCGGCAACATGGGCTCCGGATTTGTCAAACAACTCTCTGCCGCAGGCCACACCGTGAGCGTTACCGCTCGCGATGCCGCCAAAGCCGCTTCCACGGCCTCTCAGTACGCCAACGCCAAGGCAGTGCCTGCCACCGGTGCCGCCGAAGGCCAGGACGTGGTGATTCTGGCCACGGGCTACGGCGATGCCGTGGCTGCACTGCAATCCGTGGGCAACCTGCAAGGCAAAGTGGTGGTGGACATCACGAACCCGCTGACCGCCGACTACATGGGGCTGACCCTAGGTTATAGCACTTCGGCTTCGGAAGAAATTGCCAAGGCCGTTCCCGATGCACAAGTGGTCAAGGCCTTCAACACCGTGCTCGCGCAAGTGCTGGGCGAAGGCGCTGTATTGGCCGACGGCGGCAAGGTCACCGTGTTCGTTGCCGGTGACAACGAAGCCGCCAAGACGACCGTGAAAGCATTAGCCGAGAGCTTGTGCTTTGCAACGGCCGATGCCGGTGGTCTGAAGAACGCGCGCTATCTGGAACCCGTGGCGGGTCTGAACATTTACTTCGCCTATGGCGCAGGACGTGGCACCGCCATCGCTCCGGCATGGCTAGGTTTTAAATGAGCTCTGAGGCACTGCAACGCAATCCGCTCACGCAAACAAGGGCTGCCGCCGATATCACCGCGCTGGAGATGCGCGGCGACACCAGCTTGGTGCTGCGTGTAGCGGATGCACAAACACTGTTCCGCAGCGAGTTCCCACTGGGCGTGGATTCGCTGGTGCAGCAAAGCCTCAGGCATGCTCCACCGCAGCCCATCGAACTCGAACACGCCATTGAGTTGACGGAAGAGGCGGTGATGCCCTTGGCGGCCCAGTTTTCTGGCACCACTGGGCTCATCCTGCAAGGCCTGGGCGCATCCCTGATCGTCCACAGCCTAAAGAACAGTGGCATCGCGCAGATTGCACTCACCCTGGATGAGGTGGAAGCGCTGTTCAACCGATTGGTGTCGGTCAGCCAAGGCCGACCGGCAAGTCAGGAGACCCTGCCGACGGATGCCCGCTTCTTCGCAGCCATGCTGATACTTCGGGAATTCATGCACCACCTGCACTTTGTGCAAGTCACGCTTCAACCAGTGAAGGAATAGTTATCGTAGAACTCGCTATTTACACCTTCGGCGACCTAGCACGGCTTTCTTGATAAGCCCCGATCCACTTCTACAGTTAGTCTGGGAGTTAGGATGATTCCATCAAACTGACCGCTGGGATCCAACAAGTTCTACATCGGATCATGTCAGGTCACTTCACCATGCTCAAAACGATTGGCACCGCACCACACTGAAAGCATGAATTGGGTAACGAATCGCTCAGGCCGGTAACCCCGATTGCTGCCTGGTTGCGGCAAACCGCAGGCCGTCAGGACAGACTCAAATCCAAGGTGATTGAGCATGTGTTTCATGATGCCCCGGGCGGTGATCTCCCTGTCGCTAGAACCATGGTCAAAGTCCATCCTGTCCTCTGTGCACTAAAATCGCGATCATGGACTGCAGATCGAAACCAACCTTAAAATCATTTAAATCAATAAATTACGCTAATGACTTCAATTATAAAGAGGGGACTAATGGAATATGTCGGATGATCAAAAAATTAAAACTTGCACGACCTCTACGACTGTGTTTAACCATCAATGACTTTCAGATAAGGATTATTAGGGAGCAACTCCGCAAGTAAACACATGGATCAGCTAACAGATAGCCATGTAAACGCCTGGATTTCCTGGGTCCCGTGACTTCGCAGGTCCATTGGGATGCTTGCGGTGCAGTTGCAGCCTCTCGAAGCGCTTCTGTGCCCATTGCCAATCCTGCTGCTCCTCCTGCTTGGCCAACACGACGACTTGGGGGTGTTCCTGCGCATAGCGTTGGAATACGCCTGGGCTGACCAGGTAAGCGGTATCGCTTACGGTACGGCCCTACATCGTGCCATTGTCGCTACAGACAATCAAGATCGTCCGGTACCTGCTGGAGCGGGTCAAACTCGCGCAGCGTTATCTGCTCGCACACCGCAGCAATCTGACAAAGCGTATCAGCGAAAATACGCTCAACGGTGCCGTGAAGCGTATGGGTTACAAAGACCTGCTTACCGATCATGGCATACGCGGTACGATCTCCACCGCCCTCAATGAGTTCGGCTACCTCAAGAAGTGGGTTGACGCCCAGCTTTCCCACTCCGATCCGGATAAAGTCAGTACGGCCTAAAACCATGCCGAGTACGTCGAGCCACGCCGCCGGATGATGCAGGATTGTGCCGACCGCCTCGACCTGATCGAACAAGGCCACGTGAAAGCTGCCAGCACACACCTCACGATCCGCATCGAAGGGGTGCCAGCAATGGCCAACATTGAGAACGCGAGCGGCTCTGCCGTCGCATCCGCCACAGACAGTGCACAGACCACTATAGAAACACCCATTATCGTCAGCACAATCAACCACAGTGCCGCATTTCAGCGACTCTCCTCCCTACCACCGGCAACAGCTCACGTCCAAGCACCGGAACCAGAGATATCCGCGATCCAGCGCGAGCGCGAGGAAATGCTGGCCATCTATGAAGCGCCGACTAGCTTACCCGTTCCGCTATTTGCCAAGCTGGCCGGCAAATCCAAGGATCAAATCAATCGAGAGCTCAAGGCTGGCAAGCTGCTATCGATCAGTCTGGGCAACCGGGGACAGCGCATTCGCGATTGGCAACTGGTGCCACTCAAACAGAAACTGGCCCAGGTCCTTTTGAAGGAGTACCCGGATACGGATTCATGGTCGCTCTACCATCTGCTGACAGAACCGCATGCGGAGCTGGCAGATCGTGCGGCCATTGACATCGTCACCCCAGCGAACCTGGGCATGGTGCTGCGGGCCATTAGGTCCAGCCAGCGAGACCTTGAGGATGATCTGTCGCAAGTCTCTGAGCACGCGCGGCGAGACGCTCAACGGCTGGTGGACAATGTTGCCGTGTTCGAAGGAACTCAGTGGTAAGGCGATGAGGCCCGCCGACCAAGGGGCGCAGAACGATGCCCCAGCCACGGGCCCGTGTGATTCTCGAACGCGGCGCAACCCCTACGCAATAGCCCGCGGCGACCAAGGTCGCCATGAGCTCAAAGGAAGATGCCGCCGGCCCACTGTCTGCATCCTCAACCACTGCCGCCGACTGCCCGCTCAATAATGTGCGGGCAGTCGGCGGCCAAAGCAATACTTTATAGGCCAGCAGCATATCAATCGTGATTTCGGCGCCTGCCAGCAACGGAGAACCAACGGGCAAGGCAATGGCCAGCTCATCGTGCCCAACGCAGTCGGCCGACCGGCACCACCACCTATAAAGCAGAGCCGGCCAGAGCCTTTGGCCAAGCCGTTCGTTCGATCCGAACGCGACAGGGCATTGCCTAGGAAGCTCTAGCGCAACTGGCGTAGATAGAACGGTCCCACAGAAGATTGAACGAGGCGAGCACATGCCTACTTTGGGCATCATTCTCAAGATTGCTAAAGCACTGGAATGCAGTGCAGCTGATCTGATGGCGGCGACCGAGAGAAACCTACAATCCTAAAAGCGCTGCGCGTTGATGCCGCCTCACGATTAGGTGACGAACTCTTCTTCCTGGACACTTAGGCGCGCAATGAAGCGATCCAGTTGCTCCGAACCGTTCTTCTCCAGGCACAGTACATAGGTTGTAAGCACGGGGGGAGCATTGTCCATGATCGGGCGCACAACTACCCCGGAGTGACGGCTGGTGGCCAACTGCGCCGCCGTCACAAAGCCCAGACCATAGCCAGCAGCTACGAGCGTGAGCATCATGTCGAGCGACCCGGCCTGCTCGACTAGGATAGGTTCACCACCCAGGGTGCGCAACAACCGCGCTAACTGACGACAGAAGCCTTCACAGGCCTCGGGATCACAGGCTACCAAGGGATATCGTGCCAGTTCCTCCCATGGCACTCGAGGGTGAATAAGCAGCGGGTGACGCGCCGGTATAGCCAGCATCAGCGGGTCGTGCCAGATAGCCCGGGCCGAGATGTCGACGCCAACGTCGTCGGCCCGTGCCAACCCGGCGTCAAAGTAACCATCGCGCAGACCGCGCAATTGCTCCGCCAACGGAACTTCAACTAACCGCACTTCTACTTCCGGCTCCTCTTCGCGGCAACGCGCCAGCCAAGCAGACAAACGCGGCTCGATGGCTCCATCAGAAACGGCAATGTGCAGTGTGCCCCGATAGCCCGAGGCCACGGCGATGACGTTGCTACGGGCCAATTCAAGCGTAGCGAATACGCGGTTCACATCCTCCAGGAACACCTGGCCAGCAGCGGTGAGACGGGTCCCGCGCCGGTTGCGAACAAACAGTTTTACGCCCAGATCTTCTTCCAACTCCTTAATGGTACGAGACAATGGCGACTGCTCGATGTGTAAGCGTTCTGCCGCGCGGACAAAATGAAGCTCTTCGGCCAGTACCAAGAAACAACGCAAATGTCGAAAATCCATTATGCCCTCCATTAAAAGATCTGTGAATTTCCAGGCGGGAGGTATCATCATTACCGGCTGAACCCACGGTAACAATGAAGGGCATGAAAGTGACTCAGACCGCAACGAGGTTAGTTCTACTTGTGCTTGCCGCAACTCTGGGACCCTGAACAAACATTTTCTGGATGCATAATTATCACCCAGTGAATTTCAGATTCCTCCTGGATATCACCTCAACCACCAATATGGCTCATTTCAACCCGGCGCATGTATGTCACAGGGCTGAGACCTCGCACTTCTGAGTATCTATCTGTCCTTTGGGCCCATACGGATGCAATCTTTTCATATAAAGATTCATCATCGCTTGACTCACGCAGTAAGGGACGCATGTCGACACTTTGCTCGCCGAATAGGCAAAGATAAAGTCTCCCGTTCGACGCTAGTCGCGCTCGAGAACAATCCCCGCAAAAGGGCTGAGTCACACTAGAAATCAGCCCGATTTCTCCCTGACCATCTACGTATCGCCAGCGTTTAGCCACCTCACCCTTGGCAGAAGGCACCACGGGCTCCAATGAAAAATGCTGATGCAACAGGGCGATAATCTCCGAAGAAGGAAATACCGTACTCCTGTTCCATTGATTGGTATTACCCACGTCCATAAACTCGATAAAGCGCAGGATGTGGCCGGTTCCCCGAAAATATTGGGCCATAGGCAGGACTTGATCATCGTTGACGCCGCGCTTGACCACCATATTTATTTTTATGGGAGCAATGCCGGTCGACCTTGCAGCCTCAATACCCTGCAGCACGTCATCGACGGTCCAGTCTGCGTCCGTCATCCTTTGGAATACCGTGTTATCTAACGCATCCAGGCTTACATTCAAACGCTTGACACCTGCTTGCGCGAGGCTTTGTGCTTTACGCGCCAGCAAAGCCCCATTTGTGGTCAATGAAATATCCACAGGGCGCCCCTCGGGTGTTGTGAGCGCTACAAGCCTGGACGCCAATATGTCCACGTCTTTGCGCAATAATGGTTCGCCGCCTGTGATACGGATTTTTCTTACTCCTAAACTCACGAATACTTTCGCTGCCCGCTCGATCTCTTCGTGAGTCAATAGCTCGCTATGCGGAAGAAATTGAAAATCTTTCCCGAATACCGACCGCGGCATGCAATAGGTACATCGAAAATTACATCGATCGGTGACGGATATACGCAGATCTCGCAACGGCCTCGCATGCTGGTCCAGTAAGATCGATTCGTCCAGGGGTACAGCGCCTTTGACTGCCGCCGGCATAGGCGTTAGGCGAGGATCATGCAATAAGTGTTCGTTCATGCTCGGCTTTATCGTTGTTTTGGAAACCCCGCTTTATACGGAATAAAGCGGGGCTGTGTAGCGTACGGCTAATCGAAGCGCTCCCTTTTTTATGCTGGCTTAGGCATGGCAAATCGACGATCTTTAAAACTGACCGTTCTTTTGAACTCTTCCATGGTGCCGGCCTTACGGATATTGCCCCATGTGCCCTTGTAATAAGGGATTATGTTCCGATCAGTCCAGTCCGTGGTTACATCGCCCTGGATGCCGTTTACGTAACCGAACAGCATGAAGGTCTGGCCGCGCTTGATTTGCGCGACCGGATACACCATGGCATACGTGGAACCGAAGTCGTTATAGACCTCCACGATGTCGCTGGCGTCTACGCCGAGCTCCTGGCAATCGTCAGGGTTGATTTCGATATAAGCCATGGGATAACGCTCTTGGGCGAAACTATTGTATTGATCGTGATAAGCGGTTTGCCATATCTCGTTGTTTCGCCCATTGTTAAGCCAGAATTTATATTTTTTCTTTTGAGCCGCAACGGTTTCAGGCAAACCATTCCAGGGTGCGGGCAAGAAATGGGCTTTGCCATCGTCTGTGTCGAACTTTGAGTCGGTGTAGAGCATTTCTGTGCCTACGAACTTGCCATCTGTGTAAGACTTGACGGGAAGCTGCACACCATTATTACCCGTGGCTCGCAGACGCTCATAGGTAACCAGATGGCCCGAGTCGCCTCCTTGGCTATCGATCTTCGGCGCGCCGGGTTGACCGGCTTGGCGGAACCCATCATTGAAGGCGTCTTCTTCCGTCTTCCAGTCAAAGCCATTGAAACGCTCGGCCATCGCCGTGTTGCCCTCTTTCTCGTAAAGCGCGCGTATCGTATTGGCAATCTTTGCGGCAATGAGGCAGTCCGCCATCGCAGAACCAGGAGGATCCATGAATTTTTCGGATAAGCGAATACGCCGCTCTCCATTCATCGACGTAAGGTTGATCTCTCCGGGATGTGCTGCCGGCAGCAATAGATGGGCGGCTTCGGCAAGCTTGGTCGGATAAAGATTAATGCTCGCGACAAACAGCCCGCCCTTCTCTGTTGCCTCATAAATGATATCGATCATCTCTTCGGTGCTGGCCCCGCGCGCCTTTTGCATCGCCTCTTTGACGATGGCCGATCGCTTTAACACGGCTTCTCGCAACGCCTGAGCGTTATTGCTGGTCTGAAAATTATTGCATCCCCACCAGGTCATCATGCGGCCTTTTCCCTGGATCAGCTCTTGATCGATATAAATCTTGGTGTCGCCGGGATAAGGCGGCCGAGTGTAGCCTTCTTGGTGCCCCCCCATGCGCACACAGCCTGTACCGCGGCGGCCAACGTTATGGGTCGCAATCACCAGGCTGAGCAAGGCCGACTGAATGACGTAATTGTCATTGCCCCAAATGATGCCTTTTTCATAAGCATGCATACTGCGCGGCATCTGGCCTGTCTTCTTAGGCTTGTACGACCAATCTGCCGCTTTTTTGAGGTCCTCGACAGACACCCCGGTAATCTTGCTGCATTCGTCAAGCGATAGGCGGTTAGTCTGTACGGTCGAATCGAATCCAGATGTATGCTGTTCAATGAACGGTTTGTCTATCCACCCCTGCTCCACCACATAGGTGAACAGGCCATTAAAAAGAGCGGTGTCCGTGCCTGGCTCAATCGCCAAATGCAGTACACGTTCCTTGCCAGCCACCTGACGCGCAATGGAGATGGAGGGTGTTTCACGAGGATCTACGAATATGATTCGCGTCGGCGGCAACTCCTCATCGGGAAACCGCTCTTTCTTCTTGCTGCTGGTTTGGCCATACAAGTTCGGCACCCAATGGTTTAGGAAGTAATTGGTTTGCGACTCGTAAGGATTATTGCCTATGGACCAAAGTACATCGGCGAGCTCCGCGTCTTCGTAGGCGTTATTAAGCTCGCCAATGCCCATGTCGCGCGTGGCGTGGCACTCGGAGTTATACGCCGGGCGATTGTGAATGCGGACCATGGGTGTTTGTAGCGCCGAGAACATCAGCTTGCCGGTACCCCAGGTATTCTCAAACCCACCTCCGGCGCCGCCATGATCAAAACAGGAAAACACAATGCCTTGGGGCCCGTCTTTATCCAGCGTTTTCTTAAGCAACCCGGCGTAGAGCGCCATGGCTTGATCCCAAGACGTATCGACCCATTGATCGGCAGCATATAGACGCGGCTGCTTGAGCCTATCCTTGCCATCGCCTTCGGGGGTATACATATACGTCGCCATCCGGCCACCGCGGGTCGAGCTTAGCCCGCCATTCACGACACATTCCTTATCCGGCACAATCATGATGTTGTGGCGACTACCATCGTGTTCGGTAATGACGTTGGTCATGGCTGGCGTCAGCGTGGTGGCATAGGGCGGCAGCTGCTGACGAAAATCAAGGCCCAAGGCATTGTCCTGGGGCGCTCGACCGCCCTCCTTCTGTTCGGGCCACTTATATACGTGATAACCGCAGCCGACGATACAAAAATGACAGGTCATATTGGTGCGTTGGGCGTTTGCGGGCGGCAAGGTGATGCGATCTTTTTTGGCTGGCATGACATTTATCTCCGAATTAAATTATGTTGGCTTGACGTCCATAGATCAGCCCATCGACACCAACGGCTGAAACGGTGTCAGTGGCTTCGTCATACCGCAATAGCACGCGCGGGAGATTCTCTGTTGCCTGTCCGCAAATCATCTGGCCCGCCTTCTCGGCATCGAACTCGCTGAAATGGCATGGGCACTTGAACGTTTTAGTGTTGTTGTCATAGATTGTCGGGCAGCCCATATGGGTGCATAGAGTGCTATACGCGACAATATCGCGATCAGGTCCGACTCCTCCTGGGACAGGGGATCCCAGTTTGATCGCGGTACACGGTGAGCGTTCGTCGGGATAACTGAATGAGAGCGGCGCCTCAACCGTCAGCTTTTGGGCCGCCGCGACGGCTTTGCTCGGATAATCCAACGTGGTTTTGGAGGGGTCGGCCGGTGATGTCTGAGCATTGGCACTTGTGAATGGCACCAAGGTAGCGGCCGCTGCGACACCGCTGCCTCCACTGAGTTTAAGAAAACCGCGTCGGTTGATAGTCGTAGTATCGGACATGGGGGCAATTCCTATTGAAACAATGAACGGTGGTCGGTAACCTGTACATTGATTACGCAATAGGCGTGCCAACTATCAACTCACGTCAGGTACGCTCGGAGAAGACAAGAATGGCTGGATTTCGGAGACCAAACGGTAACGCTCCCAGTGGCGACCTAAGCCTTTCGTTACCGAACGGTAACGTCCGTCGTCGCCTGCTCACTGCCGGCATGGCTGCCGTGGGTGCAGGCGTGGCCCCCGTATGGAGCCGGGAAGTTGATCAGTCCACCTTACGAATTGGCACCACAGCTGTTTTTCTCGACAATCAGCTCCAGCTATTGGATATTTGGCGCGCTGACTTGCAAGCGACGCTGGGCCAGGCAGTTCAATTCGTGCAGCGACGAAGCTATCGAGAGATTGTTGAGCTATTGTTGCGTGGTCATATTGATGCGGCCTGGATCTGCGGTTATCCCTATGTGCTTAATTCAAATCAGTTGCGCTTGGTGGCTGTGCCGCAATACCAGGGAAGCCCCCTGTATCGCTCTTATTTAATTGTCTCGGACAACGATAAAAAAACGGAAGCCATTACGCAATTGAAGGGTAACGTTTTCGCCTATAGCGATCCCTTATCAAATTCGGGGTTTCTCATTCCCCGTACTGAGCTACTGACGCATCATGAGGACCCGTCAATGTTCTTTCGCAAGTCATTCTTTACTTTTGCGCATCGCAAAGTGGTTCAGGCGGTCGCTGCCGGCCTGGCAGATGGCGGCGCCGTAGACGGTTATGTGTGGGATACGATTATTGCCCAGTTTCCGGCCTGGGCCTCGGGCGCGCGCAGAGTATGGCAATCTCCGGAGTACGGTTTCCCGCCTCTGGTGGCACGTAAAGATATGGCTGCATCCACCTTCGATGCATTGAATTCAGCACTGTTGCAAATGCACGAGCGCCATGATGGGAAGCTGATACTTGAGCGACTCGCCCTTGATCGATTCGTAAACGGCGCTGATACTTTATATGATGGCATCAGAAAACTCACCCACACCGCTGGAGCCAGCACGTTGGCAGCAGATGCCGACTCAATGAGCGCAAAATGAACTCGTTCAGCTGGCGGCGTCCGTTTCGACACATAAGCTACCGATATAAAGTCCCTTTAGCGTTGGCTGTGGCTATTCTGGCCACGGAACTCGTGGTTACCGTAACGTTCGTGCACATGTCGTATTTCGCGATGCGCCAGGATATGCGTCAAGGCGCGCAAGCCCTTACTCGCATGCTGGCCTTATCCGTGCGCGAACCCCTCAGGCGAGATGATCTTTGGCGTGTGTATGAAGCCATTCGAATTCCGGTCGATGCAACAGGTCCCGTCTCGGGCGTGCAAGCGATCATCGTTCTGGATCAGGATTTCAAAGTATACGCAGCGTCCAATCCGAAACGCCACCCGATTTCGACACCGCTCGCTGCCCTTCCAGATGAGTTGAAGCACGCAGTCGCAACGCTTCGCGAGCCACTACAGTCCTTCTATTTCCGGTATTCGGGTTATTTTTCTCAAGTACCGGGAGTCGCTGGGACTACCGTTCGCTCCGACGACACAGGCATTGCAGGATACGTGTTGGCTTCATACGATGTAAGCGCTTGGCGGCAGCGTGTTTCAGACCTTCTCGCTCGTGTATTTTGGATCAGTATTCCCGGGATTCTTCTGTTGCTGCTAATAGGGTGGATTTGGGGCAATCAAGTCGCCCAGCCGCTGCTTTCGCTGGCAAAAGCAATGAAACGCGTAGGCCGCGAACCACTGAGCCGCATTCGGCATTCCCTGGACACGACAAGCACCGATGAGATAGGCGTGCTGGGCCAGCAGTTTTCAGGCATGTTGAACGAGCTTGAAGCCAAAGAAGCGCTCGAGCACGAGATGGTGGCCGCCGAACGGCTGGCGGCGGTAGGCCGAGTCGCTGCCGGCGTTGCCCATGAGATCAACAATCCGCTTGGCGGGATGATCAATGCGCTTGACACGCTCCAGACGCATGGAGCACCTGACAAACTGACCACCAAGACCGTCGAACTGGTGCGCCGCGGGTTGAGCCAGATCCGCCACACGGTGGGCGCATTACTCGTGGAAGCGCGCCTTGATGCCTCGCAAATATCCCCGGCTGATTGGGAAGATCTTCGTACGCTCATCGAACCGGAGCTCAAGGCACG
>LNAP01011001.1_pt2 | contig 11448 bp, 11 predicted proteins | sample 602601 | NCBI WGS metagenome assembly LNAP01 (sample SAMN02440304, study PRJNA202911) | soil metagenome | biome: Subtropical and temperate rainforests or woodlands; isolation source: soil samples (1 kg each in a 20% v/v slurry with milli Q water) were... ... | reverse complement strand
CCACGCCCTGATCAAATGCGATGACCCGCTGCGCATCCAGCGCTCGCGTCTGGAAATCGCCGCGACCTGGCTGGCCGGTGGCCTGGATGTGGACCGCGTAACCTTCTATCGCCAGTCCGACATCCCGGAAATCCCCGAGCTGACCTGGCTGCTGACCTGCGTTGCCGCCAAGGGCCTGCTCAACCGCGCCCACGCCTACAAGGCTTCGGTGGACAAGAATGTCGAAACCGGCGAAGACCCGGACGCCGGTATCACCATGGGTTTGTACAGCTACCCGGTGCTGATGGCCGCGGACATTCTGATGTTCAACGCCCACAAGGTGCCGGTCGGTCGTGACCAGATCCAGCATGTGGAAATGGCCCGTGACATCGGCCAGCGCTTCAACCACCTGTTCGGCCAGGGCAAAGAATTCTTCACCATGCCCGAGGCGCTGATCGAAGAAAGCGTCGCCACGCTGCCAGGCCTCGACGGTCGCAAGATGTCCAAGAGCTACGACAACACCATTCCGTTGTTCAGCAGCGCCAAGGAAATGAAGGACGCGATTTCGCGGATCGTCACCGACTCCCGCGCGCCGGGCGAGGCGAAAGATCCGGATAACTCGCACCTGTTCACCTTGTTCCAGGCCTTCGCCACCCCGGCGCAGTCCGAGGAATTCCGCAGCGAATTGTTGCAGGGCCTGGGTTGGGGTGAGGCGAAGAATCGTCTGTTCCAGTTGCTCGACAGCGAATTGGGCGAATCCCGCGAGCGTTATCACCAGTTGATCGAACGTCCGGCGGACCTGGAAGACATGCTGCAGCTCGGCGCCAAAAAGGCTCGTTCGGTGGCGACACCGTTCCTTCACGAACTGCGTGAAGCGGTTGGCCTGCGTTCTTTCGTCGCTCAGACCCAGGTCGCGGCGACGACCAAGAAGAAAGCTGCGAAAGCCGCGCGTTTCGTCAGTTTCCGTGAAGACGATGGCAGTTTCCGCTTCCGTCTGCTGGCGGCCGACGGCGAACAGCTGCTGCTGTCGCGCAACTTCGCCGACGGTAAAACCGCGGGCCAGGTAACCAAGCAACTGCAATCGGGCCAGCCATTGGACGTGCGCAGCGAAGACCTGAGCTTCAGCGTCTGGCTCGAAGGCGAGTGCGTTGCCGACAGCCCGGCCTTTGCTGACAGCGCCGCCCGCGATGCTGCCATCGAGACCCTGCGAGTGGCTCTGACGCCGGTTCAGGAATAAATCAGCGGCTCGGCCCGACCAAGGGCTGATTGCCATTCCCACGGGCCGTCGCTACGTTTTTGTTGCCTTGCTAACGAATTATGACGCCCCTAGAACGATATCAAGCTGATCTGAAACGCCCGGAATTCTTCCATGACGCCGCGCAGGAAACTGCGGTGCGCCATTTGCAGCGCCTGTACGACGATCTGGTCGCGGCCTCGCAGAGCAAGCCGGGCCTGTTCGGCAAACTGTTTGGCAAAAAAGACGCGGCACCGATCAAGGGCCTGTACTTTTGGGGCGGCGTCGGTCGCGGCAAGACCTATCTGGTCGACACCTTCTTCGAAGCGCTGCCGTTCAAGGAAAAGACCCGCACTCACTTCCACCGCTTCATGAAGCGCGTGCATGAAGAGATGAAGACCCTGGGTGGCGAGAAAAACCCGCTGACCATCATCGCCAAGCGTTTCTCTGACGAGTCGCGAGTGATTTGTTTCGATGAATTCTTCGTCTCCGACATCACCGACGCGATGATTCTTGGCACGCTGATGGAAGAGCTGTTCAAGAACGGCGTGACCCTGGTCGCGACGTCGAACATCGTGCCGGACGGTCTGTACAAAGATGGACTGCAACGTGCGCGCTTCCTGCCAGCGATTGCGCTGATCAAGCAGCACACCGAGATCGTCAACGTCGACAGCGGCGTCGATTACCGTCTGCGTCACCTCGAGCAAGCGGAGCTGTTCCACTTCCCGCTGGATGATGCGTCCCACGAAAGCCTTCGCAAGAGCTTCCGCGCCCTGACGCCGGAATGCACGGCAGCCATCGAGAACGATGTGCTGATGATCGAGAACCGCGAAATCCGTGCCTTGCGCACGTGCGATGACGTGGCCTGGTTCGACTTCCGCGAACTCTGCGACGGCCCGCGCAGCCAGAACGATTACATCGAACTTCCACGCCGTGTTGCTCAGCGGTGTCGAGCAAATGAGCGTCACCACCGACGACATCGCCCGACGCTTTATCAACATGGTCGACGAGTTCTACGACCGCAACGTGAAGCTGATCATTTCCGCTGAAGTCGAGCTCAAGGACCTCTACACCGGCGGTCGACTGAACTTCGAGTTCCAGCGCACCCTGAGTCGCCTGCTGGAAATGCAATCCCACGAATTCCTGTCCCGGGCCCACAAGCCGTAGGATTTCGGAAAATGAAAAAGGTCTGCATCTGCAGGCCTTTTTTGTAGATGTGCTGCAGATCCCTACTCGCTGCTACAGGTTGTTGTGTCAGTCTTCCAGGAGGAAGCTGGCCAGTTCATCTTGCCGCTGGCAGCCGATCAGCAACCACAGGAAGATCCGGGCTTTACGCGGGCAAAGAAATCCAGCCATCGATACACCTTTGCGGATCAAGTCCATCTCGCCGCCAATAAAGCCGTAGGAAGAGTGCGCGGTGGACCCGGAACCGGTCCGGGTTGCAACGATCACCGGGATTTTCCTGGCGATCTTTTCGATAACATCCGCCCAACTCTGCGAAACATGTCCGGCACCGAAACCGCCGAGCACCAGCCCGTCATAGCCCAGTTCAAGGATGTTCTCCAGTAACAGCGTGTCGGCAGAGAGCAACGCCTCCAGCATCGCAACCTTCTGCGTCGTCTGTTGCGGCAAAGGTAAAACCGTTCGCGGGGTTGGTGGGCGCAAATAGCGGGTGATGTTTTCCACAAGCATTCCGCAGGGGCCAAAGGCTGGTGAGGAAAACGCCTGCAATGCCAGCGAATCGGTTTTACGCACGCGGCATGCCGCGTGAATCTGCCCGTTCATGACCACCTGAACGCCTCGCAGTCGACTGTTTTCAGCCAGTGCAACCCGGCAGGCATCCAGCAGATTCGCCGGACCATCGGCCCCTGCCTGGGCTGCCGAACGCATGGCGCCGGTCACGACCAGCGGTTCGTCGTGCGCCCACAAGTAATCAAAAAACGCCGCTGTTTCTTCAAGGGTGTCCGTGCCTTGGGTAATCACAACCCCGACGGCACCTTGCTTGATCTGAAAGTTGGCCCAGGAAAGGACACTCAACAAAAACTCGAAATCCAGTGAGGCGCTGGGCAGTAACCCGAGCGTTTCAACGTCGACCCGGGCCAGTGCCGTCAGCTCCGGTACCGACGCCAGCAGGGTTTCGCCGCTGACGGTCGGGACAACACCTTCGCCAGCGTTCCGGGCTTGCATGCTCACGGTGCCGCCGAGCGCGGCTATGGCCAGTTGGGGCAGGTCCATGTGATACCTCGCTTGTTTGTAATGAGAAGTGGCTGTATCCGGCTTCGAGCCCGGATACAGCCGGCTGGCAGCGTGCATCAGTTGGCGATCAGCAGTCCGATAATCGGAATGATCAGCAAAGTGCTGATGGCCATGGACAGGACATTACCGATGTAGGCATGCATGTACGCAGGCACTCGCTGGGCAATGGCGCAAGCCAGGGGCGGTGCAATCAGCGCGCCCAGCAGTGCGCTCGAGATGATCACCTGCCAACTGCCGCCATACGTCAGAACGGCCGCTGGCACCACGGACACCAATGGAACGTAAGTGGGATACCAGCCGTGTGACATCCATTGCCGACGCCAGATCACCACCCCCAGCGCTGAGGTCAACGCCTGGGCACCGATCAATTGGGGCAGCAGGCCCGAGCCGTATACCGGGCTCATCGGATTCCAGGTGTAAGCCAGCAATACACCCAGCAACAGGCCGAGGCTGGCCAGCTCATTGCCAAAGAACGGCGCTTCCGAAAAATCGGCCAGCACCCGGCGCAAGCTCCAGATCACCCCGTAGTCGGGCGTTTTGGTATTGACGGTTGCGGGCGAAGGGGCGGATGGCTTCTCGCAGGGCTCGGACTTCACCAGGCTTGGCAGGTAACGGCAAAGCACAAAAGCGAAGACGCTGGCGACTGCCATGCCCAAGACATTGCCGATGACGACAGGCAAACCCAGGGGATTGCACACGTAGTTGACGAACAGCAGGCACGTCGGCGTGACCAGCACGGCGCCCATGATTGCGCCATTGATCGTGACCTTCCAGCCACCACCAAACATCAGCACCATCGCCGCGGGCAGCGAAACAAACGCGGCAAACGTCGGCTGCCAACTGGTTGCGGTGACCGTCCAGCCCCACAGCAGGTTGCTCAGCAACAGTCCAAGCAACGAACTGGTCACCAGCCACGGCCACAATCCAGTCCCATAGGAAATGGCAAAACCTTGCCAGGTTTTTCCCGTGCGATTCGCCCAGTAGGCCAGATAGGCGCCGGCCAACAACCCGATAGAGGCGAACTCGTGTTTGTAGAACGCCACCTCGCTGATGTCGCCCAGCACCCAGCGTAACCACGCAGCCGGTTCGGGAAGCTTCGAGACCATGTCGCTGTAGCTTGGCCAATGCGCTTCCCAGACGGAACGGTGGGTGAATGAAAGCCAGAAAATCAGCAGTGCCGTGCCGATCATCAGCAGGATGATCGCAAGATCCAGTGGCGATCTGGCGCCAGGCCGGTTTTTTTCGATTGTGATGTTCATCGGTTAGCCCCCTTGTCAGCGCGGCAGGCAAGGGTGCTGGGTGTAACCGAGCATCTGATCGTAGAGATCGGCGCGACGATCGCGATGCAGATCGTTCAAATTGTTCCAGATGGGCGCGCTTCGGGAGCTGGTCAGGTCGATATCGGCAAACAGGATTTGTTCCTGGTCCGCTGACGCCACGGCGCCAATCGGCCAGCCATTCGTACCGGCAATCAGTGAGCAGCCCAGATAACGGGCCCCTCGTTCTTCCCCGATCCGGCTGGCGGCGGCGATAAACACATTGTTGACGTGTGCGGCGGTCATGGTCAGGTACGACGCCATGCACTTGCCGGCCTCGTCGAACAGCGGTGGCGGTGTCCATACCCAGTTGTTCAGGCTGCAAATGATGTCCGCGCCTTGCTGAGTCAGGATTCGCGGCACTTCCGGGAACCAGATATCCCAGCAGATCAACAGGCCGATACGACCAATAGGCGTATCAAACACCGGAAAGCCCAGGTCGCCTGGCGTGAACCACAGCTTCTCCAGATTCCACAAATGGGCTTTGCGATACTTGCCGATAAAACCGTCAGGCCCGACCAGAACGCCGGTGTTGAACAGCCGCATGCCGTCACGCTCAGGTAATCCGGCGACCAGGTAGACTTTGTGGTTGCGGGCAAAGTCCATCCAGATTTTCACACTCGGTCCGTCGGGAATGGCCTCCGAATGGTCGAACGCGTCCTGCCGGTTGCTGAAGAAATAACCTGTGCTGGAAAGCTCGGGCAGCACGATGAGATTGGCACCGCCATTTACCGCCTCCAGTGCCAGTTCCAGACCACGACGCAAATTACCTGCACGTTTTTCCATGCCGACTTGTGGGTCGAATTGCACAACTGCTACACGAACAGGACTTGTTGGCTCGCTCATTCGGATGACCTCTTTTTATTGTTATTCACGCTGTTTAATTGCGTGTTTATTAAGAGTTGAAATGGCGTTTTTGCGTAAGTCAGCGGCTTCCGTTTGAGCTGTAGTCCGTGTCCGAAGATCGCGCAGGGCAGAGCGCCCGGGTTTCCCTGCCGGGGCGCAAGATGGCGTAATAGAGCGGTTTGACGCAGGCAGAACCAACGCGCAGGCGCATTGGTTCGGGCAAGGTCTCAGGTGCGGATGCGGTATTGCGGGTAGTCGCTCATGCAGAATCCGCCATTGAACACCGCTGCGGTTTTATTGCAGATATGAATCACCGCATCCACGGCGCCGCGAAAACAGGGCTCTGTCCAGCCGGCATCGACCGAAAACGATTCTCCGCAAAAATACAGGCCGGACAGATGTGAGAAATCCCGGTTGTACTTCATCAGGCTCACTGCGTCGTAATAAGTGCCGGGCCTGTATAGCTTGGCGCAGCCCAAGGCGTTTCTGTCCGTCATCCAGCGTTGGACCAACGCTTGTTCAGTTTGAATATAGGGAGAAATCCTCTCCTGGATATTGGCGCAATTCATCAATATCCGGTCGAGTTCCTCTACGCACTTCGCCACCAGTTCCTGGTCGTTGAACAACGCCAGTTTGGTGGCGTCATCCTCCCATGTGTAACTTAATAATATGCAGTCGTATGGATAATTCTCGTTGTAGCGATAGCTGTAAACGTCATGAATGAAACTGTCGGTCACAATGGCTTGGGGGATTTTGGTGTTACTCGAAAGGAAAGATTTACTTAATGGCGCATACACTTTGCAGCTGGTTTCCCAGTGCGCTGTTTTGTAAGCGTTGATCATTGCGAACGGCAACATGTGCTGATTGAAGTTTTCGAGCCGGACACCCGTTTCGATCAGCCATGAAGGCAGGGTCATGATGACCGCGTCAAAATCATTGAACAGTTCCTGCGATTGACAGGGCTGGCTGAATTTCCACGTGTAGTAGACGCGTATTTTTTGATCGTCCAGTTTCTTCAGTTTGTTGACGGAAGAATCGGTGAAAAAACCGTCGCCCCTTTCAAGGCAATGTTCGTAGAACGACTTGTGCGCGCTGTCGGTGTTCATGAACAGCAAGCATTCGTCCAGCGCCGCAAGACCGATGTAGCGCGGACTGTCGAAAGGCAGGCCCTTCGCGTCGAGAACAGCATCGCTGTGCAAGTAAGGCGCGGGAAGCGGTTCGCCGCACGAATCGACCCGGCCGTGAACGAGTTGCAGGCGGGTGCTGAATCCGAAAATGGCGGTGCGCAGCGGGTAGAGCGCGCACACGTCATAAAAAGCGCCCCAACTACCGTCGCCGATGCCTATCGAATAGAACAGGGTTGATTCGTGCGAGGTCATTCCGACTCCGCCAAAATCCCCAGGTTTGTCTTTATCCCAGGTGTCCAGCACCGGCATACAGACCAGCTCGCGAAACGAAACACGCTCGTATCTTTCGACGATTGCCGCCCAGACAGCTTCCCATTCCGGCGTGGCGTAGATCGGCGCAACCTGGCGAGACATCCTGGCGGCAAAGGTTTTCCACTTGGCATAAACCGTTTGCAGCGCCTCGTCGGGTGGAGGGGTCAAGCCGTCTTTGTTCGTCCAGATCAACATGTGCGGATCCGCACGACCACCCAGGCTGCCTTCCTGGAGATAAATACCGGTCGAACTCACCCACTGGCTTCCCGGGTTGGGGAAATCCGATAGCGCCAGGTCAAATGCCTTGGCGTAATAAGCCATCAGCGATCGACCCTCTTTAGGTGGTTCGTTTTCCCTATTGAAGAATGGCAAGCGCATGGCGCCCATCTCGAAAGGAGTGTGACTTTCTTTTATTGAATGGCGGCCATGGACGGTCAGGTGTCTGCCGCCGATGCGTGTCGATTGTTCTATCAGTGTCACGTCGGTAAAACCGCAACGGTAAAGTTCCCGGGCGGCAGTCAGTCCGGTAACACCTGCGCCGATGATGCATATTTTATGCGTTGGATTGGTTGCCTTTGCGACGCCATGTTCCTGTTCGATTAACGCCCGGTAGTCAAAGCACAAGTCCGGTGGATTGGGGAATCGACCTGCCCAGTTCTTTTTAGTCTGGAGATTGTCGGTGTTGTCGTTACATGAAAGAGGTTGGGGAGTGATGTCCGTAGTCATTATTGATCTTCCCTGAAGTGCGGTTCAGTTGGCGGGAAGAATATATTGGCGATTCGAGAAAGCAGCTCGCAAGAGTACAAAGGACTTGTCCGGTGCTCTGCATTCCGTTTTTCATGTAAGGGGAATAATCACTTTACCGTTCTCTTTAAACACGGTTGGTACAGGCAGTTTAATTTGCAAACAGGCGCCGCTTGGCAATTGCGTGGCGGCGCCTGTATTAACCGTTAGGCTGCTTGTTGAAACTGCTGCCGATACTGGTTCGGCGAGAGCTCGGTGTGCTGGCGGAACAGGCGCGCAAAGAAACTTGCATCGTCATAGCCGACTTCATAGCTGATGGTCTTGATGCTCTTGCGGCTGCCGGACAGCAGACCCTTGGCGGTTTCGATGCGCAGTCGTTGCAGGTAATGCAACGGCTTGTCGCCGGTGGCGGTCTGGAAGCGCCGCATGAAATTGCGGATGCTCATGCCGTGTTCGCGAGCCACGTCTTCGAAGCGGAATTTGTCGGCGAAGTGTTCTTCGAGCCAGTGCTGGATCTGCAGGATGATCACATCCTGGTGCAGCTTCTGACCGCCGAAACCGATTCGTCCCGGCGAGTAGCTGCGCTGCACTTCATAAAGAATGTCCCGCGCCACGGCCTGGGACACGTTGGCGCCGCAGAAGCGTTCGATCAGGTAGATGTAAAGGTCGCAGGCCGAAGTGGTGCCGCCCGCGCAATACAGGTTGTCGGCGTCGGTCAGGTGCTTGTCCTGATTGAGCTGAACCCGTGGGAAGCGTTCGGCGAACGCATTGAAGAAGCGCCAGTAAGTGGTCGCCTCCTTGCCGTCGAGCAATCCGGCCTCGGCCAGCCAGAACACCCCGGTGGCTTCACCGCACAGCACTGCGCCGCGAGCATGTTGCTGACGCAGCCAGGGCAGGACCTGTGGATAACGTTGGCAAAGCGTGTCGAAATCGTCCCAGAAGGCTGGAAGGACAATGATGTCGGCGTTTTCCAGGCCGCCATCCACCGGCATGATCACGTCACTGAAGCTGTTCACCGGTTTGCCGTCGGGGCTGACCAGGCGGGTTTCGAATGCCGGAGTCAGGCCTTGGCCCAGTTGTTTGCCGTAACGCAGGCTGGCCAGGTGGAAAAAATCCTTGGCTTGCATGAGGGTGGAAGCGAAAACCCGATCGACGCGCCGCAAGGGCGTGGAGACTTGGTTAGACATAATTCAACTTTATTCTTATAGGGGAAAGTGGTCACCAGACGGCTGGATCGTCTTATTTTTTGTCGCATGTGTCCAGTGTCCTGTGCCGGAGGCGAGGCATAGTCTTTGAGGATCAATTCCGGCTAACAATAACGACAGGTGCCGCATGATCCCCAGAACCTTGTTCAGTTCCGAGCACGAACTTTTTCGCGACAGCGTACGAACGTTCCTCGAAAAAGAGGCCGTGCCGCTCCATGGGCAATGGGAAAAACAAGGCTTTATCGACCGCAAACTCTGGAACAAGGCAGGGGAGGCGGGGATGCTCTGTTCGCATCTGCCGGAAGAATACGGTGGCCTGGGTGCTGACTTTCTCTATAGCGCGGTGGTGATCGAAGAGATCGGTCGTCTCGGCCTGACCGGTATCGGTTTTTCCCTGCATTCGGACATCGTCGCGCCTTACATCCTGCATTACGGCAGTGAAGCGCTGAAACACAAATACCTGCCGAAACTGGTGTCTGGCGAAATGGTCACGGCGATTGCCATGACCGAGCCGGGTGCCGGTTCCGACCTGCAAGGGGTGAAAACCACCGCGGTGCTCGATGGCGACGAGTATGTGATCAACGGTTCGAAGACCTTCATCACCAACGGGTTTCTCGCTGACCTGGTGATTGTCGTGGCCAAGACCGATCCGAAAGCTGGTGCAAAAGGCACCAGCCTGTTTCTGGTGGAGGCCAACACCCCGGGCTTCGCCAAGGGCAAACGCCTGGAAAAAGTCGGCATGAAGGCCCAGGACACTTCGGAACTGTTCTTCCAGGATGTTCGGGTGCCCAAGGAAAACCTGTTGGGGCAGGCCGGGATGGGCTTCGCGTACCTGATGCAGGAATTGCCTCAAGAGCGTCTTACCGTGGCCATCGGCGGGCTTGCTTCGGCTGAAGCTGCGTTGCAATGGACGCTGGATTACACCCGCGAGCGCAAGGCATTCGGCAAGGCAATCGCCGACTTCCAGAACACCCGCTTCAAACTGGCGGAAATGGCGACCGAGATTCAGATCGGTCGGGTCTTCGTCGATCGCTGTCTGGAGTTGCACTTGCAAGGCAAGCTCGACGTGCCGACCGCGGCGATGGCCAAATACTGGGGCACAGACCTGCAATGCAAGGTGCTCGACGAGTGCGTGCAGTTGCATGGCGGTTACGGTTTCATGTGGGAATACCCGATCGCCCGGGCGTGGGCGGATGCGCGGGTGCAGCGGATTTATGCAGGGACCAACGAGATCATGAAGGAGATTATTGCGCGGTCGCTTTGATTTGCAGCGACTATCAGGTCGCTATCGCGAGCAGGCTCGCTCCCACATGGATCCGTGTCGATCACAAAATGGTGGTCAGACCTAAATCCAATGTGGGAGCGGGCTTGCTCGCGAAGGCTTTTTAGTTATCGATCAAGGAGCCGGGTTCGGGTGATCCTTGTGAATCGCCTCAATCCCCTCCAGCACTTCATCGGAAAGTTTCAGATCGAAGCTGGCGATGTTGCTGTCCAGCTGCTCCAGCGTCGTGGCGCCAATGATGTTGCTGGTCACAAAGGGTTGCTGCGTGACAAATGCCAGCGCCATTTGCGCCGGGTCCAGGCCATGTTCACGCGCCAGCGCCACATAACGACTGCACGCGGCTTCCGACTGCGGGTTGAAATAGCGGCTGAAGCGGCTGTAGAGGCTCAGGCGACCTTTCGGCGGACGTGCGCCCCCTTCGTACTTGCCCGACAGGAAACCGAACGCCAGCGGCGAATAGGCGAGTAGGCCGCACTGTTCGCGGATAGCGATTTCCGCCAGGCCGACTTCGAAGCTGCGGTTGAGCAGATTGTACGGGTTCTGGATCGACACGGCGCGCGGCCAGCCACGGGCTTCGGCCAGGGCGAGGAAGCGCATGGTGCCCCATGGCGTTTCATTGGACAGGCCGATGTGGCGGATCTTGCCGGCCTTGACCTGTTCGTCCAGCGCTTCGAGGGTGTCCTCCAGCGGCGTGAGGTTGGCTTCGGTCTGGTGTTTGTAGCCGAGTTGGCCGAAGAAATTGGTGCTGCGTTCCGGCCAATGCAGCTGGTAGAGGTCGATGTAGTCGGTCTGCAAGCGCTTGAGGCTGGCGTCCACGGCTTCGGTGATGTGCTGGCGGTTGTGTCGCAGGTTTTTGTCGCGGATGTAGTCGATGGTGTTGCCGGGGCCGGCGATCTTGCTGGCCAGGATCCAGTCGGCGCGATCACCACGGCTTTTGAAGTAATTGCCGATGTAGCGCTCGGTGGTGGCGTAGGTTTCGGCCTTGGGCGGCACCGGGTACATCTCGGCAGTATCGATGAAATTGATCCCGGCACTCTTGGCCCGTTCAATCTGGGCGAAGGCTTCAGTCTCGCTGTTTTGCTCGCCCCAGGTCATGGTGCCGAGGCAGATTGCACTCACGTTCAGATTGGTTCGGCCTAGCTGGCGA
>LNAP01005290.1_pt1 | contig 11451 bp, 14 predicted proteins | sample 602601 | NCBI WGS metagenome assembly LNAP01 (sample SAMN02440304, study PRJNA202911) | soil metagenome | biome: Subtropical and temperate rainforests or woodlands; isolation source: soil samples (1 kg each in a 20% v/v slurry with milli Q water) were... ... | reverse complement strand
CCATTGCCTGTCAGATGAACCCGGCGGTGATCGACACCGTGGCGGTCGACCTGTGCCCACCCGGCCATAAGCCGACGCTGCTGCGGGCGACCGGGTCCACGGTGCCCGCGCCGGGTTGGGCGATGCGCATCGCCAGGCCGACATCGACCTCGCCGCGCGCGTAGCGGGCCTCGACATCGCCGCTCTTCATGACGCTCACGTGCAGGCGCACCTGCGGATAGCGCTCACCCAGCCGCGCCAGCAGGCCGGCGAGTTCGGCTGGCCGGAAATAGTCGGTGACGGCCAGGCGCAGCTCGCCCTGCAGCAGTTCGTCGCGCATCTCGCGGTAGGCCGTCTCGCTGAGCGCCAGGATGGCGCGCGCATGGCCCAGCAGGCGGGCGCCGGCCTCCGTCACCGCCACGCCCGCCTTGCTCCGGGTGAACAGCGACCGGCCGGCGCGCTCCTCCAGCTTGCGCACCTGCTCGCTGACCGACGACTGCGAGAGGAAGACGCGGGGCGCGGCCGCCGTGAGGCTGCCGGCCTCGGCGACGGCCACGAAGGTACGGAGCTGTTCGATGTCGAAGGTGGCCATCTCATCCATCCGTTATTTCGATGGCATCCATCTTATCTTCCCGCTTTTCCGATGACATGCCAGGATGAAGAATCACCCATCCATCCTCACACCCCAGGAGCCGCCATGCCGCACATCGTCCTTCACCTCTCCGGCGCACCCGACGCCACCCGTACCCGCCAGGCCGTCGACGCCGTGGTGGGTCTCACGCAGTCGGTACTCGGCAAGAAGCGGCCGGTGATCGCCGTTGCGGTGCAGCACATCGCCGCCGACCAGTGGTTCATCGGCGGAGAGACGCTGGCATCGCTCGGCCGCAGCGCCTTCCAGCTCGACATCAGCATCACCGACGAGACCAATACCAAGGCCGAGAAGGCACGTTATCTGCGTGAGGTGCATGCGGCCATGGCCGCGCTGATGCCCGATCTTCACGAGGTGTCGTACGTCCACGTGATCGACGCGCGTGCCGCCGCCTACGGCTATGGCGGACTGACGCAGGAACATCGGCACCAGCAGGCCGGCGTGTAGCGACGGCAAGGGCATGGCACCATCGCGCAAGGCCATCCCCTTCCAGGACATCCCGTGAGCGCAACACCCCACCCCTTCACCGATCTGCTCGGCAACTCCGTGACCCTGGACGACCCCGCCAGCCTGGCGGCGGTCGACGACTTCGTGGGCGGCTTCATCGCCTGCGAGGCGCGCGCGGCGAACGTGCTCGAAGCCGCCGAGGACCCGAGCCCGCTCGTGCAGGCCTACTGCGCCGCGCTGCACATGTTCGCCGAGTCGCGCGAGGGCGCGCCGAATGCGCGACCCTTCATCGCCCGCGCGCAGGCAGGCGCAGCGCGCGCGACGGCGCGGGAGCAACGCTTCATCGCCGCGGTCGCCGCCTGGATCGAGGGCGACATCACCGGCGCGATCGCCTTGCACGAGGAACAGGCCCGGGCGCATCCGCGCGACCTGGTGTCGGTCAAGCTCGGCCAGTACCACTGCTTCAACCGCGGCGACGGGCCGGGCATGCTGCGGCTCGCGCTAGCCGCCCTGCCGCATGCGGCCGATGTGCCCTACCTGCACGGCATGGTCGCCTTCGGCCACGAACAGTGCCACCGGATGCGCGAGGCCGAGGCCAGCGCGCGGCGCGCCATCGCGATGTGCCGCAAGGAACCGTGGGCGCACCATGCGCTGGGCCACGTCATGCTGACCGAAGGCCGCCTCGCCGAAGGCCTGGACTTCATGCGCAGCGTGAGCGACACCTGGACCGGGCTCAACTCCTTCATGGTCACGCACAACTGGTGGCATGTGGCGCTGTTCCTCATCGACCTCGGCCGCGACGCCGAGGCGCTGGCCGTGTACGACCGCGAGGTCTGGGGCGTGGTGCCCGACTACACGCAGGACCAGATCGGCGCCGTGTCGCTGCTGGCGCGCTTCGAGCTGGCGGGCATTGACGTCGGCGACCGATGGCAGGGCGTGGCGGACCGCCTCGTCGCACGGCTGGACGACCATGTGCTGCCCTTCCTCGACCTGCAGTACCTCTACGGCCTGGCGCGGGCCGGGCGGCCCGAGGCCGACGCGCTGCTGCAGCGCATCGAGGCCTTCGCGCCGACGGCACCAACGGGCGCACGCGATGCGTGGGTGCGCGTCTGTGTCCCGGCCGCGCACGGGCTGCTGGCGCATGCGCGCGGCGACATGGACGGCGCCATCGACGGGCTGGGCCTGGCGCTGCCGCGTCTGATCGAAATCGGCGGCAGCCACGCGCAGCGCGACCTGTTCGAGCAGGTCCATCTGGATGCGCTGGTGCGTCGCGGCACGGAGCGCACGCTGAGCGCGGCGCAGGGCATGCTGCAGCAGCAGGTCAACGGCCAGCCGGAGTCGCTGCGTCTGAAGCAACAGCTCGACCGGGTGTATGCCGGCCTGCGCCTGCCGGCCGCCAGCTGACGCGTACCATCCGACGCCGCGCCAGCCCTGCCCTTTCCGTTCAAGTCCATGACCCCGCACTACACTGAAGCGACAACCGCCTACTGGCAACAGCTGATCGAGCCCGATCAGGTCGCCCAACCCGCGGCGCCCTGGCGCCACGGTTATCCCGCTCGCCTGCCCGATGGCCGCGTGCTGATGCTGCCGATCCGCCAGCTTGCGAGCGAGCCGACGCAGGCGGTCGCCTCGCTGATCTGTAACCAGGCCTCGCTCGAGGTCATCGAGACGCTGGGCCGCATGCTGGCCGACAAGCTGGCGCCGCTCAAGCCCGACGTGGTGATCGGCATCCCGACCCTCGGCCTGACCTTCGCGCCCGTGGTCGCGCGCCACCTGGGCCACACGCGCTATGTGCCGATGGGCTATTCGCGCAAGTTCTGGTACGACGAGGCGCTGTCGGGCGCGGTGCAGTCCATCACCACGCCCGCGGCCGGCAAGCGCGTCTACCTCGACCCGAACTTGTTGCCGCTCGTGCAGGGCAAGCGGGTGGTGCTGGTCGACGACGCGGTCAGCAGCGGCAGCACGTTGAAGGCGCCGTGGACGCTGATCGAATCGCTCGGCGCCGAGGTGCTGGCATGCGGCGTCGCGATGCTGCAGGGCCAGCGCTGGCAGCAGACGCTGGGTGCCGAGCGCGCCGCGCGCCTGGTCGGGGTGTTCGACAGCCCGCTGTTGCAGGCCGTGCCCGACGGCTGGGTCGAGCGCAACTGACCTGTGCGCACCACGGCCGGTGGTGCGTCGCTTGGTACGCAACCTGCTTACGGCAGGGAGATCACGCTGGCGTATCTGTTTTCGTATACGTTTTTGGTGCATCGCGGGGCCTGCGCGCGATGGGCCACCGCATCCTGGAGTTTTCATGCACCCCATCCGTTCGTCCGCCCTGCCCGCCACGCTGTCGCGCCGTCGCCTGCTCCAGGCGGCCGGTGCCACCGCCGCCGGCAGCCTGATCGCCGCCCCGGCCTTCGCGCAGACGCGCGCCATCAGCCTCACGCTGCCCTGGGTGGTGAACGGCTCCAACTACTGGCCGATGGTCGGCAAGGAACTGGGCTACTTCAAGAAGCGCGGCATCGACCTGACTGTCTCGCGCGGCAACGGCTCGGTCGCAGCGGCGCAGGCCGTGGCCAACAAGCAGTTCGACCTGGGCGTGGTCTTCTTCGGCGGAACGCTGGTGAACATGGCGCGCGGCCTGCCGCTGCAGGCGCTGGCCACCGTCGGCTACGACGCACTGATGGGCAACCTGGTGCTGGCCGATTCGCCGATCCGCAGCCCGAAGGACTTTGAAGGCAAGCGCGTCGGCACCGTCGCCACCTCGGCCGAGTCGCCCTACTGGACCGCCTACGCGGCCAAGACCGGCATCGACCTCGCGAAGGTCACGCGCCAGCAACTCGACGCCCGCCTGATCGAACGCGCGCTGATGGACAAGCAGGTCGACGCGATCACCGCCATCGGCTCGTCGAGCATCCCGGTGCTCGACTCGCTGGGCATGAAGACACGCTTCATTCCCTGGGCCAGCGCGGGCGTGCAACTGTACGCCGCACAGGTCATCGCGCGTCGCGAGACCATCGATGCCGACGCCGGCCTGTGCCAGGCGATGGTCGACGGCATTCTCGAATCGGTGGTCTACACGCTGAAGAACCCGCAGGCCTCGCTCGAGATCCTCTACAAGGCCCAGCCCGAGATCGCGCTGGCCAAGGGCGGCAAGGAAAACGCCGCCATCTCGCAAGGCCTCGCACAGGCCACGATGGTCGCACCCGAAGCGATCCAGAACGGCATGGGCTACAGCAGCATCCCGACGCTGGCCAGCATGATCGCGCTCGCCGCCAAGGCCGGCGCCCTGACGGCCGACGCCAAGCCGCTGCGCCCCGAAGACCTGGCGACCAACCGCTTCGCCGGCAAGATCAAGCTGAGCACCGCCGAGTGGGACGCGATCCGCAAGAACGTCGCGCCCTACAACAAGATGCTCGGAATCGCCTGATGCCCTTCGTGATCCCGGCGCAGCCCGAGCCCCTGAAGGCCGAGCGGGCGCAGACCGCCCTGGTGGTCATCGACATGCAGAACGGCTACCTGTCCAAGGGCGGCTACCTCGACCTGGCGGGCTTCGACGTGTCGGGCTCGCCGCCGGTCGTCGAGCGCGCCGCGCGCGTGCTGCAGGCGGCGCGCCGTGCCGGCCTGTTCGTCGTGCACGCGCAGAACGGCTGGAGCGAGAGCCTGGCCGAGGCCGGCCCGCCGACCTCGCCGATGTGGCACAAGTCGAACCCGCTGAAGTACATGCGCGCGAACCCGGGCAGCCAGCTGCTCATCCGCGGCACCTGGGACCACGCCATCGTCGACGAACTGAAACCGCTGCCGCACGAGCCCGTCGTGCACAAACCGCGCTACAGCGCCTTCGCCGGCACCAACCTCGAGATGCTGCTGCGCGCGCACGGCATCACGACGCTCGTGTTCGTGGGCGTCAACACCAACGTGTGCGTCGAGACCGCCGTGCGCGACGCCTTCCACCGCGAGTTCTTCGCCGTGATGGTGGCCGACGCCACGCTGCAGGCCGGTTCGCAGGCCGTGTTCGACGTGAGCGTGTTCAACATCCAGAAGTTCTTCGGCTGGACCAGCACGACGGACGAGATGGTCGGGCTGCTCGACGGACTGGCGCCCCCATGAGCTTCGCGCAAGACGGCGCCGTCCGCCGCATCGGCCTTCCATTCGCCTTCGCCCTCGGCACCTTGGCGCTGTGGGAAGCGGTCGTACGCGCATTCGGCATCCGCGAGGTGCTGCTGCCCACGCCCAGCGCCATCGGCCTGCGCCTGGTCGAGACCTTTCCGCTGCTGATGCAGCACGCCTGGCCCACGGTGTGGGAAAGCGTCGCCGGCTTCGCCATCGCGTCGCTGCTCGGCGTGGCGCTGGCCGCGCTGCTGAGCGCCTCGGGCCTGATGCGGCAGATGCTGTACCCGAACGTGGTGCTGTTTCAGCTCATCCCGAAGATCGCGCTGGCGCCGCTCTTCATCGTGTGGCTGGGCATCGGCTTCCAGTCGCGGCTGACCTTCTCGGTCTTCATCAGCTTCTTCCCGGTCGTCATCGCCGCATTGGCCGGCCTGGACAACGTCGACAAGTCGCTGCTGCGCCTGTGCCGTGCGCTCACCGCGTCGAGCTGGCAGGTGTTCGCGTCGGTGCGGCTGCCGCACGCGCTGCCCTACGTCTTCAGCGGCATGAAGATCGCAACCACCTTCGCCATCATCGGCGTGATCGTGGGCGAGTTCATCACCTCGCAGGCCGGGCTCGGCTATCTCATCCTCTTCGCGTCCTCGCAGGCCGACACCTCGCTCATCCTCGCGGCCATCGTGGTCCTGTGCGGCTTCGGGCTGCTGTTCTACGGCGCGGTCGCGCTGCTCGAGAGATGGACGCAGAAGGCCTTCGGCGAATGAACGCGATGACCGACAACACCCGCGACTGGCTGCAACTGACCAGCGTCGCCGCCGACCGCGATGCCTCCTACATCTCGGTGCAGGCCGCCCGCAAGATCTACACCACGCGCAACGGTGACGTGCACGCCGTCGAGCACGCCGACTTCGACATCGCCGAGGGCGACTTCGTCAGCCTGGTCGGCCCGAGCGGCTGCGGCAAGAGCACGCTGATGTCGATGATCGGCGGGCTGGAGACGCCGACGGCCGGCCGCATCACCGTCGGCGGCACACCCATCACCGCGCCGCGGCGCGACTTCGGCTATGTCTTCCAGGACGCGACGCTGCTGCCGTGGAAGACGGTGTTCGACAACGTGCTGTTCCCCATCCGCACGCAGAAGCGTCCGGTGGCCGACTATTTGGACGAAGCCGAGCGGCTGCTCAAGCTCACCGACCTCTGGGCCTTCCGCGACAAGCGGCCGGCCGAGCTGTCGGGCGGCATGCGCCAGCGCGTGGCGATCTGCCGCGGGCTCATCAACGACCCGCGCCTCCTGATGATGGACGAGCCCTTCTCCGCGCTCGACGCGATCACGCGCGACGACATGAACCTGATGCTCGCGCAGCTGTGGGACCAGGTGCAAAAGACCGCGGTCTTCATCACGCACAGCATCCGCGAGGCGGTGTACCTGTCGGACCGCGTGCTGGTGATGAACGCACGGCCCTCGCGCATCGTGGCCGACATCCGCGTGCCCTTTGCGCGACCGCGCCGCGCCGGGATGCAGGAAGACCCGCTGTTCAACGAGATCTGCGGATTCGTGCGCGACAAGATTCACGAAGGCCATGGCAACCGTCAAGACGCCGCCATCTGAAGCCTCGCCCGTGGCCGAATCTCCGCTGCAGGCGTTGGTGCGTGCGCGCCTGGGCGAGGCGGGCAGCCGGCTGTCGACCGACGACATCGTCCACCTGCTGCAGCAGGCCATCGTGCGCGGCCTCTTCGCGCCGGGCCAGGCGCTGCGGCAGGACGAGCTGGCGACGCTGTTCCACGTCAGCAAGATCCCGGTGCGCGAGGCGCTGCGCACGCTCGAGGCCAACGGCTTCGTCGAGCTCCTGCTCAACCGCGGCGCGCTCGTCAAGGCGCTGACGCTGGGCCAGCTGCGCGATGCCTTCGAGCTGCGCATGATGGTCGAACCGCACCTGATGCGCACCGCGGCGCCGCTGCTCACCGACGACGACCTCGACGAAGCGGACCGGCTGATCGCCGCGATGGACGACGCCGGCCACGCCTGGGCCTTCAGCGAACTCAACGGCCACTTCCACGACCTGCTCTACCGCGCGGCCGACAAGCCGCTGTCGAAACAGATCCTCGCGATGCTGCAGGGCCACATCCAGCGCATGTCCTTCATGCAGCTGTCGCTGGCCGGCTTCAACCGCAGCTCGAACGAGGACCACCGGGCGATCGTCGCGGCCTGCCGGCGCGGCGATCCGGAGGCGGCCGCGCAGGCCGTGGCAGCGCATGTCGAAGGCGTGAAGGACATCGTGCTCGACCTGTACGCGCGGCACCACGCGCACGGCTGAAAGAAACCCACCCCCGATGCGCCTGCGGCGCCTCCCCCTCAAGGGGGCGCACCCGGCGGCCCGGCAAAGCCGGTTCCGCGGGTGCCCTGGTATTTGGCCGCGCCGGTTTCATCGGCTGCGGGCGGCGCGCGCGTCAATCCTTCTTCAGGTGCCGGCGCTGGTCATAGTTCGGCTGCGCCGGCAGATCGGCCAGGTGCCGTGCGTCGGCCCAGTCGATCACCTCGATGCGTGCCGGGTCGGCGGCGTCGGCGATGCGGATGCGGTTGATGCCCGCGTTGGGGATGTCGCTCTGCCGCGGCCCGTTGAGGCCGAGCCCGCGCGCGGTGCGCCACACCATGTCGAGCACGCCGCCGTGCGTCACCACCAGCAGGCGCTGCCCGGTGTGCGCCGTCGCCAGCGCCGCGAGCGCGGCGAGGATGCGCGCGTGGAACTGCAGGGGCGACTCGCCCTCGGGCATGGCGTGGTCCTCGCGGAACTCCAGCCACTGCTCCCAGGCGCGCGGATGCAGCTCGCGGATCTCCTCGGCCTTCATGCCCTCCACCACGCCGAAATGCTGCTCGCGCAGCGCCGCCTGCGTGACGATGGGCAGGGCCAGCTGCTGCGCCGCGGGCGCGGCCGTCTGCTGCGCGCGCATCAGGTCGCTGCTGAAGACCTGGTCGACCGCCTCGTCCGCCAGCCGCAGGCCGAGCCGACGCGCCTGCTCGTGGCCGGTGTCGTTGAGGGGGATGTCGACGTGGCCCTGGAAGCGCAGCTCGCGGTTCCAGTCGGTTTCACCGTGGCGGATCAGGATGAGTTCGGTGGGAGCGCAGGGGGGTGTGGTCATGGCTGGCGCTTATTGTCCCCGCATCGGCCGCCCTGCGGCCCATGCAAGACAATGGCGCCATGCCCCGACTTGTCCTCTTGCCCGGCCTCGCCTGCGACGAGCGCCTCTGGCAGGCCCAGCGCCCTGCCCTTCCACCCCACCTCGACGTCCGCGTGGCCGACGTCCATGCGCGGCACGACCGCATCGAGAGCATGGCCGCGGCGGTGCTCGCCGAGAACGAGGGGCCGCTGGTCCTCTGCGGCGCGTCGCTGGGGGGGATGATCGCCATGGAGGCCGCGCGCCAGGCGCCGGAACGCATCGTCGGCCTCGCGCTGCTGGGCACCAACGCGCGGCCGGAAACGCCCGAGATGTTCCAGCTGCGCGAATCGGCCGTCGAACTCTTCGAGCGCGGCGAGGCGCGCGACGTGATCGAGTTCAATGCCGGTTTCGCCTTCCACCCGGCACAGGCGGCCGACAAGGCACTGATGCGGCGCTACGTCGAGATGGTGCTGCACGGCGGCGCCGCGCAACTCATCCGCCAGAACCGCGCGGTGATGCAGCGGCCCGATGCACGCAAGCACCTGCCGGACATCCGCTGCCCGGTGCTGGTGCTGTGCGGCGATGCCGACCGGCTGACGCCGCCCGACTGCAGCAGCGAGATCGCGGCGCTGGTGCCGCACGCCAGGCTGCTGTGGATCGAACGCGCCGGCCACATGCTCACGATGGAGCAGCCCGCCGCGGTGAACGCGGCCCTGGTCGACTGGCTGCGCGAGCTGCAGCCCGCCTGATTTCACTCGTCGTGGTGCAGCCGGCCGACGCCGCGCGGCCCGTTGCGTCCGCCCAGCGCGCGCATGGCCGCGAAGCCCGCCAGCAGCGCATCGGCATAGCTCGCATAGCTGCGCTCGGCGCTCTGCATCACGGTGTAGTTGACGAAGACGCTCCGCTCGCCGGTGCCTTCGAGGATGACCCAGCCGAAGCTGCGGTCGGGCAGCTCGCGCACGCTCAGCGCGAGATCTCGCAATTCGAGATGACCCATGTGACGACTCCCTGTCCGATTTTTATGGCGCTCTTTTAGCCGCTCGAAACGGAGCCACCAAGGGCAAAGGTCACGCTCGCACGCGGCGCTTGTCCAGGGTCGGAAGCAGGAAGGCCCGCGGGCTGCGCGGGCGAGAAGAAGACCGCGGATGCGGCCTCGGGCTCAGGCGTTCGCCATAACGGCGATGCCTTCTCGCTCGAGCGTCGAGCGGATGCGCCTTGCGAAGGCCAGCGCATGCGCACCGTCGCCGTGCAGGCACACGGACTGCGCGTTGACCGCGACGACGCTGCCGTCGATGGCCGTGACCTGGTGGTCGCGCACCAGCGACAGCGTCTGCGCCAGCGACTGCGCCTCGTCCTCGATCAGCGCGCCGGGCTGGCTGCGCGGCACCAGGCTGCCGTCGGGCATGTAGCCGCGGTCGGCGAACACTTCTTCGACCGGCTTGAGTCCGGCGCGTTCGGCGGCGCTGATCATGCCGCTGCCGGCCAGGCCGAAGAAGCGCAGGCTGGGGTCGAAGCGGCGCACCGCGTCGACGATCGCGGCAGCCAGTTCGGGCTCCTTCACGGCCTGGTTGTAGAGCGCGCCGTGCGGCTTGACGTGCGCCAGCGTGCCGCCCTCGGCCTTGACGATCGCAGCCAGCGCGCCGATCTGGTAGAGCACGCCGGCCACGATCTCTTCGGGCGGCAGGTGCATGGTGCTGCGGCCGAAATTCGCACGATCGGGGAAACTGGGGTGCGCGCCGATGGCGACGTGGTTGTCGATGGCCCAGCGCACGCACTGGCGCATGGTGCTGGCGTCGCCAGCGTGCCAGCCGCAGGCGATGTTGGCCGAGCTCACCAGCTTGAGCAATTCTTCGTCGCTGCCGGCGCCTTCGCCGAGGTCGGCGTTCAAGTCGATCTGCATGGGGTCACTCCTTCGTGGGGATTCTGCGATGCGGCCGAGGAGCCTGAAGCTCAGTCGGACGACACTGCGGGATGCGTCGCCGCCGTGGGCGGCACGGGCCAGCCGCTGACGGCCAGGCCCTGCGTCATCTGCAGGAGGTGGCGCTGCTGCAAGGCCCTGGCCTGCAGCGCCTCGGCCGCGTCGACCTGCACCAGCCGCAGCATGCCGCCGAGCGGCGCCTGCGCCAGCTTCCAGAGGTCGGCCCGGATCACCACACCGATGCGCGGGTAGCCGCCGGTGGTCTGCGCGTCGCCCATCAGGATGATCGGCTGGCCGGACGGCGGCACCTGGATCGTGCCGGGGATGACGCCCGACGACAGCATGTCGCCGGCACGCTTGCGCTCGAGCACCGGGCCTTCGAGCCGGCTGCCCATTCGGTTGCTCTGCGGCGTGATGCGCCACGGCTCACGCGACATCGCGGCCAGCGAGGCCGGGGTGAAGAGGCCGGACTCGGGGCCCAGCATCACGCGCAGCGGGATCGCCTCGCCGAAGTCGCGGCCGTCGATCGCCCATTCGGGCGGACGCACGCCGAAGCGGCGCCGTGTCAGTTGCGCGCCGTTCAGCGCCGGCGCGCCGAGCGGCAGCCGATCGCCCTTCTTCAAGGCACGGCCGGCCAGACCGCCGAAGCCGGCCTTCAGGTCGGTGCTGCGCGAGCCGAGCACCGGTGGCACATCGATGCCGCCTGCCACGGCCAGCCAGGTCCGCATGCCCTTCTTGCCCGCCGCCACGTTGGCGCCGACCAGCTTCAGGGTCTGGCCGGCCTGCACCGGCACGCTCCAGCAGGGCCAGATCGGCATGCCGTCGAGCTGGGCACCGAAGTCGTCGCCCGCCAGCGCGATGCGCGTGGCAGTGTCGAAACGCAGTTCGCAGCCGCCCATGGTGAGTTCGAGGCCGGCCGCTTCGTCCGGGTTGCCCACCAGGCGGTTGGCCATGGTGAGCGCGAGCGTGTCGAGGGCGCCGCCGGGGCAGATGCCGCGCTGGCGGTGGCCATGGCGGCCCAGGTCCTGGACCGAGGCGAGCATGCCGGGCTTGAGGACGACGATCATGCCTGGACGCTTTCGACGACGAAGCGCACGCGGTCGCCCGGCCGCAGCAGGGTCGGCTCCGCGGCGGCGGGGTCGAACATCTCGAGCGAGGTCCGGCCGATGAGTTGCCAGCCGCCGGGCGAGACCAGCGGGTAGACGCCGGTCTC
>LNAP01005341.1_pt1 | contig 11452 bp, 15 predicted proteins | sample 602601 | NCBI WGS metagenome assembly LNAP01 (sample SAMN02440304, study PRJNA202911) | soil metagenome | biome: Subtropical and temperate rainforests or woodlands; isolation source: soil samples (1 kg each in a 20% v/v slurry with milli Q water) were... ... | reverse complement strand
GAGGCTGCCTGGCCGGGGCCTGGGCCTCGGCGGCGGGCAGTCCCGAAAGCAGGCAAGCGCCGGCGGCCAGGCTGAGCATGACGCGGCGCACGGTTTTGGTCGATTTTGCCTGTCGCGACGGGGCCATCGGCGGGGAATGAACGAATTTCGTTGGGATCGGAGGGCGTTATAGACCATCCGCCCGGGAACGCGAGCGCCGATTGCGGCTAAGAGTGGGGCCTAGAGATACCGCTTCAGGTCTGCCGCCGCCTCTTCCGGCGTCCGCTTCAGGTTGAACGGCGAGACGAACCGGCCGTCGCGGTCCATCAGATAGATCAGCGCGGTGTGGTCCATGGTGTAGTCGCCGTCCTTGGTCGGGACCTTCTTGGCGTAGACCCGGTAGGACTTGATGACGTTGGCGATCGCATCGGGATCGCCGCTAAGGCCTTCGAGATGCGGGTCGAAGCTCGACAGATAGTCCTTCATCGCGGCCTGTGTATCGCGCTCGGGGTCAACCGAGATGAAGACGGCATTGACCTTGTCGGCGTCCTTGCCCATCGCGCGCAGCACTTCCGAGATCTCGAACAGCGAGGTCGGGCAGACGTCGGGGCAATGGGTGTAGCCGAAGAAGATCAGGGTCGGCTTGCCCTTCAGGTTCTTGTCGGTGACGGTCTTGCCGTGCTGGTCGGTGAGCTGGAACGGTCCCCCGATCGCGGCCGGCTGCGCCACTTTGCTGGCCCCGCCCATGGTCCAGAACACGAGCAGCAGCCCGACGATGAGGCTTGCGGCGAAGGCGGTCGCGATCACCAGCGGACGGGCGGCTGAACTCATGAGCGGAAAACTTCCTGTCGCGGGTCAGAAGCAGGCGGCAAAGCCGGTCCTGATCATTTCGAAGAACACCTGGCTGCCATAGTGGAACCACAGCGCCAGTGCGCCGAGCACGACCAGCCCACCGACTCCAGCGCCAGCCGACAGCAGCACGAGCGGCAGCCGGCCGGCAGTGGGCGAATTGTCCTGTACCGGATGGGTGGGGTGCAGTGGTTGAGCCATGACAATTATCGGGGCGAAGGCCGCGGTTCCTGCCCTTCAAATAGGCTTCAGCCCGCCCGCGGGCAAGCGCCACGGGCGGACCAAGGATCACGTCATGCTGACAGTCTCAGCGAAGCAACTGGCCCCGAGCGGACTCCAGCTCTTCCACTTTCGGAGAAGGCCGGGGCGAGGCGGGCTTGTTGGCCGAGGCCTGCGCGTCCAGGTAGCAGGGCTTGTACATGGCCTGAAGCTGCTTGCCCTTCAGGAACAGCATGTGCGGGGTGAGGCCGCCGCGCTGGTTGATCCACCGTTTCACCTGCGACGGGTACATCGCATAGAGCATCTGCGTCGCCTCGGTATTGGTGACGGCGCGGCCGTTGGTGCCGAAGTCCCAGGCGGCGTGGAAGCCCAGCGTCGCGTGCGAGGTCACGCAGATGCGGTCGTGCGGGATGGCGCCGAGGACGATGGTGCAGGCCGAGGCGCAGAGTCCGTCGATGATGACGGTGTCACCGGACTGGCGCAGGTCCTGGTACTTGTCGACGTAGGTTCCGATCCGGCCGCCGCGGTCATCCGCGATCCGAACCACCGCCTGAGAAGTCCCCATGCCCACGATCAGGAGAACCGCCGCGAGCAACCCCGTCAGAACCTTCATTGTCCCCCGCCCCAGTCGAATTCGAATCTGCGTGTCAGGTGGTGATGCCCTGCTAGGGTCTGTCGTAACCGCGGTTTTGTCTAGGCGCGCCGGCTCGCTCAAAACAAATTCAAATCCAGTGTTGCGTCCGCGCTGCACTCCGTCCGTTCCGGTCCCAAACTGGAACAAGTTAACGGTGTGTTACGCACCGCACTCTTGATCTCAATTGCAACCGCTGGCTTCAATCCCGGGCAACTGCAGGGGGAACCATGAAGGGGGAAACGCGCATGGCTGAAGAGACTGATGTCATCGTCGTCGGTGCAGGCCTGTCGGGACTGGTGGCCGCGACTGAGATCACCGATGCCGGCAAGCGCGCGGTCGTGGTCGACCAGGAAGGCGAACAGTCGCTGGGCGGCCAGGCCTTCTGGTCGTTCGGCGGATTGTTCCTGGTCAATTCGCCGGAGCAGCGCCGGCTCGGCATCAAGGACTCCTACGATCTCGCGATGCAGGACTGGCTCGGCACCGCCGGCTTCGACCGCGACGAGGATTTCTGGCCGCGCCAATGGGCCGAGGCCTATGTGGCGTTCGCCGCCGGCGAGAAGCGCGACTGGCTGCGCGCGATGGGCCATCGCATCTTCCCCGTGGTCGGCTGGGCCGAGCGCGGCGGCTATGACGCGATGGGCCACGGCAACTCGGTGCCGCGTTTTCACGTCACCTGGGGAACCGGGCCCGGCATCGTCGAGCCGTTCGAGCGCCGCGCGCGCGAGGCTATGAAGAGCGGCCGCCTGACCTTCAAGTTCCGCCATCGCGTCGATGCCCTCTCCATCACCAATGGCACGGTGGATGGCGTCAGCGGCGCCGTCCTCGCGCCTGACCCGATCGAGCGCGGCAAGAGCTCGTCGCGCAATGTCGTCGGCGAATTTGCGTTGAAGGCGCAGGCGGTGGTCGTGGCGTCCGGCGGCATCGGCGGCAATCACGAGCTGGTGCGGCAAAACTGGCCGAAGCGGCTCGGCGAGCCGCCAAAGTTCATGATCTCCGGCGTGCCCGAGCATGTCGACGGCCGCATGATCGGCATCACCGAAAAATCAGGCGCCCGGCTGATCAACCGCGACCGCATGTGGCATTATGTCGAAGGCATCCAGAACTGGAATCCGATCTGGCCGCGCCACGGCATCCGCATCCTGCCAGGTCCATCCTCGATGTGGTTCGACGCCACGGGCACGCGATTGCCGGCGCCGCTGTTCCCCGGCTCCGACACGCTCGGCCAGCTCCAGTACATCATGTCGACCGGCTACGATTATTCCTGGTTCATCCTGACCCAGAGCATCATTAAGAAGGAATTTGCACTGTCGGGATCGGAGCAAAATCCCGACCTGACCGGCAAGAGCTGGCGCATGACCTTGCGCCGCGCCACCAACAAGGGCGCACCGGCGCCGGTGGAGGCCTTCAAGAGCCATGGTGTCGACTTCATCGTGCGCGACAGGCTGGAGGATCTGGTCGCGGAGATGAACAAGCTCGCCGGCAGCGACCTCCTCAAGCTCGATCACATCAGGATCCAGATCGAGGCGCGCGACCGCGAGATGGCCAACCCCTACGTCAAGGATGCGCAGGTGATGAACATCCACAATGCGCGGCGCTATATCGGCGACAAGCTGATCCGCACCGCCGCGCCGCACCGCATCCTCGATCCCGCGCAGGGACCGCTGATCGCGGTCAAGCTCAACATCCTCACCCGCAAGACGCTGGGCGGCTTCGAGACCGATCTCGACTCGCGCGTGTTCGGCAGCGAGGGCAGCGTCATTCCCGGCCTCTATGCGGTTGGCGAAGCCGCGGGCTTCGGCGGCGGCGGCGTGCACGGCTATCGCTCGCTGGAAGGCACCTTCCTCGGCGGCTGCCTGTTCTCGGGCCGCAATGCGGGCCGCGCGGCGGCGAAAGCGGTGGGGTGAGGCGTGCGGCAATGTGGCCCCTCCGGCCGATTTCAGTAAGCGACGCATGCGTGCCCGGGCACGCATGCGTGCCCGGGGTGGCAGAGCGCGGGGCACTGGGCTAGACAGGGCCGCCATTCCACCAGGAGATCCCAAATGAGCATTCAGCGTTTCGAAACCGGCCCGCGCATGAGCCAGGCCGTCGTGCACGGCAACACCGTCTATCTCGCCGGCGTCGTCGCCAACAAGGCGGCCGGCGAAAGCGTGACGAAGCAGACCCAGGACATCCTGGCGACCATCGACAGCCATCTCGCCAAGGCCGGCACCGACAAGTCGAAGCTGCTCTCTGCCACGATCTACATTACCGACATGAAGACCTTCGGCGAGATGAACGCGGTGTGGGACGCCTGGGTCTCGCCCGGCAACACCCCGGCCCGTGCCACCGTCGAAGCCAAGCTGGCCGCGGCGCAGTACACCGTCGAGATCATGGTCACCGCGGCGAAGTAATTTTGCGCAAAGCTATTCACGCGCATCTGAAGCGCGATGAAATATCATTGCGCTTCAGATTTTCTTGTTGTCGCATGATCTTGTCGGGAAACCGCTGCACACTTTCCCGGATCATGCGCATGACCTCCGAGGTAATCGATCAGCGCGCGTGAACCTTCGATAGTGACGGTCAGCCGAACATCACGGCGCCATCGAAGGAGCACCCCATGACCGACCACATCACCATCGCCCACCGCTACATCGACCTCTGGAACGAGCGTGCAGCCGGCCGCCGCCGCGAGCTGCTGAGTGAAACCTGGACCGCTGATGCGAGCTATGTCGATCCCCTGATGAAGGGCGACGGCCCGGACGGCATCGACGCGCTGATCGCGGGCGTCCAGCAGCGCTTTCCCGACTTCAGGTTCAAGCTGATCGGCGAGCCCAACGGCTACGGCGACCATGTGCGCTTCAGTTGGGGTCTCGGTCCCGATGGTGTCGACAGCCCGATCAAGGGGACGGATTTTGCCGTGCTGAAGGACGGACGTATCAGGAGCGTGACGGGATTCCTGGACCAGGTGCCCGCTGGCGCGTGAGGTCCTTACCCTCCCCTGGAGGGCCCTCCAGGGGAGGGTAAGACCAGTCCGTCGCCTCGCGTTAACTTGCCATCGCCAGCCGATACGCAGCCTGCGCATTCGCACCAAACGCCTTCTCGCGCACCTGCGCACCCAGTTTCGCCAGACACGCCTCCAGCGCATCCTTGATCTCGCAATAGCTTCCCGCCAAAAGGCAAACCGGCCAGTCCGAGCCGAAGATCAGGCGATCCTCGCCGAAACATTGCGCGGCATGCGCGACGAACGGAAACAGCCGCTCCGCATCCCAATCATTCCATTTCGCTTCCGTCGCGAGCCCCGAGATTTTGCACCAGGCGTTGCCGCAGGCAGCTAACGCCGCGATGCGGTCGGACCATTCGACGCTTCCGCCATCGGCGATCGGTGGTTTGGCGGCGTGGTCGAGCACGAAACGCGCTTGCGGAAAGGCTTGCGCCGTTGCGATCGCGGCGGGCAGCTCCCGAGAGCGCACGAGGAAATCGTAGGTGAGATCGCGGGCGAGTACCGCCGTGAGGCCGCGCTGCACATCCGGACGCAACAGCCAATCGGGATCGGCCTCGTCGTGGACCTGATGACGGATGCCGACGAGCTTGTCGCCGCCGGGCGAGGCCCGCAATCGATCGAGCGTATCTCCGAGCGCGCCATCGGTCAGATCGACCCAGCCGACAACCCCGATGACGGAGGGCGTCGCATGCGCGATGCGCAAAAATTCCTCGGTCTCCTCCAGCGAGGAACGGCACTGCACCACGATGCTGGCGTCGATGCCGTTCGCTTTGAGGAGCGGCGTGAGATCGACGGGACCGAAGCTGCGGCGGATCGGCGCCAGCTCGGGCGCATCCATCCAGGGATAGTCGGCGCGCGCGGGGTCCCAGAAATGCTGGTGGCCGTCGATGATCATGGCTTATGCCCCGCCCGGCAGCGGCGCGCGTGCGTCGACGAGGTTTCGCGCACGCAGTTCCTGCCAGAAGGCTTGCGGCACCGTCGTCTGCGACATCGCGATGTTGTCGGCGATTTCGGCGACGTTGCGCGCGCCCATAACGGCGACCGTGACTGCCGGATGGGCCATGCCAAACTGGAGCGCGGCGGCCTTCAGCTCGGTGCCGTGCCTGCGGCAGAGCTCATCCAGTTCGAGCGCCCGCGCGATCAGCGTCGCATCGGCGTCCTGATAGTTGAACTTCGCACCCGTGTGCGGATTGGCCAGGATGCCGCTGTTGTAGATGCCGCCGAGCAGGATGCCGATGTGCTTCGCCGTGCAGACCGGAAACAGCGCATCCAGCGCGCCCTGGTCGAGCAGCGTGTAGCGGCCGGCGAGCAGGAAGCAGTCGACCGGCACAGTCTCGGCAAATCGGACCGGCATCTCCGACTGGTTCATGCCGGCGCCGATCGCCTTGACCGTGCCGTCATCGCGCAGACGCTGCAGCGCGCGGAAGGCGCCGCCAACGGCGTCGTCATAGTAGTCGTCGGGATCGTGCACGAGCAGGACGTCGACGCGGTCGAGCCCGAGACGGCCCAGGCTTTCGTCCACCGAACGCATCACACCGTCATAGCTAAAGTCGAACACGGGCCGCTCGCGCTGCCCGCTCTTGTAATAATCGTCTTCGGCCGCCGCACCATCGGGCGCGCGCAGCAGGCGGCCGACCTTGGTAGAGATGGCATAGGAATCGCGCGGCTGCTGCCGCAGGAAGGTCCCCAGCCGCCGTTCGGCCAGGCCGAAGCCGTAGAGCGGCGCGGTGTCGTAGAAGCGAATGCCCGCCGTCCACGCCCGTTCGATGGTCGCTTCCGCGTCGGCATCGCTGACAGGGGTGAACAATCCGCCGAGCGGTGCGGAGCCGAGGCCGATCGCCGTGACGTCGAGCCCATTCGCGAGCCGCGCGCGTTTCATTCCCATGGTCCTTTCTTCACGCCATTTCGCGCGAACATAGCACCGCCACGACGACGAGCGCGAGTTCAGCTGCTAAGGTCGAGCGTCAGGAACAGGCTGTTGGGATCCTCGACATAGCCCTGGAACGGCCCGCAGGGGACGAAGCCATGGGCCCGATAGAGCGCATGAGCGGGCTTGAAATATTCCCACGAGCCGGTCTCCAGGCTGAGCCGCGACATGCTGCGCGCGCGGGCCTCAGCGATGATATGACGGAGCATCTGGCCACCGAAGCCGCGCCGCCGCGTGGTCTGCAGCGTGTGCATCGACTTCACCTCGCCATGATCGGCCGAAAGCGTCTTCAGCGCGCCGGTGGCGACCAGCGTCTCGCCGTCCCATCCCGTCCAGAACGCGATGTCGGGCGCGCGCAGGCCGGCCAGATCGAGCGCATGCGCGCTGCCCGGCGCCGTCTGCGCGCGCGCAGCCGTGACGTGATGTTCGAGCAGCGCAATGACGCGCGGATCGAAGGTATCGCCGGTGCGGATCTGCATCGTCACGGCTTCACTTCGGGGTTTCGGTCGGCGTCCCGCACGACCAGCGGAAGATGTGCCGCGCCGAACGCCGGGAGCCAGAAGCCAATATATTGGAAATCTGGCCTCGCAAACCAGCGGGAAGCGAGCGTAGCTCGGATGCAGCGATTGGGATTTTGAGAGCCTTGGAGCGGGCGAAGGGAATCGAACCCTCGTATGCAGCTTGGGAAGCTGCCGTTCTACCATTGAACTACGCCCGCGGATGCGCGGCTCACGCTCGTCCTGATTAGCCGAGACGGCGTCGCGCGCCAAGCGGTTTGGCGCCCCCCGGCCGGACAGTTGTTAACGTCCCGGTAAGATTTTGGGTGCGCCGGATTGTGGCGGTGTTATGATCGCATGTCTGGGGAGAAACGTGCACTGAGTGGGGCGTGTGCATGGTGGGGCACGGGTACGCGATATTCGACACGGCCATAGGGCGCTGCGGCATCATCTGGAGCAGCACCGGCATCGTCGCCGTGCAATTGCCGGAGGCGCGGGAAATCGACACCCGCCGGCGGATCTTCGCGGTTCATCCCGAGGCGCGCGAGCAGCCCCCTTCCGCGAATGCCGAGCTTGCGATCGAGGGCATCACAGGCTTGCTGCAAGGCGGCGATCCCGATTTTTCCGATGTCAGCCTGGATGCAGGCCGCGTACCCGGTTTCCACCGGCGCGTCTATGAGGCGGCCTGCGCCATTCCGCGCGGGGAAACGAGGACTTATCACGAGATCGCCAGGACGCTGGGCGCCTCCGGCGCCACGCATTCGGTGGCGCAGGCGATCGGGAAGAATCCCTACATGCTGATCGTGCCCTGCCACAGGGTGCTGGAGACTGGCAATTACACCGACCGGCTCTCGCCCTATGGCGGGGTGATCTCCAAGCGGCGGCTGCTCGCGCTCGAAGGCGCCCATCCGATCGCCAGCAAGACGCTGTTCGAAGTGCTGCTGCCCGTTGCCCCGCCGCCGCCGTCCACCTAGATAGGTGGCATGGACGCAACCACGCTGCTGACAACGCGCTCGATGACCGTCTCCGAGTTTCGCTGCGACGCGGGCCCGGACGACACGCCGTTCGCGGAATGCCGCACCGGCCATTCCATTGCCTATGTCCGCTCGGGCAGCTTTGGCTGCCGGTGCCGCGCCGGCTTCTTCGAACTGGTGGCTGGCTCGATGCTGGTCGGCGCGCCCGGCGAGGAATACACCTGCACGCATGAGCATGTCAGCGGCGACGTCTGCCTGTCGTTCTTCCTCAGCGAGGACCTCGTCGATGCCCTCGGCGGACGCCGGGAGGCCTGGCAGGTCGGCGCAACGCCGCCACTGTCCGAACTGATGGTGCTGGGCGAGCTCGCCCGGACGGCAGCGGATGGCAACTGCGACCTCGGACTCGACGAGATCGGCCAGATCCTGGCCGGCCGCTTTATCGACATCGTTTCGGACAAGGCGCGCAGGCAGGCCACGCCGACCGCGCGCGATCGTCGTCGCGCCGTCGAAGCAGCATTGTGGATCGACGAGAACTCACATGCCGAGGTCGATCTCGAGCAGGCCGCACGGCAGGCGGGTCTCAGTCCGTTCCATTTCCTGCGACTGTTCTCCAGCGTGCTCGGCGTGACGCCGCATCAATATCTGGTGCGCTCGCGGCTGCGGCACGCGGCGCGGCTGCTGACAGACGATGACATCGCGGTCACCGACATCGCCTATGAAGTCGGCTTTGGCGACCTCTCCAACTTCGTCCGCACCTTCCATCGCGCCGCCGGGGTGTCGCCGACGAAATTCCGGCAGGCGTCCCGCGGGCAGCGCAAGATTCTCCAAGAGCCGCTCGCCCTCAACTGACTAGGTTCGTCTCCGGTGCGCGCCAGTTGCGGCGCGCTTTGCAATGGAGACGACCATGTACGACCATATCGGATTGCGCGTTGCCGACCTCGACGCCGCCACGCGCTTCTACACCGCGGTGCTGGCGCCGCTCGGCCATGTCCTGTGCTCCAGCGGCGACGGCTATGCCGGCTTCGGGCCGAAGGGCAAGCCGGCGCTGTGGCTGCATTTGAACAAGGGGCGCAAGGCCGACGGCGCGCATATCGCGTTTCGCGCCGCGGATCATGACGCGGTCAAGGCGTTTCACAGCGAGGGCCTGAAGAGCGGCGGCCGCGACAATGGCGGCGCCGGTCCGCGCAAGGATTACAGCCCGACTTACTATTCGGCGTTCCTGATCGATCCTGATGGCAACAATGTCGAGGCGGTTTGCGTGTGATCCACGACGACGCCGACCAAGTACGTCGTCATTCCGGGTTTGCGCTCCGCGCGCCCCGGAATGACCCTATCCAAATGGACACCTTCCATGGCCTCCATCCACAACAACATCCCCCTCCCCGCCCCAGCCGCCAAAGTCTGGGACGCCGTCCGCGATTTCGGCGCGCTGCCTCAGCGGCTGGCGCCGGGCTTCGTCACGGAATGCACGCTCGATGGCGATGCGCGCATCGTCACCTTCGCCAATGGCTCGGTCGCGCGCGAGGTGCTGGTCGATTGCGACGATGCACGGCAACGGCTGGTCTATGCGATCGACAACGAACGGCTGAAGCACTACAGCGCCTCGGTGCAGGTGATCGCCGAGGGCGACAAGGCGTGCCGCCTGGTCTGGATCATCGACATGCTGCCCAACGAGCTTGCGGCTTACGTCCAGGGACAGACCAGGGAAGCGGTGGCCGCGATCCGCCGGGCGTTTCCGCCTGCGTGACCTTTCTCACAGAGCTTCTCCCTGCTCGGCCGTAACCATGGCCGCGTGCGTCCGGTTGGCTCTGCTTTCCTGGCGGAGCCACGCACGCGAGGAGCAGGCCATGAGAGGTGCGGACAAGGTGATCTGCCAGGCAGCCGCGGTGCTGCTGCTGTTTTCGATCTCGAGCGCGCCGGCAAGGGCGCAGTTCCTCGGCGGCGGAGGCGCCGGCGGCGAGGACATGATGACCCAGATGGCGCCGATGCTGGAAATGATGAAGGCGAAGATGGGCAAGCGCCGCTTCGCCATGCTGATGCAGACCATGGGCCCGATGATGAGCCGCATGATGGAGAATGGCGGCGGCTTCGGCGGCGGCCTGGGCGCCGGCAATTTTGGCGGCGGCTTCGGTGCGCCGAACTACGGCGGCTACACGCCGATGAGCGGAGGCGGTTACATACCGGCCGGGCTCGGCGGCATGGGTGGCGGCGATATCATGGGCATGATGGGCGGCGCCGGCGGCGGGGACATGATGGCGATGATTCCGCAACTGATGCGGCTCGCCAATGTCGGCGGCGGGGGCCATCGCCGCCACAAGCATCGTTAGGGCGCGCCCGGCGCATGGCGAGTTCGAACACGAGGTAACCACCCTTCGCGGGGCACGAAGGATGGTTGCGCCGGGCCGGCGGTTGGGGGGCCGCCGGTATCAGATCCGATCGTTGATCAGGACGCCGGACATCGACGGATCGCTTGCCTTGGTCTCGTTGCTCGATTGCTTCGCGCTGTAGGTCGAATCCGCGAGCGAGTTCTTCAGCGACTGAAGGAATTGTTCAAGCAGGTCCGTCGCCGAGCTGCCGCTCGACGAACTATCCGTGGCGGCGGTCGAGGACGTTCCGCTCGCATCCGTCGTATCGCTTGATCCCGTCGTGCCGGTCGAGGTCTGCTCCGTCAGCAGGCTCTTCAGCGAGTCGAGGAGTTGCTGAAGCAGGTCCACAACCGAATTGCCGCTCGACGAACTGTCCATGCCACCTGCGGGGGGAGGCCCGCCGGGCGGTGGTCCGCCTGCTCCGCCGGGGCCACCTGCCCCGCCCGGTCGCTGGGAGAACGCCGCCTTGAAAATTCCCTGCAACTCGGTGGCCTGCTCGTCGGTCAGCTTGCCCGCCGAAACTTCCCTCTTGATGAGATCATCGATCTTCGACGTGAATGCGTCGGGCGATGATCCATTCCCGCTGGACTGATCGCTCGCACTGCTTGATTGCAAGGCGGTGTCGATGTCGCTGAGTGCGGATGACAGCGCCGACTGATCGGATGCATTGATCGCGCCAGAACTGACTTCCGCCTGCAGTTCATCCTGGAGTCGTTTCAACGGTGATGCGTGTTGGTGGGAGGAGAGCGCCGAAATCGAGGTCATGATGGCCTTCCGTGCTTCTGGTGAACTCGCAGCGAAATTGTCTCCAGGAGCTGGCGCGAAGCCTTCGGCAAGGTGCAGAACCGGTTGCTCGATATTGCCACGCAACGGTCGGAAATATTCAGAAACAAAAATCCGGCGAGCGCGCCTAGTCCACCGCGGCCGACAGAGCCGGCCTGATCGCGCCCCTGCTCTCGCGCGGCCCCCAGCGGGTCAACACGACGCTGGAGCAGGAGAGCAGGCCGAGCACGACCATCGAGCTCGC
>LNAP01005340.1_pt1 | contig 11453 bp, 10 predicted proteins | sample 602601 | NCBI WGS metagenome assembly LNAP01 (sample SAMN02440304, study PRJNA202911) | soil metagenome | biome: Subtropical and temperate rainforests or woodlands; isolation source: soil samples (1 kg each in a 20% v/v slurry with milli Q water) were... ... | reverse complement strand
GACATGCGCAGCGCCTTGGCGCGGCGTGCTTTGTCGTTGAGCTGCTGATCTTCGTGGTTATCGCTGGCATCCAGCGCCTGCATGGCGCTGTTGAACTTCGAGATGTCCAACTTCCACCAGTACAGGCGGGAGTCGAAGCCGAAGTGAAACTCTTCGCGCTCGCGCCACTGGTAAATGAGCAAGGCTTTCTCCACAGCGCTTTCTGCGATCAGCAGGGCACCGTGGTGCTTGGCTTCGTCGAGCTCCTTGTCGATCCGCTGGGTACGGGCTTCCACGTCATCCATGAACGCCCAGCGCTGATGCAGGTCGTTCCAGTCGACCTTGCGCGAGTCAGGCTGTGGGATCTGCGCAGCGTCGCAAGTGAAGCCAAGGTCACGCGCCTGGCGGACCCACATGCGGGTGTATTTGTGCGCACCTGGTTCGTTGTCCAATGCCCAAATCAGTTTTGGTGTTCTGCCGCCGCGTGCGGTGATCAGGGCTTTCAGTGATTCTTCTGGATAGGCGTTCGATGACAGCGCGGCGACGGCGGGAATACCGTTCTGCACCAGGGCAATGGCATCGAAGATGCCCTCGACGATCCACAGTTCGTCGACCTGCAGAAGATCCACGCAGGGCGGTACCCACCAATAGCCCTTGTAGCTTTCACCGGGCTTGAAGCGCGCCTTCTTTTTGCCAAAACGGTTCGGCTTGTCGATGAGCCGTTCCCAATAGCCGCCCTTGTCGAGAGGAAAGCGCACGGTGGCCGAGCCAATGTCCAGGAGCCGGTCGAAGTAGTGTTCCTGGGTGTACCAGCCTTCAATCATCCCCACGTCGAAACCGCGGGCGAAAGTCAGGTAGGCCTTGGCACTGGCTGTGGGTTGTTCCTCGCTTGCCGGGGCGCGCTTGCTCCAATCGTCGAACAGGTCGCTGTACAGCTCCTTGACCGGCTCCATGTAGCGGCATTTTTGCTCGCGACCGCAACGGATGAACCACGGCTCGTCGTGCCGGGAAAACAGTCGCCGCTGGTTGCATTGCGGGCAGGTTCCCTTGCGCATGTATTGGGTACCGGTCATGTGCTGCAGGCCGAAGTCCGCCTCGAGCCGCTGCAGTACATCAGCGCGCAATTGATGGTCCATGGTCTTCACTGCGCACGCTCCACAGCATTGGTATCGAGTTGTTTTTTCAACTCGCAGCGCGTGCGGCAGATGCCCGCCAGGTAAGGTAGGTCCTGCAGAACTCGGGGGCCACGTTGGCGGGCTGGCACGTTCCGGTAGCGGTCGGAGTACCAAAGATCAGCCATGGTGACCTCGTACTGACTGGTCAGCCATTGCAAATACTTCTTCGCCTGCTGCTCGTCCAGTTCCAGTTGGATGGTGATTTTGCTCATGTCAGCCGCCAATAAGGTGCAGTTTCCCCTTACCCACACGGAGCGGGCATTCGGGAGGGGAGAGTTGGGTTAGTTCGAGAGGTTGCGGGTGTGCAGCAGGTGTGTCGGTAACAAGCGCGCTGACACCAGGTGACGCTGCTGGGTACAGGTGTCCAGCAACCAGACGGCGGTTCGACAAGGCCCGTTGGAAAGGTCTACCCCCAGCCAGGTAAGGCGGCGGCAAGTCATGTTTTCGAATTCAGCCACAGCTAGTTCAGCAATGCGCTGCACCAGGTGACCGGGAACCTCAAGGGACTGTGCCAAGTAGCGCGCGCAGTTATCGAGCAACTGACTGTCACCGGCCAGGTGCTGGCTACGATTGCGATACAGGTAGGCCACAGCCGCTTGTTGCATCGCGGCGCGATAGTCATTGGTTGGGTTGATCGTCAAGGTGATGGCGTTCATGCGAGTGCAGCCTCCATGTCCAGTTGATCCAGCAAGTCAGGTTGATCGTTGGCAGTCTTCATTGCGGCGCGGCGCAGGGCGACGTCTGCGGCGGGAAGGCGAACAGCTGGGTTGGCCATGCCGCTCGGGCTCATTTCATGAGTCATTTCAAACTCGGCACGCACAGACCAGCCGCAAGCCTCGTTGGTGCATTGCAGGTAGGCCACGCGCAGGAAAATATGGGTGCCTTCGCTGGTACGAATACGCATGCGGCCCATGCAGTGGGGGCAAACAAGTTTGTAGGTGCTCACTGATTGGCCTCCTTGCTGTGCAGTTGGATCGTCGCCAGCACCTCGGCATGACGTGCGCTCAGATATTTGCTGTGTGCAGCGAGGATGGCCGCCGCCTCACCTTTCTCAATGACTCCATCAGCCAAGGCTTTGTCGATGATCTGATCGACCACGCCGCGTTTTGCCGCAGTGCTCACCGACCGGCTGTACAACTCGATGTTGTCCAAGGTTTCCGGATCGGCAATAGGCACGAACATGCCGCTGTACAGGGAGGCCACATACTCAGGAAAGAAGCTGGTACCTGCGTCTCGCTCGAGCATATGAATCTGGTCATCGCTCAATGGCCGGCTGCCGGCGTTTTCGTAGACATGGTTGTCGAACTTCTTGAGTTCGTAGCCGAGGCGCGCTGCTGCGCATTCGCGACCTCCCGGATAAGCGCAAACAACTGCACTGACTACCTGGCGTCTGGTTTCTAGCACTGGGCGCTTCATGTTCTCGTTTCCCTCCTTGGCTAGTCGCACTACTGTGCAACCACGCCGTCTTTGATCCCGAGCAAAACCGCTGCCCGGTGTGCCTCGCCTCGACGACCTTTCTTTCGTCCATTGAGTAGATCACTGACCAAATTTTTGTTCAGATCGTGTTCGCGGCTGAACTCCGCAATACTTTTTCCCCGGCGGTCCAGAGCTGCACGGGCTTGCTCGGGGGTTAGAAGGGCATGCATAGTGTTCAACCGTGTTTAATCGTGTTCGACGGCAAGGATTCTTGAGCAGAAAACTGCTCAAGTCAACTGGTATTGATCAATAAAGTGCTCAAATTATCTGGAGTAGGTGAACGCCTACGTGAAGAAAGAGACCGGCTGGGATTGAACCAGACCGATTTTGGTATAGCTGCGGGCGTTAGCCGAGGAACTCAGAAGGCGTATGAGCTTGAGTCAAGCTCGCCCGACGTACGCTACTTGGCAGCTTTGCAGGACATGTCTGTGGATGTTCATTTCATCCTCACTGGTAAACGCTGCTCGATAGATGCTGCGAACCTCAGTGAAGAAGAGTCGTTGGTCCTCGAACAATTTCGCTCTCTCCCCGAGCATGACCGCGCATCTGTAAAACGACTCACAGGTGCCCTCGTAGCAACGTTGCAAGTGAGGTTGTAACTTGGGGAATCACGATGGTGCAGCGCGCATGCAAGGAACGTTTGTCTGAGCGTTCACATGAAATAAATAGAAGCCCGGCCAAGTGCCGGGCTTTTGATTGCTGCGCTAAGAATCGTGACTTTGTTGGCAAATTTCACACTCCCGTGTACTGTATGCGCATACAGTGCTTGCGTATGGAGTTTGCGCATGTTGTCGATACGGAAGGCGGAAAGCAGTCCCGCCCAAGAACAGTCACATTCACGCCGATACATTTCTCGGAAAGAGCGTGTACTGCTGCGTTGGTTCCGCCGTCTGGGAAGGGAGGATCGTGCCCATGTCCTGCGTTTTGTGTCAGCAATGGCCATCACAAAACTGCCACTAGAGTGACTTCGCAACGATGAACAAAGGCGCTCAAGGGCGTCTTTTTTCATGCCTACGAGTTTTGCATTTTCTTCCATTCCCTCTCTGCCGCCCGTTTAGCCGTTTTCTCACTGGCATACAACCACCGCAACCGCTTGGGCTTTGATTGATCGCCTACGGTCACGGTCTTTTCCGCTCCAGCCTTCTCGTCTCGGTAGTAGGCAATGATTCCGGTGCACGCACCTGCGTTTACCTCGGCCAGTTCCTCCATCGTGTCCTCCGGCAATTTGCTCTCTAGATCCAGGCTCATGGTGTAACCACTATCGGCACTGAGGCTGTGCTGCACGTTGCCTCCATACCAAATGATTTCATCAATCTCGGTCTTCACGCCCTGGAGCGTGTAGGTCAATTCCGGGATCAGATCCGGCCGGCCTCGGGCCAGGTTGTAGCTCAGGGTGGCGCTGCCGCGTTGCAGGCGATTGAACTCGGCCCTGGCAGCCCGCAGGGCGGATTGCCGATCGCTGTAGGTATGGCGCAGGTCTTTGAGGTTTTCACCGCCTCCGGCAATGGCTTCCTGCTTCTTGGCACTGTTCACGTCGTAGTAATAAGCGCGCACGCCGTCGTAGCTGTCGCGATCGGCCTGCAAGTAGCGGTGTTGGTCGCCGTCGGCGCGGGTCAGCGTGATGTGGGGGAGGACCATGCCGCTGGCCGTCTTGCCACCGCCGGCCGGCATGCATAGCAAGCAGCCAGCTTTGACGGTTGCCACGGCATCGAACTCTTCGCCCAGTCGACTGAGGAGATTGGCATCCGACTCATTGGCCTGGTCCAACTGCAGAATGGGCAGACCGCCCAAGGCTTCGGCAATCGTTGGCTTGAGACCATTGCCACTGGCGATGGCACCAAGCACCTCGCCCAGAGTCGTGTTGCTCCAGCTGCGCTCGCGTTTGGTTTTGAGCCCCTTGCGCAGGTCCGCTGATCGCGCGCGAATGCTGAGCACGTCGGGTGCGCCGCTGTGCTCGGTTTCGTCGACGGTGTAGGTGCCTTTGTCGACCAGGCCGGTATCACTCCAGCCTAGCCATAGCCGCAAGATCGCGCCCTTGGGTGGAATGACCAGTAGGCCATCGTGGTCGCTGAGCGTAATGCTGAGCTGGTCGGCCTCGATGCCGCGATTGTCGGTCAGCTCCAGGCTCATCAGCCGCGGACTGATCAACTGCGCGAGGTCGCTGCCATCGACGGTCAGGCGAAACGCCGGTACCGAATAGGTGGCGTCGCGGCGACTCTGTTCCAGGGCGCTGTTCACGTAGCCCGTCACACGGGCGATCGCGGTATCCATCACAGCAGCCCCCTCAGAATGTTCAAGCCGGCACCGGTGCTGGCTCCGAGCAGATCTACACGACCATCGTCGACGCGTTTCAGGCTCAGGTTGAATTCAATCCGCCGTGCGGCTCCATTGGAAAAGAAGATGGTCCTGGTTTCCGTCAGATTGTCGATGACCCACAGCCCGCACAACCGACCAGTGCCTTCGACCATGGGCCAGGCCTTGCCGGTGTCAGCCATCTGGCGCAATGCATCCAGGCTCAAGACGGTGCCGGCCAACTCCGGAAGAATGATGCCGGGGAGGGTGATGGCATCCTCCCCCCGGCCCAGAAACTGACGGGCCGGTTGAGCGCCGATGCGGTTGTTGCCGGGATGACGCCATTCCGTCTGGCGCTGCATCTCCTGATAGGCAGCCGTGTGCAGGCTAAAAACGAACATGCCGAGGGCGAGCATCATGCGGGTTACTCCTGGTCGGACAGTTGGCTGCGCTTGCGGGCGGACTTTTCCCGATCGATGCGGGTCAGCTCGGCACGCACGGCACGGGCAACGGCCTGGGCATCCATGCCCGGGGTGGGGTGAATGTTGATTTCGTAGTGGTCGTGACTGTCGTAGGTCACGGCAGCCTGTGGCGTGACGGGGGCTCGGTTGTCGATCTCAACCGCTGGAGTTGCAGCCGTGCCCATGGCCATGACCGGCGTCGCAATGCTGCCCAGGGCCATGGCTCCGGCCGCCGTGACCTGTTTGCCCAGAGTGGCCAACGTCGCCAGAACGCCCGTATAAGCCCCTACTTGTACAGGTGCGGGCACTGTGGCTTGCGCCGCTTTGAGCGGTTGAGCCACACCGGCTGCCTCGATCGGGGAACGTTGCTCCCCCGTGCCGGATGCGTTGACGATCGCATTCATGAAAGACGCGCCGGCGGCGGTGAGTTGCTTGCCGAGGGTGGTCAGCACTCCCAAAGCATCCAGTTCCGCGTCGTTGGTTTCGCTTGCGATGGGTGGCACAACGGCCTGAGCGGCCCTGACAGGCTGAGCTACCTTGGCCACTTCGAGCGGGGAGCGTCGTTCACCGGTGGCGGACGTGCCGATGATCGCGTTCATCACTGATGCACCTGCAGCGGTGAGCTGTTTACCGAAGCTGGCCAGCGTCTCAAGGACGTCCGGTCCGGCGCCGGAGATTTCGCTTGCGGCTGGTTGTGCAACGGCTTGAGCGCTCTTCAAAGGCTGAGCCACACCGGCAGCCTCGGCCGGGGTGCGTTGTTCTCCCATCGAGGATGGACCGGCGATCGCACTCATCACCGACGCACCAGCGTTGGTGAGCTGTTTGCCGAGACTGGTCAGCATCCCCGACACGACCGAACCGACGCCACTGGTTTCGCTTGCGGGCGGTTGTGCAACGGCTTGAGCGGCCTTCAAAGGCTGAGCCACGCCAGCCGCTTCGGCCGGGGTGCGTTGTTCTCCCATAGAGGATGGACCGGCGATCGCATTTATCACGAACGAACCTGCGCTGGTGAGCTGCTTGCTGATTTGTGCGACGGCATCGAGCGGCCCTTGTTCACCGGATTGCAGGCCCTGGGTCAGGCCTGCCATGGTGAATCCACCCAGCTCGGCAAATACTCGCGACGGGCTGTGGATGCCGAGCTTTTCCTTGAACCAGTCGATGGTCGAACCACCGATCGAGGTGATGGCCTCCTTGATCTGCCCGGCGCCGGCCATCAGGCCGTTGACCAGACCGTTGACGATCATGTTGCCGAACTCGGTGAAGCGTGACGGCAGGTCCACACCCAGATAGCTCAGCACGCCGGCGAAGGCCTGGTAGATCAGTCCAATCGGGCTGAAGTTGGCCAGGGTGGTGAGAATGCCATCGATGCCGCCGCTGAAGCCTGCCTTGATCTCGGTCCAGGCATTGGCGAAGTACAGCTTCACCTGGTCCCAATTCTGATAGATGAGATAACCGGCGCCGGCCAGTACCGCTACGACGGCGGCGATGGCGAGCGCCACGGGGTTGGCTGCCAGTCCCCACAGGGCAATGCTGACGGCGCGAATGGCGGTCACCAGTCCACCACTGAAGGCTACGGCCAGCACTCTCAGCAAGCCCAACAACGTGGGGATTTTCAGCCCGACCATCGACAGTGCGAAGCGCACGGCGAGGAACGGACCTAGCACGCCTGCAATCCCGAGCGCGACGACACCGAAACCCGCCGACAGGGCGGCAATCCCCGCCGCGACTTTCAACAGGCTCGCCACGAGCGCGGGGTTTTGCGTGGCCCAGGTGTTCACCCGCTCAATGATGCGGTTGAAACCGCCGACCAGCTCGATGAGGGTTGGCCGCAGTGTTTCGCCCAAAGCGCTGCTGAGGTTGAACAGCCGGTTCTGCGTCATCTGCCAACGGGCCGACAGGGCTTCGCCACGGATGTCGCCCTCGCGCTGCATCGATCCACTGCCCTTGGTGCTGTTCACCAGCTCAAGCTGGCGGCGGTATTCACCGATGTTGGCGGCGAGCTTGGCGGCGTCGTCGCCGTATTCTTTGCCAAACAGCTCCGTCATGACGCCAAGCTGGTCTGCTTGGGGTAGCTTGCTCACCGCATCCAGCACCTTTTGGATGGTACCGGTGGCATCCTTGACCATGCCCTCTTGCACGGCTTTCGCTTCCAGCCCTACCGCCGCCAGTCCTTTCTGGAACCGTTTCGGCTGCTGCGTGGCAATCGCCAGTTCGCGGATCATGGCATTGGTGGCCGTGCCCGCGACTTCGGCTGAAGCGCCCAGGGTCAGGAAGGTTGAGCCGAGGGCTGCCGCGTCCTTGAACGACATGCCCACCGAAGCCGTAATGCCCGCGGTGCGCTGCATCACGTCGATGATGTCGGACCCTTTGGACATGGCGTTGTCGTCGAGGTAGTTGATCGCGTCACCGAGCTGACTGACGTTCTTAATCGGCAGTTTGTAGAGCTGGGCGATACGCGCCAGGCTTTCACCGACCTGGTCGGCGGGTAACTCGAAAGCTGTGGTGGCCGTAGCCGCGACGCGGGCGAATTCGAGCAGGTTGTCCTTGCCCTGAATACCCATCCGCGCACCGCCCTCAACGAGGGCAGCAATGTCCGTGGTGGCCATGGGGATGCTTTCACCCATCTTCTTGATGGCGGCCCCCATGTCGTAATAGGTCTGGGTGAGTTTGCCATTGTCTTCCCGGGCACCCTCGACCTGCTTAGCAACGCCAGCCATGGCGTCTTCGAAGCTCGAATAGTTTTTCACCATCGCCAGGATCGGCAGCCCAGCGGCCGCACCGGTGGCGACAGCGCTGGCGCCTGCAGTTGCCGTGACTCCCACCATCTCTCGATTCCTGCCGAAGTTGGCGCGCAGTTTTGCTGCCCGGGCCTGCTGCGCACTCATAGCTGCCAGACGCTTGCTTTGGGTCGCGATGCTGGTGTTGGCGGCGTCGATTTGGCTCTTGAGTCTGAGCTCGTGCGCACCAAGAGCGTTGGTGTTGATTCCAGCTTCTTTGAGCTGTGCGGCGAGGCTGGCCAGCTTGGCTTTCTGCTGTCCGTACTGTTCGCCCAACCGTTTGGATTCGCCGGTTTGCTGACGTAACAGGGCAAGCTGGGCCTTGTGCGGTTGCTCCAGCCGGCGGAGCTCTTCGCGCAGACTGGCATGTCCTGCACGGGCGGAACGTAGCTGCGTATTGCCAGCGGTGTAGCGCTCGGAAAGGGTTTTTTCTTTGGCTGCCAGTTGGTCGAGGTCAACCTTTCGGGCTCGCTGAGCCGTGGTCAGTTGTTCGTATTCGACGCGCTGCTTGTCGGTCAGGGTGTTGCCCTGGCTTGTCACGGCGTTGAGGGCCGCAATCTGGGAGCGTGCCTTGGTGTATTCGTCACGGACCGCGCCGAGCGCATCGCGTGAGCCAGTGAGTTCGCGCTTCAGCTCGCCCTGAGTAATCTTGAGCGCATCGAATTTTTGCCGTGATTGCTCAACCAGCGCCTGGGTGGGGGCCAGTTGCTGACGCACTTTGGCCGAGGCGCGACTGAGTTCACCGAGCTTGGCGTTGCTGGCCTCCAGCGACGCCGCTGTCTCGCGGTTGGCGGCTTGCAGCTCACGCCAGGCGCTGACGTCCTTCTGCTGGGTGTTGAGTTCCTTGAGACGGTCGCGAGCGCTCTTGAGCGCCCGAGCAGTTTCGAGGCTGCCCTGGCTGATCTGCCGAAGTGGCGCGGTGGCCTTGTCGATGGCATTGAGCATTACCTGAAGTCGTAGATCATTGGCCATCGGCGCTACTCCTAACCCGCGCCCTCTCGCGCCAGTCCATCAGTTCCTGCAGGCCCAGCCGATCCATGTCGGCTGGCGCCCAGTGAAAGACCACGGCCAGATCGGCCATGGCGTCCTCTACGCAACGAGGGATGCATCCGTCTTCGCCTGCTTCTGCAGCAAAAAACCGACGACCTTGCCGCCGATGGCCAGCAGGTCGGCAGGGTCCATGCCGGCAGCTTCGGGGGCGGTGATGCCAGGCGAGCTGATGCGCGGGATGACCTTGATCAGACTGGTCACGTCGAGGTTCAGCAGCTCGGCCAGGTGAATGCCGCGCAGCTCGCCGGCATTGGGTTTGCGCAGAGTGATGCTGTCGATTTCCTGCGTGCCGCGCTTGATCGGGGTATCGAGGGAGACGGTGTTCTCGTTGACGATGATTTCATCCGCCGTGGAATCAGCGCTTTCATTGGCGTTGGTGGGACGCATGGTGTGCTCCTGGTCATGGGGTTAAGTGCCCTCGTTTGAGGGCAAGCGAAAATCAGATGCCGAGGGCGGTCCGCTGTTTTTCCAGCAGGTCGACGCCGTTGACCCTTTCGATGAAGTTGAGCAGGTCGATTTCGATGATGTCCTCACCGTCGACCGTCAACTTGTAGTAGCTGCAGGTGGTGGTCATACCGTGCTCGGTGTCTTCACCGGGCTGGGCATCACCCATCTCGATGGTTTCGTGACGACCGCGCACGACGATTTCCACGTTGCTCATTTCTTCGGTGTCGTCTTGCTGGAATGCACCGGTGAAGCGCAGCAGCACACCGGATGCCTTGACCATGCCGAATTGGCGCAGCGAGATCAGATCCAGGCCGCCGGTCTTCCACTCCAACTGGATACCGTCGTCGGACATACCCAGGTCAGCCTTGACCGGGCCGTTCATGCCGCCGCCGCGATAGGCTTCCATCTTGCGGCCGAGAGAGGGCAGGGTGACGGCCTTGCATACGCCCAGGTAGCTGTGACCGTCATTGAAAAGATTCATGTTCTTGAGTTTGCGGGGCATGGCCATGGCGGTGTTCTCCGGTCGGCTGGCGCAGGGTTACCTCCCCGTGAGGGGAGGCCCAGGGTTAGCTTTTGATACGGCTGGCAAAGTCGACCAGGTAACGGTCGGTGATGCGCTGACGCAGGGTGAGGTCTTCCAGCGGCGGCACGGGGGTGTAGTCATAGTCGATGTAGAGCTTGCCGGCCTTGAGCGTGGTTTCGTCGTTGGTTGCATCGTCGAACCAAGCGCTGGCGCCAATCAGATAGCCACTACCCACCATTTCGCGGAACTTGTCGTTGATGCTTTCGATCATGTCGCGCACCAGCGATGGGTGCATGGGGCGGTCAATGGCCCACATTTGCGCCTCGGCCATGGTGTCGGCCAGTACCTGGGCGGTACGGGTGTAGTTTTCGAAGGCGAACAACGGATCATCGCTACAGGTACGGCTACCCCAGAAGCGGTAGCCACCTTCATTGATCAGGGTGGTGACCTCATTGCTGTTGAGGTAGTTGGCATCGGTGGCGGGATTTTGCAGGTCCCAGAACACGTCGGCAGTGATGCCGGTGACACCATTGACCGCGACGTTGGACAGGGTTTTGTGCCAGCCCACTTCCTGGTCGATCTTGGCACGCAGGCCCAAGGCTCGCGCCACGGCTGGGGCGGTGACAGTGCCGTTGGTGGTGGTGTTCCAGTTCTGGAAGTCCGGCCAAATGACCATGACTTCCCGGGCGCCAAAGTTCTCCCGGTAGGCGGAGGCTTCTTCTTTGGTCTTGCAGTTCCAGGCACTGACATAGGTGAAGGCCCGGAGCTGTTGGGCGATGGCAACCAACGCCGTGGCCACTGGCAGCGAGTCCAGTCCCGGCACCCCCAGAATGCGTGGGGTCACCTTCAAGCGCGCCTTGGCGGCCAGCAGCGCTTTCATGCCGGTGTATTTGCCGGTGGCAGTGGTGGTGCCGATCAGGTTGCTGGTGGTGATTGCTTCCGTGGTGCCAGTGGCGACACGAACCACGACGGTGATCGGGTTGGTCTGCTCGGCGATAGCTTGCAAGCTGGCGGCCAGGGTGCCCTTGGTGCCGGCCTTGCCGATAGCGGACTTCACGTTGGTAATAAGGACAGCAGTGTCCAGGGGGAACACCGAAGCATCCGCGTCTTCGGCAGTACAGACCAGGCCGATAACAGCAGTGGAAACGGTGCGAATGGGGCGAGTGCCCTCGTTGATTTCGAGGACTCGTACGCCGTGATGATATTCGTCGGCCATGGGGTTTGCCTGCGCAGTGAATGGGATGACAGTGCACAGGCTGCCGCGCGCGCGCCG
>LNAP01005339.1_pt1 | contig 11453 bp, 10 predicted proteins | sample 602601 | NCBI WGS metagenome assembly LNAP01 (sample SAMN02440304, study PRJNA202911) | soil metagenome | biome: Subtropical and temperate rainforests or woodlands; isolation source: soil samples (1 kg each in a 20% v/v slurry with milli Q water) were... ... | reverse complement strand
CGAGGCCGGCCATCCCGTGCCTGACGAGGCTGGCCTCAAGGGCGCGGCCGACACGCTGGCGCTGGCGGGCGAGGCCGGCCCCGACGATCTGCTGCTGGTGCTGCTCACCGGCGGCGGCTCGGCGAACTGGATCGCGCCGGTGGACGGCATCAGCTTCGCGCAGAAGCAGGCGGTCAACAAGGCGCTGCTCCGTTCCGGCGCACCGATCGGCGAGATGAACGTCGTGCGCAAGCACCTCTCCCGCATCAAGGGCGGCCATCTCGCGCGCGCCGGCCGAAACGCCGCTGAGATCGTCACGCTCGCGATCTCCGACGTGCCGCATGACGATCCCTCCGCGATCGCCTCCGGCCCCACGGTGCCCGATCCGACCACGCTCGCCGACGCGCGCGCCATCGTCGCGAAATACAGGCTCGACATCGACGACGCCGTCCGCCGCGCGCTGGATGATCCTGCCAACGAAAGTGCCAAGCCGGGCGATGCCGCCTTCGCGCGCGCGACGTTCGAGCTGATCGCGCGCCCAAAACAGTCGCTCGACGCCGCGGTGAAGCTCGCCAAGGACGCCGGCTACGAGATCATCGATCTCGGCGCCGATCTCGAAGGCGAAGCGCGCGAGGTCGCCGCCGATCACGCGAAGCTGGCGCTTGCGGCGCGCGCGCAAGGCAAGCGCCTCGCGATCCTCTCCGGCGGCGAGCTGACGGTGACCGTGCGCGGCAACGGCCGCGGCGGCCCGAACCAGGAATATGCGCTGGCGCTGGCCGCGCTGCTGAAGGACACGCCTGACATTTCGGCGCTCGCCGGCGCCACCGACGGCGCCGACGGCGGCGCCGGCCATCCCACCGACCCCGCCGGCGCCCTGATCGATGCGGCGACGTTTGCGAAGATGAAGGCGCTGTCGCTTCAGCCGCAGGCGTATCTCGACAACAACGATGCGACGACGTTCTTCGAGGCGACCGGGGATCTGCTGCAGCCGGGACCGACGCTGACGAACGTGAACGACATCAGGGTGATTCTGGTGGATTGAGCTGTTCGTACCCTCCCCTGAAGGGAGGGTAAGAGTCAAAACTCGTTGGCGATCTTCGAGAGCATCTCGAGCAGGGCCTCGCGGTTGGCTTGCCCGAGCAGCTCGTTCAGCCGCGACTCGTGCTTGGTGGCGACGAGCTTCTTGGCGCGCGTCAGCACGGCCTTGCCCTTGTCGGTCAGGACCAGGATGTGCGAGCGGCGGTCGTTGGTGGAGCGTATCCGCGCGCAAAGGTCGCGGCTTTCGAGATTGTCGAGCAGGGCCACGAAATTCGGACGCAGGATGCCGAGGGTGGAGGCGATCTCGGTCTGGTTACGGCCGGGGTTTTTCTCGACCAGCAGCAGCACGGAGAACTGCGCGGGCGTGAGCTGGAGCGAGGCCATGCAGCGCAGGAAGTTCTCGAACACCTTGAGCTGGGCGCGCTTGAGCACATAACCAAGCTGCTCCGAGAGCTCGCCAAGCTGGAGGATTTCGGCGTGACCCTGGCCTTGGGCGTCGCCTGCGTCCTTGCGGCCCTTGGTCGCGTCACCGGATTTTTCAGCAGTTTTGGAAACGGTCATCGCCTCGTGCTCGTAATCCCGCTAAATTCGGGAAGGTCGTCCGCCACCCTTGAAGTTATATTTGATAATTGTTATGGACCATATCAAATATCGCCGTCGTATTTCAATGGCTGTGAGCGGACCATCCACCGCAATCGCGGAGACCGGTCCGCCATCTTGAGGGGGAGCGTCCGGTCTTGAACACCACCATCATGCTGTTCCTGGTGCAGGACGGCATCACCAATGGCGCGATCTACGCGCTGCTCGGCCTGGCGCTAGTGCTGGTGTTCGCCGTCACCCGGGTGATCCTGATTCCCCAGGGCGAATTCGTCACCTATGGCGCGCTGACCTACGCCTCGCTGGCGGCGGGCCAGATGCCGGGCACGGCAAAGCTCGCGCTGGCCCTCGGCATCGGCGCCTTCGCCTTCGACCTGTTCGTGGCCCGCAAGGCGCTGCACGGACGCTTGGTCGTACGCAGCTTCCTCACCAATATCGTGCTGCCGGCCGCCGTGCTGGCGCTGACTATCTATTTCGCCGGCCAGAAGCCGCCGGTCGCCATCTGCATCGCGCTCTCGCTGGTGATCGTCGCGATGATCGGCCTGTTCCTCTACCGGGTCGCGTTCCAGCCGCTGGCGCACACCTCCGTGCTGGTGCTGCTGATCGCATCCGTGGGCGTGCACCTGGCGCTGCAGGGACTGGGCCTGCTGTTCTTCGGTGCCGAAGGCCAGCGCGGGCCTGCCGTGCTGTCCGGCTCCTTCACCGCCGGCGCGCTGCGCTTCACCGGCCAGAGCCTCACCGTCTACGGCATCACCATCGCCTTCATCGTCGGGCTCTGGCTGTTCTTCGGCCTGACGCTTTACGGCAAGGCGCTGCGTGCGACCGCCGTCAACCGGCTCGGCGCGCGGCTCGCCGGCATCCGCACCACGCTGTCGGGGCAGATCGCCTTCCTGCTGGCGTCCGTCATCGGCGCGCTGTCGGGCATCATGATCGTGCCGATCACGACGCTCTACTATGACAGCGGCTTCCTGATCGGCCTGAAAGGCTTCGTCGCAGCCATCATTGGCGGCCTCGTCAGCTATCCCCTCACCGCAATTGCCGCGCTGGTCGTCGGCATCGTCGAGGCGTTCTCGTCCTTCTATGCTTCCAACTACAAGGAGGTGATTGTTTTCATGCTCTTGATCCCCGTGCTGCTGCTGCGCTCGCTCGCAGCCCCCGCGGTCGAGGAAGAGAAGGACTGAGGCCAAGATGCAGAGCCGGCTTCCCATCATCGTCTTCGCAGCTGTCATGGCGGCGATTCCGTTCGTCCCCGGCATGCCGCCGTTCTGGATCGTGCTGCTCGACAATATCGGCCTTGCCGCGCTGGTCGCGATGGGCCTCGTGCTGCTGACCGGCGTCGGCGGCCTCACCTCGTTCGGGCAAGCAGCTTTCGTCGGCTTCGGCGCCTACACCACCGCGGTGCTGTCGACGACCTATGGCCTGTCGCCCTGGCTGACCCTGCCGCTGTCGCTATTGGTCAGCGGATCGCTGGCGGTGCTGCTCGGCCTGGTCACGGTCCGTCTCTCCGGCCACTATCTGCCGCTCGGCACGCTGGCCTGGGGGCTCGGCCTGTTCTACCTGTTCAGCAAGCTGGAATTCCTCGGGCGCAACGACGGCATCTCGGCGATCCCGCCGCTGTCGATCGGCTCGTTGAAGATGCTCTCACCCGGTTCGATCTATTACGCGATCTGGATCGCCGTGATCGTCTCGGCGCTGCTCACGATGAACCTGCTGGACTCCCGCACCGGCCGCGCCATTCGCGCGCTGCGCCGCGGGCATGTCGCAGCCGAAGCATTCGGCGTGCATACCCCGCGCGCAAAGCTGCTGGTGTTCATTCACGCCGCCGTGCTCGCCGGCCTGTCCGGCTGGCTCTACGCGCATCTTCAGCGCGCGGTGAACCCGACGCCGTTCGGCGCGCAGGCCGGCATCGAATATCTCTTCATCGCGGTGGTCGGCGGCGCCGGCTATGTCTGGGGCGGCGTGCTGGGCGCGGCGATCGTCGTGGTCCTGAAGGAGGTGCTGCAAAGCTACCTGCCGCTGATCCTGCCCGGCTCCGGCCAAGTCGAGACCATCGTGTTCGGCATCATGCTGGTGGCACTGCTCCAGCTCGCGCCCGGCGGCGTCTGGCCCTGGCTGATGTCGTTCCTGCCCGAGCGCACCGGCGGCAAGAAGCCGGATACCTCGCTGAAACTGGAACAGCGCACCCGCTCGGCCAGCCAGTCCGGCGTGCTGCTCCAGGTCGAGAAGGCGCGCAAACAATTCGGCGGCGTGATCGCGGTCAACAACGTTTCCTTCGACGTCCAGTCCCGCGAGATCGTCGCGTTGATCGGACCGAACGGCGCCGGCAAGAGCACGACATTCAACCTGATCACCGGCGTGCTGTCGGCGAGCTCGGGCTCGATCTCGGTGCAGGGCAAGAAGGTCGACAACGCGCCGCCGCAGGAGATCGTCAAGCTCGGCATCTCCCGCACCTTCCAGCATGTGAAGCTCGTCCCCGACATGACCGTGCTGGAGAATGTCGCGATCGGCGCGCATCTGCGCGGCCATTCCGGGCCGATCTCCTCGATGCTGCGGCTCGACCGCGCCGACGAAGCAAAACTGCTCGCCGAAGCCGCCCGCCAGATCCAGCGCGTCGGCCTGACTGACCAGATGCATCAGCTCGCAGGCAGCCTGTCGCTCGGCCAGCAGCGCATCGTCGAGATCGCGCGCGCGCTCTGTGTCGATCCCATGTTGTTGCTGCTCGACGAGCCGGCCGCGGGCCTGCGCCACATGGAGAAGCAGCGCCTCGCAACGCTGCTGCGCGAATTGCGCGACGGCGGCATGAGCGTGCTGCTGGTCGAGCACGACATGGGCTTCGTCATGAACCTCGCCGACCGTATCGTGGTGCTCGATTTCGGCACCAAGATCGCGGAAGGCACCCCCGCCACGATCAAGACCAATCCGGAAGTGATCAAGGCCTATCTGGGAGTGGCGGCATGAGCGCGCTGTTGTCCGTCGCGGATGCGCATGTCGCCTATGGCAAGGTCGAGGCGGTGCGCTCGGTCTCGCTCGAGGTCGGCCAAAACCAGATCGTCACCATCGTCGGCGCCAATGGCGCCGGCAAGACCACGCTGCTCTCGGCCATCATGGGCATCCTGCCGCTGAAGGGCCGCGTGACGTTTGCCGGCCAGGACCTCGCCCGGCTCGAGATCGAGGACCGCGTCGCGATGGGACTCGGCCTCGTGCCGGAGCACCGCGAATTGTTCGTGACCATGAATGTCGAGGACAATCTGGAGCTAGGGGCCTTCCGCATCGAGAAGCGCAAGGCGAAAGCCTCGATGGAGCACGTCTACACGCTGTTTCCCCGGCTGAAGGAGCGCCGCAAGCAGCTCGCCGGCACGCTCTCCGGCGGCGAGCAACAGATGCTCGCGATGGGCCGTGCGCTGATGGGCGCGCCGAAGCTGCTGATGCTGGACGAGCCGAGCCTCGGGCTTGCGCCGATCATCGTCGCCGATATCTTTCGCATCATCACCGAACTGCGTGCCGCCGGCGTCTCCGTGCTGCTGGTCGAGCAGAACGCGCAGGCCGCGCTGAAGATCGCTGACCAGGCCTATGTGATGGAGCTCGGCGAATTTGTGCTCAGCGGCAAGGCCAGCGACGTCGCGGCAAACGAACGCGTCGCGGCGAGTTATCTCGGCTTCCAGCACGAAGGCGCGAGTGTTCTGTAACCTCGTCGCAGACGACGCTCTACGTAGACGATCCCCTGATGAGGGGTCTCCATCCGCAAATGACAACGTGGGACAGCTGTCACGCGGAGAAGACCCCTCACCCCTCTCGCCGCTTCGCGACGACTCGCCCTCTCCGGTGGGTGGGAGAGGGTAATGCCCTTGTCCGTAGCGCCAGGCTTCGCCCGGTTCAGCTCTCTGTTGTCGTTGTCGTCGTTGCCTTCGCCTTCAGCGCCGCCACCTCCGCCTCGAGGTCCGAGATCCGCTGATCCCTAGCCGCCAGCGCTGCCGCGACATCCGCGGCCTCGAACTTTTGCGGGATGTGCTGTGGGCAGTTCGTATCCCATGCTGCGATCTTGAACAGGATCACCTGCTCCGGCCGCGCGCGGTAACCCTTCGGCATCAGCGACGCCGTCAGCGCCTCGTCATCCTCGATCACGCGCGCCTCGCCCCAGATCTTCACCCGGCGGCGATGGGCGTAGTCCATGACGAAGATGTAGGCCTTGGGATTCTCCGTCAGATTGCCCTGCGTGATGAATTGCTGGTTGCCGGCGTAGTCGGCAAAGGCGAGCGTCTGCTTGTCCAGCACCTTCAGAAACCCCTTCGGGCCACCTCGATGCTGGATATAGGGCTGGCCGTCCGCTGCCGCGGTGGCGAAATAAAAGCTGTTGGCCTCAGTGAGGAAGCTGGCCAGCTTCTCGTCGACCTCGGTACGCCAGCCGTGCTGTTCGGCCCGGGCGTAGGCCTCGCGCGACCCCTTCCGCGCCTGGATCGCCTTCACCGCCGGCGTAAAGGCGACGTCGCTGGCATAGTTATGGGCTGCTGTCGTCATCGGAACATCTCCTGAAAATTCCGGCGCATCACTGCGTCTTTCACTGCCGAAGATGGACCTTTCGGCAGCCAAAACAATCAGAGCTCTTGACACTTCATCGTTGCAATATATGCAATAATGCGATGAACCACCTTGAAGCCATGCACGTCTTCGTCACCGTCGCCGACCTGCGCGGCTTTGCGCCGGCGGCGCGCAAGCTGCACCTGTCGCCCTCGGCGGTGACGCGGCTGATCGCGGCACTGGAGGAGCATCTCGGCGCGCGACTGCTGCAGCGGACCACCCGGCAAGTGACCTTGACCGACGTCGGCACGCGTTATCTGGAACGCGCGCGGCGCATCCTCGCCGACGTCGAGGAGGCCGACGGCTCCGCGCGGGACGAACGCAACCGGCCGAGTGGACGGCTGGTCGTGTCGGCACCGGTGGGCTTCGGCCGACTCCATGTCGGGCCGGTCATGACCGACTATCTCAAGCGCTATCCCGAGGTTGCCTGCGAACTGCGGCTGTCAGACCACCTCGTCAACCTGGTCGAGGATGCCGTCGACGCCGCGGTCCGCATCGGCCATCTCGCCGATTCCTCGCTGGTCGCCCGCCAGGTTGGCGAGATGCGGCGGATCGTCGTGGCGACGCCGGGCTATCTGAAGCGTCACGGCGAGCCGAAGACGCCGCAAGCGCTGCTCGCGCATCAGACCATCCAGTTCGGTCCATCCGCCGGCTGGCGCTTCGTGCAGGACGGCGGCGAGGTCGAGGTGATGCCGACGCCTCGTTTTACCAGCAACAGCGCCGACGCCGCCCTGCAATACGCCGAAGCCGGCGGCGGCATCACGCGGGTGCTGGCCTATCAGGCCGCCGAAGGGCTGAAGCGCGGGCGTCTGAAGATCGTGCTGGCGAAGTACGAGCCGCCGGCGCTGCCAATCCACATCGTCTATCCGACCTCGCGCCTGCTCTCGGCCAAGGTGCGCGCCTTCATCGATCTCGTGGTGGAGACCGCGGAGTGGAGGTTTGGGTGAAGGCTCGTGTCTCGGACGCGCCGCGGAGCGGCGCGGGGCCGGGGCCCAGAAAAGCCAGAGCGCAAGCTGCGGATGGATGGCCCCCGCTCTGCGGAGCGGCACTTCGCGCCGCACCGCGTCCGGGGCCCAGAGAGGGCGAGGCTACCCCTTCTTCGGCACCACCCGAAACGTCCCGCTGGCGCGCGCGATCACGGCATCGTCGGCCTTCGCCAGGCATTGCGCGAAGCAGATCGTGCTGCCGGTCTTGATCGCCTCGCCCTCGATCGCGAGCCACTGGCCGATCTCGGCGGAGCCGACGTAGTCGACCGAGAGCGAGATCGTGACAAACGACGTCGTCCAGCCCGTCGCCTGTGCGCAGCTGTAGCCCATGGCGGCATCGGCCAGCGCCGCGATCAGACCGCCATGGATCAGCCCCCGCGCATTGGTGTGCGGTGTCGCCAGGCGCAGGCCGATAGCCACAGCCTTGTCGGTCTTTCTGGAATAGAGCGGCTCCCAGGGATCGGTGAGTGGGGCCTTGCGGAAATGCGGCTCGAAGCCGGCGGGGATGTCGGTGCTGGTCATAACTGTCTCGCATTGCTGTGTCGGGCAGCATTGAACGCGAGGGACGTGACGGGTGCACCACCTACAAAGTTTTAAACGGCATTTGCGTGGGTGTTTGAAACGGGCTGTGCCGTCTGTCATTGCGAGGAGCAATAGGGAGGGCAAAGGCGTGCTGCGCCGTGCCCACCATTTCTCCGCGACCACGGTGGGCACGCTTCGCTTTGCCCACCCTACGGCACCAACTCAGAACGGCAGCCCCACGTAATTCTCCGACAGCGACGTCATCGCCGCCTGGGACTGCGTGACATAGTCGAGTTCGGCGAGCTGGATCCGCGCGCCGATGCTGCCGTTGTCCGGGAATTTGTGCAGCATCGAGGTCATCCACCAGGAGAAGCGCACGGCTTTCCAGACCCGCGCGAGCGCCTTCGCCGAATAGGCGTCGATGCCGGCGCTGGACTTCTCGTCGTAGTACTCGCGCAGCGCGCTCGACAGATAATGCGCGTCGCTCGCGGCAAGGTTCAGCCCCTTGGCACCGGTCGGCGGCACGATGTGGGCGGCGTCGCCGCACAGGAACATCCTGCCGAAGCGCATCGGCTCGGCGACGAAACTGCGCAAGGGTGCGATGCTCTTTTCGATCGACGGTCCCGTGATCAGGCTGTCGGCGGCCTCCTGGTCGAGCCGGCTTTTCAGCTCGTCCCAGAAACGGTCGTCCGGCCATTGATCGACATGGTCGTCGAGCGAGCACTGCACATAGTGCCGGCTGCGCTTCATCGAGCGCATGGTGCAGAGCGCAAAGCCACGGGCGTGGTTGGAGTAGATCAGCTCATGGCTGACCGGTGGCGTCTCGGACAGGATGCCGAGCCAGCCGAACGGATAGACCCGCTCGAACTCCTCGATCGCCGATGACGGGACGCTGGCACGACTGACGCCGTGAAAGCCGTCGCAGCCGGCGACGAAGTCGCAATCGAGCGTGTGGGTGACGCCGTCCTTCACCCAGGTCACGCGCGGGTGAGCACCGTCGAAATCATGCGGCTGTACCTCCCTGGCCTCGTAGACCGTGGTGAGGCCGGCGGCCTGCCGCGCATTCATCAGGTCGAGCGTGACCTCGGTCTGGCCGTAGATCATCACCGTCTTGCCGGTCGCCCCCTTCATGTCGATGCGGTGACGGCGGCCGGAAAAGGCGAGCTCGATGCCCTCATGCACCAGGCCTTCGGCATGCGCCCGCGCGCCGGCCCCGACCTGATCGAGCAGCCCAACCGTTCCTTCCTCCAGGAGGCCGGCGCGGATGCGCCCCAGCACGTAATCCGGGCTCTGCCGCTCCAGAATGACATTGTCGACGCCGTATTGATGCAGCAGTTGCCCAAGCAACAATCCTGCCGGCCCGGCCCCGATGATTGCGACTTTTGTCCGCAATACTTGCTCCTCCCGATCTTGTAGGCTTTCGTCGCGGCTCGCTTGTCGCGGTCGTCCGCGCACGATAATTATATCATATAACGGTTGGGCAAAAGGGGAGTGCGCGTCGCCGCTGGCTGCGACAAATCCATGCAACATGGCTGACGTAGACGAGAGGCCAGTTCCGGCTTGAACGCGTCGGCCAATTAGATAACATGTTAATTAAAGAGACCGGGCCATCGAAGCCCGCCGTCGAAAACAGGGAGAGACGACCGATGAAGAAAGCCTGTCTGGCTTTGCTGCTCGCAGCAAGCGTGACGCCTGCGTTCGCGCAGGACAAGACCTTCGATCTGAAGGTCTCGCACTGGGTCCCGGCCTCGCATCCGCTGCAAAAGTCGCTGGAAGACTGGGTAGCCGCGGTGAACAAGGATTCCGGCGGCACCATCACGGGCAAGGTGTTTCCCGCCCAGCAGCTCGGCAAGGCATTCGACCACTACGACATGGCGCGCGACGGCATCGCCGACGTCACCTACGTCAATCCCGGCTACCAGCCCGGCCGCTTCCCGATCATCGGCGCCGGCGAACTGCCGTTCCTGATCTCGGACGCCAAGGGCGGCTCGATGGGGCTGGACGCCTGGTATCGCAAATATGCCGAGAAGGAGATGAAGGACGTCAAATACTGCCTCGCCTTCGTCCACTCGCCCTCCTCCTTCCATTCCAAGACCAAGAAGATCGTGATGCCGGAGGACGTGAAGGGGCTGAAGATCCGCCCCGCGCACGCCACCATGGCGAATTTCGTCACCTCGCTCGGCGGCACCAACGTGCAGTCCTCCGCGCCTGAAGTGCGCGACATCATCGAGCGCGGCGTCGCCGACGGCGTCACCTTCCCCTGGGGCTCGCTGGTGCTGTTCGGCATCGACAAGGTGACCAAATACGACATGGAGGCGCCGCTCTACACCACGACCTTCGTGTTCGTGATCAACAAGGACAAATACAACGCGATGTCCGACAAGCAGAAGGCCGCGATCGACAAGAACTGCTCGGTCGAGATGGCCGGCGTGGTCGGCGAGCACTGGGGCAAGTTCGAGGACGCCGGCGTCGACAAGGTGAAGGCGGAGCCCAGTCACGAGGTCTACAAGCTGACGCCGGACCAGACCGCTGCCTGGAAGAAGGCCGCCGAGCCGCTGGTCAAGACCTGGAGCGAGGGCGCCAAGAAAGCCGGTGCCGATCCGGACGCCGCGCTGGCGGACCTCAAGGCCTCGCTGAAGAAGTACAACGCGCTGGCGGAGTGACGCCGCGACGCGATCGGCTCTTCCTCCCCCTCTCCCCGTCCTTACAGGGAGAGGGTTGGGGTGAGGTGCTGCGTCCGCAAAACTAGTGACAGACGGACTCGCGGAGAGTCCCCCTCACCCGCATCGCATCTCCGATGCGTTGCGGCCTCTCCCCGCACGCGGGGAGAGGCGAAGCCCGCGCCGACATCTGGACCAAATGCATGGCATCACTCGACAGGAAACACTCATGAAGCGCTCCTGGATGGATCGCGTCATCGACTCGATCGAATGGATTGCGGCGGCCTTCGTCGGCATCGTCGCACTCGACATCTTCCTGTCGGTGCTGCTGCGCAACACGCTGAACTATTCGATCCCCGACTCGTTCGACATCGGCCGGATGCTGCTCGGCATCCTGATCTTCTGGGGCATCGCCGCGACCTCCTATCGCGGCACCCACATCACGGTCGACCTCGTCTGGGGCAATGTCGGGCCGCGCTACCAGCGCTGGATCGACGTATTCGCGACCCTGGTGCTGCTGTTCGTCGTCACGGTGCAGACCTGGACGCTGTTCGACAAGGTGCGCGGCACCTACAACGACAACGTCCAGACCTTCGACATGCACATGCCAATCTGGCCGTTCTTCGCGGTCGCCTGGATCGGCGACGCCGCGGCCGTGCTGCTGATCGCGATCCGCACCTACCGGCTGATCTTCCATCCCGAAGAGATGCACGACCCCAAGCTGAAGGCGACGGAGTAATCATGAGCACCGATGCCGTCGCCGTAATCGGCTTCGTTTCCCTGTTCGCCTTGATGCTGCTGCGCGTGCCCGTCGGCATGGCCATGGGCCTCGTCGGCGTCTCCGGCTTCACCTATCTCGTCGGCGCGACGCCGGCGCTGAAGCTGGTCGGCCAGACCTCGATGCGGACGGTCACGGACTACACCTTCGGCGTCATTCCGATGTTCCTGCTGATGGGCTCCTTCGTCAGCAATTCCGGCATGAGCCGCGAGCTGTTCCGCGCCGCCAACGGCTTTGTCGGGCACTTACGCGGCGGGCTCGGCATCGCCACCGTCGGCGCCTGCGGCGGCTTTGCCGCGATCTGCGGCTCGTCGGTCG
>LNAP01005338.1_pt1 | contig 11453 bp, 15 predicted proteins | sample 602601 | NCBI WGS metagenome assembly LNAP01 (sample SAMN02440304, study PRJNA202911) | soil metagenome | biome: Subtropical and temperate rainforests or woodlands; isolation source: soil samples (1 kg each in a 20% v/v slurry with milli Q water) were... ... | reverse complement strand
GACAACGAACTGTTCTACCTGGACAAGACCATGATGGTGTTTGGCGACGCTAAAAAGGTCATCGAAGACATGGTTAAAGCCGTCGAGTAACCCTCTGCGCAACACTGAAATGACGCGCCCTCCCCTATCCTGCGAACGTAATGCTTTCGCAGGATAGGGGTGAAGATTTATAGACGAACGCTGGCAAAGGTTGACTCGTTACGTGCCTGGCTCAACGCTGACATCGAACCGGCCAACGGCGACAGCACCAATGCTTGCGGCAGCGGCATCATCGCCACCTGCTGCGTGGTATTGGAGCCGACGCGCTCGTCACGCGGCGGAATGCCGAAGTACTCGCGGTAGCACTTGGAGAAGTGCGGCGTGGACACAAAGCCACAGATCGACGCCACTTCGATGATCGACATTGGCGTTTGCTTGAGCAACTGGCGCGCGCGGACCAGGCGCAGTTTCAGGTAGTAACGCGACGGCGAGCAGTGGAGGTACTTCTGGAACAGTCGCTCCAGCTGGCGACGGGACACATCGACATACACCGCCAGTTCGTCGAGGTCGATCGGCTCTTCGAGGTTGGCTTCCATCAGCGCAACGATTTCCTGCAATTTCGGCTGGTTGGTACCGAGCATGTGCTTGAGCGGCACACGCTGGTGATCCTGTTCGTTGCGGATGCGCTCATAGACAAACATTTCCGAAATGGCCGCCGACAGTTCACGCCCGTGATCACGGCTGATCAGGTGCAGCATCATGTCCAGCGGCGCAGTACCGCCGGAGCTGGTGAAGCGGTTGCGGTCGAGGGTGAACAAACGGGTACTCATTACTATCCGCGGGAAAGCTTCCTGCATCGCCGCCAGGCATTCCCAGTGCACGCTGCAATCAAAACCGTCGAGCAGTCCGGCGCAAGCCAGGGCCCAGCTGCCGGTGCAGACCGCACCGAGTCGGCAGGCCTTGCGGGCCTGGCTTTGCAGCCAGGATACGTGTTCCCGGGTAACGGTGCGCTGGATGCCGATACCACCGCAAACGATGACGGTGTCCATCGGCGGGGCTTTGTGCATGGAGGCGTCAGGGGTGATTTGCAGGCCATCACTGGCCCAGACCTGGCCGCCATCGACGGTGAGGGTGGTCCAGCGATACAGCTCGCGACCGGACAACTGGTTGGCCATGCGCAGCGGTTCTACAGCGGACGCCAGAGAAATCAGCGTGAAATTGTCCAGCAACAGAAAGCCGATGGATTGAGGCGCACGGTTCTGGGGTTGGGCCCCGGAGTTGAACGTCGTCATTGCGGTATCTCCTCACACAAAGCGGGTGATTGGCCTCAGGCAAAGGCTCTTTTTATACCCCCATCCAAAAGTAGGTGGGTTTGGTCCAATTCAACCTGCAAAGGTCATACCCAATTACATATGTTTGAACGGATCCAAAAACGACATCACCCAATGTCTCTACGCTGAGGGTTTGCAGGGCGGGAGCCATAAGGAAAACGCTTGATTTTGAGCCCGTGCTTATCAAGCTTGTGCACATTCGTAGCACATACACGTGAGATGCCTATAAACGACGACTTATTTGTCACCGACACTCACATGTCGGTTTTTGAAAACAATAATGACCAATGCCCGATTTTGGGCTGGCACAAGCGTCATGCGCTATAAAAGTGATCTGCGACCGGGAGCAGAAAGGCTTGCGCAGTATTACGATCAGTTTGGACGACTGCTATTGGCCGATAACTGCCTGTCGTGAGGGGCTGAAACCGACCCATAGCGGTCGGTCAAAGCGGACAGAAGTAGGTCACCAAGTTGTTGCTCGTGGTGCGATCTTCAAAGGTCTGTGATGGAGAGAGATTGTCTTCGCGATCAAGAGGCTGCGACTGAAATACCCGTCCGGGCAACAAGTGTTTCGGACGCGACCATGAACTGGCTGATATGCGCTTCAGTCATGCCTGTAGACGGCAGGATCGCTTGGCCTTTGTTGTTGAACATCGCGCCGCTGCGATCCTCGATCTCAGGGGCAACCAGTAGCGGGACGATTCTCCTTGCATAAGTTTCGGCGGTAGGTGTCAGCAGCCCGATCAGGCCCTCCGCAATGCGCGACTTCAGCGAGCCCTTGCCGAAAAAGTTATCGCGGATACTGGTTTTGATAAGGCCGGGATTCAGGCCAAAAACGCCTAAGTGCGGGTAGCGCTTCACCGCATCCAGAACGAGCATTTCGTTGCCGGCCACAGTGTTCATATGCGCGGACATGGCCTTGTAGGACCTTTCAGCATTGAGGTCGTCGAACGTCCCTATCTGGCCCGTACCGGGATACCCCACGACAATCACCCTTGGTTTGCTCGTAATTTTGAGCCTGTCTGCACCCAACTTCGGGCCGACGCTGCGCAGGATGACCATACGGTTCAGATAACTGACCGCCAAATCGCGCTCAATGCCCTCTGCTGTTTCCTGGCGTTGGGAGGCGGCAAAAATACCGGTGGTGAAAATGAGCAGGTCCAGGGATTCCACCGGCAGCAGCTTGGCAACCCGCAGAGCCTCACTCATCAGGCTCAGATCCGCCTGGAGAAATTCGATGCCCTGCGTGCCAGCATCGCGAAAGGTTTGCCCAACGACCAGGATGCGAGCGCCGCGAGAGGCCAGCAAGCGACTCAGTGCCTGACCGATGCCACCGGTGCCACCCACGACGGCAACCCGCATCCCTTTGAGGTCAAGGTTCTCTGCATCGACATGGCGCCACGTCAGGCTGGTGTCACGCTTCATATGATGGCTCTCAAATAAATTGCTGGAGACGCATCATCCGCCTTATTGTTTTTGGGATAAATATGGATTTTTGGATTTTACTGATCCATTTATGGGGCAATAAGCGTGGATTTTCTGAATGATATGGCGTTGTTTGTCGAAGTCGTCAAAGCGAAAGGGTTTCGCGGGGCCTCCGAGGTAACTGGCATACCGAATTCCACCTTGTCACGGCGAATCAGTCTGCTGGAAAAGGCCATCGGGTTGCGACTGTTGCATCGCACAACTCGCAAGGTCGAATTGACTGAAGCCGGGCAGATTTACTTTGAACGGTGCAAGCGCATTGTCGAGGAGGCTCGGCTGGCGCATGAGCAGCTTGGAGAGTTGGTTGCTCAACCGAGTGGGGTGCTACGAGTTTCTTTGCCTGTGGATTTTACCGTCACTTACCTGGCTCCTCTGCTTACAGAGTTCGCTGGTCTCTATCCAGGGATCACCTTCGATCTGGACCTCTCACCTCGGCGAGTCGACCTGGTGAGCGAACCCTTCGACGTCGCAATCCGGATGGGGGAATCCGAAAGCTCACAGCTGATCGCACGACCTGTGGCCTCGCTCACTTCTTATTTGTATGCGTCGCCGCATTACCTAGAGGTTTCAGGCGTGCCGGATTCACCCAGTGATCTTGAACGGCATCAGTGTCTGAACATTCAGAAGGCCGGGACGTGGGAGCTGAACGATGGTGTACGAACCATCTCGGTAGCGGTTGGAGCACGTTTCATGGTCAACAGCGTCGGTTTGATTCGACGGCTGGCGGCACTCGATCAGGGCATCGTGCTGATGCCCGAGGAAATCGTGGCTAATGAACTGGGCAATGGCCAACTTTGTCGTGTCATGCCTGAATGGAAGGGAGCGCCGATGACTGTCTATGCCGTTACCGAGACTCGATTACTGCCTGCCAAGACTCAACTTTTTATCGATTTCCTTCGGGTACGTCTGGGATGACCGCGCCAGTCATCACACCCTGCCTAGAGGCGGATTCTACTGTGCATTCAACCGACCGCTTTTGGCCGTTTACTGCCCTTTGTGAGAGACAGAAAACGACCCATAGCTGCCGGTCAGCAGCGGCAGAATTCGGCGAATATCTGCCTGTGAGAGCCGGCAGAAACCTGTCAGATCAGTCAAGCCGCTTGCTGTTCGGCAATTTTTTTGTCCGTATAAACAAGCTACTTCTAATCCAGCAACTCATCTCGAATGAGGTTGAACAGGGGCAGTAACTGTTCACCGCACTGAATCACCCAGCGCGCCAGCGTCTGGCGCGGGATAGCTCAGCTTGCGGCTCAAAGCTTCATTCCGAGCCCGAACGGGCAGACTCAAAGACGTGTGTTTCGCTAACGTGACGGCGCAAAAGGAGGTATCTGCGTCATTTAGGTCAAAAGCGTGTTGGCGTAGATTTGTTCCTGAACCCGGTACCCCGCCGGTTAAAGGAAACTGCCATGAACACCCGCATCCACCAAGGTACTGCGCTGGCAACTGGCGCATCTTCTGGTTTTGGCGCTGTTTACGCTGACCGGCTTCCCCGTGCTGGCTACGATCTGATCCTGGTTGCTCGCCGCGTCGAAAAGCTTAGCGAACTGGCGCGGGCGATTACCACGTGCACTAGCCGCTCGGTTGAGACTATCGCAGCTGATCTCACTGGCGCTGACGATCTGGCCCGTGTTGAGCGCGTACTTCAAACCGATTCTTGCATCACCGTGCTCGTCAACAACGTGGGTGTCGGCGCGACCGGCCCTTCGAAATAGGGCACGCATTGCCCGAGGAAAACCAGATGTCGAACCGAAACCAACAAGTCGAGCAGTCGCTGACATCCCGTATTGATGTTGTCGGGCTTTGGTTGGCGCCCTTTGGGCTCCGCATTTTGCTCGCATGGGAATTCTTCGAATCCGGACTTGAGAAGCTGCAAGGGGCGAACTGGTTCGCCGACCTTGGCGACAAGTTCCCGATGCCCTTCTCTTTGCTGAGCTCGAATGCGAATTGGACCATGGCAACCTGGTTCGAACTGGTCGGCAGCTTCGCTTTGCTGCTCGGCTTGGGCACCCGTTTTGTCGCACTGTCACTGTGGGTGCTGACAATAGTGGCCACCTACACCATTCACTGGCCGTCAGATTGGTCGAGCTTGAGCGAGCTGTGGCAAGGCTACGCAATCAGCAACGATGGCTACGGTAACTACAAGCTGCCGTTGATCTACCTGGTCATGCTTTTGCCTCTCATCCTCAACGGATCCGGTCGACTAAGCCTCGATCACCTCATCGAAGTCCTCCGAGACTCAGCAAGTAAGAGCTCTGCTGATCCGAGTGTTTGGGGGCTTGTGCTCCTGACGTTGGGGGTGACGGTTTCGCTATTGTTGCCGTGGGTGGGAGGAGCGTTGGCGGGCATCGCAGCGATCCTGCTGGTTTTGTCCCGCAGACCTGGCTCCGTTCACATGCCGCTTTCCAAATCTTGACTTGCTACTGCATTTCGCAGTGCTACCCAGCGGCTTCGCCGCCCCCCCCCTGGAGAAAATGTAATGTCTGATAAAACCATCCGTAACAAGAGTATTGGTCTGATGAGTGTCGCGCTGGCCGGGATCGTTCTGAGTGGATCGGCTTTTGCCGTACAACAATTGCCGCAAGGCTACATGCTTGCCGCGTCGCACACCGGAGCTGAAGGGAAGTGTGGTGAAGGTAAGTGCGGTGGCACGGAGACCAAGACACAGGCAAAGACCACCGAAGGGAAGTGCGGTGAAGGCCAGTGCGGTGATGCGATATTCAACTCGATCGATACGGATGATGATGCGCGAATCTCGCGCGCCGAGTTCCTCGTGGTTGAGCCGAAGGGGCAAGCCGTATTCGCGAAGAAGGACACCAACACAGACGGCTACATTGATGAAATGGAGTCGTACCTGAGCGTCAAGGCGGCCTATAACGAGAACGGCAAGGAACTGCCCAATGGTCTGTTCTCTACCAAGGAGTGAACCATTCACTTCATCGTCATGCGCCTCCGCTTTACGCGGGGGCGTTTTTTTATGTTTCTGCCGACGATGTTGACCTTTACTCAACGCGATGTGGATCTTCGTTAGGTCGCTCTGATCCATTGGCGGACGGGCAATGTCCATAAACGAGGTATATTCGACATTTCGGACTTTGCGCGGTGTGGGTAGATTCAAGTCACGACGGGAGCATCCCTCGTCTCAACCCAACCTACCGTGAGGTTTGTATGCTTAAGGGCGATGACACTGGAATATCACCTGACAGGTTCAGCGAACTTGGTGTTGCTGCTGCGGCTGCCGCCATACGTAGAGGCGACATTTCGTCAGAATCCTATACTGCGGCGCTACTTCGGCGAGCTCACACCTTCTCTGACCTGGGTGCCTTTATCACGATCGACGAAGCCGCAGTGCTTGCCGCGGCGAGAGCCTGTGATACCGCTCGCGCTACTGGTTCTACCGCCCCGTTGTTGGGCGTTCCGGTTGCGGTCAAGGACAGTTATCTAACGCAAGGTCTACGGACAACACTCGGCATCCGCAGTTTGGAGAACTTTGTGCCAGCTCGAGATGCAGAGGTCGTTAGAGCGATCAAGGATGCCGGGGGCATAGTGTTCGGCAAGAACAATCTTGTGGAAATGTCATATGGTTTGACCGGACATAATAGCCACTTCGGCCAGGCGAAAAATCCGCACAATCCTGAACACGTGACCGGAGGCTCTTCGAGTGGCGCGGGAGCATCGGTAGGCGCTCAGATCGTGCCCGCGGCTCTCGGCGGTGACACCGTGGGTTCTATCCGCGTGCCAGCGTCGTTCTGTGGTGTAGTGGGGTTCAAGCCCAGCCCGGGGCGGTGGTCTGGTGATGGGATTGCTCCCATCTCCCATACGCTCGATACAGCGGGTGTATTCGCGCGCACCGTCGAGGATTGCGCACTGATCGACCAGGTCGTCACGAAGGCCACATCTACCGTTCATGGTGACTGGACGGGTCTTAGAGGAATCCGGCTAGCCTATGCTCCCCGGCAACATCTTGAGCGTATCAATCATGAAGTTGAGGAGCACTTCAAAGAGACGATTCGTCGGCTGTGTGACGCTGGTGCGGAAGTTGTCGAAGTAGACCTTGGTGAAGATTTTTTCGCCATGACCGAAAGGTCGACGTGGAGTATTTTCTTCCATGAGACGATGGAGTCGGTCGCAGGCTTCCTTCGCAAGAATCGGATACCGAGCTCATTTGAAGATATCTACAATGAATTGAAGCCTGGCTTGAAAGATGCTTGGGGCCATCTTGTATTGCCGAGTGGCGCTGGATTTATTTCCCATGAGACATATCAAACCGCGCTTGATCATGATCGTCCGGAAATCCAGCGCCGATTTAATATGGCATTTTCCAGCAGTGGGGCTCAGGCGCTCATCATGCCAACTACCCCCTGTCCTGCACCAACGATTGAGCAACAGACGAAGTTCACCATCGCAGGGCAGGAAGTCGACGACCTGGCTCTCGCGAGGCATACCGTCGCTGGGAGCATCGCAGGGTTGCCGGGCATTAGCATTCCGATGGGAATGTCCAGCAACGGACTTCCTATCGGTCTGGAAATAGACGGAAAGAATGGTGACGACCGAAAGCTCCTTGAACTTGCTCGTCGCGTGGAGGCGGCAGTAGGAGCGGTAGCGCGCTCCGTCTGAACGATAGGGCATGTATCAATTGTGTAACCGTGGTTAACGGAGATACGTCTAGTCATGGCCCGGACTTAACTGGTCCGGGTCGCAAAATGTAATTCAATTCCATAGTGATCAACATTCTTAAACTTCCGCCAATCGCGCATTGCGTCGCAGAACCTGCGGGGGCTGCCCGAATGCACGCAAGAATGCGCGGCGCATTCGCTCTGTATCGATAAAACCGGTTTCGGAGGCGACTTCGTCTATTGAATGACGGCTTTGCTCTACCATTACCCTCGCTGCCTCTAAACGAAGGTGTTGGACTGCTTTGGCGGGCGATTGTCCGGTTTCGGCTCGAAACGCTCGACTGAACTGCCTTGGGCTCAGATGGGCTGCCATTGCCAGTTCTTCTACTGTAAGAGGGGCGCGCAGATTCTGGCGGGCGTGTGCCAATGCACGTTGGATGCGATCGGACTTGGCGTCTAACTCCAACAGCGCCGAGTGCTGAGACTGTCCGCCGGCACGTCGATGATAGACGACCAAGTCTTGGGCAACCCTACGGGACAGTTCCGGGCCAAAATCCTTCTCGATCATGCCAAGCGCCAAGTCTATGCTGGCGCTCATCCCGGCGGAGGTCCAGATAGGTCCGTCGATGATGAAAATTCGATCGTCCTCTACATGTGCTTTCGGAAACTGTTTCTGAAGATCGCGCGCATGAAACCAGTGCGTGGTGACTCGTCGACCATCGAGCAATCCTGCTTCACCAAGTATAAAGGCCCCCGTGCAGACCGATGCAGTGCGCCGTGTGGACTCGGATGCCTTACGCAGTTGCGTTATCAAGTCAGACGGAGAGGGTGCCGGATGCATCGAGCCAGTGACGATCAGCGTATCAACCTTGCTGCTCGACAGCGGACTCGTTTCAACAGGGGCACCAAACGAGTTGGGAACAGCGCCACCGCTCTCCGAGAGGAGTCGGATGCCATACAACGGCTCATTCGCCGTGCCGTTAGCGAGCTCGAACGCGGAAACTGCTGCCAATCCCATGATTTGGAAGCCGTGCGGCAAAACAAAGCCAATCGTGATCATAGGACAAACCTCTGTGGCCTGACATGAGCTATACGGGTATTTCAAGCCATGGTCAATCATCTTGCATCCCACTCGGCCCCTTAGAAAATGCCGGTCGATTCCCTTGTTATTCAAAGGTCACGAAGGCGGGCTGTAATGTGAAGGACGGGGTCTATAAGGAATAGATCGGCGGTAAGGGCGTTCGCGCTGTCAGGTGGAGCTTTGGTTTCTGGCCCCGTGTGCGGTGCTTGTTTGCAAATGGTCCGAATCACCATTGAGGGCTGTACGGTAGCCCATCGTTTATTGAAGTGCATTAAACAGCCACGCTTCAATATATGTCCTGCTCCTTGACCTGCCCTTGAGAGCGCAGAGGCGGCTACTTCTCGCTGTTTTCTACCTCATGCGATGGGTAGCTATGGGTCGAAATTAGCCCTTCACGACAGGCAACTATTGGCCGATTTCTGCCTGTCACCAAGGGTAGCAACCGACCCATTGCAGGCACTCCCCAACGACTGTGATCGGGACAAAGCTAGCTGCCGAAAACGGCACCAAATGCGGACCGACCGATCGTCACCAATTGGGTCAAAGCCAATACAGGAGAGCCATGGTATACAACCAGCCGATGGTGAGGGTGATAGTGAGGTAGACCATCACGAGCACCAGAGCGTGATTCCACATGTCACTAACCTCCCATAACCACCGTTGGAGGCGCGTCAGGGGCGTCTGATCAACGGAATAAACATAGGTTAGGCCGTACCACAGCATCCGCGCTGCTCCTGAAACGGCGGGCACTTCACCGTGCCAAACGAACAGAACACACAGCAGTCACCGGGGTTAGGGCGTAGCAGGGTTTTGCAACTGCCACACTCGTAGAAGAACTGGCAGGCATCCGTGGGCATGGCCTCCTGCCTGGCGAAACCGCAATGCGGGCAGGTCAACACGGATTCGAGGATGACGGCGCTCATGGTTGCCTCATTTGTGCATGGTGGAGGGATAACCCGCATTCGTCGTCGCCTTGGTCAACGCCTCAGGGTCCGCCGATCTGTTGAGCCATCGTTTTCTTCATTGAATCGATCTAACCTAGAGTCACTCTACACTCCGTACCCGGGTACAGAATCAAGGGGCGTGTGATGGCGACAGGGCTGAGTATCGGCAAGTTGGCGGAAGCTGCCGAGGTGAACATCGAGACTATTCGCTATTACCAGCGACGCGGCTTGCTGGATGTGCCGCCAAAGCCGCTCAGTGGTTATCGGTACTATCTACCGGAGCAGGTCAAACGGTTGCGCTTCATCAAGAGGGCGCAGGCGCTGGGATTCACGCTGGATGAGGTGGGCGCACTGCTGACACTTGATGCGGCCTGCACTTGTCGCGAGACTCGAGCACTGGCCGTGCGCAAACTGGCCCTGATCGAGCAAAAGATGGCCGACCTTGCCGCAATTCGGCAGGTGCTGGGCGGACTGGTGCAGGAGTGCGATGCAGGCGACGGCGGGGCCGCTTGCCCTATCATCGATGTGCTGAACAGGGAGTGATGCCTGGTTGCAGGGCATCGTGCACAGGCGTCAGGCCAGCAACCCATGCAGCGCAATCGTAGGGCCGCTTGCTAGCGGTCAGGAATGACCGCTTGTGGCCGCTTTCTGCCTGTCGCCACCCGCAGCAACAGGTATCTGTCCAGGCACCTTTTAAGCACCGCCATATTGATACACCGTCGCACTCCAATACTGGCTGCCGTTACGTTTTTGGCGAACCCATCCATCTGCCACCAATTGTTTGGCGATCATTCGATTCATAAAGCCATGACCGAGCAGCAGAACCGGTCCTTCGCTGGCAAGGGACTGAAGTCGTCGAGCTGCCGTGCTGGCGCGCATCCTCGCAGTGCCGGCGGATTCGACTCTGCGTGAGTAACCGCACAACCATAAGACTCGAAGGATAAATGCCCATGTAAACGGCGATAGCCGTGGCAGTTTCCAGTGACCGTAAGGCAGTTGCGCTTCACAGAAAAGCGCGTCGACAAGGGCGGGTTTCAGGCCAAGAGCCTGGACGGAGGTCAGCGCACGAGACGCGCTGCTTGAGACAATCACCGTGGCGGTTGCGGCGAGCTGCATGCTGGCATCCGGGACGGGTTGATCGGTTATTTCGGACTGGTTGTATTGCTCGATCCAGTCTTTCATATCGAGCGCTGACATTTTGTCGGTTGCGACCAGCTTTGGCTGGCCGTGACGCATCAGGATTATTTCCCTACTCACAGTATGTTTACGTCCTTGTTCAGGTGTGCGGTCAATGTGGAAGAAGTGCGGTTCCGGGAACTTAAGGTTTGACTCTCGAACCAATCGTGATCGCGGTACCACGCCACCGTGTCGGTGATTGTCAGCTCTAGCGCCCGGAATCTCAGGCCAAGCTCTTGTTCAGTTTTGCTGTGGTTGAAGCAGGTGCGGTCCTTCTCCGCGACTATCGCCATAAATGGGGCACTACACCCACCCAAACAGGCGTTTACCACCAAACTTGAGGAATATTCCCCACTCCCCCTTCTCTGGCTTAAAACACTTTAGAAACAGATTGTTAATTAGGTTGAATTTTTTCTTCGCCCTACAGTAATGGCTCATTAGTTGCACACCCCCTGGTACCCGTAACAGCTGTCGCCCCGGATTTGGAGACGACGGGACATCACGCGTGGGGTGAAAAATGAAATGCACGACTCCATCTTGCGACTCCTTCGGCTTGCTGCGCAAATCAAGCCTGCATTGTGCGATGTTCCTTACCTTGGCCACGGCAGAAGCCGCGCCGCTGGATGATTTCGGCCCGCCACCACCGACGGACCCCTCGGCGTTTACCAATCCGCCGGCCGACCCCAAGGCTGCGCTGGATGCCATAGAGGCCATGCCACCCGCCAACACGGGCGCCTACGCCCTGCCCAACGGCGTGTTCGGCACCCGCACCACGCCAACGGTCGACAACGTGCTGCCGCCAAACTTGCAAACTTCCTTCAAAATCCCCACCAACGGCAAGCCC
>LNAP01007879.1_pt1 | contig 11454 bp, 9 predicted proteins | sample 602601 | NCBI WGS metagenome assembly LNAP01 (sample SAMN02440304, study PRJNA202911) | soil metagenome | biome: Subtropical and temperate rainforests or woodlands; isolation source: soil samples (1 kg each in a 20% v/v slurry with milli Q water) were... ... | reverse complement strand
GCTATTGGCAGTGGGGCTGTTCATTTATCTGTTGGTTGCGCTGTTGCGCGCGGACCGGAACTAGGAGCGGCTATGCACAGTTATGACTATTGGCTGATCATCGCCTTCTTCGCCGTGGTGCTGATCCCGGCACCGTTTCTTGGGCGCTTCTACTACAAGGTGATGGAAGGGCAGCGCACCTGGCTGTCGCCGATCCTTGGGCCGGTGGAGCGGGGTTGCTATCGGGTGGCCGGCGTCGATCCACAGGCTGAGCAGAGCTGGCAGAAATACACCCTGGCCTTGCTCGCCTTCAACCTCGCGGGTTTTTTGCTGTTGTTCGCGATCCTGCTGTTTCAGAATTATTTGCCGCTCAATCCGCAAAATTTGCCGGGTCAGGAATGGACGCAAGCGTTCAACACCGCCGTCAGCTTCATGACCAATACCAACTGGCAGTCCTACAGCGGCGAAGCGACCCTCAGCTACCTCAGTCAGATGGTCGGCCTCACCGTGCAGAACTTCGTCAGCGCCGCCACCGGCCTCGCTGTACTGGTTGCGCTGTGTCGCGGCATCGGCCGCAAATCCACCAAAACCCTGGGCAACTTCTGGGTCGACATGACCCGCGCCACCCTCTACGGCCTGCTGCCGCTGTGCCTGCTGCTGGCGCTGTATCTGGTCTGGCAGGGCGTGCCACAAACCTTCGCCCAGTACGTGAACGCCGTGACCATGCAGGGCGTCGATCAGGTCATCCCGCTCGGCCCGGCCGCCAGCCAGATTGCGATCAAGCAACTGGGCACCAACGGTGGTGGCTTCTTCGGCGTCAACTCGGCGCACCCGTTCGAGAACCCGACGGCGTGGAGCAACCTGTTCGAAGTCGCTTCGATCATTCTGATCCCGGTGGCACTGGTGTTCACCTTCGGCCATTACGTGAAAGACCTGCGTCAGAGCCGTGCGATCATCGCCTGCATGCTGGCGCTGTTTTTGATCGGCGGCGCGACGTCTCTGTGGGCTGAATATCAACCGAACCCGACCCTGGCCAACGTCGCCGTCGAACAGACCGCACCGCTGGAAGGCAAGGAAGCGCGTTTCGGCACCACCGCCACGGTGCTGTGGTCGGTGACCACCACGGCGGCATCGAACGGTTCGGTCAATGGCATGCATGACAGCCTCAACCCGCTGAGCGGCATGGTGGCGATGGTCAACATGATGGTCGGCGAAGTGATTTTCGGCGGCGTCGGGGCCGGGCTCTACGGCATGTTGCTCAACGTGCTGATCGCGGTATTCCTCGCCGGGCTGATGATCGGCCGCACTCCGGAATACCTCGGCAAGAAACTGCAAGCCAGGGAAGTCCAGTTGCTGGTGGTGACCTTGCTGGTGATGCCGGTCGGCGTGCTGGTGCTCGGCGCGATTGCCGCCAGCCTGCCTGGCCCGGTCGCGGCGGTCAGTAACCCCGGTGCTCACGGTTTCAGCCAGTTGCTTTATGCCTACACCTCGGCCAGTGCCAACAACGGCTCGGCGTTCGGCGGCTTCGGTGCCAACACCGCGTTCCACAACCTGATGCTGGGGCTGGGCATGTTGATCGGTCGCTTCGGTTACATCCTCCCGGTACTGGCCCTGGCCGGCAGCCTGGCGATGAAGAAAACCGCGCCGATCGGCCAGAACAGCTTCCCGACTCACGGCCCGCTGTTCGTGGTCCTGTTGACCGTGACCATTTTGCTGGTAGGTGGTTTGACCTTCCTGCCGACACTGGCGCTGGGCCCGATTGCCGAACATCTGAGCTTGGGCTTCTAAGGAGTCAATGATGAATATGCCCGCAACTAAAGCCGCCGTCGTCAAGGCGCCGGAACAACCGAAAACCGCGATCGCAGCCCTCTGGCGCCCGGCGCTGGTGCAAGCGTTCGTAAAGCTCGACCCACGGCAATTGCAACGTGCGCCGGTGATGCTGGTGGTGGAACTGACCGCGATTCTGACCACCGTGCTGTGCTTCATTCCCGACAGCGCCGTGCCGACTTTTGTCGCCGCGCAAATCGCCTTGTGGCTGTGGTTCACCGTGTTGTTCGCCAACTTCGCCGAAGCGCTGGCCGAAGGTCGCGGCAAGGCCCGTGCCGACAGCCTCAAGGCCGGCAGTGAAGGCTTGAGTGCCCGGCGCAAAAACGCCAATGGCAGCTTTCAGGTGGTGCCCGCCACCAGCCTGCGCAAGGGCGATGTGGTGCGCGTCGAAGCGGGGGAGATGATCCCCGGTGACGGCGAGGTGATCGAGGGTATCGCGGCGGTCAACGAAGCGGCGATTACCGGTGAGTCGGCGCCGGTGATTCGTGAGTCCGGTGGCGACCGTTCGGCGGTCACCGGCAACACTCGACTGGTGTCCGACTGGCTGCTGGTGCGCATCACCGCCAACCCCGGCGAGTCGACCCTCGACCGCATGATTGCGCTGGTCGAAGGCGCCAAACGCCAGAAAACCCCGAACGAAGTGGCACTGGATATCCTGCTGATCGGCCTGACCCTGATCTTTCTGCTGGTGGTGGTGACCCTGCAACCGTTCGCCCACTTCGCCAATGGCAGCCTGCCGCTGGTGTTCCTGGTGGCGTTATTGGTCACGCTGATTCCGACCACCATTGGCGGTTTGTTGTCGGCCATCGGTATCGCCGGGATGGACCGTCTGGTGCGCCTGAACGTGATCGCCAAATCCGGTCGCGCCGTGGAAGCGGCGGGGGACGTTCACGTCCTGCTGCTGGACAAGACCGGCACCATCACCTTTGGCAATCGTCGTTGCTCCGCGGTCTATGCCGCGCCTGGTGTCACTGCCAAGGAACTGGCCGAAGGCGCGTTGTTTGCCTCCTTGGCCGATGACACGGCTGAAGGCAAATCCATCGTCGAGTACCTGCGCGGTCTTCATCCGCAACCCGAGCCGTCGGCCGAGGTGCTGACCGCTGTGCCGTTCAGTGCTGAAACCCGCTTGTCTGGCGTTGACTATCAGGGCCGGGTCTATCGCAAAGGCGCGGTGGATTCGCTGCTGACGTTCGTCGGCCTGAAACGCGCCGATCTGGCCGCGCCTCTGTCCCGGGAAATCGACAAGATCGCCCAGAGTGGCGGCACGCCTCTGCTGGTCTGCGCCGACGGCAAATTGCTCGGTGTCATTCACCTCAAGGACGTGGTCAAGCCCGGCATCCGCGAGCGTTTCGCCGAGTTGCGCAAGCTGGGGATTCGCACGGTCATGGTCACAGGCGACAACCCGCTGACCGCCGCTGCGATTGCCGCCGAAGCGGGCGTGGATGACGTGCTGGCCGAAGCCACACCGGAGAAAAAACTGGCGCGCATTCGTCACGAGCAGAACGACGGTCGCCTGGTCGCCATGTGCGGCGACGGTGCCAACGATGCCCCGGCCCTGGCCCAGGCGGACGTCGGCATGGCGATGAACGACGGTACGCAAGCGGCACGGGAGGCGGCGAACATGGTCGACCTCGACAGCGACCCGACCAAGCTGTTGGACGTGGTGCAAATCGGCAAGGAATTGCTGGTGACCCGCGGTGCGCTGACGACCTTCTCGATCGCCAACGACGTGGCCAAATACTTCGCGATCCTGCCGGCGCTGTTCGCCTCGATCTACCCGCAACTGGGTGTGCTCAACGTCATGCACCTGAGCAGCCCGCAGAGCGCGATTCTGTCGGCGATTGTGTTCAACGCCTTGATCATTGTGGTGCTGATTCCGTTGGCATTGCGTGGTGTGAGGGTGCAAGCGGTGAGCGCGGCGGCGTTGCTGCGGCGCAATCTGCTGATTTATGGACTGGGCGGGATTCTGGTGCCGTTCGTGGGCATCAAGGCGATCGACATGTTGTTGACGGCGTTGCATTTGGTTTGACCTGCGCGGTGTGCCAGGCACACCGCCTTCGCGAGCAAGCCCGCTCCCACACGTTGAAATGCATTCCCCTGTGGGAGCGGGCTTGCTCGCGAAGGACTCGACACGGTCCATCTGACTGAACGCTGTATTTGTTCTCTGAATTCGAGGATTTTGAAATGTCCACACTGATACGTCCGGCCCTGAGCCTGCTGTTGCTGATGACCCTGATCACCGGCGTCGCCTACCCTTTGGTGGTCACGGGCGTCGCCCAGGTCGCCTTCCCGGACCAGGCCAATGGCAGCCTGGTGCGCGACGCCGACGGCAAGGTTCGCGGTTCGTCGCTGATCGCCCAGGATTTCGTTGGTGATGGCTGGTTCCACCCACGGCCATCGGCTGGTGCCTTTGCCACCGTGTCGAGCAGCGCCAGCAACCTCTCGCCCAGCAATCCGGCGCTGGCCTCTCGGGTGATCGACGAGGCCAATAAATTGCAGGTAGCTGGCCAGGGGCCGGTGCCGTTGGCGATGCTGACCACCTCCGGCAGCGGCCTCGATCCGCACTTGCCACCGGCCGCGATTGCCTATCAACTGGCGCGTGTCGCGACGGCGCGCAATCTGCCAGTGTCTACGCTTGAGCAACTGCTGGATGCGCACATCGAGCAGCCGTTGGTAGGACCGCCGGTGGTGAATGTGTTGGCGCTGAATATGGCGCTGGAAAAACTGTAGACCGGTGGTGGCGCTATTCGCGAGCAAGCCCGCTCCCACACTGGATCTGCGTAACACTGAAGATCCCTTGTGGGAGCGGGCTTGCTCGCGAAGGCGGCTGAACAATCACCACATCAACATCTGAAAAAAAGAGATCCCCAAGCATGAGTAACTCCGGCCGCGCCGACGCGCTGTTAGCAGACCTGCCCCGCGATGGCCGTGGCCGGCTCAAGGTGTTCCTTGGCGCCGCCCCGGGGGTCGGCAAGACCTACGCCATGCTGCAAGCCGCCCACACTCAACTGCGCCAAGGCGTGAAAGTCATGGCCGGGGTGGTCGAAACCCACGGTCGCGCCGAAACCGAAGCGCTACTGGCTGGCTTGCCGCAGCAACCGTTGGTGCGCTCGGAATACCGCGGCGTGATGCTCGAAGAAATGGACCTCGACGGTCTGCTTGCCGCCAAACCGAAACTGGTGCTGGTGGACGAACTGGCCCACAGCAACGCCCCCGGCAGTCGCCACGCCAAGCGCTGGCAGGACATTCAGGAATTGCTGGCTGCCGGCATCGACGTGTTCACCACGGTCAACGTCCAGCATCTGGAAAGTCTCAACGATCAGGTGCGCGGCATCACTGGCGTACAGGTGCGCGAAACCCTGCCGGACTGGGTGCTGCAAGAAGCCTACGAACTGCTGCTGATCGACCTGCCGCCGCGCGAGTTGCTGGAGCGTCTGCGCGACGGCAAGGTCTACGTGCCGGAGCAGGCGCGGGCGGCTATCGATGCGTTCTTCACCCAGACCAACCTCACCGCCCTGCGCGAACTGGCGATGCAAACCGCCGCCGCTCAGGTGGATAACGATCTGGCCCAGGGTTATCGCCAGTTAGGGCAGGCTGCGCCGACCGTGCGCGGTCGCTTGCTGGTGGGCGTCGACGGCGACGCTCAGGCCGAGCGTCTGGTGCGTCATGCCAGTCGCGTCGCCCAGCGGCGGCATCTGCCGTGGAGCCTGGTGCACGTGGACAATGGCCGTGTGCGCGACGAGCAATCGCGCCTGCGCCTGCAAAGCGCTCAACAACTGGCCGAACGCCTCGGTGGTGAAGTGGTGTTACTGCGCGCCGGTGAGGTGGCGAAAACCTTGATCCAGCACGCCGCTGAACGACGCGCCAGCCTGGTGCTGGTGGGCCAGTCGCGCCAGCGTTTGCGTCGACGGTTGTTCGGCGGCGGGCTGGCGTCACGTTTGCTGCGTAATGCTCGTGGATTGGAAATCAACGTGCTCGACAGTGATCAGGAACAGCATCAGCCGCGCCAACGCTCGGCGCAATCGCTGGTCTGGTTCGACTACGCGTTGGCGCTGCTGGCAACGGTGCTTGCCAGTGCTCTGGCTTGGGCGGTCTCGAGCGTCTTGCCGCTGCCCAACATTTCGCTGGTGTTCCTCGCGGCGGTGTTGCTGGTGGCGGTGCGCAGCAGTCTCGGCCCGGCATTGGCCTGCGCGGCGCTGTCGTTTCTGACCTATGACTTTCTGTTCATCCCGCCGACGTTCTCTTTCAGCATCCAGCGTGAAGAAGACGTGCTGACCTTGCTGTTCTTCCTGCTGATGGCGGCCCTCACCGGCAACCTGGCGGCGCGGCAACGGCGACAATTGCAGGCCTTGCGCGACACCCAGGAAGAAACCAGCGAACTGCTCGACCTGTCGCGCAAACTCACCGCTGCCACCGACCGTCAGGCCGTGGTCAGCGCTGCGGCGCAGCACCTCAATGGCTGGACCGACCTGAAACTGTGCCTGCTCAATCGCGATGGCCAGAGCGGCTGGAAAGTCGAAACCGGCGGGCCGCTGGAGTTCTCCGAAGCCGAGCGCGCCGCGGCCGATTGGGCCTGGCAACACGACCAACCGGCCGGCGCAGGCACCGGCACCTTGCCGTTCGGGCGCTGGTGGTGGTGGCCATTGTCGGTGGATGATGGGCCGTTGGCGCTGCTCGGCGTGTGCGCCAAGGAAGGTCAGACCCTGAGCGGCCAGCGGCGGCGCTTGTTGACCGCGTTGAGCCAACCGCTGGCCCAGGCATTGGCCCGCGCGCAACTGGCCGATGACCTTGAGGCGGCGCGCTTGCATGGCGAAACCGAGCAACTGCGCAGTGCACTGTTGGCCTCGGTGTCCCACGATTTGCGCACGCCACTGACTTCCATGCGAGGCAGCATCGACAGCCTGCTGGCGCTTGGCGAGGCGATCCCCTTGGAGGACCGCCGCGAACTGCTCGAAGGCACCCGCGATGAAGCCGAACGGCTGGATCGCTATATTCAAAACCTGCTAGATATGACGCGCCTCGGTCACGGCGCCCTGAAGCTGGCGCGAGACTGGGTGTCGCCGGCAGACATCGTCGGCAGTTCGCTCAATCGTCTGCGCGCGGTGCTGGCATCGTTGCAGGTCATTACCGAAGTGCCGGCCGAGTTGCCGCTGCTCTATGTGCATGCCGCGCTGATCGAACAAGCACTGGTCAACGTGCTGGAAAACGCCGCGCGTTTCTCGCCGCCCCGCGGCCGACTGGAGTTGCGTGCCGGAGCCACTGACAGCGAGCTGTTTTTTTCCGTCAGCGATGAAGGGCCGGGAATTCCCGAGGAGGACCGGGCGAAGATTTTCGACATGTTTTACACCGCCGCTCGCGGCGATCGCGGCGGGCAGGGCACCGGGCTGGGGCTGGCGATCTGTCAGGGCATGGTCGGTGCCCATGGCGGGCGGATCAGTGTCGCCGACGGCATCGAAGGGCGCGGTACCTGCATCACGCTGCACCTGCCGTTGCAGACTCAACCGGGATTGGACAGTGAAGCCTGATCTCGCCTGCGCTACTCTCTTGCCACTTCTTTGTGTTGATATGAATTCATGAGCCAGACTGCGACCATTTTGGTCATCGACGACGAACCGCAGATCCGCAAATTCCTGCGCATCAGCCTCGCCTCCCAAGGCTACAAAGTGCTGGAGGCCGGCACCGGCACGGAAGGCCTGGCCCAGGCTGCATTGAACAAACCCGATCTGCTGGTGCTCGACCTCGGCCTGCCGGACATGGATGGCCAGCAGGTGCTGCGCGAGTTTCGCGAGTGGTCGACGGTGCCGGTACTGGTGCTCTCGGTGCGCGCCAGCGAAGGGCAGAAAGTCCAAGCCCTGGATGGCGGCGCCAACGACTACGTGACCAAGCCGTTCGGCATCCAGGAGTTTTTGGCCCGAGTGCGCGCCTTGCTGCGTCAGGCGCCGACGGGTGAGGCTCAGGAAGCGGCGCTCAGTTTCGGCCCGCTCACCGTGGACCTGGCTTATCGCCGGGTGCTATTGGACGGCGCCGAAGTGGCGCTGACGCGCAAGGAATACGCCGTACTGGCGCAACTGGCGCGGCATCCGGGGCGGGTCATCACCCAGCAGCAATTGCTCAAGGACATCTGGGGCCCGACACACACCGAAGACAGCCACTATCTGCGGATCGTGGTCGGGCACTTGCGGCAGAAACTGGCGGATGACCCGACTCAGCCACGGTTTATCGTTACCGAAGCCGGAGTTGGGTATCGATTGTTGAGTGAGGGCAGCCTTTAGTTTTTGTGGTGCCTGATCCTGCGCCATCGCGGGCAAGCCTCGCTCCTACGGATTGATGTTGGTCACAAAATGTATGACCGACTCAAAACCCTGTAGGAGCGAGGCTTGCCCGCGAAGAGGCCCTCACATTCACCCAGGAACCTCAAGATTCCCGCTCATTCTCATACCGATCCAGCGTATCCCGCGCAATCTCGCGCCCCAGCGCGATCAATTCCGGCGCCTTGTAGAACTCGAAAAACCGGCACACCCGCTTGGGCACGTTGATCAGGATATCCGGCGGATACCCGGCAATCTTGTACTGCGCCAATGAGGTCTGCATCACCTCGAAACTCTGGTTGATCAGGTCCAGCAAGGACGCCGGCCCGACGTTGTCGATGATGAACGAGCCGGTGGCGGATTTCGGTGCGCCGTTGCTTTCCGGGGCCGCCGCCGGTTGCTGCCCTTCGGGCTCGGCGGATTCGATCCACGGATTGATATCGGCCGCTTCGGCCATCAGCGCTTCCTTTTCCAGCAGCAGCAATTGTTCCGCCTGTTTGCGGCGGAAGGGCATTTTCGAACCCAACGAGTTGATCAGGCTGTCGAAGCGGGTCCTGAACGCCGCCGGGCGCCAGTTGATAGTGGCGCTGGTTGGTGGAGTTGAGGTTGACCGCGATGATCAGGTCGCAATGGCTCGACACCACCGGCACGATCGGCAACGGGTTGAGGATGCCGCCGTCCACCAGCATTCGATTGCCCTGCATCACCGGCGTGAACAGGCTGGGGATCGCTGCCGAGGCGCGCATGGCCTGATGCAGGCAGCCTTCCTGGAACCAGATTTCCTGCTGGTTGGTCAGGTCGGTGGCCACCGCCGTGTAGGGAATGCGCAGGTCTTCGATGTTGATCTCGCCGACGATCTTGCGGATCTGCCCGAAGACCTTTTCCCCGCGAATCGCGCCCAGGCGAAAGCTGACGTCCACCAGACGCAACACGTCGAGGTAATCCAGGCTCTCGATCCAGTCGCGATAATCCTTGAGTTTACCGGCGGCATAGATCCCGCCGACCACCGCGCCCATGGAGCAACCGGCGATGCAGGCGATGTCGTAGCCGCGCCGTTCGATCTCTTCAATGACGCCGATATGGGCGTAGCCCCGGGCGCCACCCGAGCCCAACACCAGTGCGACACGCTTTTTCATGAATCGACCTCTCTGACAAGGTTCAACAATGCACCCATCGAGGGGTACGCTTCAATCGCTGTGGTCGTTCGACGGGGCAATAGCGTCGTTTTTTGACACTCAATAAAGGCGAATGGGTATCCTCGCGAGCGCTATAGTTTCCACTGCGGGTCCAAGGCACTTTTCACGCGCCAGGCCGTCTTAGCTGCACGACTGTTTATTATCTTTGAGGTGTGAGTGATGAAAGCCTGGATCTGTGTGCCGTTGATTGCCCTGGCACTCGCCGGTTGTGCCGGTAAAACCGCTTACCGTGACAGCTGCGGGAGCCAGCTCGACGCCGCCTGGCATGAGCTGGACCTGGCCAAGGTCGAGGGCTTTGCCGGGACTGTCAGCTACTCCAAGGCGCTGTCGTTGCTGACCGGTGCCAAGACCCAGCAGCAATTCGAAGCCTATGAGGGTTGCACCAAGAAGGCTGAGAAGGCGCGCTTCTACATTCGTGAGTCTCGCGCCGGCCGTTGAAGCATGCTATAGCCAATGGGGGAATTCGATTCACGGAGCAAGCGATGTCTGCCTTGGTTGATCGGTTGGTGTCTCACGTTCTGAGCCTGGACATTCGCCTGCTCGCCTGTCAGGCACGCTTGAGTGCCCGAACCGACTCTGAAGCGCTGCACGATCTACGCACCACTGTGCGGCGTTTGCGCAGCTTGCTGCGGCCCTTGCGCGGTTTGCCTGGGGTCGAGCAACTGGAAGCGGCGGCATCCCGGGTTGGTGACCTGACCACGCCGTTGCGCGATCGCGAAGTGCTGGCGGCGTACCTGCTGCAGCACGATCAGCCCGAGGCCGCGCACCGGCGCATGGTGCGGATGGATGAGGCTTATCCCGTCGTCGCGGCGAGCCCGGAAGTGGCGCAGATGCTGATGATCCTCGATGCCTTTCCGCGTTTCCTGCGCGCTTCCCAGCGCCAGGGTTTGCTCAAGGGCTTGCGCAAGCGCATCGAAAAACGCCTGGGCAAACAGTGGAAGAAACTCGACCAGGCCCTGCATGATCCCGCCCATGACCGCCATCGCCTGCGCCTGCTGATCAAGCGCGTGCGCTATGGCATCGAAGCCTACCCCGAACTGGATCGCTTGCCGGAAGCGGCCCTGCCCAGACTGAAATCGGCGCAGGCTGCCCTGGGCGATTGGCACGACAGCTGGCAGTGGCTGGACCGCGCCAAAGAAGAGCCCGATTTGCAGCCTTGTGTCGCGGTCTGGAAAACCACCTTGGCCGAGGCCGAAGCACGCGCCGACCGCGTCCTCGACAAACTCAGCGCCGCCTGCTTCAAATCCTGAAAACCCTAAAGATCAAATGTGGGAGCGGGCTTGCTCGCGAAGAGTGCATAACATTCAACGTTAATGTTGAATGTCAGAGCGCTTTCGCGAGCAAGCCCGCTCCCACAGTTGTTTTGTGGTGAACAGGGAATGAGTGCTCGAGCCGAGCACGGCTCATCTGTCAGTGATTTTGGCCGGAATAAGCGCTGTATCGGCTTTGCGTGCTGGTTAAGATCGTTCCATCCATTTTCTTGCCTCTGAGGTTCCCATGCACTTTTCCGATCTGCTCGACGCTGTGCGCAGTCAGCCGCAGGAGCTGTCTATTCCGGCGGAATGGGGCCAGGGCCGGGCGAGTTTTGGCGGGCTGATAGCCGCCTTGCAATACGAAGCCATGCGCGCAAAAGTCCCGGCGGATCGTCCGGTGCGTTCGCTGGCAATCACCTTTGTCGGCCCGGTCGAGCCGGATGTGCCGGTCAGTTTTGAAGTCGATGTGCTGCGCGAAGGCAAAGCTGTCAGCCAGGTGTTGGGCCGGGCGATACAGAAGGGGCAAGTGGTGACGTTGGTCCAGGGCAGCTTCGGCGCCTCGCGACCTTCCGAAGTGGCGGTGACGGCTAACGCCGCGCCCGAGATGAAGCACTGGGACGACTGCCAGGAAATGCCCTATATCAAAGGGGTGACCCCGGAATTCATGCGTCATTTGGCAATGCGCTGGAGTGTCGGTGGCCTGCCGTTCACCGGCAACACTTCCCGCGACATGGGAGGGTGGGTGCGCTTGCGTGGAGAAGGGAAGGACGAGGTGGTCAGCGAGGCGCATATTCTGGCGCTGGTCGACGCCTGGCCGCCGTCCTTGTTGTCGCATCTGAAGAAGCCGGCGGCAGGCAGCACGCTGACCTGGACCATCGAATTCGTCCAGCC
>LNAP01005309.1_pt1 | contig 11455 bp, 8 predicted proteins | sample 602601 | NCBI WGS metagenome assembly LNAP01 (sample SAMN02440304, study PRJNA202911) | soil metagenome | biome: Subtropical and temperate rainforests or woodlands; isolation source: soil samples (1 kg each in a 20% v/v slurry with milli Q water) were... ... | reverse complement strand
CGAGGCCGGTGACGGACTTGCCGGCGCCGGATTCGCCGACCACGCCCAGCACCTCGCCCTTGGCGATGTCGAAGGAGACGCCGTCGATGGCGCGCAGCGTGCCGCGGCGGGAGGCGAACTCCACCTGAAGGTTGCGGACGGACAGGATGGGCTCGGTCATGAGTGAGGCGCTCTTGTCGAGATTTTGCTCATCGGAGCTTCGGGTTGAGCGCGTCGCGCAGCCAGTCGCCGAGCAGGTTGATCGACAGGATCAGCCCCGCCAGCGCGATGCCGGGGAATGCGACGATCCACCATTCGCCCGCGAACAGATAATTGTTGCCGATGCGGATCAGCGTGCCGAGCGAAGGCATGGTGTCGGGCAGGCCGACGCCGAGGAAGGACAGCGTCGCCTCGGTGATGATCGCCAGCGCGAGGTTGATGGTGGCGATGACCAGGATCGGGCCCATCGTGTTCGGCAGCACGTGCCGCAGCATGATCTTCGGCGCAGGCAGGCCGATCAGCTGCGCGGCGGCCACATAGTCCTTGTTCTTCTCGACCATCACGGAGCCGCGCACCGTCCTTGCATATCCGACCCAGAAACTCAGGCCGATCGAGATCACCAGCACTACCAGCATGCTGGTGGCATCCAGGCGGTTGCCGAGGATCGATTTCGCGATGCCGTTGACCAGCAGCGCGATCAGAATGGCGGGAAAGGTCAGTTGCACGTCGGCGATCCGCATGATCACGCCATCGATCGCGCCGCCGAAATAGCCGGCGATCAGGCCGAGCGCGATCCCGAGCGCGCCGGCGAAGATCACGCCGGCCACGCCGACGGCGAGCGAGATGCGCATTCCGTAGAGAATGGCGGAGAACACGTCGCGGCCCTGCTCGTCGGTGCCGAGCAGGAACGGGCTCTGGCCGTCGGCGGTCCAGAGCGGTGAGATGCGCGAGTTCATCAACTGAAGCTGCGCCGGATCGAACGGGTTCTGCACCGCAAGCGCGGATGCAAAGATCGCGAGCAGGAAGAGCAGCGCGGTGATGGCCGCCGCCACCATGGTCAGCTTGGATTGGCGGAACGAATAGAAGATGTCGCTGTCGAGGGCGCGGCTGAGCCAGCTGCGACCGGCATGCGCGGGCGGCGCGCTCTGCTTGTCGGAATTGGAGGCGACGGCGTCGGACATGCAAGGGCCTTATGTAGCGCGGCCGACGGTCGCGCGCAGGCGCGGGTCGACCACGGTGTAGAGGATGTCGACCACCAGATTGATGGTGACGAAGATCAGCGAGACCATGAGCAGGTAGGCGGCCATGATCGGGATATCGACGTTCTGCACGGCCTGCACGAACAGGAGACCCATGCCCGGCCACTGGAACACGGTCTCGGTGATGATCGAAAATGCAATAACCGAGCCAAACTGAAGTCCGGCCACCGTGATCACGGGGATCAGCGTGTTCTTCAGCGCGTGGCCGAAATGGATGGCGCGGGTGGTCAGTCCGCGGGCGCGGGCGAAGCGGATATAGTCGGTTCGCAGCACCTCAAGCATCTCCGCGCGTACCAGCCGCATGATCAGGGTCATCTGGAACAGGCCGAGCGTGATCGAGGGCATGATCAATGCCTTCAGCCCCGACAGCGTGAGCAGGCCCGTCGTCCACCAGCCGAGCTTGACCACTTCGCCGCGGCCGAACGAGGGCAACCAGCCCAAAGTCACGGCGAACAGATAGATCAGCAGGATGCCGATCAGGAAGGTCGGCAGCGAGATGCCTACAAGCGAAACCGCCTGGAACAATTTGGCGAGCACGGTGTCGCGTCTCAGCGCCGAGTACACGCCCATCAGGATGCCGCAGACCATTGCAAATACGGTCGCGCAGATCGCAAGCTCCAGCGTTGCGGGCAGGCGCTCCATCAGCAGCGCCGAGACAGGCTGGCGAAACTGATAGGAGACGCCGAACTTGAATTGCGCGGCATCGCCGAAATAGCGGATGAACTGCACCGGCACGGGATCGTCGAGGCCGAGCGATTTGCGCACGGCTTCACGCTCGGCCGCAGGCGTATCCAGCGAGACGATCTGGTTGATGGGGTCGCCGGCGAAACGGAACATCGAGAACGCGATGATGCCGACGGCGAACATGACGCCGATGGCCTGCAAGGCACGGCGAAGTGTGAAAGCGAACATTCCTTCCACTTCCTTAGCGGAGCGTCCGGTCGACGTCGTTGCCGGCCGGAAAAGGAAAGGTCCCGGAAGCCTGATGCCGCCGGGACCCTGTGTTCAAACGACGTTAGTCCTTCTTGGTGGCCCCTTGGAACATGACGAGGTTGTCGGCACGCTGCGGCAGGTTCACCTTCTTGGAAACACCCCAGGCCAGAGCCTGCTGGTGCAGCGGGATGTACGCCCAGTCCTTGATGCTGATCTCATAGGCCTGCTTGATCAGCTGATTGCGCTTGGCGGTGTCGGTTTCGACCAGAACCTTGTCGGTGATCGCGTCGAAATCCTTGTTGCAGTAACCGCCGAGATTGGCCTCGCCGCGCGAGGATTTCGGATCGGTGCGGCAGCCCATGATGTCATAGAGCACGTTATGGGAGTCCATCGTGCTCGGCGTCCAGCCCAGCATGTAGAACGAGGTCTGGTAGCCGCCCTGTTTCAGCACCTTGGCGAAATACTGCGCCTTGGGCTGGGCCAGCAGGTTGATCTTGACGCCGATGCGGGCAAGCATGCCGACCACGGCCTGGCAGATCGCGGCATCGTTGACGTAGCGATCGTTCGGACAGTCCATGGTGACCTCGAAGCCGTCGGGGTAACCGGCCTCGGCCAGGAGCTTCTTGGCGCCATCAGGATCGAATTTCGGCCGCGTGAAGTCCTTTGAGAGGGCGAACAATTCCGGGGCGATCATCAGCGCCGACGGCGTCGACAGCCCGCGCATCACGCGCGTCTTGATCAGCTCGATGTCGATCCCCTTGTAGAAGGCTTCGCGGACGCGAGCGTCCTTGAACGGGTTCTTGCCCTTGATGTTGGAATAGAGCAGTTCGTCGCGGGTCTGGTCGAAGCCGATGAAGATGGTGCGCAGCTCCGGCCCCTTCAGCACCTGGGCGTTCGGGCTCGCATCGACGCGGGCGATATCCTGGATCGGCACAGGCTCGATGACGTCGACCTCGCCCGAGAGCAGCGCGGCGACACGGGTGGCATCCGAGGCAATCGGGGTGAAGATGATCTCCTTCAGATTGCCTTCCATCTTGCCCCAGTAATTGGGGTTGGCCTTGAACACGGTCTTCACGCCGGGCTGGTGGCTCTCGATGATGAAGGGACCCGTGCCGTTTTCGTGCAGCGCCGCGTAGCTCGGCGATGTCGCGGACACCGGCGTCGGCTCGACGGCGTTGTTCGCCTCGGCCCACTTCTTGTCCATGATGTACCAGACGTCCCATGCCGAATGCAGGATGGGATTGGGCGAGGGCAGGATGAAATCGACCGTGTAATCGTCGACCTTGACGACCTTGACGCCTGGCGCGAGGCGGGTCTGCATGTTGGAGTTCTTGTTGCGGACGCGGTCGGCGGAGAACACGACGTCGTCGGCGGTGAAGGGATCACCATTGTGGAATTTGACGCCCTTGCGCAGATGGAAGCGCCAGCGGGTCGGCTCCGGCGTCTCCCAGCTTTCCGCCAGCGCCGGGATGATCTTGAGATCCTTGTCGCGGGCGGTCAGGCCCTGATAGACGTGACCGAGATGGGCGTGGGTTGTTGACTCGTTCAGCGAGTATGGGTCAAGCGACTTCAGGTCACCCTGGTTGGCATAGCGCAGCGTCTGGCTCGACGCCGGGGAGACCGTCAACGCAAGCATACCGGCGAGCGTCGCCGCAAACAGACTTCGACTGACTGACATTCTTGACCCTCTCCACACCGCCGTGCCGGTGATTTTTGATTGTTCGGCCGGCTGATCAATCCATGTTGCCCAGAGTTCTCGGCCCGTGCAAGCGCCATTCCAGCAAGGAACGCGCCAAGTTGCACCGCTGTGCAGCAATGCTGACCAGCAGTTTGAGGGTGAAAGCTTCGTGGGCGATATTCGACTTTCGACCTGTGAATTCGCCGGATCGGTGTGGTAACGCCTCCGCCGCGGCGGGGGCTTCGCCAAGCGGTTTGATTGACCATACCCTCGATTGCAGAAGCCGGCGCCCTGCCGTCCGCCTCAGGTCGCTTGCGTTGCACGCCTTGTCGCGGCGATACTCCGCCAGGCTACTCGAATCTCATCTGGAGGGGACATGAAAGTTAATATCGAAATCGACTGCACCCCCCTCGAGGCCCGCCAGTTCTTCGGACTGCCCGACGTGATGCCGATGCAGACCGCCGTGATGGACAAGCTGCAGCAGCAGATGATGTCCAACATCGACAAGGTCTCGCCGGAATCGCTGATCCAGAGCTGGTTCACCTTCGATCCCAAGATCGCCGAGCGGTTTCAGGACATGTTCGTGACGATGGCGGGCCTTGGCGGCACGCGCAGCAGCGACAAGAAGAAATAATGCCGTCCGGGCCGGACGGGCGGCAGGCGCCGGGCGGGCTTCGTCCGCCGGGCCTCGCCCTGCTGCTTGCAGAAGCGCGCGGCCTGTTCGAATTCAATGCGAGCCTGCTGCTGTCGCCGGTCCTGATGCGCGCGCCCAGGGGCGACGGTCATCCGGTGCTGGCGCTGCCGGGATTTCTAGCCAGTGACCTCTCGATGGCGCCGATGCGGCGCTACCTCGGCGAGCTCGGCTATGAGGCACATGCCTGGCGGATGGGCCGCAATCTCGGCGGTCTCGGGCGGATGCGGGAGTCGCTGCGGGCGCGTCTGGCCGAAGTCCATGCTGCGAGCGGACGCAAGGTCAGCCTGGTGGGATGGAGCCTTGGCGGCGTCTATGCCCGCGATCTCGCGCTCCAGGCGCCCGACATGGTCCGCTATGTCATCACGCTCGGCAGCCCGTTTGCCAATGACGTGCGGGCGACCAACGCCACGCGGCTCTACGAGGCGTTGTCCGGCGAACGGGTCGAGGATTTCGCCGAACTGCGCGAGGCGATCGCCGGCGATCTGCCGGTGCCGGCGACGTCGATCTATTCGCGTGCCGACGGTGTCGTGAACTGGCGAACCTGCTTGCTGCGTCCGTCAGACCGCGCTGAGAACATCGAAATTCACCTGGCGAGCCATCTCGGGCTCGGCGTTAACCCCGCGGCGCTGTGGGCCGTGGCCGACCGCCTTGCGCAACCGGAAGGGGAGTTCTCGCCATTTGACCGGACAGGGCCGTTTGCCATTGCATATGCCCCGCCGGAACAGGCAATATCGGCCTGACGAGAAGCGCCGGCCAAGGCGCCCGTCAAATTCTGCGGGAGGGAACAATGGCTGACGGTAAGAAGCTGTCGTCGCTGGACGCGTCGTTTCTCTATCTGGAAACGCCGGAGATGCCGATGCATGTCGGGAGCATGGCGATCTTTCGCCTGCCCGACGGCTACAAGGGCGACTTCTTCGAAGACTTCAAGGCGATGATCGTCTCGCGCCTGCACATCGCGCCGATCCTCAAAGCACGGCTGGAGAAGGCGCCGCTCGACATCGATCATCCCTCCTGGGTCGAGGACGACCAGTTCGACATCGACCGCCATATCTTCCGCGCCAGCCTGCCTCAGCCGCGCGACCGCGCCACGCTGGAGCGCATCGTCGGCTGGATGCACGCCAAGCTGCTGAACCGCGCGCGCCCGCTCTGGGAATTCTACGTGTTCGAGGGCATGAAGGACAACGAGGTGGGGCTCTATTCCAAGATGCACCATGCCGCCATCGACGGCGGCGCCGGCGCGGCACTCACCAACATGATCTACGATATCTCGCCGGTCCCGCGGAAGGTCGAGCCGCCGGCGGCAGGCACCAAGTCCGGACAGGAGCCGCGCGACATCGCCGCCAACCTGCTCGACTCCTATCAGCAGCTCTTCACCCAGCCGCTCGACGCTTCGGCGGCCGCGAAGAACCTGCAACTGCCGCGCACCGGCAAGAGCGACATCGGCTCGATCCTGTTCGACAACGCGATGTACCAGATCGAGAGCGCGGTGCGCTTCGCCGGCAATATCCCGACAGTGCTCAAAAGCGTGTCCGACGTGCTCGGCAAGGTCGCCGATCCCAAATCGCGTGAGAGCCTCGCAAGCATGGTGTCGCCGCCGACCATGCTCAACAAGACCATCTCTTCGGAGCGGAGCTTCGCCGGCGTGTCGATCCCGCTGTCGCGGGCGAAGGCGCTGGCCAAGCAGGCCGGCGGCAAGCTCAATGACGTCGTGCTGGCGCTCGCTTCCGGCGTGGTCCGGCGCTACCTCCAGCAATATAGCACGCTGCCGGCAAAATCGCTGACGGCGGCGGTGCCGATCTCGCTACGCGAGGAGGGCAACACCGAGGCCAACAACCAGGTGTTCGGCATGATCTGCGCGATCGCGACCAACATCGAAGATCCCAAGGCGCGGCTGGAGGCCATCATCGCCCAATCGACCAAGTCCAAGGAGATGTCGCATCCCCTGCGTGCGCTGATGCCTCAGGTCTCCAACATCTCGATGTTGGGCGCGCCGATGATGGTGCAGATCCTGGCGCTGCTCTACAGCCGCTCGAACCTGTCGGACGTGCTGCCGCCGGCAGCCAACATCACCGTGTCCAACGTGCCGGGGCCGCGCCAGACGCTTTATGCGGCCGGCGCGGAGCTATTGCACATCTTCCCGGTGTCGATCTCGACGCACGGGCAGGCGCTCAACATCACCGTGCAGAGCTACCGCGACCAGCTCGATTTCGGCTTCATCGTCGGCGCCAACATCATTCCGCATGTGCAGGTGATGTGCGACATGCTGCCGGAAGAGTTTGCCGCGCTGGAGGCGGCCTACGCGCCGCCGGTGGCGGATATCAAAGGCGCTGCCGAATAGGAATGTCTCAATGATCGAAATGCCGCCGCTCAAGTTCGCGACGACGAACGGAATCCGCATGGGCTATTACGAGGCGGGCCCTGTCACCGACAAGCCTCCGGTCGTGCTGTGTCACGGCTGGCCCGAGCTCGCTTTCTCCTGGCGGCACCAGATCAAGGCGCTGAGCGAGGCCGGCATTCGCGTGATCGCGCCGGACCAGCGCGGCTATGGCGCGACCGACCGACCCGAGGCGGTCGAGGATTACGACATGGAGCATCTGACCGGCGATCTCGTCGGGCTGCTCGATCATCTCGGGATCGACAAGGCGATCTTCGTCGGCCACGACTGGGGCGGCTTCGTGGTCTGGCAGATGCCGTTGCGGCACCCCTCGCGCGTCGCCGGTGTCGTCGGCGTCAACACCCCGCATTGGGACCGCGCGCCGATCGATCCCATTGCGCTGTTCCGCCAGCGCTTCGGCGACCAGATGTACATCGTGCAGTTCCAGGATCCCGCGCGCGAGCCGGACAGGATCTTCGGCAGTCGCGTCGAGCAGACATTCGACGCCTTCATGCGCAAGCCGATGCCGCGGCCGGCGGCGAAGCCGGACGAGCCGCCGATTGCAGGCGTCGGCGCTTCGTCCAAGACCAATCTCGCCTTCCCTCAGATGATCGCGGCCTATGACGCCAAGGCCGATCCGCGCACGCCGATCCTGTCGGCCGACGAGAAGAAGGTGTTCGTCGACACGTTTACGAAGACCGGCTTCACCGGCGGCATCAACTGGTATCGCAACTTCACCCGCAACTGGGAACGCGCGAACGGGCTGGATCATCATATCCATGTGCCGTCTTTGATGATCATGGCCGAGAACGATGCGGTGCTACCGCCGTCGGCGGCCGACGGCATGGAGAAGCTGATCGGCGATCTCGAAAAGTACCTGGTGAAGGATAGCGGCCATTGGACGCAGCAGGAGAAGCCGGAAGAGGTCAGCGCCAAGCTGATCGAATGGCGTAGAAGGCGGTTTGGCTAGCGTTGACGGCCAGCGCAGGGGGAAGCGTAGTTAAATGTCATCCAAGAACCGTCTGGACCCGATCCCGCACCCGCCGACCAAGCCCGTGGTCGGCAACATGCTGTCGCTTGATTCGGCCGCACCCGTGCAGCATTTGACGCGGCTCGCCAAGGAACTCGGTCCGATCTTCTGGCTCGACATGATGGGTTCGCCGATCGTTGTCGTCTCCGGCCATGATCTCGTCGACGAACTCTCCGACGAGAAGCGCTTCGACAAGACGGTGCGCGGCGCGCTGCGGAGGGTGCGCGCGGTCGGCGGCGACGGCCTATTCACGGCCGATACCCGCGAGCCGAACTGGAGCAAGGCGCACAACATCCTGCTCCAGCCGTTCGGCAACCGCGCCATGCAGTCCTATCACCCGAGCATGGTCGATATCGCCGAGCAGCTCGTTCAGAAATGGGAGCGGCTCAACGCCGACGACGAGATCGACGTCGTTCATGACATGACCGCGCTCACGCTGGATACGATCGGCCTGTGCGGTTTCGACTACCGCTTCAACTCCTTCTACCGGAGCGACTATCACCCCTATGTCGAGTCGCTGGTGCGCTCGCTCGAAACCATCATGATGACGCGCGGTCTGCCGTTCGAGCAGATCTGGATGCAGAAGCGGCGCAAGACCCTCGTCGAAGACGTCGCTTTCATGAACAGGATGGTCGACGAGATCATCGCCGAGCGGCGCAAGAGCGCGGAGGCAATTGACGACAAGAAGGACATGCTGGCGGCGATGATGACCGGCGTCGACCGCTCGACCGGCGAGCAGCTCGACGACGTCAACATCCGCTATCAGATCAACACCTTCCTGATCGCGGGGCACGAGACCACCAGCGGGCTGCTGTCCTACACGCTCTATGCGCTGCTCAAGCATCCGGAGATCCTCAAGAAGGCCTATGACGAGGTCGATCGCGTCTTCGGCCCCGACGTCAACGCCAAGCCGACCTATCAGCAGGTGACGCAGCTCACCTACATCACGCAGATCCTGAAAGAGGCGCTGCGGCTATGGCCGCCGGCGCCGGCCTATGGCATCTCGCCGCTGAACGACGAGACGCTCGGTGGCGGCAAGTACAAGCTCAGGAAGGGAACCTTCACCACCATCCTGGTGACGGCGCTGCATCGCGATCCCAGCGTCTGGGGGCCGAATCCGGATGCGTTCGATCCCGAGAATTTCAGCCGCGAGGCGGAAGCCAAGCGGCCGGTCAATGCCTGGAAGCCGTTCGGCAACGGCCAGCGCGCCTGCATCGGCCGTGGCTTTGCCATGCACGAGGCGGCACTGGCGCTCGGCATGATCCTGCAGCGCTTCAAGCTGATCGACCATCAGCGCTATCAGATGCATTTGAAGGAAACGCTGACGATGAAGCCGGAAGGCTTCAAGATCAAGGTCCGTCCGCGCGCCGATCGCGAGCGCGGTGCTTATGGCGGACCGAGTGCGGCATCCAGTTCAGCGCCGAAGGCGCCGCGCCAGCCGACGGCGCGGCCCGGCCACAACACGCCGATGCTGGTGCTGTACGGCTCCAATCTCGGCACGGCGGAAGAGCTCGCGACGCGCATGGCCGATCTCGCCGAGATCAACGGCTTTGCCGTGCATCTCGGGCCGCTCGACGATTACGTCGGCAAGCTGCCGCAGGAGGGCGGCGTGCTGATCATCTGCGCGTCCTACAACGGCGCGCCGCCCGACAACGCGACGCAGTTCGTCAAATGGCTCGGCAGCGACTTGCCGAAGGACGCCTTTGCCGGCGTGCGCTACGCCGTGTTCGGCTGCGGCAACAGCGACTGGGCTGCGACCTATCAATCGGTGCCGCGCCTGATCGACGAGCAATTGTCGGCGCATGGCGCGCGTGCGGTCTATCCGCGCGGCGAGGGCGACGCGCGCAGCGATCTCGACGGCCAGTTCCAGAAATGGTTCCCGGCGGCCGCGCAGGTCGCGACCAAGGAATTCGGTATCGACTGGAATTTCACCCGTACCGCCGAGGACGACCCGCTCTATGCGATCGAGCCGGTGGCGGCGACCGCTGTCAACACCATCGTGGCCCAGGGCGGTGCCGTCGCGATGAAGGTGCTCGCCAACGACGAGCTCCAGAACAAGGCTGGGCCCAATCCGTCGGAGCGCTCGACGCGCCATATCGAGGTGCAGCTGCCGTCCAGCGTCAGCTACCGGGTCGGTGATCACCTCAGCGTCGTCCCCCGCAACGATCCGACGCTGGTGGATTCAGTGGCCCGCCGCTTCGGCTTCCTGCCGGCCGACCAGATCAGGCTGCAGGTTGCCGAGGGCCGCCGCGCACAATTGCCCGTCGGCGATGCCGTGTCGGTCGGCCGCCTGCTCAGCGAGTTCGTCGAACTGCAGCAGGTTGCGACGCGCAAGCAGATCCAGATCATGGCCGAGCACACCCGCTGTCCCGTCACCAAGCCGAAGCTGCTGGCCTTCGTCGGCGAGGAGGCTGAGCCGCTCGAGCGTTACCGCAGCGAGATCCTGGCCCAGCGCAAATCGGTGTTCGACCTGCTGCTCGAACATCCCGCCTGCGAATTGCCGTTCCACGTCTATCTGGAAATGCTCTCGCTGCTGGCGCCGCGCTATTACTCGATCTCGTCCTCGCCGTCGGTCGACCCGGCGCGATGCAGCGTCACGGTCGGCGTGGTCGAAAGTCCAGCCGCGTCGGGGCGCGGCACCTACAAAGGCATCTGCTCGAACTATCTCGCCAATCGGCGTGCGGGCGATGTGATCTACGCCACCGTGCGCGAGACCAAGGCCGGCTTCCGCCTGCCCGACGATCCCTCGGTGCCGATCATCATGATTGGCCCCGGCACCGGCCTTGCGCCGTTCCGCGGCTTCCTCCAGGAGCGCGCCGCGCGCAAGGCGAAGGGCGCCACCCTCGGACCCGCGATGCTGTTCTTCGGTTGCCGCCATCCCGACCAGGATTTCCTCTATGCGGACGAACTGAAGGCGCTGGCGGCGGGGGGCATCACCGAGCTGTTCACGGCTTTCTCGCGCGCGGACGGTCCGAAGACCTATGTGCAGCACGTGCTTGCCGCGCAGAAGGACAAGGTCTGGCCGCTGATCGAGCAGGGCGCAATCGTCTATGTTTGCGGCGACGGCGGCAGGATGGAGCCTGACGTGAAGGCGGCACTGGTCGCGATCCATCGCGAGAAGAGCGGCGGCGATGCGGCAGCAAGTGCGCGCTGGATCGAGGAGATGGGCACGACGAACCGCTATGTGCTCGACGTCTGGGCGGGCGGATAGGCGAAGATGACCCCTCGTAGCCCGGATGAGCAAAGCGACATCCGGGATACCGCGGCACGAGCGGTCCCGGGTATCGCGTCGCTCACCCGGGCTACGAAGTATTCATGCTAAACGTCTTCCATGATTCCCTGGAAAAAAATCGACACCGCCAAAATTCCCGGCTCCGACGAAGAGCTTCGCTTGATGCAGCGGGGCAAGGAGTTCTCCATCAAGCTCGGCACCAACGAACTGATGAACAACCGGCTGTCGGGCTCGGAGGCTGCACTCGCAACGCTCGCGGCGAAGCAGATCGGCAGC
>LNAP01011707.1_pt1 | contig 11457 bp, 5 predicted proteins | sample 602601 | NCBI WGS metagenome assembly LNAP01 (sample SAMN02440304, study PRJNA202911) | soil metagenome | biome: Subtropical and temperate rainforests or woodlands; isolation source: soil samples (1 kg each in a 20% v/v slurry with milli Q water) were... ... | reverse complement strand
CACGTGATCAAGTCGCACCACAACGTGGGCGGCCTGCCGGAAGAAATGAACCTCAAGCTGGTTGAACCCCTGCGCGAGCTGTTCAAGGACGAAGTCCGTCGTCTGGGCCTGGAACTCGGCCTGCCGTACGACATGGTCTACCGTCACCCGTTCCCGGGCCCGGGCCTGGGCGTGCGGATCCTCGGTGAAGTGAAGAAGGAATACGCCGACCTGCTGCGTCGCGCCGACCACATCTTCATCGAAGAACTGCGCAAGGCCGACTGGTACCACAAGGTCAGCCAGGCATTCGTGGTGTTCCAGCCAGTGAAATCGGTTGGCGTAGTCGGCGATGGCCGTCGTTACGCTTGGGTCGTGGCCCTGCGTGCCGTGGAAACCATCGACTTCATGACCGCACGTTGGGCACACCTGCCTTACGAACTGCTGGAAACCGTTTCCGGCCGGATCATCAATGAAATCGAAGGCATCTCCCGCGTCACGTATGACGTGTCGAGCAAGCCGCCGGCGACGATTGAGTGGGAGTAAGGGTGACTCGCAACTATCTGTTTTATAAGTAAAAAATCAGAGAATTTGCGATTTTCCCACGTCGTCAATGGTATAAGTGATATTCAGTTGGGTAGGTGACATCGCCAGACCCTTACGGGCTTTACCATCAGCCTCAAACAACAAAACCCGCATTGGCGGGTTTTGTTGTTTCAGACGAAGACGTTAATCAGAAGTCGTAACGCACGTTCGCAGTGAAGGTGTCGGCGTCGAAACCACTGCTGGTCAGGTAGTTGTACGTCCCTCCAACGCTCCACGCGCCCACGCGGTAGTTCGCGCCCAGTCCCAGCTCGTAGCTGTTGCGCGCCGGTGTCGCGCCTGTGGTGGTGAACGGGGTACCGCCGAGCACGAAGGTGGAGGTGGTACCGGCCTTGTCGCCGATGAAATCGTGCCAGGCCATCAGCTTGGCTTCCGGTTCCAGGCTGCCCATACCTACGTCAAAAGCGGCCGCCAGGCGAGCGCCCAGACCCATTTCGCCGATTTCATAACGCTGGCTGCCGACGTTGAGGGCGGCTGAGCTACCTTTTTCACGGTACGAATCAATCGATACGTTGGCATAGCGCGCACCGACCTGTGGTTCCAGCAGCCACTGCTTGTCTAGCTGGAAAGTGTAGCCTGCCAGTGCGTTGACGCCGAAGATCTCACTGTCGTAGTCGGCCTTGGCGCGGGTACCGGCGATGTAGCGTTTGGACTCGTTGTCGTTCCAGCCATACATCAGCGAGGTGTTGACAAAGAAGTTGTCACGGGCCCAGTTGCCGTACAAGGTCAGTGCATGGCCGCTGACGTCGGTTTTGTTGCCCAGGTCGGATTTGACGTCGCTGGTCAGGTAGCTGTAAGCCAGGCCCACGGTGGTATCGGCGTTGAGCTTGCCGTCGGCACCCACGGCGATGCCGTTAGTGTTGGCGTCGTAGCCGTCGATACCGTGGCGGCTGTCCTGGTTGGCATCGCTGGACAGCGCTTGCAGCCATACGCCTTGTTCTGCCAGGACGTCACCGGAGGACAGACCGCTACGCGCTTTGCTGGCGCGGCGGTTGATGGCACTTGCGACCAGGTTCTGGCTGCTGGTGGCGGCGTTGATCGCCCCACGGCTGACGTCCGGGGTCAGGGTTTCGGCAAGTTTGGCCAGATCTTCACTGGTGGCGGCGTTGGCGAAACGCTGGAATACCGGGTCGCTTTCGTCCATCTGGCCCAGGACCGTGTTCTTGAACGGCTTGATGGCGTTCACCACGTTGCGCGAACCACGGGCACCCAGCAGGTCTTGCGTGATCACCTCATCACTGCGGGTGGCAACCAGTGCTTTCACGTCCTGGCCTTCGATGCCGAAGTTCCTCACCTCAAGCAGCGCCGAGGAGGAAACCACGGACAGGTTCTGCGGGTCTTCCCAGGTTCCAGAGTTGATGAGGGTGTAGCGGGTGCCCTGGGCCGACGTGCGGAAGTCGTCGGAGCGAGCCTGCAGTTCGATCTGGCTGCCTGGAGAGAAAAAGGTATTGCCGGTGACTTTCAGGATCGGCGTGTTGGGCAGTGTGTTGTTATCCAGCAGCAGGCGCAGGCGCGCAGTGTCGCTGTCCATGTCGAGGTCGCCCACAATCGTGGTCTGCGGGCGAAGCAGAGTCAGGCGGCCACCGTCGATATCGACGAAACCGGCGCGGATGGTCGAGCCATCGAACATCGCGTCCCCTTGCACCAGCACACCACTCAGGCCCAGCAGGTCACCCTTGACCTGACCACCTTGCCAGTAGAAATATGAAGGGGAGGCATTGTCGTCCGCCAGAATCGCTGCGGTGCCGCCTTCGATCAGGCCCCCTGTCTGCCTGATGGTGAGGGTGTCGAAACCGCCGGAGGTGTCGAGACTGCGAAAGTGGATACCGACTCCGTCGGCGGAGATAGTCCCGCTGGTGTTGATATCACTCTTGAAGGGAGCACCTGTCATCTGACCGGTAAAGCGAGCGTTCTCGATCTCGATACCTGCAGAGTCGATGCCACGAGCGATGATAGTGCCCGAGTTACTGATGTGCGCCTGGGTCGAGGTGATCATCATGCCATTGGCATCTTCGCCAGTCACAGTGATGTTGCCGTTGTTGTTCACTTCACCAGCGATATTCGCCAGATACAGGTCCAGCCCCATGGCGCCGTTGCCGCTCACCGTAATGTCGCCATGATTTACCAGATCGCCGGCGACGGTGGAATTGAGGGTCATGGAGATGCCGGCCGGGATGTCGCTGGGGTTCGCAGCCGTCAGGTTGATTTTGCCCTGGTTGACCAGATTGCCCGCCAGGGTCACATCGATCAGCTCTACACCTGCGTTTTGCGACGTCCCGGTGAAGGTGGCGTTATTGAAAACATCACCGGAGCTGCTGTATGCCCCTGTGCTCAGGTCGTGGTTGAGGTCGGGTGCGGGGGCGGCATGGACCGTGGCAGTGGTAGCCGCGACGGAAAGCGCCAACAGCGAGCGGCGCAGGTGGGAAGTGTTCAAGGCAGTATCCTTACAGGGCAGAAACTGACAGGGAACAACCTACGCGTCAGCGTCTGTTTTAGGCATCCCTGCCAGCTTGTCAGTGAAGTGCTGATTCAAGCGCGCCCAAATTTACACGATGCCTGTAGGACAATTCATCATTAAAAGAACCAATGACGAAAAAAAGCTAAAAAATGCGACGCTACAGTTGTTTTTTGAGGCTTTTCGGGATTATTCAGCAATAATCGGAACTTTAGGGTCGCCGTTGCGGTCACGCCCCGGTCAGGCACTAGAGGGATAGTATTCGGATGTTTTTAAACGGACCTCCCACCCTAAATCTCAGGATTCTAATGTGCCAACGGTGTATTAACCCATCGGCTCCATATCGCTTCCCACCCCCTATCATGGCTCACTCCTAGTACATGGACGCTTTGGGAGAGAGGCGAGCCAAGCTCCTGTTGGTACCTGTCAGCTAAACTACCTGGGATAATCGGGTCTGCTTCTCCGATGAGATGACGCTGGGGTACTAAGGCGAGTCGATTACGATAGTCCAGCGGATCCAGTGAGCCGTCGAGTGGCGACAGTCCTTTCATCGTCGCCCACAGGCGGGGACTGAGATTGCCAGCAAGGGTTTGCACCTGGGTAACATCATTGCGCTGCGCTGCTAACAATAATGCGAGAGCGGCTCCACCTGAATACCCCACCAGTTCGAACTCCCTATTGCCGTATCGCTGTTTTAATTGGTCCAGCGCCTGGCTGAGGCGGGTGACCACTTCCTGAGAAAATCGTCGATTGGTCCAGAGTGCTGTTTGACAGGCTGCGGCCATGACGAACTGGCAGGGGCGTGCCAGGTACGCATTCGGTGTCGGATCATTGACCGCCAGTCGTGGCACTAACAGATTGTGCGGGCTCGGATCCAGGTTGGGTTGAGTGGCCGTCGCCCAGGAATGGCCATCGCCTTCCAGGTAGACACGCAGGCGAGTCATCTTTTCTGCAGTTTGCGGCGCAAGTAACAAGAGGGGGAAGGCGTGTCCCGGCAGAACCTCCAATTGTCGGCCGTGCTCTTCAGCCAGTTGTTGCAGTGCCTCGCGCGGCGATTGGCAGGCGATGAGAAGCGCGCTGACCATCACCATCCAGGCTTTATAGAAGCCGGACAATGTCCGACAAAAAGGAAAGTATCTACTCATCATATGTCATAACACACCTTGGCAATGGAGGCCTCGGCGGGTTGTTTATCAGTCATGATATTTTCCATGGATTTGGATGATTTTGTTTATCTTGAGGCTATTATTTAAAGGGTGAAATTGTCTAGTTGATAACCCGCGCTAGCCTTGATGGCTTGATCGCAGGTAACTGAAAAGGCCGTGTGAACACTGTTCACACGGCCTTTTCACGTTTTAGACGCCGGGTAGCCGAACGGGGGCCATGCCAATTCTGTGCAGCGCGGAACTCAAGCCCTCGGTCGTTGGAAAGCGTCGTCCGCTGATTTGCCAGGAATCCCGTTCGATGTAGTAGCCGTTTGCATCTTGTTTTATGGGCGTGCGAACGAGTTTTCCCCAGGTCACGATGCCGTTTTTGGTGACGGTTCTGCTGCGATGAACCAGTATTGGTTCACCGGTACTGGTGCTGAGGGTGTACATGCCAGGCCTGGGCAGGCCATCTTCCAGCCTTTGCGCAAGGGCCACGCTTTTCGGCGTCGGGATCTGCAGCAACAAGTCATTTTTGACAAAACTGACCGCTTGCCCCGGGCGCGCCACATCGGAGACCCCGGGGTCGACCTTGATACCGCCGAGCTCATCCGGGCCGACACTCTCGATACGCAGGCCGATGCTGCCTTCAAGCTCACTGACCCCCGCCACGTCAGCATAGGTATTGGCGTGGCTGTTACCGACCAATGCCACCCAGCGATGGGCGCCTCTGGCTGTCTGGTCGGCGCCAATGACTTGTTGGGCGAAGAAATTCATCATTTTTTGCCGGAAATTGAGATCGGGCCTTTGAATACCGGCGCTGCGGTAACTGGCCAGGCAGTCGATGGCTTGCACGCGGATGTTATTTTTTTGCGCTGTCCTGACGACCTGTTCAAACGTGAATTGTTTGCTGGGGTCGGTCGAAAAAGTTGCATCAAGATCCTGGAGGTAGCTTTCCAGATCCTCGGACATCACCCCGGTGCGGTTGAACACATCCAGGTCCGCTTGATGGAAATCGGTCAGCAGATGCTCCATGTACAGGGTTTTGACCTTCTGTTTGCGCAGCACGCTCATGTTCTCGATCAAAAATTGTTTGCTGCCCACGCTGGAGTGACTTTCGCCGACGACCAGGCTTTGTGAGCGCTTGAACAGGGTCTTGATGATGTCCTTGAGCTTCGCATTCGCGATGAACGATGGAATGGCAGGCCTGGGTGGCAGCTGTGGTTGCGGCTGCGAATAAAAGGACACGGCGTCGTCGTGTAGTCTTCGGCGTAGTCTTTTGAAGGCTTCCAGCTCATCGGCTGGATTGTTGGGATTGATAAAGCCGTCCTTCAAATCGCCCTTTGTCTCCAAACCATTGGCTGCCTTTTTGAGGGCTGGCTTGATGTCCTGCGGAACATCGTATGCAGTCGCCGGGGCGTCGAAGTCGGGGAGTGGCGGCTCGGCCCTGGCGAACAGATCGGAAAACTTGCCGCCTCCCGCCAGACCGGGGCGCGTGAGGGGCACCCACTCACCCATTTCATCCAGGCGCACCGGTATGTTGCGGTAAAAGGAGTGGGGATCGACCGGATCAATGATCGTCCAGGTCTTCAGTTCGTTGCTGTAGCGCACCTGGTAGAAACTGTCCCCCATGGCGATGTAATTACCGCCTGTCTCGGGCTGATAGATGCCTTGAAACTTGCCTTCCCCGTTGATGGGGGAATAGCCATCGAGGATTTCATTGGTTTCAAAAGGCGCCAACAGGCTCGCATCTACCGGGTCGGGTTTGATGGATTCGAAGGGAAGTTGCAGCGGAGGGCTCGGCGACTTCAAATCTTCCCCAGGGGTGATTGTCTCCTCTGCTTCCGCTGCTTCCGCTGCTTCCGCTGCTTCGGCGAACTCGCTTGCCCCTCTCAGGAACGGCAAGTTGAACAGGATGTCCACGCTGCCAAGTATGGCCCCTTTGATCGCGGCCTTGCGTTCAGCAGGAGTCGTGGCGTTGATGGCCTGATCGATGTGCAAGCCGACATTGGCAATGCCCGCGCCTATGACAACCAACGCTGCTGGCCAGGCCGCTGCAGCCATTGGCCCAAAGACGCGGTTGAAGGCATTGAGGTAGCCGATCCACAGCTTTTTGCGTAGCTCGCCATTGGAATGCAGCAGGTAATTGGCGTCGCTGAGCATGCGCTCATGGGTGGACTGGCTCAAATGGGTGAACGCATCGCCACTGACTATCTCGCCACGGTAGTGAAGCAAGTGATGGTCGGCGGCGGTGTTTTCATCAGGTAATACCTCGTACGCATGGGTGAGGCCGACATTTTCATATTGCGTGTTCTCCAGGAAATAATGCCGGTGAAATTGGCGAGCTTGTGCCCCAGGGAAGTAGGCTTTTCCTGAACGATGTCGCGCTCTTGCTGCTTGAAGTGCATGAGCATGCGTTCACGGCCTTCGGCGTCCTTGACCTCATTGACCAGCCATTCGTGCAGCTCTTCGACCTTGTTGAAACAGTGAAATCCTCTGAGCTCGCCCGGAATGTAGAGAATGTTCAGGTCACCGTCGTCAGTGATACTGAAAATATCCGTCGAAACGAACTCATCAATGCAGAACTTGCGAATCGATAAACCGCTGGCTGTGGCCGCCTCGTCCATCAGCATTTGCCGGGTGAGCGGCCTGCTGACATTACCGGCGCAGGCCCTGAGCACCAGGGTGAAATGTTCACGGGACAAGTGCCCGCTCTCATAGTCTTCAATCGCTTTGGCGATGAAGGTGCACTTGGCCAGCGCACGGAAGTTGGCGCTGTGTTTTTCCCAGAATGTCGCAATGGCCGTTTTGTAACGGTCAGCGAAATTGATGTCCCAGAAGGCTTTCAGCACGTCGCTGGCATGCAGGCGCACTTCGTTGGTTTCGTCGTAACTCTCGGCGTCATCACCGACCCGGTAAAAGCCCCCGTAGAGATCCAGCAGGTCGGCATTGTCCTGGTCGTGGACGCTGAAGCGGTGCATGACCAGTTGCGGGAAGGTCATGGATTCCTTGGGCTTTTCAAGGATGTGCTGCCAGCCGGTAAAGGCCTTGGAACTGCTTTGGGCGCCATGGAAACGGTGCCACCAGACGTTGTCCGGGGTTATGTCGGTGATGTGATGTCTGGTGAGGATATCCTGGGCGATTTCGTACGCCATGGCGTACAGGTCGGGGCAGTCGTCGACCAGGTCGGGGATCAAGGCCTGGAGGGCCTGGGCATCGGCGGTGTTGGTCAGGATGAGGTCTTGGGTATCGTCCATGATGCTTTCCTTGGTATGCAGTGAATTCGCGAGCAAAACTGCTGTTACATACAACTGATCAAGTGGGAATGCGCATCTGCAGCCTCATACCTGAGTTGTTCAGCGAGCTCGACAGCGCTTCGATGCTGGGGAAAGGAAGCCTGTTTTGTGGCCAGGATGGTCGGTCGATAACAAAACTGCCGTTGGCGAGTCGCTCGACCGGCGTGCGATTGATCAGTTCGTTTCTGCCGCGGTGAATCAGGGTGTAGCTGTCACCGGTTTTCTCGAACAGGTATTTGCTGGGTACATCGAGTAGCTTCTCCATTTGCTGCTCGGTTCGGATCGCCGGCATCGCTTCCATTTGTATGCGAAGGTCTGCATAGAATGGGTCGAAAGTTCCGCGCATGGTCTCGTTCTGCATGATCGGTCCGCGATCGATTTCGATGCCGGGATCCAAGGTGATGCCCAGGCTTTCGCCTGGATTGACCTCTTCGATCCGCAGGCCGATACCGCCTTGCAGTTCACTGATGCCGGCCATCCCGCGGAAGGTATTGATGTTTTCCTGTCCGGTTAACACCACCCATTTGGTCGGCTGATTCAAGGCCTTATCGGCAAGCATGATTTCGTTCGTCAGGCTGTTAGTGATCATTTGCTCTTCAACCGGCCTGAAAAAAAGCGGTTTTTTAAAGCTTGTTGCGCAGTCGGTGGCCTGGATCCGGATGTTGTTTTGTCTTGCACTCTTGACCAGTTCCAGTTCGTTGAAACGCCCGGCGGGATCCTGGCCGAGCTCGGTCAGGTATTCGTGCAGATCCTTGGGCATGCTTCCCGTGTTGAAAAAGGCATTCAGATCTTGCTGGGCAAAATCACTGAGCAAGCCGCGCATGTAAATCGTATTGACACCCCGACGAGCGAATTCAGGCATGTTTTCAATCATGAAGCGCATGCTGCTGATGCGATCCAGGGTTTCACCCACGACCAGCCCCGGTGCTGTTTCGAACACTCTCTCAATCAATTCGGCACTGGTCATGGACTCACTGACGGCAGGAATCATTGGCCGAGACGGCAGGTTGCGCCACTGCAACTCGTTGAAGAAGCGTCCGGCCGTGGACCTCAGCAGGTTTAGCTTGTCGGTGAAGTGACTTGCGTAGCGGTCTTCCACCGTGAACACGGGCAAGTGACGCATTGTAAGGCGGACATGGGTTTCGAATAGGTTCAATGCCCATTTTTTTAGTGATGCCTGGAGTCGCGGCTGAACATCGTATGGCGTTCTCAGAGTACGAAGGGGCTGCATTGTGGGGTGGGGGGAGGTAGAAGCTACTGGTTCAAGGGGGACAGGGGCTGGTGGCGCGGAGTTGATGGTGCTCTGGCCGGGCTTCGGTGTCGCCGGTTTAGAGAGGTTTTTGCCACCGCCCTTCAAACCCTGTCGCGAGAACATTTCCCATTCATCTGCTTCATTCAGACGTACCGGAATGTTGCGGAAAAAGGAGTAGGGATTGGTGGGGTCGACGATTGCCCAGGACCGCAGTTCATTGCTGTAACGCACCTGAAAAAAACGGTCGTCGATAGTAATGTAGTGACCCCCGGTTGCGGGTTGATAGATGCCTTGAAATTTACCTTCAACACTCACCGGGAATTCGCCGTCGAGAACCTCATTGGTTTCAAAGGGCGCCAGTATGTCCATGTCTGAGGGGCCAATAGCCTCGGCGTCGACGGAAAGGGAAGGTATCGCCGGCGATTCTATGTCTGTCTTCGGCGCTTCCCCGGAGGCAAGCGCCTCTTCTGTCTCGGCGGCCTCTGCGATCTCGGCGGCATCTGCCAGTTCAACTGCGCCGCGCAGAAATGGCAAATTAAACAGTACATCCACACTGCCAAAAATCGCAGCTTTGACCGCGGCCTTACGTTCCATCGCAGTGGTGCCGTTGATGGCCTGGTCGATGTGCAGGCCGACATTGGCGATGCCGGCACCGATGACGACCAGCGCTGCCGGCCATGCAAGGGCGGCCATCGGTCCGAACGTGTGGTTGAAGGCATTGAGGTAGCCGATCCACAGCTTTTTCCTGATCTCGCCGTTGGAGTGCAGCAGGAAATTGGCGTCGCTGAGCATGCGCTCATGGGTGGACTGATTCAGATAGGTGAACGCATCACCGGCAATTTTCTCGCCACGATAGTGGAGCAAATGAACGTTCCCGGCTTCATTGTCACTGGGTAGAACGTCATAGGCGTGGGTGAGGCCGACATTTTCATGTTCCGTGTTTTCCAGGAAATGAACGATCAGACCAATGCCGGTGAAGTTGGCCAGTTTGTGCCCTAGGGAAGTGGGCTTTTCCTGAACGATGTCGCGCTCTTCCTGCTTGAAGTGCATGAGCATGCGTTCACGGCCTTCGGCGTCCTTGACCTCATTGACCAGCCATTCGTGCAGCTCTTCGACCTTGTTGAAACAGTGAAAACCTCTGAGCTCGCCCGGAATGTAGAGAATGTTCAGGTCACTGTCGTCAGTGATGCTGAGGATGTCCGTCGACACGAAGTGGTCAATGCAAAACTTGCGAATCGATAAACCGCTGGGTGTGGTCGCCTCGTCCATCAGCATTTGCCGGGTGAGCGGCCTGCTGACATTACCGACGCAGGCGCTGAGCACCGTGCTGAAGTGTTCTTGGGTCAAGTAACCCTTCTCATAGTCTTCAATCGCTTTGGCGATGAACGTGCACTTGGCCAGCGCACGGAAGTTGGCGCTGTGTTTTTCCCAGAATGTCGCAATGGCCGTTTTGTAGCGATCAGCGAAATTGATGTCCCAGAAGGCTTTCAGCACGTCGTTGCCGTGCAGGCGCACTTCATTGGTTTCATCGTAGGATTCGGCGTCCGCCCCCACACGATAAAAGCCGCCGTAGAGGTCCAGCAGGTCGGCATTGTCCTGATCGTGGACGCTGAAACGTTGCATGACCAGTTGCGGGAAGGTCATGGATTCCTTGGGTTTTTCAAGGATGTGCTGCCAGCCGGTAAAAGCCGTGGAGCTGCTTTGGGCGCCATGGAACCGGTGCCAGTAGACTTTGTCGGGTTCGATATCCGTGATGTCGTGCTTGACGAGAATGTCCTTGGCGACCTGATATGCCAACGCGTGCAGGTCGGGGCAATCGGCAACGAGATCAGTGATCAGGGGCTGGAGGGCCAACACATCGGCAGCGTCGGGCAGGGTAATTTCTTGGGTATCGTCCATGATGTCTTCCTTGAGAGGTGGTCGGGGCGCTCACTATCTCAAGGGGCATCGATTCCAGCTGTAAGGCACTGGGTCGCTGGCGGTGGTCAGTTGCTGACGCAAGACGTAGGAAATGATGAGTACCAGAGTCAGGCTCAGCGGCGCGCAATGTCAGAAAAGTAAAACTTGTCCAGCGTATGCCGCGACTCTGTGTATTCGAACTGCCGACCATCCTGCAAAAACGTCTGATTGCTGACCACGATCACATGGCTCTGGCCGTCGAGGTCCAGGTGTTGCTGATCGTCCTTGCTCCGGGGCACCGCTTCGATGGTGCGCTGGGCGTAGGCGATTTGCAGTTGCAAGGTCTGCTCAATGAAGGCGTAGATCGAGTGCTCGGCAATGTCCCGGGACAGGCCGGGGATCACGTCGCTGACGAAATGGTTGATGTCCAGGATCACGCGTTTACCGTCGATCCGCCGTACTCGCTTGATCCGCGTGATCTGGCTGCCGGCTTCGGCCTGGATGTGTTCCAGCAGCGTGCCCTCAAGCGGTATCTGAGTGAACTCGACCACCTCGGTGCTGACGTCATTACCCAGGCGTGGATACGTTTCCTGAAAGCTGACGATGCCGCCGAGCTGGAATTCGATCGGGTTGGTCGACAGCACGAATGTGCCTTTGCCGTGGACCTTCTGAGCGAAACCGCGCTCCTGCAATTGCTCTATCGCCTTGCGCACGGTGCCGCGACTGGCTTGGTAGCTGTCCATCAGTTCGGTTTCGGAAGGCAACCGGGCGCCGCGTTCCAGACGTTCGGTCGTGATGCTGGCAAGCAGATCGCTGTAGATCTGGTTGTAT
>LNAP01015996.1_pt1 | contig 11458 bp, 15 predicted proteins | sample 602601 | NCBI WGS metagenome assembly LNAP01 (sample SAMN02440304, study PRJNA202911) | soil metagenome | biome: Subtropical and temperate rainforests or woodlands; isolation source: soil samples (1 kg each in a 20% v/v slurry with milli Q water) were... ... | reverse complement strand
TGAGCCTTGCCTAATGCGTCCATTTTTCAAGACATGGCTAACCATTTGCCTTTTGATGCCACTGGCCGCCCACGCCACCAATCGTGAGCAACGTCTTCCAAACGTTAATGGTTACACCCAAAAATCCCATGTTTCTGCTCCTTCGAGCAAAAACAAGAAAACCGAAAAACGTGCTCCACAGCTGGCTAGTAAAAGCAGCCTTGTTCCGCCGATGGCGACCAAGGAAAGCAGCAACGTGCTGAGTCGCGCCGTCAACGTCCTCGGTACACCTTACCGTTGGGGCGGCAGCAGCCCAAGTAAAGGGTTCGATTGCAGCGGCCTGGTGAAATACGCGTTCAACGACGCCACGTTCGACCTGCCACGCACGTCCAATGCCATGGCCAGCGGTCATGGCGAGAAAGTCGATCGCAAGGATCTGAAGCCGGGCGACCTGATTTTCTTCAACATCAAGAGCCGTCGGGTCAATCACGTTGCCATCTACCTGGGCAACGACCGTTTTATCCACGCACCGCGCCGTGGCAAGTCGGTGACCATCGACACCTTGAAGAAACCGTACTGGGAAAGCCACTACGTGGTTGCCAAGCGGGTTCTGCCGAAAGAGAAGAACACACTTCAGGTTGTTCAGCGCTGATCTGAAGTCCCGGGGTCAGACCCGGCACTTGCTTCGGTCATGACGCCCTCTTCGCGGGCAAGCCTCGCTCCTACAGGTCACGTGCCATTTTTTGCGGCACATGCCTGACCTGTAGGAGCGAGGCTTGCCCGCGAAGGCGTTTCTGGCCTCCTCAGAAGTTATCCGGCGTCCGCGCCTTCTCCCGGGCATGCTCCCGGCTGATCAAGCCCTTGGTCACCAAATCCTTTAAGCACATGTCCAGCGTCTGCATCCCCAGGCTGCCCCCGGTCTGAATCGACGAGTACATCTGCGCCACCTTGTCTTCGCGGATCAGGTTACGGATCGCCGACGTGCCGAGCATGATTTCGTGCGCCGCAATGCGCCCACCGCCGATCTTCTTGATCAGGGTCTGCGACACCACCGCCAGTAACGACTCGGACAGCATCGACCGCACCATCGACTTCTCGTCCCCCGGAAACACGTCCACCACCCGGTCGATGGTCTTCGCCGCTGACGTGGTGTGCAGCGTGCCGAACACCAGGTGACCGGTCTCGGCGGCGGTCAATGCCAGGCGAATGGTCTCCAGGTCACGCATTTCCCCCACCAGAATCACGTCCGGGTCTTCCCGCAGCGCCGAGCGCAGGGCCGTGGCGAAGCTACGGGTATCACGGTGGACTTCGCGCTGGTTGATCAGGCATTTACGCGATTCATGGACGAATTCGATGGGGTCTTCGATGGTGAGGATGTGGTGATGGCGATGGTTGTTCAGGTAATCGATCATCGCCGCCAGGGTGGTGGACTTGCCGGAACCGGTGGGGCCGGTCACCAGCACCAGGCCGCGCGGGGCCTCGGTGATCTTGCGAAACACCTCGCCCATGCCGAGGTCGTCCATGCTCAGGACTTTCGACGGGATGGTCCGGAATACCGCACCCGCCCCCCGGTTCTGGTTGAAGGCGTTGACCCGGAAACGCGCCACGCCGGGCACTTCGAAGGAAAAATCAGTCTCCAGGTGTTTCTCGAAGTCCACCCGCTGGGTGTCGTTCATGATGTCGTAGATCAGCTCATGCACCTGTTTGTGGTCCAGGGCCGGCAGGTTGATGCGCCGCACGTCGCCGTCGACGCGAATCATCGGTGGCAGGCCGGCAGACAGGTGCAGGTCGGACGCGCCCTGTTTAGCGCTGAAGGCCAGCAGCTCAGTGATATCCATAGCGCTCCTCAATTCCAGTAGAATGCCGCCAACCTTCAAACCGCCGGCGCCTCTTTGATGTCCACGATAGCAGACAACATTCTTCAGGTTAGTTCGCGCATCCGCGCCGCCGCCCTTGCCGCCCACCGCGACGAGCACAGCGTTCAACTGCTGGCGGTGAGCAAGACCAAGCCTGCCGAGGCCGTGCGCGAGGCGTATGCCGCAGGCGTGAGCGATTTTGGCGAGAATTACTTGCAGGAAGCCTTGGGCAGGCCGACCTGCCCTTGATCTGGCACTTCATCGGCCCCATTCAATCGAACAAGACTCGCGCTATCGCCGAGCACTTCGCCTGGGTGCATTCCGTGGATCGCTTGAAAATCGCACAACGCCTGTCCGAACAACGCCCTGCCGATCTGCCGCCCCTGAATATCTGCATCCAGGTCAATGTCAGCGGTGAAGCCAGCAAATCCGGCTGCACCCCGGCCGACCTGCCGGCCCTGGCCAAGTCCATCAGCGAATTGCCGCGCATCAAGTTGCGAGGGTTGATGGCGATCCCTGAGCCGACTGAAGATCGCGCCGCCCAGGATGCCGCTTTTGCTGCCGTGCAAAGCCTGCAAGCCAGCCTGAATCTGCCGCTCGACACACTTTCCATGGGCATGAGCCACGACCTCGAGTCGGCCATCGCCCAGGGTGCCACTTGGGTCCGCATCGGTACGGCCCTGTTTGGCGCCCGCGACTACGGTCAACCATGACAATGGCTGACGCCTCTCTTGATAAGGACCTGACATGAGCAAGACTCGTATTGCCTTTATCGGTGCCGGAAACATGGCCGCCAGCCTCATCGGCGGTCTTCGCGCCAAAGGCCTGGACGCCGCACAGATCCGCGCCAGCGATCCGGGCGCCGAAACCCGCGCCAAGGTGCAGGCTGAACATGGCGTTGAAGTATTCGCCGACAATGCCGATGCCATTCAAGACGCTGACGTGGTAGTGCTGGCGGTCAAGCCGCAGGCCATGAAAGCCGTGTGCGAAGCGATTCGCCCAAGCCTGAAACCGAATCAACTGGTGGTTTCGATTGCGGCCGGCATCACCTGCGCCAGCATGAACAACTGGCTCGGCGCCCAGCCGATCGTGCGCTGCATGCCCAACACCCCGGCGCTGCTGCGTCAGGGCGTAAGCGGTTTGTTTGCCACGGCCGAAGTAAACGCTGAGCAACGTCAGCAAGCCGAAGAGCTGTTGTCGGCCGTCGGCATTGCCCTGTGGCTGAACGAAGAGCAGCAACTGGACGCGGTCACCGCCGTTTCCGGCTCGGGTCCGGCGTACTTCTTCCTGCTGATCGAAGCCATGACCGCCGCTGGCGTGAAACTCGGCCTGCCAGCGGACATCGCCGCACAATTGACGGTACAAACCGCGTTGGGTGCCGCACACATGGCGGTTGCCAGTGATGTCGACGCTGCTGAATTACGCCGTCGCGTGACGTCCCCGGCGGGCACCACGGAAGCGGCAATCAAATCGTTCCAGGCCGGCGGCTTTGAAGCGCTGGTCGAAAAAGCACTCGGCGCCGCTGCGCACCGTTCGGCCGAGATGGCTGAGCAACTTGGCCGCTAATCAGCTCTTACAAAGGAATTAATGATGCTTGGACTCAATGACGCTGCCATTTTCATAATTAAAACCCTGGGCAGCCTGTACCTGCTGATCGTACTGATGCGCTTCATCCTGCAACTGGTTCGGGCGAACTTCTACAACCCGCTCTGCCAGTTCATCGTTAAGGCCACCCAACCGCTGCTCAAGCCGCTGCGCCGGGTCATCCCGAGCATGTTCGGGCTGGACATGTCGTCACTGGTATTGGCGCTGATCATTCAAATGCTGCTGATCGCGGTGATCCTGCTGCTCAAAGGCTTCATGGTCGACTGGCTGTTCCTGGTGCCATGGGCCCTGATCGCCCTCTTCTCTCTGTTCTTGAACATTATTTTCTGGGCGATGATCATCAGCGTGATTCTGTCCTGGGTCGCCCCAGGCAGCCACAACCCAGGTGCAGAACTGGTCGCGCAGATCACTGAACCGGTACTCGCCCCGTTTCGTCGGATCATTCCGAACCTGGGTGGCCTCGACATCTCGCCGATCTTCGCGTTTATCGTGATCCAGTTGCTGCAAAGCTGGCTGATCCCGCGCCTTGCGAACTTCGCCCTGATGCCGATGGGGCTGCTCGGCCTGATCTGATGAGCTACTTTCGCTGGGACGGTGACGATCTGATTCTGGAATGTCACCTGCAACCGGCAGCCCGCAGCGATGACTTCTGCGGGCTGCACGGGGATCGGCTGAAGATTCGCCTGACCGCACCGCCGGTCGAAGGCAAGGCCAACGCGTATCTGATGGCGTTTCTGGCCAAGGCGTTTGGGGTGTCCAAGAGTCAGGTCAGTTTGATCAGCGGGGAGTTGAACCGGCAGAAGCGGGTGCGGATCTGTTCGCCGAAGAAGCTGCCGGATTTGCCGGATCTGCTGCGTCCGGCAGGTTAACCGCGTCATCGTTCTTCGCGGGCAAGCCTCGCGCCTACAAGTTGACGCAATCCCTGTAGGAGCGAGGCTTGCCCGCGAATGCCGCATCTCGGTCCAGCTGAATGAAATCAGGCCCGCCCTTTGCTTGCCGCTGACCCCACCGGTCTTTAGACTTACGCCTCATTTCAACGAGAGCAGGGTCGATGCCAACTGCCTTTCCCGCCGATTCTGTTGGTCTGGTGACGCCGCAAGTGGCGCACTTCAGTGAACCCCTGGCCCTGGCCTGTGGCCGTTCGCTCCCAGCTTATGACCTCATTTACGAAACCTACGGCACGCTGAACGCCACGGCGAGCAACGCCGTGCTGATCTGCCACGCCTTGTCGGGTCACCATCACGCTGCCGGCTTCCACAGCCCCGACGACCGCAAACCCGGTTGGTGGGACAGTTGCATCGGCCCCGGCAAGCCGATCGACACCAACAAATTCTTCGTGGTCAGCCTGAACAACCTCGGCGGCTGCAACGGCTCCACCGGCCCCAGCAGCATCAATCCGGAGACCGGCAAGCCGTTTGGCGCTGACTTCCCGGTCCTGACCGTGGAAGACTGGGTGCACAGCCAGGCGCGCCTGGCCGACCTGCTCGGCATTCGCCAATGGGCCGCCGTAATCGGCGGCAGCCTCGGCGGCATGCAGGCGATGCAGTGGAGCATCACCTACCCCGACCGCATTCGTCATTGTCTGGCCATCGCCTCGGCCCCCAAGTTGTCGGCGCAGAACATCGCCTTCAACGAAGTGGCGCGCCAGGCGATCCTCACCGACCCCGATTTCCACGGAGGCTCGTTCCAAGAGGCGGGCGTGATCCCCAAGCGCGGTTTGATGCTGGCGCGGATGGTCGGGCACATCACCTACCTGTCGGATGACTCGATGGGCGAGAAATTCGGTCGTGGCCTCAAGAGCGAAAAGCTCAACTACGACTTCCACAGCGTCGAATTCCAGGTTGAAAGCTACCTGCGTTATCAGGGCGAAGAGTTCTCCGGGCGTTTCGACGCCAACACGTACCTGCTGATGACCAAGGCGCTGGACTACTTCGACCCGGCAGCCAACTTCGACGATGACCTGGCGAAAACCTTCGCCAATGCCCAGGCCAAGTTCTGCGTGATGTCTTTCACCACCGACTGGCGCTTCTCCCCTGCCCGCTCGCGGGAATTGGTGAACGCACTGATGTGCTACCTCGAGATCGACGCTCCGCAAGGCCACGACGCCTTCCTGATTCCGATCCCGCGTTACTTGCAGGCCTTCAGCAATTACATGAACCGCATTACGTTGTGAGAAAGCCATGAGAGCTGATCTGGAAATCATCCAGGAATGGATCCCCGCTGGCAGCCGCGTGCTCGACCTCGGTTGCGGCGACGGCGAACTGCTGACCTGGCTGCGCGATAACAAACAAGTGACGGGCTATGGCCTGGAAAACGATCCGGACAACATCGCCGAATGCGTGGCCAAGGGCATCAACGTGATCGAGCAGGACCTGGACAAGGGCCTCGGCAACTTCGCCAGCAACAGCTTCGACGTCGTGGTCATGACCCAGGCGCTGCAAGCCGTGCATTACCCGGACAGGATCCTCGACGAAATGCTGCGGGTCGGCCGCCAGTGCATCATCACCTTCCCCAACTTCGGTCACTGGCGCTGCCGCTGGTACCTGGCGAGCAAGGGCCGGATGCCGGTGTCGGAGTTTCTGCCATACACCTGGTACAACACGCCGAACATCCACTTCTGCACCTTCGAAGACTTTGAAGCGTTGTGTCGCGAACGTGAAGCCAAGGTCATTGATCGGCTGGCCGTGGATCAACAACACCGCCACGGGTGGGCCAGTAAGCTATGGCCTAATCTATTAGGTGAAATCGGTATTTACCGCGTCAGCAGCCCAGGGTTGCAGGATCACAAAATCGCGGTCTGAACCACGACATTCCAAGGAGAACGATCATGGGTCGTCTAGCGCTGTTTGTACTTACTGCCTGCCTGAGCGTCACGGCCATGGCCGCCGACGTCATCAAAGGTGATCGTCAGGAGAAGTTTGGTGATGTGACGGTGCATTACAACACCTTCAACTCGACCTTTCTGACCCCTGATATCGCTAAAGCCGCGGAGCTCACCCGTAGCAAGAATCAAGGCGTGATCAACGTTTCGGTAATCAAGGAAGGCAAACCCCAGATGGCTCAGGTCAGCGGGACGGTCAAAGACCTGACCAGCCAAAGTGTGCCGCTGAAATTCAAACAGATCACCGAACAGGGCGCGATCTACTACATCGCCCAGTTCCCGGTGGATCAGCAGGAAGTCCGCACCTTCGAGATCAAGGTGCAGAACGGCGATAAAATCAACACCATCAATTTCAACCAAGAGCTTTTCCCCGGCGAATGATGAACTTCACGCAACTCGTACTGGCCAGCCATAACGCCGGCAAACTCAAGGAACTCCAGGCCATGCTCGGCGAGTCGGTGCAACTGCGCTCGATCGGCGAGTTCAGCAGCGTCGAGCCTGAAGAAACCGGCCTGTCGTTCGTCGAGAATGCCATCCTCAAGGCCCGCAACGCCGCGCGCATCTCCGGTTTGCCGGCGCTGGCCGACGATTCCGGGCTAGCGGTGGATTTCCTTGGCGGTGCGCCGGGTATCTATTCGGCTCGTTACGCGGATGGCCAGGGTGATGCGGCGAACAACGCCAAACTGCTCGATGCGTTGAAGGATGTGCCGGAATCTGAGCGCGGCGCACAGTTCGTCTGCGTGCTGGCGCTGGTGCGACATGCCGACGATCCGCTGCCGATCCTCTGCGAAGGCCTGTGGCACGGGCGCATCTTGACGGCGGCCAGCGGTGAACACGGGTTTGGCTACGACCCGCTGTTCTGGGTGCCGTCGCGCGATTGCTCCAGCGCCGAGCTGAGCCCGAGCGAGAAGAACCTCATCAGCCACCGCGCCCGTGCAATGGATCTGCTGCGCCAGCGTCTAGGCCTGATATGACCCACGACTCATCCGCGTCACCGCTGATTTTCGGCGGTGCCGCCCCCTCGCCTCGGGCCGCGCTCCCCGTGCTGCCGCCCCTTGCGTTGTACATCCACATTCCGTGGTGTGTGCGCAAATGCCCTTATTGCGACTTCAACTCCCACACTGCCAGCCCGGTGCTGCCGGAAGAAGAGTACGTCGACGCGTTGCTGGCCGACCTCGATCAGGACCTGCATGCGGTTTACGGTCGTGAGCTGAGCTCGATTTTCTTCGGTGGCGGCACGCCGAGCCTGTTCAGCGCCGAAGCCCTGGGTCGTTTGCTCAAAGGCGTCGAGCAGCGGATTGCGTTCGCCAGCGACATCGAAATCACCCTGGAAGCCAATCCGGGAACGTTCGAGCAAGAGAAATTCGTCGCCTACCGCGCGCTGGGCATCAATCGCCTGTCGATCGGCATCCAGAGTTTTCAGGAAGAGAAGCTCAAGGCCCTGGGGCGAATTCACAACGGCGACGAAGCGGTGCGTGCTGCCGGCATGGCGCGTCAGGCCGGGTTCGATAACTTCAACCTGGACTTGATGCACGGCTTGCCGGATCAGTCGCTGGACGATGCGTTGAACGACCTGCGCCAGGCCATCGCCCTGAAGCCGACGCATTTGTCCTGGTATCAACTGACGCTGGAGCCGAACACGGTGTTCTGGAACCAGCCGCCGACGCTGCCGGAAGACGACACGCTGTGGGACATTCAGGAAGCCGGTCAGGCGCTGCTTGCCGAACACGGTTACGCGCAATACGAAGTCTCGGCTTATGCTCAGCCTGGTCGCCCGGCGCGGCATAACCTCAATTACTGGAGTTTCGGCGACTTCATCGGCATCGGTGCCGGTGCCCACGGCAAGCTCAGCCATCCGGACGGGCGCATCGTGCGCACCTGGAAAACGCGCCTGCCGAAGGATTACCTGAACCCGGCGAAAAGCTTCAAGGCCGGCGAGAAAGCGCTGACCAACGACGAGCTGCCGTTCGACTTCCTGATGAACGCCCTGCGCCTGACGGAAGGCGTGGAATCGCGCCTGTATCCGGAGCGCACCGGACTGCCGCTGGAAAGCCTCGCCGAAGGCCGGCGGGAAGCCGAACAAAGCGGCCTGTTGCGGGTCGAACCGTCACGTCTGGCGGCGACTGATCGCGGACAGCTGTTTCTCAATGACTTGCTGCAAACATTTCTGAGCTGATTTCAGCCTTAGGGGAAAACGAATGGATTTGATACTCGACCTGCTCGCCACCGTCTCCCGCTGGAGCCGCAGCAACCTGTCGGAAATCTCTCTGGCGCTGGTGGGCTGTCTGCTGGTGTTGTTTGGCGCCGATATCAAAGGCTGGGTCGACCAACGCCTGGGCAGCATCGCCGGCGCCTTGCGCGTCCCGCTGATGGCATTGGTGTGCATGGTCGGCAGCGGCGTCGCGTTGATCTACGCCACCCCGTGGATCATCAAAGGCCTGAGCCAGTTCAACAACTACAGCCTGGCGCCGGTGTTGTTGGTGGTGCTGGTGCTGATCGGCGTCGTCGCCGACCGCCGCTGACCTTTGACTACACCCAAAACAACTGTGGGAGCGAGCCTGCTCGCGATGACGTCATAACATTCAACATCTTCGTTGACTGTCAGACCGCCATCGCTGGCAAGCCCGCTCCCACATTTTTTGTATTGCGAATGCCCTTTATGGCTTGCCCACGGACTTGGCTTCGCTTCGGATCCTGGCACTGATCCCCATAAAGTCGTGGCAGCCCAACGCTTCGGCCTTGTCCAGATACACAACATTCTGACGGTCGAGCCTGCCACTCTCATTGACTCGGCTCATTGCCAGAATGTAATTGGCCTCGGCCCGGTACTGATCTTCGGTCAGCATCAATGCGACAGCACGCGCCTGCAAGGACCCTATCACTCGTTCTTTTGACAAGCCTGGCTGCAAGTCCTGAAAGCACAGGGCGCGCTTGGCCGGCATCGGATAAAAATCAGCAAAAATATCTGGCTCCTGAAGCAGCTCCTCAAGCGTCTGCAGATATTTCAAGTGACCGGCATCGCGTCGGTCAGACTTCATCGAGTCCTGATCGCACCGATGGAAGTAGGCGACGGCTGCCGCCAAAAAGCCTTGATCCATGGCTTTTTCATAAAGCTCACAGGTTTCCCTGCGCTGTTGTTCGGTAGGGCCCGGTTTGCTCAGGGTATTAGCCAGCAAATAGCTCGCGATGGGATGCCCACCGTCAGACGCCATCTTCAAATTGTATTTGAAGGCCTCCAGATCACCTTCCATGTTGCCTATTTGCTCGGGCTTGTTCTTGAAATCCAGCTCCCCGCTTGCTTCCAGCCTGACCAACTCATCCGCGTTACGTTTGATTTGATCAGCTGCATCCTGGGCACGTTGAAAGTAGTCGTCGATCGTCAGCGTCTGTCCGTGAGCCATTGAAGGCAGGGCGATGAACAACAGGATGCAGACGAGGATGAATTTCAAAACCTTGTCTTCCTTTACAATTGGGGGCATAGAGCTTTCGGCGGCCAGACGCCGATCTTGAACACTGCATAAAGCAAATGTGGGAGCAGCCTGCTCGCGAAGGCGTCGTCACATTCAACATTATCGTTGACTGTCAGATCGCTTTCGCGAGCAGGCTCGCTCCCACAGTTTTTACAGCGTTACGGCTCAGGACTGTTTTTCGAACTTCAGGTCCCAAACGCCATGCCCAAGTCGCTCGCCGCGGCGTTCGAACTTGGTGATCGGGCGTTCGGTCGGGCGCGGGACGCATTTGCCGTCTTCGGCCAGGTTTCGATAACCCGGCGCGACGTTCATCACTTCCAGCATGTACTCGGCGTAGGGTTCCCAGTCGGTGGCCATGTGCAGAATGCCACCGACCTTCAACTTGCTGCGCACCAACTCAGCGAACGACGCCTGAACGATACGGCGTTTGTGGTGACGGCTCTTGTGCCATGGATCCGGGAAAAACAGCATCAGGCGATCGAGGCTGTTGTCGGCCACGCAACGGTTGAGCACTTCGATTGCATCGCAATCGTAGACCCGCAGGTTGGTCAGGCCCTGCGTCAGAACGCCATTGAGCAGCGCGCCGACACCCGGACGGTGCACTTCCACGCCAATGAAATCCTGTTCTGGCGAGGCCGCGGCCATTTCCAGCAGCGAATGGCCCATGCCGAAACCGATTTCCAGCGAGCGCGGCGCCGAGCGACCGAACACTTGGTCGAAGTCTACCGGCGCGTCGGCCAATGGCAGCACGAACAGCGGCGTGCCCTGGTCCAGACCGCGTTGCTGGCCTTCGGTCATGCGCCCGGCGCGCATCACGAAACTCTTGATGCGGCGGTGTTGGCGCTCGTCGCCTCTGGATTGGCGTGTCGTTTGATTCAGTCATCAATGGCTCTTACTTGATCAGACCATCCAGCGGCGAGGAGGCGCTGGCATAGAGTTTTTTCGGCATGCGACCGGCGAGGTAGGCCAGGCGGCCCGCGACGATGGCGTGTTTCATGGCTTCAGCCATCATGATCGGCTGCTGGGCGTGGGCGATGGCCGAGTTCATCAGCACGGCTTCGCAACCCAGTTCCATGGCGATGGTGGCGTCGGAAGCGGTACCGACACCGGCATCCACCAGCACGGGAATCTTGGCTTCTTCGAGGATGATCTGCAGGTTGTACGGGTTGCAGATCCCCAGGCCCGAACCGATCAGACCGGCGAGCGGCATGACCGCGATGCAGCCGATTTCCGCCAATTGACGGGCGATGATCGGGTCATCGCTGGTATAGACCATCACGTCGAAGCCTTCCTTGACCAGCGTTTCGGCGGCCTTGAGGGTTTCGATCACGTTGGGGAACAGGGTTTTCTGGTCGGCCAGCACTTCCAGCTTCACCAGATTGTGCCCATCGAGCAGCTCACGGGCCAGGCGGCAGGTGCGCACGGCTTCGATGGCGTCGTAGCAACCCGCGGTGTTCGGCAGGAAGGTGTAGCGATCCGGCGACAGCACTTCGAGCAGGTTCGGCTCGCCTTCGATCTGGCCCAGATTGGTACGGCGCACGGCGAAGGTGACGATCTCGGCACCCGAAGCTTCGATGGCCAGGCGGGTTTCTTCCATGTCGCGGTACTTGCCGGTGCCTACCAGCAAACGCGACTGGTAAGTACGACCGGCCAGGACGAAGGGCTTG
>LNAP01005337.1_pt1 | contig 11458 bp, 8 predicted proteins | sample 602601 | NCBI WGS metagenome assembly LNAP01 (sample SAMN02440304, study PRJNA202911) | soil metagenome | biome: Subtropical and temperate rainforests or woodlands; isolation source: soil samples (1 kg each in a 20% v/v slurry with milli Q water) were... ... | reverse complement strand
GGGAGGCCAACGAAGTTCTCGGCCAGCTGCAAGCTAGTCTCAAGCTGCTTGCAGGGGACCTGAGCGCGGCCGCCGCGCAGGAGGATGCTATCGAAGCAGGCATTCATGCGATGGATGTGTCGCTGTCAGCGCGACTCGATGCGTTGGAGAGACTTGTCTTTGCGAACAAACAGCGGGGCAACGCAGCAGCGAAAAATCGCACGAAGGGCAACCAATGAGAGCAAAATGTTGGTGAGGAAAGGTAGCTCAAGTTGAGTTTGTCAGTTGAAAAGAAAAAGAAACGAGTGAAAATGTGTGTAAGGAGTTGGGAAAGGGAAAGTTAAGGGGAAAGAAATATGTCACACCGTTGAATACGATGCTGAAGAATGCGAAGTACAGTGGCTACGTTTCGGCGGTGGGTGACAAAAAAATTAATGTACATATGAAAAAAAGTAGGTAGTCATCAACAAAAAAAAAGAACCAGTAAGTCCTCTTCCAATGGTCGTTAATTCGGCCAAGACGGAGTTGACCGAACCTGGCAAAAAAGGAATAAAAAGAAAAAAGAAAACAATGTACCCGGCGAGCCGCCTGAAAGTCGGTGGTGTCAAGAATGAAGTTATCATGGAAGGAAAAGAAACTTGCTCCAGGCGGACCGCTCGGGGAAAGACCCATGTAGGTCAATACTTTAGTTTGTAGTTTTTTGTGGTGATTTTTGGGAAAAAAGGAGTTGAAGCTCAGGTGTCATGTTACACACGGAGCAGCGCAATGATTGTCTGTACTCTTTTAGCGCGATGAAATTCAGGGAGGATGTTTGATTGGAACGTGATTTGTAAAAATGAATTTTGTTGTGTTTTTGAGTAGGACGGTTGGTTGCTACCGCAGCATGTACTGTACACTTTTGAACCCTTTGTAAACTTTAATAATATGTAACTTAACGGCATCAGCTTTCATTTTATCATAGATACGGATATCTTTCTAGCGGCGTAACATGTTGTGTATTTGTGCGCTCAGCTCCTCGACTTGTCTGTTGGCACGCTTTTTGTCCGCCTCCAGCTGCCTTATTCGCTCCATTGCCAGAGTTAAATGGCTCGGCATCGCTTCTTGCTCGTGACTCTCAAGGTCTCGAAATACTAAGCCTGGTAAGAGATGGTAACCAATAGTCGTCAGATTTGAACTCGTTATAATGTTGTAATGAGAGCAAGCTCACCTTCAGCAGCACAGCCTATGCACTCAAAAGGACAGGGCACGGGTCGCATTACGCAAACATTCTTTAGGTGCTCGCCCATGGCATGCCGAGGCAATTCACAGCCGCACTCCAGCGCACAGGGCAAGATCTTGTACACACAGACATCTTCATGTTCGTGCAGCCATTTCTTCGACAGCAATGTCGCGCAACCTGTGTGCGGACAGATCTGCGCCGCGAAGGGACACATGGGTCCACAGGTCGTCTCCGAGCAGTGGTGCTCGTTCGCTCGGTCGAGATTGCGTATCACACATCTCGCTAGGCCTGTTCGTTCCTCTAACGGAAAGTGCTCTGCGACGGACTGCAGGCTCGGTGGGGCTTCTTGGGTGTGAAACGTGTTGGGCACATCTTTTCGGTAGTTCTGAACGAATTTCCCGACAAATTGCTGCATAGCTGGCACGGACAGGGACTGTGAGGGAGGCGCATCCAGCAGGTGCAACACCAAGTCGTGTTTGATTTTGAACGCATCGAGGCTCCACTCGAAGGTGGTGTGACGCACAATGTGGCACATAGCGTCCAGAAAAAGTACATTTAAGTCGCCAACATGGCGCAAATCAAAGTGCCTCTTGTGGTCGATACGTTCAGAGTACAGCAAACTTTCTATGGGAATGGAGAGAAAACAAATATACAGACATTATTAAGTGATGCTACGGATGCCACGCTAACAGTACAAATGATTACTACCTTTGTACTTCATAGGTCGCATTATCAGCCTCCGCCGAACAAAATGCACTGACTTTTGCACACTGCTTCCGCATTTGACAGTGGAATATCCTGCCGGTCCGGTGAAATCCATCGCGTACCGCCACCCTAATGAGGAAGATCCTGTTTCATAGGGCAGAAGCTCTGTGCTGTTGTTCACGCTGCACACTCGCCAATCGCTCTCCCACTCCCACCCTACAAAAATGATAATTATACTGACCACATTAGCTGAGCACAACAAGTGTCCGATCAACACAGTGCAGCTTACCAGGACAAGTGACTTCTTTCGCCACATCCGCCAAGCTATTAAAACTGCATGTCATGAGGCGTTAGTTGCTGAATCACTAAAGAAAGTCAACGAAGGCACTTCATTACCTTATACGACCCTCTTCATCGGTATAGCTCTTTCGATCTGTGGGTAACAGGTTTCGTGCTGAGAAACCGACAAAGGGTGCGTAGCGCTCATTTTCATAGATTGCAACGAGAATTATCGAAGCATCGCTTAGCAAACGAATACCATCGTTCTCCGAAACAATTTTCTCGTCATCTGATCGTTCCAGGGTGTCGGTATCCATGATGATGTGGTCAGCAAATGGAAAACATCGTTGGCTAATGACCGTAATAACAATCATATTGTTTAAACTGCATTCACGCGCAATCCGCTTTACCAGGTTTACCCGAATTCGTAATACTATGATAGAAGACAATATGCATGCAACTTATGCGGCTGTAGGTACCAAAAGATAACGCAAAACGTGCTCATAAAAGTCAACAATATTCTCTCGTTCTTCAACACTGTTACTGCTCCAGCTGCATGGGACTTGTTTCAGTAAGAATAGCGCGCTGACCGCGGCCAATGGGTTGAGCTGATGCAGACACGCAGTTTCAAAGAAACATAATGCATTCTCCTCATTCAGCCGTTGTATCAACAGCCGGTTTAACAAGGCAGACAAGGTACGGAGAAAGTACTGATCTGCGATTGTCACCAGCTCCAGTAGCAGATCCTGTACCACATCTGTGTCGCTACTCAGCAGACTGCAAGGCAATACCCCTGTGTAAATGAAGCACAGTAGAGCTTCCAGCGCTATAATGCTCATATTCTGCACACACAAAGACAACTCTTGTTTACAGTGTATATTGTTCTGTGGACCAGAGCGGGGCAGCTGTGACTCTGTGAAGTGAATCATCGATTCGTATTTGGGACTAGCGTGTGCTAGAACCGCACGGTGGGCATAATAAATCCGTTCATTTGCTTCTATATTATAATGCTCCTCACATCCATTCATATCCTTCAAGAGTGGAACGACTTTCAGGTCAAAATGGGTCATTTTTCGGTGCAGGTGAATTCGCTGGATCCAACAATGCATTGCGAAAAGAAGCTCTTTTACGGACCTCTGCACCGGCATAGGTTTCTCTACTTCCATTTTAACAGCCCCAGCTAAAGCGTGGTTATTGTTACTTGCGTTGGACTGGCGCACGCGCTGCTCGGAGTGCATAATATGGTGCATGATTCGTGTTACACACAGCGGTACTGTCAAGTCGTTCTCCTCACAAAATACATGCAATACAGACACCCCATGTCGCAACAACAGCACCTGGTGACGCGCTGCAGTGACTGTTGATTCATTCAATAGCTCATACAGCGCTGCACAGTGTTTTTCCTTTGCTACGATTGACGCTTGTACCCTAATCCCGGAAGTGTAAAAAGGACCAAACAATGAGCAGTGTATGGACCCAATAAGATGCTTGACCTCTTCAGCTGGTAACGCTGTGTGTAGATCATAGAGGTGCATCTCGCACAGCTCTTGCAGTTCCGTCATCAACAGTTCATTCGCCAAGTACAGTAGCTCAAGTGTCAGTATAGCCGTCAGCTGACGCTGGTGTACCCATTCTTCCAGCCAGTCGGCGCCTCTTAATTCTGCATCTGTCACATTGGACCGCTCCCGCATTAGTTTATCTGCACAGATAACATCTTTGCCAGAATAGACCCACTGCAATAGTAGATCAAACAGATCGCTCGCTACATGGGAAAAGCTTAAAACCACTCTGTCTGCCCCCGCACCGGCTTCATTGTCCGGGATGAATTCCATTTTCGCCAAAGGTGACTCAACCATTGTTTTCAACACACCGCAGCGCTCCGTTCGCAGTACAAACAGATGGCACAATCGCTCCTCACAAACCTGTCCGTGGCGATTGCACAACACAACTCGTACATCAGCATGACCCCAGGAAGCTAGAGGAGGGTCCAACAGACTCACGTACCTTGATGTGTGCTGCAACCAACCGACATCACTTTCTACACCATTCTTCATCACATTCATTGTAGTACTTGCAATGTGTAGATTTTCGCCAGTGCTGTTTACGTCTTCCGGATAAAGTGCGTTGCTTAAAAACTGTCGCCACTCCTCTACTGGTAGACGCAGGTCGACGCTATAAAAGTGCATATAGTGTAAACACGCAGGATCCACAAATAATTTCACAAAATCTTCGCGAATTGGCGCGTTACACGCTACCAGCAGGGAGAATTTCGGCAAATATTCTTGAAACACGGACAGTCGGAGCTGCTGCAAGGGTGTGCTAAGCGAAGGTCGGTGATGTTTCAATGCTTCTAGTGCAATCATCGCCAGCACAGAGGATCGACGTGAATTGTCAGCAAACAACTTTTCAATTGCATACTGCTGCTCCACAAGTGTATGAAGTAGGTTTTCTAAGAATACGGCAGAGACTGAAGGAGCAGCGGCGGCGAGGGTCAGCGCGGTGCAGCCGTGTAACGTCTCTTGCGCAGGGTTGGCGCCATGCAACAACAGCAATGCACATATCTCTGCATGCCCGGCCACTGCTGCGAGCATCAAAGGCGTGCGGTTGGTGGGTTTCTCAAAGATATGCATATCACAATCATGCATGGCATTGATTCCCGCATTAACTCCACTGCTGCTACCAGTGCTGTATTGCAGCGACCGCGCGCTGCTGGTGCAGCTGCTACACCGCGAAAGCAACAATTTTACACACGAGGTATGTCCGTGCTGGGCTGCTTGGTGGAGAGGAAAAGTGCTGTTAACATTCTGCGATGCTTGTTTACTACTGGTACTGGTACTGCCAGCAGTAGTACTAGTGCCAGAAAGATTGGCGTTGGCTTGGTTTCTATTCATCCGGTGGGAAGAATTCACCGTGAGCAGCGCTTCTAACAGGGAAGAATGCCCCGCCCGTGCAGCCAGCTTCGCCGCATCCATTCCTTCGGTATTACGACATGTGATGTCTGCGCCGGCAGTAATCAGCACCTGAGCGATGGATCGACTGCCAGTTAACAACAAAGGAGTCTCGGCAGCTTTGTTGCGGATGTTCACCACTTTGCGTGACTTCTCACATAACAAGGTGACGATCTGCAGATTGTTGGAACGCGTGGCGAAGTGCAACGAAGTGTTGCCATTGCGATCTTTGAGGGTCACATCTGCGCCGTACGCAACCAATATCTTCACTGCTTCCAGGTTATTCGCCCAGGCGGCAAAGTGTAACGCGTTTCGTTTGTGTGTGCGCTCGTGGCAGTCAATATGCACCCGCACTGCGTCACGCTGCACCAGCTGTTCCAGACACAAGGCGTGATGAGAGTGCAGACTGCATACATGTAGCGCATTTAGCCCTTCAATGCCCTGCTCCGCGATATGATCTTGTTCACCAAAAATTGCAATAGATTCACGGAATGCTGCCATTTCCAGGCGAACTGAATCACTGCACAATTCATACACAAAGGTAGTGTCCCAAGAAATTCGGTGTTGTTCAATTAGTTCCATCATCGCCACAAAATCAGCCTGCAAAACAGCATGCCACCAAGCACTATATGCAGAGTGCTGCTGACCTTCCGTCCTGGTAGTTCTTTCTGCTACTTTGACTTGCCGTTTATGGCTCTGAACTTCCTCTGCTTTCAGTAAGGCACTGGTGCTGGGAGAATTAATAGCATCAGACTGACTCAAAACACGGTGCCAAGGAGAAGGACCTTCCAGACTGAGTGTTGAAGATAAAGCTGTGTCATTCTTTAAACTAACAGCTTGCTTATGAGCGATGTCCATCCATTTTTCCTTGTTAGAAGCTAGCACCGACTTCTGTGGTTTCGATAGTCGTCGACTCATAAGTAAATTCTCCATATCCAACAGAGATTTCAAAGGGGAAGGCATTCGAGGCTTCTTATCCTCAGTGGCGCTAGTAAAAAGGACTTGCGGACTTGTACCAACTGCAGTTTCCAGGGCAGACCTATAAGAACAGCATTTCATATTACTGCTTGGAGCGGTATTATTGTGCTTACTATCACCGTGTTGTGTCAAGCTCGCCATCATACACGATCTTGGAATAAATTCCTTTGCATGTGGATCAAGTCCACGCTTATCTTGCATCTCAAACTTTGATTATGATGGAAGCCATGGCTGTTGTTTGCAAGCAAAAAGTGTGGGAAAGAAAGTGAAAGAGTGAACGCAAAAAGAGCAATAATAAGACGGTTTTTGATCATTGACTTGGTTGACCGCTCTTCTCCATCTTCAACAAGTCTCAGTTAGCAAGCGGTTTGATTATGAGTGGCAATGGTCCAAGCTTAGAAGCAAGTAGTTCCTCCGGTGGCGTAATGACGGACACAGTAATGCATAAAATTTCTGCGCCCGATCCGAAAACAGTGGAAATGATCCGTTACTATCGACAAGCGAATAGAGATCACGGATTCAGATTAATTGAGGTACATAAATGCATCTCCTTAAGATTACCATGAATAAATGTTTCAACTGAGGATCTCGTAACTTTTCTTTTTACAGAGCATCCGACAGAACAAGGATTTCGGCAACCCGTATATTCTGACCAAAGTTGTCGAACATTTCAAGATTGACCAGTTTGGCTCTAATTATCCAAAAGATGTATTCGACCCACTTGAGCTGACCGCAGTAAGTTTTCATTAACAATCAATAATCTTTGCTCAAAATTGTGCTGATAGTAGTTGCTATTTTGTTGTATCTCATTTCCCAGGAAGAGTTTGAAGAAAATTTCAAAAGAAGACGAACGACTGCACCCACTGCTACAGCCAACGAAACTAACCACCAAGTTACCGAACAGTTTCAAAGTAACAACCTTCCATCCCAGGCACCAGGAGGCGTACCGGCAGCACAAGCAGCGGCTCTGGCAGCAGCGCTTGCTTCCATCAATGCCAGAGTTGCTGCCACGAATGTGAGGGAGCCACCTGCAGCACAACAGCAATCACAGCCGTCACAGTCACAACTGAGTGAAGCAGAGTTGAAGCGCAAGTCCAAGTGGGGCCAACCCAGCGCATGAGAACAAAAAAACATTTCTTCTAGATCGGGAGTAACATTAGGTTCACGCATGTATCTTGTATATATTAACGGCTGTAATGAACGAAAGTTAACGTGCATTTTTTAGTTTTATATCTACACGACATTTAGAAGATTGCTAAGATTACCCAAATGTTAAGAACGTATGGTATGATGAAGACAACTGAAAAGACTGCATACATGCTTCGCAGAACCGCAACCAGTAAATCGCTAGAACATTTCACATACATCACGCACAACAGCTTTTAAGGCTTTACTTCCCGCACTGCCCCGTCCGCACTCGTCACCTTTCCGCAGAATACACCTTCTTTCCACTCTCCCTCGTAAGTCTCACCTGTTGAAGACACACGCACACCTTTCGCATTGTGGATGTTCCCCTCCTTCCACTCTCCCTCCAGCACTCGACCATCGCCAGTAGTGTACTTGCCCTGACCGCGTCTCTTGCCCTCCGCCCACATTCCTTCATATTTGCTACCATCAAAGTAGGACCGCACACCGTAGCCATGCTTTTCGCCCTTGAGAAACTCACCCACATATTCGTATCCATCCTTCGCAATGTACTTGCCCTGACCCTCCATCTTGCCTTCCACCCAGTTACCCTCAGCCACTGTACCTTCACGATAAACCAGCACACCACTAACGTTGTACATTTTCCCATCTTTCCACTCTCCCTCCAGTACTCTCCCATCGGCGCTGGTCAGCTTGCCCTGGCCGTGCTTCTTCCCTTCCACCCAACTTCCTTCATACACGGTCTTGTCTGCAGCTGTTTGTTTGCCCTGACCGTGACGCTTGCCGTGTTGAAATTCACCTTCAAAGACAGCGCCGTCGGGATAAGTTAGCATACCTCTACCGTGGTTGGCATTGTTATGAAACTCACCAACATACACGTATCCATCCTTGGTAGTATACTTGCCCTGTCCTTCCAGCTTGCCATTTACCCAGCTTCCCTCATGTACTCTACCATCGGCATGTACAAGTACACCTTTGCCGTTGTATATCTTGCCATCTTTCCACTCTCCCTCCAGCACCTGACCGTTGGCAGTGCTGTGCTTGCCCTGACCGTGACGCTTGTCTTGTTGAAATTCTCCTTCAAAGACAGCGCCATCAGAATAAGTCAGCACACCCTTACCGTGCTGTACGCCCCTGCGAAACTCCCCCACATATCCGTATCCATCCTTCGCAGTGTACTTGCCCTGACCCTCCATCTTGCCTTCCACCCAGGTACCCTCAGCCACAGCACCATCAGAATAAGTCACTACGCCGGCACCATTGTAGATCTTGCCGTCTTTCCACTCTCCTTCCAGTTCTTGACCCTTGGCGTTTGTATGCTTGCCCTGTCCTTGCAACTTGCCTTCTACCCAAGTACCTTCATACACAGCACCAGAAGGATAAACAACAACGCCCTTGCCGCTAAACATCTTCCCATTTCGGTATTCTCCTTCCGCAACTCCTTTGAAACTACTTTCCTTTCCCTGGCCGTGCTTCTTGTCATCCATCCACATCCCTTCATACCTGCCACCATCCGGGTAAGACAACACGCCGTAGCCGTGCTTTTCGCCCTTGAGAAACTCCCCCACATATCCGTATCCAACCTTCGCAGTGTACTTGCCCTGTCCCTCCATCTTACCCTCCACCCAGGTACCTTCATACTCAGCACCATCAGGATAAACAAGCACACCACTACCGTTGTAGATCTTGCCATCTTTCCACTCTCCCTCCAGTACTTGACCTTTGGCAGTGGTGTACTTGCCCTGGCCGTGGCGCTTGTTGTCTTCAAACTCCCCTTCATATACTCCGCCATCGGGATAAGTCAGCAAACCCTTACCGTGATAAAGGTTCTGTGCAAACTCGCCAACATACGCGTATCCATCCAGTGACGTGGTTTTGCCCTGACCCTCTTTCTTGCCTCTCACCCATTCTCCCTCGTATTTGAGTCCGTTGGAATAGATCATCACACCCGAACCGTCCTTCGAGCCTTTGGAAAATTCGCCCTCATAAACGGACCCATTTTCAACAAGTTTTCCTTTCCCTTCCAACTTGCCGGCAACCCAGGTTCCTTCAGTCACTGTACCTTCGATTTGAACCAGAACCCCACTTCCGTTGTAAATAAAATTGTTCTTGAACTCTCCTTCCAGAGCTGCGCCATTTTCAAATATTAATTTGCCCTGTCCATGCCTCTTGCCGTTCAGTCTCTCCCCAGTATACTTGCTGACGGTTGACTGCTGTTTCGAAACTCCTGCTGAAGCGGAGTCAACGGCATGCCCAAACAAACGAAAAGCGATCTTGCTCTGAGTTGTGAGTCGAGGAACAACAGCAGACAGCTTGGTGTGACCGATAATTCTCAGAAACATGGCAACGTTAATCAGAGTACGGAGAAAAGCTGCAAATATATGACGACACACCAGCACAGCCTAGCCACAAGATCCGAAAAGGTACGTAGACACCGAAATTAGCGTTTCGAGAAACAGAGCGACCCGAAGTTCAAAGTGTTGCGCGAATATTTGTGGATACAAAACTTAACTTCACTCAAGTGCTGGTCAGGTGCTCATTATCACATCTAAAAGAATGAAGGCTGTGAGTTACCATTATCAATGCGGCAATATCAACTGGCCGATGGCAATTTACGTGACACTTGTGCATGTTGCAGCATGCATCGGGTTGATGTATGTGCGAAGCTGCCACAAACTGACATGGTGGTTAGCTTTTGTTCTTTGGCCGATCTCAAGTTTTGGAATAACCGCAGGATCTCATCGTCTTTGGGCTCATCGTTCATATAAAGCTTGCCTTTCAGTGAGAATATTTCTCATGATCGCAGCTTCTCTTGCAAATCAAGGAAGCATTTGGCACTGGGCGAGGGATCATCGCGTGCATCACAAACATTCCGAGGTATATAAGTGCCTTTAACATATTAATTCTATATTTTCAGTTAGGAGCAAGTTCTAATTTTATAACTAGTGCAATAAACATGATGCTCACACTTTTCTTGCTGAAATCTTTCTTATTAACTTTAGACCGATGCTGACCCGCACAACGCCACAAGAGGCTTCCTTTTTGCACATATCGGCTGGCTTTTCCTTAAAAAGCACAAGAATGTCTACGAGGCTGGTAGAAAACTTGATTTTAGCGATCTTACCAACGATTCTGTGGTGATGTTCCAGAAAAGGTTTGACCCCTGGTTTGCGCAGTTTGTTTGTTTCGTCGTCCCTGGAGTGCTGTGCATGCTGTGGGGCGACAATTTCTGGCACGGCTACTGGGTGGCAGGCGCCCTGCGGTGTGTGTTTGTGTGGCACAACACCTGGCTGGTGAACTCGGCCGCCCACCTCTGGGGAGACCGACCGTACGACCCACATAGCAACCCGGCCGAAAACCCGGCTGTTTCCTTCCTCGCCATGGGGGAAGGCTGGCACAACTGGCACCACAAGTACCCCTTCGACTACGCCGCCTCAGAGTTGGGCATCAGTGCACAGTTCAACCCAACGAAGCTGCTGATTGACACGTGGTGCGTGCTGGGGCTGGCCTGGGAGCGGAAGCGGGCCACAGGTGCGTGGCACAAGCTTCGCGTGCAACGTGAAAGTCAGATTCGCAACAGCCAAATGAATTTTGACAAAGATTATGAAGATACTGGCAAGTCTGACGGTGTTACTGCTGAGAAAAGTGCGGCACGTCACAGCGCCATCGTTAGTACTCGTTAATATTTTTTGTCGCACTTCGAATTACATTTTTCTCTGCTTTTTAGCAAGTATCCATCTACCTCTGTAGACCATTGCATTTCATATCATGCATAAGTGTCACTGTTATCGATCGTACCAATAATATTTCTAAAAATGAAGCACTTGTATTTCACAAAACTCTATGCTTCACAAAATGTACAATGCAACGAAATTGAAGCTAACTTTGCACAAAACTACAATTATTCACACCATGTCATTTGCATATTCGCCACTCTTACCGCGAACGATGCCATCAGGAGGCAAAGAGTAAGGCACTGGCAAGCTAGGCTGCGCCACGCCTGCTTTGCTGCTACTTTTCATACTTCCGGTTGCGCTGCCACTTGTTGTTCGACTGAGGCTGCCCACTGGAGGGGCTGCGTAAGTACCTTGCGTACTAAGCCCACTTTGTGTGCTAAACTGACTCATAGTGCCTTGATTATAAGGATTGTAAGCATCCGCACTCGGCGGCGCGGCGTACGTACCACTGTCGTGCGGGCTGACGC
>LNAP01011343.1_pt1 | contig 11459 bp, 8 predicted proteins | sample 602601 | NCBI WGS metagenome assembly LNAP01 (sample SAMN02440304, study PRJNA202911) | soil metagenome | biome: Subtropical and temperate rainforests or woodlands; isolation source: soil samples (1 kg each in a 20% v/v slurry with milli Q water) were... ... | reverse complement strand
CGGGCCCAGCGCCCGTCGGCTTCCAGGCGCAGCTCGATCGTGCCGTCGCCGTAGCGGCGCGCGTTCTCCAGCAGGTTGCGGATGGCGCGGCGCAGCAGGCGCGACACGCCCTGCACCTGCAGCGCCGTGCTCTCGGTGCCTTCGGCCAGGTCGAGCTCGGCACCGGCACGCGCGCCTTCCTCGGCGGCCAGGCCGATCAGGTCGACCGTCTCGATCGTGCCCAGGTCGGCCTCGCTGGCATCGAGCCGGCTCGACAGCAGGATCTCGTCGATCAGCTGGTCGAGCTCGCCGATGTTGCGCGAGATCTCCTCGCGCGCCGCCTGGCTCGGGCGCTCGCCCATCAGCTCGAGCCCCATGCGGATGCGCGTGAGCGGGGAGCGCAGCTCGTGCGAGGCGTTGGCCAGCAGCGACTTGTGCGAGCGCACCAGCGTCTCGACGCGCGCGGCTGCCGAATTGAAGCGGATCGACAGGTCGGCCACCTCGTCCTGCCCGTCCTCGGGCACGCGCGCCGACAGGTCGCCGTCGCCCCATCGCTGCACGCCGCGCTGCAGCGTCTCCAGGCGCTGCGTCAGGCGGCGCACGATCGGGAACAGGCCGATGGCGGTCGCCAGGCCGACCAGGCCCAGCAACCAGAAGAAGCCGGTCTGCGGGCGCACCCAGGGTGGGGGGCCGCCCTGGCGGTCCTGGCGCGGGCCGAACTGCATCTGGAACACCTGGCCGTCCTTGAGCGAAATGGTGAACTCCAGCCCCTCGCCGGGGCGGCTGGTGCGCAGCGATGTGCCGGTGCCGATCACGCGGTCCTGCGTGTCGCGCAGCACCACCTCGCGCGGCAGCGGTGCCGTGCGCTGCTCGTCGGCGATCTGCCACGCCCAGCCGGCCGCCAGGGTGACCACGGCCACGCCGGCCAGCACCGCCAGCCAGATGCGGACGTAGAGATGGCGCGTGAACAGCTGGATCATCGCTTCGCTGCGCCTCTCAGCTTTCCACCACGCTGCGCGTGACCCGCAACCGACAAAACCGGCGCATCCCAAAGTCAGGGCACCCGCGGAACTGGCTCCGCCAGGCCGCTGGGTGCGCCCCCTTGAGGGCGAAGCGCCGCAGGCGCATCGGGGGTGGTTTCATTTCAGTCCTGCTGCTTGGCGAAGACGTAGCCCACGCCGCGCACGGTGAGGATGCGCTTGGGGTTCTTGGCGTCGGCCTCGATGGCGGCGCGGATGCGGCCCATGTGCACGTCGATCGAGCGGTCGAAGGCCTCGAGCTCGCGGCCGCGCACCGCTTCCATGATCTGGTCGCGCGTGAGCACGCGGCCGGCACGCTCGGCCATGGCGACGAGCAGGTCGAACTGGTAGGACGTGAGGTCGGCCAGCGCGCCGCCGACGGTGACGGTGCGCGCGTTGCGGTCGATCTCGAGCGTGCCGAAGCGCATCAGGGTCGCGGCCGCCGCCTCGCTGGTGTTGTCGCCGCGGCGGCGCAGCACGGCGCGGATGCGCGCCAGCAGCTCGCGCGGCTCGAAGGGCTTGGGCAGGTAATCGTCGGCGCCGATCTCCAGGCCGATGATGCGGTCCATCGGGTCGCCCTTGGCCGTGAGCATCAGCACCGAGACCTTGGCCAGCGCGCCGGGCAGGGCGCGGATGCGCCGGCAGACCTCCAGGCCGTCGATGTCCGGCAGCATCAGGTCGAGGATGACCAGGTCGGGCGCGTGCTGCTGCACCTGCTCGAGGCCGGCCTGGCCGTCGGCCGCGTGCGCGACGCCGAAACCCGACTTCGCCAGGTACTCGCTCACCATCTGCGCGAGGCGGGCGTCGTCTTCGATCATCAGGATCTGGGGAGTGCTCATTGCAGCCATGATGGGTCGGCGCCGCCAAGGCGGCTTGAATGCTCCGTAAAGTTAACGTAAATGGGCCGGTCCGGGCGTTCCATCGCCGCCGGTGGCAGCGCCTGCGGCAATGGCTAAGCCGGTTCCGCCGCGTCCCCGGCCATCGCGTCGAACAGCATGGTGCATTCGACCGCCGAGTCTGCCGCCCAATGCTGGGCGAGCAGCGCGCACAGAGCACGGTCGTCCAGCGCCGGGTCGCAAGCCAGCGCGCGTGCGTGGATCTCCAGCGCCAGCTGGCGCAGCAGCGCGACCGATGCGTGGATGCGTTCGCTGAACTGCGCGTCGTCGAGCGTGTCGGTCAGGCTGCGGTTGAGCTCGGCGAACCAGGGCAGCGCGGCGTGGTCGAGCATCTGCGCCACATTGCGCTTCTTGCTCGATGCCGACCAGGCGCGCAGCAGCGCCTGCACCGCGATGTTCAGACGCTGGCAGTGCTGCAGCTCGTCCTTCAGGCTGCCGAGCAACGCCAGGTCCGTCAGGCGGTCGTGGAAGAAGATCTGCGAGAGCACGCCCCAGTAGTAGCTGTAGTCCCAGATGACCTTCACCGGCAGCACCTCGGGGTCGCCGAACAGGCCGTACTGGTCCTGATAGAGCGCCAGGGTGCTCTCGTAGAACGAGTGGTAGATCTGGTCGTAGAGCTGCGCCCGCGCCTCCACCGAATGGCCGGCGCGGTCGTGGCCGATCAGGTCGGTGATGTAGGTGTTGGCGATGGCGATGAAGTCGCTGCCCGGCGAATAGAAGGGGTCGAGGAACAGCCCGGCCTCGCCGGTCAATGCCCAGCGCTGGCCCGAGAACACCTGCTTGCAGCCGTACGAGAAATTCTTGAAGAAGGCGAAGTCCTGCAGCAGGTGGCGCTTGCCGTCGAGTTCGTCGAACAGGCGCGGCTGGTACTGCGCGAACCAGTCCATCGCCTTCTCGAAGCTGTCCATGGTGTCGAGCGCGTGGTAGCGCGGGTCGGCCACGATGCCCACCGAGTGCGAGCCCGAGGCCAGCGGAATCAGCCACACCCAGTAGCCCGCGCCGACCAGGTGGTTGGTCGAGAGCCAGCGCGCCTGCGGCGTGCAGCGGGCGCGCCATTCGGCGTCATCGCTCCAGTCGTCGAGCGTGATGCGCTCGCCGATGCGGAACCACACCGCATGGGCCTCGTGCGCGTTCGGTTCGGCCAGGCCCAGCTGGCGCTTGAGCAGGCCGGCGCGGCCGCAGGCGTCGACGATCCAGCGCGCAGCGATGACGTTCGTCCGCCCCTCCTGCGTCCAGCTCAGGCGGTGCAGGCCCTGCGCGCCGTCGGCCAGATCGATCTGCCGCACCATCGCGTGGTCGGTGAACTTCACGCCGCGGCGCGCGGCTTCCTCGCCCAGGTAGTTCTCGAAGATGCCGCGATCGATCTGGTAGCTGGGCACCGACAGAAAGCGGCTGGCGCCGATCTCGGTGACCTGGTCGATGTCGCGGCGGCCCTCGCTGAAGAAGAAGCGGAAGCCGAACTTGCGCAGCTGCTCGCCGTGCATGTGCGGCTCCAGACCCAGCACCGTGTCGAAGTAGTGGGCGCCGATCTCCACCGACGATTCGCCCACCTTGTGCGCCGCATGCGGCACCGGGTGGGCGCGGCGCTCGAGCACCAGCACGTCGATGTCGGAGAAACGCTTCTTGAGCTGCAGCGCCAGGGTGAGCCCGGCCAGGCCGCCGCCCATGATCACCACGTCGTGCTGCTGTTCGTGCATTGTCGTGGCGATCGTCATCGGCATCAGCCTTGCGTGAGTTGGAGTTGCAGCGAGAGGCGTGCCGACAGCGGCATGGCGAGCGTCTCGGCGCCGCCCGCGGCCAGCGCCTCGAACAGCGGCAACGCATCGGCCATCGGGTGGCCGACATAGCGCGCATCGACGCCGTGGCGGGCGTAGATCGCCGGTTCCATCGGGAACAGGCACAACACCAGGTCCGCGCTGCGGCCGATCTTGCCGGCGCGCTGCTCGCGCCAGGCCCATACCGACGGGCTGACGTAATGCACGGTGCGCACGCCGCGCCGCTTGAGCCAGGCCTCCACGGCCAGGTTGAAGTCGGGCGCATCGATGCCGATGAACACATCCGGCTGCCAGTCCAGCAGCCGCTGGCGCAACACCTGGCGCAGCCTGAGCAGGCGGGGCAGGTGGCGCAGCACCTCGGCCAGGCCCATCACCGCCAGCTCGCTGGCATCGAACCACGCCTCCAGCCCGGCCGCGCGCATGCCATCGCCGCCGATCCCGGCAAACTGCGCATCGGGATGGCGCTGCTTCAGTTGGGCGATCAGCTCGGCGCCAAGCTGATCCCCGGACGCTTCGCCGGCCACCAGGGCGATGTGGAGCCGGGACCCGGGGACCGGGACCCGGGACCCGGGCGCGTCCAGGGGGGGGGGCTGCTTTTCCCGGGTCCCCGGTCCCGGGTCCCGGGTCCCGGACATGTTCATCGCAGCAGCCGGCGCTCGCCGCTGGTGATGAAGTCCAGCATCGCCTTGACATCCTCGCTGTCCCGGGCCTGTTCGGCCAGCTGCTGCTGGGCTTGCGCCAGCGGCAGGCCGGCCACGTACAGGGTGCGGTAGGCGCGCTTGATCGCGGCGATGCGTTCGGGATCGAAGCCGCGGCGCCTGAGGCCTTCGCTGTTGATGCCGCGCGGGCGGCCGTGTTCGTCGGCCGCGACCATGGTGAAGGGGGTGACGTCGCCGCCGACCAGTGCGCCCATGCCGATGAAGGCATGCGCGCCGATCCGGCAGAACTGATGGGCGCCGGAAAACCCGCTCATGATCACCCAGTCGCCGATGGTCACGTGGCCGGCCAGGGTGGTGTTGTTGGAGAACACGCAGTGGTTGCCGACCTGGCAGTCATGGGCGATATGGGTGTAGGCCAGCAGCCAGTTGTCGTCGCCGATGCGGGTCACGCCCTGGCCGGTCACCGTGCCGCGGTTGAGCGTGACGAACTCGCGCACCACGTTGCGCTCGCCGATCACCAGTTCGGTGCGTTCGCCGTTGAACTTCTTGTCCTGCGGCGGGCCGCCGATGGCGGCATGGCCGACGAAATGGTTGTCGCGGCCGATGCGGGTCGGCCCGCTCACCGTGCAGTGCGGGCCGATGATGGTGCCATCGCCAATCTCCACCTCGGATCCGATCAGGGCAAAGGCACCCACCTGTACGCCGACGCCGAGCTTGGCGCCCGGTTCGATGACCGCGGAAGGGTGGATCAGGGTGCCGGTCGTCATGCTCAGTCCCTGGAAGTTTCTGCGCACAGGATCTCCGAGCAGGCGGCCTGCTGGCCGTCGACCCGGGCGATGCCGTGGTAGAGCGCCATGTTGCGGATCCGGCGCTTGATGACCACCTCCATGTCCAGGCGGTCGCCCGGGACCACGGTGCGGCTGAACTTGGTGTTCTCGACCTTGACCATGTAGAACAGCTTGCTGCCCGCTTCGGGACCATAGCCGAGCTGGGTGATCAGGCCCCCGGCCTGGGCCATGGCCTCGATGATCAGCACCCCCGGCATCACCGAGCGGCCCGGGAAGTGCCCGTTGAAGAACGGCTCGTTGAAGGTCACGTTCTTGTAGGCCACGATGCGCTTTTCCGGCTCGAACTCGGTCACCCGGTCCACCAGCAGGAACGGATAGCGATGCGGCAGCAGGTGCTGGATGGCCTGGATGTCCAGGGGCAGTTTGATTGTCATGTTCATCGAGTCTCAGGAGTCCTTTTTCTCGGCGGGAATGCGCCGGGCGAGTGCGTCCAGCTGGCGGAAACGCGCCGCGTTCCGGCGCCAGGTGCGCACATCGGTGATGGGAAGGGAAGAGGCATAGGTGCCGGGCGCGGTGATCGGCCCGGCGACCATCGACATGGCCAGCACGGTGACCTTGTCGCAGATTTCCAGATGGCCGGAGACGCCGACCTTGCCGGCCAGCATGCAGTAGCGGCCGATCCTGGCGCTGCCGGCAATGCCGACCTGCGCGGCCATGGCCGTATGCGCGCCGACGTGGACGTTGTGGCCGATCTGGATCTGGTTGTCCAGGCGCACGTCCTCTTCCAGCACGGTGTCTTCCAGCGCGCCGCGGTCGATGGTGGTGTTGGCGCCGATCTCGCAGTCGTCGCCGACCACCACCCCGCCCAGCTGCGGCACGTTGAGCCAGCGGCCGTGCTCCATGGCCATGCCGAAACCCTGCGCGCCCAGCACCGCGCCGGGATGGATGCGGACATTGCGGCCCAGGCGCACGCGCAGCACCAGGGTGACCCGGGCGACCAGCTCGCAGTCCTCGCCCACGCTGCAGTGCTCGCCGATCACGCAGCCCGGGCCGATGATGCTGCGCTCGCCCACGCGGCTGCCTTCGCCGATGTACACGTGCGCGCCGATGCTGGCGCTGGCGGCCACCTGCGCGCTGGCGTGGATCACCGCGGTGGGATGGATGCCAGGCGGGCGCTCGAACCTGGACTCGAACAGTTCGGACACCTTGGCAAAGGCCACGTGCGGGTCCCTGGCCACCAGGGCGGTGCCACGCACGCCCTGGACATGGTCGGGGTCCACGATCACGATCGAGGCCTGGGTGGTCGCCAGCAGATCGGCATAACGCGGGTTGCCCAGGAAGGACAGCTGGCCGGGCCTGGCCGTGGCCAGGGGCGCAGCGCCGGTCACGGCCGCGTCGGCGTCGCCATGCAGGACCAAGCCGAAGCGCTCGGCCAGTGCGCCGGCAGTGTGGATCGAAGGGCTCATGCGCAGGATTTTAACCGAGCCCGCAGCGCACAAACGAAAGCCCGGACAAGCCGGGCCCCCGCCACGCCAGCGCTCAGAACGAACCGCCGAAGGTGAACTGCAGGCGCTCGACCTTGTCCTGGTCCTCGCTCTTGAGCGGGAACGCGTAGCTGATCGAGATCGGTCCGACCGGTGCCCGCCACAGCAGCGACACGCCGGTGGAGGCGCGCAGCTCGTTGGCCTTGAAATTGTCGTAACCGTCGTAGACGTTGCCGACATCGATGAACGCCGAGACGCGCGCGGCGTTGGAGTCGAACAGCTTCGGGAAGATCAGCTCCAGCTGGCCGATGGTCTTGAGCGAGCCGCCCAGCGGCTGGCCGTCGCTGTAGTAGGGCGTTGGCTCCGAACGCGGGCCCAGGGTGTTGTCCTCGAAGCCGCGCACCGAACGCACGCCACCGGCGTAGAAATTCTCGTAGAACGGCAGGCCCGAGGCGGTGAGCGTGCGCGATGCGGCGCCGCTGGTGTCGCACGACACCGCCAGCCCGGTGGTGGGGTCATAGCAGACCGTGCGGGTGACGTCGTCGCCATAGCTGTCGCCATAGCCGACTTCGCCGCCGGTGCGCAGCACGAAGGCCGGGCTGAGCATCCAGTACTTGGAGAACTCGTAGTTGAGCTTGTAGTACTCCACCGTCGACCCGGGCAGGGAGATTTCTGCCGAGACCCGCTGGAAAATGCCACGGGTGGGCATGAAATAGTCGTTGCGGGTATCGCGCGCCCAGCCGATCTGGCTGCGCCAGGCGTGGAAGGTCCGACTGCCCAGGGCGTTGATATAGTCGACGATCGCCTGCGGGGTGGTGCCTTCATAGACACTGACCTGGGTGGAGTCGACCCCGAACATCAGCGACACGCTGTCGCTTTCGCTCAGCGGAATGCCCAGGATCGCCTGCGCGGCGGTGTTCTTTGACGAATACGCGGCGGTGTTGTAGTCCGAATAGTCCAGGTCGCTGTAGGACAGGTTGTAGCCCAGCGACACGCCGTCGTCGGTAAAGTACGGGTTGGTGAACGAAAACGAATAACGGCTCAGGTAGTCGCTGCGCGAGGCCTCGATCGCGACCCGGTTGCCGCCGCCCAGGAAGTTGTTCTGCGACAGCTGGATCGAGGTGGTCACCCCCGAGAGTTGCGAGTAGCCCAGGCCGAACACGAAGCTGCCCGACGTGGTCTCCTTCACCGTGTAGACCACGTCGACCTGGTCGCGCGTGCCCGGCACCGGCTGGTTGGCTACGTCCACGGTTTCGAAGTAACCCAGCCGCTGCAGGCGCACCTTGGACCGGTCGATCGCAGCCTGCGAGTACCAGGCGCCTTCGAACTGGCGCATCTCCCGGCGCAGCACTTCGTCGGCGGTGCGCGAGTTGCCCTTGAACTCGATCCGGCGCACGTTGACGCGCGGGCCGGGCACGACCTGCATGTTGATGGCCACGGTGCGCTTTTCGCGGTCAATCGTCGGGATCGGGTTGACCTGGGCGAAGGCGTAGCCGACGTTGGCCAGGGTCGCGGTGATGCCATCGGAGCTGATTTCCAGCAGCCGGCGCGAGAAGATCTGGTCCTTGCGCACCAGCACCATCTTCTCCACGCGCTCCTGCGGCAGCACGGTGTCGCCGCTGACCTTGACGTCGGACACGGTGTACTGCTCGCCCTCGGTGACGCCGGCGGTGAGGAACATGTCCTTCTTGTCCGGGCTGATCGCCACCTGGGTCGAGTCCAGGCTGAAATCGACATAGCCGCGGTCCAGATAGTAGGAGTTGAGCTTCTCGATGTCGCCGGAGAGCTTTTCCTTGGAGTACTGGTCGTCGCGGCGATACCAGGACAACCAGTTGTGTTCCTGCGATTCCCAGCCGGCGCGGATTTCTTCCTGGTCGAACTTGTCGGTGCCGATCAGGTTGATGTGGCGGATCTTGGCGGCCTTGCCTTCCTTGACTGCAATGGTGATGTCCACACGGTTGCGGTCCAGCGGGCTCACGGTCGGGGTGATCTGGACGTTGTACTTGCCGCGGTTGTTGTACTGGCGCACCAGCTCCTGGGTCACCCGGTCCAGTGCCAGGCGGTCGAAGGTGCCGCCTTCGGACAGGCCGATGTCGTTCAGGCCCTTGGTCAGGTCCTCGGTCTTGATGTCCTTGTTGCCGGTCAGGGTCAGCTTGTTGATGGCCGGCCGTTCCTGCAGCGTCACCACCAGGATCGAACCCTGCCGGCTGAGCTTGACGTTCTCGAAGAAGCCGGTGCGGTACAGCGCGCGGATCGCATCGCCGACCTTGGCCTGGGTGACGATGTCACCGCGCTCGATCGGCAAGTAGGTCAGCACCGTGCCACTGGAAATGCGCTGGACGCCATCGATGCGGATGTCGGTGGCGACGAAGTCCGACGGCGAAGCGGCCGGCGCAGGCTGCATGCCGAAGGCCGGTGCCTGGGACTGCTGCTGCTCGGACCCGAAGGCCGGCACCATGCCGCTGGACTGAGCCATCGCCGGGGCCGCGATGGCGGACGCCAGGGCAAGGGCGAGCAGGCGGCGGGTCGGGAGTCGCGTCATCGTCACATCCGTCGGGGAACTGGTTTCGGAAAGGCCCCCGCAGGGGGCAGGCCGCCGCTGGGCGGCCGCAGGAAAAACAGGCAAAGGCATTCAGATCACCGGGCGCAGGATGTCGTTGTAGAGCGCCAGCCCCATCAGGCCGGCCAGGATGGCCAGGCCAATAAACTGGCCAGCGGCCATGGCCCGGCTGCCCTTGACCAACTCGATAAGGTAATACAGCAGGTGTCCGCCGTCCAAGACCGGGATCGGCAGCAGGTTCACAATCGCCAGGCTCAGCGACAGCAGGGCCAGGAACTGCAGGAACCAGGTAAGCCCGCGATCGGCCGAGGCATTGGCCACCTTGGCGATGGTCACCGGGCCGGACACGTTCTGCAGCGAGGCGTGGCCGGTGACCATGCGCCGGATCATGCCCAGCGAATCGGCCGCCAGCTGCCCGGTCTGGCGCACCGCCACCGGGATCGCCGCCAGCGGACCGTAGCGCTGCAGGGCGTCGTAGGCCGGCGCATGGCCGCGGCCCAGGGCGATGCCCAGGGCCCAGAACTCGGCGCCGGTGTCCGGATCGGTCATGCGCTGCGGCTGCAGCGGCAGGGCCAGGCGGCTGCCTTCGCGCTCGACTTCCACCATCACCTCGCCGCCGCGTGCGCCGAACTTCTGCAGCAGCGGACGCAAGGTGTCGGCAGTGTCCACCGCTTGGCCATCGATGGCGGTGATCAGGTCGCCGACCTGCAGCGTGCCGGCGGCCGGCGAACCGGGCCTGACCTGGCGGACCTCGGCTGGTTCGACGGTGAACTGCCAGCGCAGGCCAAGCGCGCCGGTGACGTCCTGTTCGTCGAAGCCGGCCGGCAGGCGTGAGGTGTAGACCCGACGGCTGATGTCGTTGCCCGAGGCGTCCTCGACGCGCAGCTGGACATCGCGCCGGTCCATTGCCGCGCCGGTCAGGCCCATCACCGCCTCGGTGGCCGTGGCGATGGCGCGCCCGTCGACGGCCACGATCCGGTCGCCCGGACGCAGGCCGGACTGCTGGGCGATGCCGTCCACGCGGCCGACCACCGGTGCGTAATCCTCCTTGCCGATCACGAACATGGCCCACAGCAGGGCCACGCACAGCAGCAGGTTGGCGATCGGGCCGGCGGCCACCACGGCGATGCGCTGCAGGACCGGCTTGCGGTTGAAGGCCTCGCCCAGGCGCTCGGCCGGAACCTCGCCTTCGCGCTCGTCGACCATCTTGACGTAGCCGCCCAGCGGGATCGGGGCGATGGCGAACTCGGTGCCGTGCCGGTCACGGCGCGACCAGATCGGCTTGCCGAAGCCCACCGAAAACCGCAGCACGCCCACCCCGCAACGGCGCGCGACCCAGTAGTGGCCGAACTCGTGGAACGTGACCAGCACGCCGAGGGCGACGATCATCCACCAGATGGAGCCTGCGATTTCACTCATGCGGAACGGGCTTGGCCTGTGGTGGTGCGGTGGATCCAGCCCTGGCTGAAATGCCGCGCGAGACCATCGGCCGCCAGCAGCGCCTCCAGGCTTCCGGCCGGGGCATGCGCGTGGGCGGCGAGGGCGTCCTCGACCAATGCAGGGATCGCTAGGAAACCGATTTTGCCCTGAAGAAACGCTGAAACAGCAGTTTCGTTGGCGGCGTTCAGCACCGCCGGGGCCGCACCGCCGCTCTCAAGTGCGCTCCAGGCCAGGCGCAGGCAGGGGAAGGCGTCCAGGTCCGGCGCTTCGAATTCCAGGGTGCCGTGGCGCAGCAGATCCAGCCCGGCCACCCCCGAATCGATGCGCTGCGGCCAGCCCAGGCCCACCGACAGGGCGGTGCGCATGTCCGGCAGGCCCAGCTGGGCCAGGGTCGAGCCGTCGATGAACTCCACCAGCGAGTGGACCAGGCTCTGCGGATGGACCAGCACGTCCAGGCGCTCGCGGCCGACGTTGAACAGGTGCGCGGCCTCGATCAGCTCCAGGCCCTTGTTCATCAGGGTGGCCGAGTCGACCGAGATCTTCGGGCCCATCGACCACTTTGGATGGGCCACGGCCTGGGCGACAGTGACCGTTTCCAGCGAGGCACGGCTGCGGCCGCGGAACGGGCCACCGGAGGCGGTCAGCACGATCCGGCGCACCTGCGCGCCGGCCTGGCGCGAGCCCAGGCACTGGAAGACGGCGTTGTGTTCGCTGTCGATCGGCACGATCTGCGCGCCGGAGGCCTCGGCGACGGCGATCACCAGCGCGCCGGCCAGGACCAGCGATTCCTTGTTGGCCAGCAGCAGCCGCTTGCCGGCGCCGGCCGCGGCCAGGGTCGAGGACAGGCCGGCGGCACCGA
>LNAP01005336.1_pt1 | contig 11464 bp, 10 predicted proteins | sample 602601 | NCBI WGS metagenome assembly LNAP01 (sample SAMN02440304, study PRJNA202911) | soil metagenome | biome: Subtropical and temperate rainforests or woodlands; isolation source: soil samples (1 kg each in a 20% v/v slurry with milli Q water) were... ... | reverse complement strand
GTTCACGGAGAGCGCGGCACGCGCGGTGATCGGGGCAGGCGGCATCGGCTGTCCGGCCATCACCTATCTGGCGGCGGCGGGGGTAGGCAGACTGACGATGATCGACGATGACGTCGTCGCCATCGATGTGGAACGGCACGTGCTCGTCGATGCCGTTCGCTCCAGTGACATGCAACAGACGTTCACTGTTGCCGACGGCGAGCCGGATGGGCGTCGGCTCGGGATTGGAGTTGCGCCAGCCGCGCAGCGTCGCCGGATAGCGTGCTGCCGACTGCCGCCACAGCAGCTCGGCCGCGAGCTGCCAGTGCGCATCGCCGATGGCGGGGGCGGGGAATTCGTGCTTGCCGAGGAAAGCGGTGGTGGCCTTGCCCTCGGCGAACTCGGGATGGTCCAGCAGGCGGATCAGGAAATGCCGGTTCGTGGTGGGGCCCAGCACGACGGTCTCGCGCAGCGCCCGCACCAGTCGCGCGCGCGCTTCCTCGCGCGTGGCGCCGTGGGCGATCACCTTGGCGATCATGGGATCGTAGAAAGGCGTCACGGTATCGCCCTGGCGCACGCCGGTATCGACGCGCACATGCGGTCCCTCTTGCGGCAGCCTGAGATGCACCAGCGTGCCGGTCGACGGCAGGAAGTTGCGGTTGGGGTCCTCGGCATAGAGGCGCACCTCGACGGCATGGCCGTCGATGCGAAGCTGGTCCTGGGTGAGCGGCAAGGGACCGCCCGCCGCCACCACGAGCTGCCATTCGACCAGGTCCTGGCCGGTGATCGCCTCGGTCACCGGATGCTCGACCTGCAGGCGGGTATTCATCTCCATGAAGTAGAAGGTGCCGTCCTGGTTGGCGATGAACTCGATGGTGCCCGCCCCCTGGTAGCCGATCGCCTTGGCGGCGGCGACGGCGGCCTCGCCCATGGCCTTGCGCCGCGCCGGGTCCATGTTGGGCGCCGGTGCCTCCTCGATCACCTTCTGGTGGCGGCGCTGGATCGAGCAGTCGCGCTCGAACAGGTAGAGGCAGTTGCCGTGGCTGTCGGCGAAGACCTGGATCTCGATGTGGCGCGGCCGCGTCAGGTACTTCTCGACCAGCACGTGGTCGTCGGCGAACGACGCCTTGGCCTCGCGCTTGGCGCCGGCCAGCGCATCGGCGAACTTGCCCGCCTCCTCGACCACGCGCATGCCCTTGCCGCCGCCGCCGGCCGACGCCTTGATCAGCACGGGGAAGCCGATGCGCCCAGCTTCCTTGGCGAGCAAATCGGGCGACTGGTCGTCGCCGTGATAGCCCGGCACCAGTGGCACCTTGGCTTTTTCCATGATCTTCTTGGCTTCGCTCTTGGAGCCCATGGCATGGATCGCCGAGGGCGGCGGGCCGATGAAGACGATGCCTGCCTTGGCGCAGGCCTCGGCAAACCCGGCGTTCTCCGACAGGAAGCCGTAGCCGGGATGCACCGCCTGGACGCCGGTGCTGCGGGCGGCGTCCAGCAGCGCTTCAGTATTGAGGTAGCTGCGCGTCGCGTGCGAAGGGCCGATGAGCACCGCTTCGTCGGCCATGTGCGTGGCCAGCGCGTCGCGGTCCGCTTCGCTGTAGACGGCCACGGTGCGCATGCCCAGTTCGCGCGCGGCGCGGATGATGCGCAGCGCGATTTCGCCGCGGTTGGCCACCAGCACCTTGTGGATGTTGCGGGGGCGGTATGGGAGATTGAGGTCGGACATGGCGCCGCTTATCCCTCGATGCGCAACAGCGGCTGTCCGGCTTCCACCGGTTCGCCGTCTTCCACCAGGATCTCAGCCACCACGCCGCCGGTGGGCGTTTCGATCTGGTTGAATTGCTTCATGACTTCGACGATGCCGATCACGGCGCCGGCGGCCACCGTGGCGCCCGGTTCCACGAAAGGCGCTTCGCTTGGGCTGGGACGGCAATAGAAGGTTCCGGGCAGAGGGCTGGGAATATCGTGCAACGGCATGGGTTTCTCCTTGGAATGTTGTTCGGGGTGGCTGGCGGATCAGGGGCCGGTCACGCTGGGAGGCGCGATCCGGATGCCGTGGCTCTCCAGCTTTTCGCGGGTGGCGCGCACCAGGGACAAGGCGCCGGGCGTGTCGCTGTGTATGCAGACGGAGTCGAAATCGATGGCGATGTCCTGGCCTTCGACCGTGCGGACGCGTCCCTCGGTGCAGGCGCGCAGCACGTTTTCGGCAACCTGGGCGGGATCCAGCGGCTGCGTGTAGCGGGTGAAGACGATCGAGCCGCTGGCGTCGTAGTCGCGGTCGGCGTAGAACTCGCGCACCACGGGCTGGTTCAGTTCCCGCGCCAGCCGGTAGGTGACAGAGCTTTCCATGCAGTACAGCGCCAGCGTGGGCTCCAGCTCCTGCAGCGTTTCGATCAGGCGCCGCGACAGGGTTTCGTCGCGGGCGGCCTGCATGTACAGCGCGCCATGCGGCTTCACGTGCTGCAGCCGCAGGCCGTGCAGGCGGGCAAACTCGCGCAGGGCGCCCAGCTGATAGACGATGTCATGCACCAGCGCTTCCGCGCTTTCGCGCATGTCCCGCCGGCCGAAACCCACCAGGTCGCGAAAGCCCGGGTGGGCGCCGATGCAGACGCCGTGCTCGCGGGCCTGCAGCACCGTGCGGTTCATGATGCGCGGATCGCCGGCATGGAAGCCCGTGGCGATGTTGGCCGAACTGATCAAGGGCATGATCGCGTCGTCCACGCCGTCCCCGATGGTCCATGGGCCGAATCCTTCGCCCATGTCCGAGTTGAGGTCGATGCTGCGCTTGCTCATTGCGGGAGGCCTCCTTCGCGTTGCTCGCCGCATGCGTAGCGGCGTGTGACGTGAACATTAGCCAAGCGCGCAGGGGATAAAAAGATCTTTTTATTGATCGGTCAGTATCGAATTTTTAGATATCCAAAGGCCAACCAAATACGCGACACTGAATCGCTTTCCTATGAAAAATAAGGGATACCCCTGATTCGATCGGAATTATTTCGAGTCGGATAAGCAGATATTCTGAGAACGAGATATCGATTTAATTGATAGGGAGCGTCATGTCGATCACCTTGCGTCAGCTCAAGTACTTCGTCGCTGCGGCCGAACTTGGCCAGATTTCGCAGGCGGCGATCCAGCTGGCGATATCGCAGTCGGCCATCACCAGCGCCATCCGCGAACTGGAGGTTACGGTGGGTACGGCCTTGTTCCTGCGCGGCGCGAACGGGGTGACGTTGACCCACAGCGGCCGCACCTTCCTGAACCATGCCTACAACATCCTGGCTTCGGTCGACGAAGCCTTGCGCATGCCCGCGGCGGCGGAGGAGGTTTCGGGCCGCCTGCTGCTGGCAGCGTCCTACACCGTGATCGGCTACTTTCTGCCGTATCACCTGCAGCGGCTGTCGCAGTTGTATCCGCGGCTGGATATCCAGCTGCACGAACTGAACCGCAGCGCGATCGAAGAAGGCCTGATCGCCAACCGCTATGACGTCGCGCTGCTGCTTTCGTCCAACGTCGCCAATCCGGATCTGGCGGTGGAGCATTTTTTTGGTTCGCCGCGGCGCCTCTGGCTGCCCGCGGGACATCCCTTGCTATCGGTGGACACCGTGACGCTGGAGGACGTTTCGCGCGAACCCTTCATCATGCTGACCGTGGACGAGGCGGCCTACACCGCCTTGCGCTACTGGAACGAAACCCCTTTCAAACCCGACGTGCGGCTGCGCACCTCATCCGTCGAGGCGGTGCGCAGCATGGTGGCCAACGGCAGTGGCGTGGCGCTGCTGTCGGACATGGTCTACCGGCCCTGGTCGCTGGAAGGCCGGCGCATTGAAACGGTCCAGCTCAAGGATCCGATACCGCCCATGAACGTGGGGCTGGCTTGGCGCCGGGGAGCGGAGGTGTCGCCCGCCATGCAGGTGGTGCGGGACTACTTCCGGCATGCCTACACCGCGCAACGGGGCGGAGCGGGCTGAGAACACGCTGGCGCTATGCGCGCTTGCCGGGATGTATGCCCATGGTTTTCGCGATGACCTCCAGCATGATCTCGTTGGCGCCGCCGCCGATGGCCGTCTGCCGCAAGTCGCGATAGGCGCGCGAGATCCAGTTCTCGTTCATGACCCCTTGGCCCCCCCAGAATTGCAGGCATTCGTTCGGGATCTTCATGGACAGCTTGCCCGCGTAGTATTTGGCCATGGAGGCGAACTGGGCGATATCCTGTCCATCCATGTATAGATCGATGGCGCGGTACAGCAGCGAGCGCAGCGCCTGAATCTCGGTCTGCATCTCGGCCAGCTTGTGGTAAACGACCTGATTGGACAGGATTGTGCCGCCAAATACCTGCCTTTGGCCCGCATATTCGATGGTTTCTTCGATGGCCCGCTCCATCGAGCGCATGCTGCGCGCCGCCACGAACATGCGTTCTTCCTGGAACTGCTCCATCTGGTAGATGAAGCCCATGTTCTCTTCGCCGATGCAGTTGCTCGCCGGCACCCGCACGTCGTCGAAGAATAATTCGGCGGTATCCGAGGCGCGCAGGACCAGCTTGTCCAGCTTGCGCGAGACGCTGACGCCCCGCGATTTCAACGGCACGATGATGAGCGATTTGTTCTTGTGCGGCCCGCCTTCTTGCGAGGTGTTGCACAGCAGGCAGATCCAGTCGCCCTGGACGCCGTTGGTGATCCACATCTTCGATCCGTTGATGATGTAGTCGTCGCCGTCGCGCCGTGCCCAGGTCTTGATCCGCGACACGTCCGATCCCGCCGATGCCTCGCTCACGCCGATGCAACCGACCAGGTCGCCCGCGATGGTCGGCGCCAGGTATTCACGTTTGAGCGCATCGCTGCCATGGTGCGCCAGGGCAGGGGTGCACATCGTGCTCTGCACGCCGATGGCCGAGGTCAGCCCGCTGGACCGGACCTCGCCCAGGGTCTCGGCGAAGACCATTTCGTAGCTGAAGTCCAGCTCCATGCCGCCGTACTCCGCGGCCTTGCCTATGCCCAGCAGGCCCGCGGAACCAAATGCCTTCATGACGCGGTGGGCGGGGAATATCTGCTCGGCCTCCCATTCGTCCAGATAGGGATCGAGGTGTTCGGCGATGATTCGACGGGTGGTCCGCTCGAGTTCGCGATGTTCGTGGGTGAAGTGCATGGCAGTTCCCGGTTGGTTCAGTTGGCGGTCTGCGTGCCGGCGCCGGCGAGCGTTACCTGGCCGGCTATCAGCGCGACGCCGTCGGCATCTTTGACCCACACGCCATAGTGTCCCGGCGCATCGGCGAGACGTTCGCCGCCGGCGGTGATGAGGCCGCCGGCGTGCAGCGGCTTGAGAAAGCGGATGTCCAGATCGAAGCGTTCCAGGGCGCCGGCGCCAAAGGTGCGCGCCAGCGATTGCCAGATCAGGTTGACCGACAGCGTGCCGTGGGCGATGGTGCCGCCCATGGGGGTGGCGGCAGCGAACGCCGGGTCTACGTGCAGCGGGTTGAAGTCGTTGGTCAGTTCGGCGTAGAGATCGATATCCGCCTGCGTGACTGTCATGGAGACTGCTTCAAGGGTAGGCGTCATGGCGTGTCCTAGGCTGCCCAGATCAGGTTCATGCGGCCGGTATATAGAGGGCGTCGCGCCGCGCCCTCGCCGGCGACTTCCAACTGGAGATAGCGGCGTTCGCCCCGCATTTCCTTGCCTATGCAGCGCACCGTGGAGCGGATGCGCTCGCCGGCTTGCGGCAGACCGAGGACGGATAGCGCCTGCCGCGCATGAATGTTGCCGGGCGGGCGCGGCGTGACCACGTTCAGGTAGGCGCGCATCATCAGCGCGACGGCCAGACCGGCCTGCCGGGCAGGCGCGTCCTGCGCGTGCGAGCCGAACAGGCGTTCCCAGAGCGCGAGCAGCCTGGCGTCCAGCGGTTCTTCCCAATCGCCCAGCATCGTGCCGGGAGTGAAGCTGTCATAGGTGTAGAGCGTGCTCATGGCATCTCCGGTTCCGCGATCGGCAGCAGGTCGTCGCCGCGGGGCTCGAATCCGATCCGCACCCTCTGGCCGATGGCGAGCGGCGGGTTGGCGCCGCCGCGCGTGTTGACCATCAGCCGGAATCCTTCGTCCAGGTCGACCAGGGCAATCACATAGGGCGTTGCGGTCTTGAATGCCGGCGTCGGGGCGCGATGCACCGTGGTGTGGCTGAGTACGGTGCCCAGGCCGGCGGACTCGTTCCAGTCCAGCCGCAGTCCATGGCAATGGGTGCAGACACTGCGCGGAATGCGCTGCACTGCGCCGCAATCGGCGCAGGTCTGGTAGCGCAGCTTGCCGCCGCGGCAGCCATCCCAGAAGGACCGGGTTTCGGCGGTGGGGCGTATCGAGGGTTTTTCCATGTCAGGCGGCTCCCAGGACAAGTGAGCAGTGGGCGGACAGGATGCCGCCGTCCCCATGCACGAAGGCCAGTCTGGCGCCATCCACCTGGCGTTCGTCGGCCTGGCCGCGCAGCTGGTGGACGGCTTCGACCGCGTGGAACATGCCTCCGGCCGCGCCGGAGTGACCATAGGACAGCAAGCCGCCGTGCGTATTGCAAGGCAACGCGCCGCCCAGGCCCAGCTCGCCTTGCAGGGCGGCGGGCCCGGCTTCGCCGCGCGCGAAGAAGCCAATGGATTCCAGTTCGACCAGCAAGGTGATGGTGAACGAGTCATAGATGAGCGCGACATCGATGTCAGCCGGTTTCAGGCCCGCCGCCGCGAACGCACGCGCCGACGAGGCCTTGCAGCCGAAGTCGACGAGGCTGGGAGCGGACACGATGTGTTCGTGCGTATGGCCCTGGCCCGCCCCAAGGATCTCGATGGCGGGGCGCAGGCCATCGCCGCAGGGGCGGCGGCTGATCACCAGCGCCGCGCCGCCGTCGGAAACCAGGCAGCAGTCGAGCATGCGCAGCGGCGTACTGATTTCGCGGGAGTTCAATACGTCGTCGATGGAGATCGGTTCACGCTTGTGCGCCTTGGGGTGCCGTCCGGCGTGGCGGCGGTGCTCCACGGCAATGGCCGCCAGATGTTCGGACGTCACGCCGTAATCATGCATGTAGCGCTGCGCGACCAGCGCATAGGAGGCGGGCACGCTGATGCCGAAGGGCCGCTCGAACTGGGGGTGGCCGACTTCGGCCAACGCTGCCACCGCGCCGTCGCGAGACAGCCCCGTCAGGCGGTTGTCGCCCGCCACGACCAAAACATGGTTGCACTGGCCGCTGGCCACCAGCGCAGCGGCCTGCATGACCATGATGCAGGCGCTGGCTCCACCTGCCTGTATGGCGGTGCAGAAATTCGGGCTCAATCCGGCGTATTCGCAGAACACGGAGCCCAGCATCAGGTGGGGTTCGGTAAACGAGTAGGCGCACAGTACGCCGTCTATATCGCCGGCCTCCAGGCCAGCATCGCGTATCGCGCCGAATGCCGCTTCCGCGTGCAGGCCCATGCAGCTGGAGCCGGACAGCTCGCCGACGCGGGTATCGCAGGCGCCGGTGATGTAGGCGTTCATGCTCATGCGGCGCCGTCCTTGCCGGGCTTGGCGGGCCAGTTGAACGCGAGGGGCTGCTTGTCCAGAAAGCGTGCCACGGCGTCGTCATGATAGGCCGTGTGCAAGGCCAACGCCTGCGCATGGGCTTCCAGTTCCGCCAGCGTATTCTGGTCGAGATTGAAGGAGCGGTTGAGGATGTTCTTGGACATGCCCAGCGCCTCGGTCGAGGCGCTATGGAAGCGGGCGGCGAGCGCCAATGCTTCGTCCAGTAAGGACGGCGCTTGGACGATACCGTACAGCATGCCGAGCGCGCGCGCTTCATCGGCATCCACTTCGCGCGCCGAGAACACCAGTTCCTTGGCGCGTTGCAGTCCGACGATGCGCGGCAGCAGGAAAAAGCCGCCCAGGTCGGGCACCAGGCCGATGCGTCCGAACACGGCGCAGAAACGCGCCGCGGGGGTACCGAGTATGAAATCGCAGGCCAGCGCCAGATTAAAACCGGCGCCGAAGGCGGGGCCGTCCACCGCCGCGATGACGGGCTTTTCCAGGTTGACCAGTTCGTGGAACCAGGTATGCAGGCGGCGTATGCGGTCCCGGTCCTTGTAGACCGGGCGCTTGGCTTCGGACAGCGATTTCAGGTCGCCGCCCGCGCAGAACACGCCTTGGGCGCCTGTTATGACCACCGCCTTCACGGCATCGTCGTCGCGCGCTTCGAGGACGGCTTCAGCCAGGCTTTGGCGCACATCGAGGTCGAAGGCATTGCGCCGTTCGGGGCGGTTAAGGGTGATGATGAGCGTGGCGCCGCGGCGCTCGCGCAGGACGAAGTCGTTCATGGCTTGAACCCCAGGCTGTTGGCGATGATGTTCTTCTGGATTTCGCTGGTGCCCTCGCCAATGATGTAGACGAGAGCGTCGCGGTGGATGCGGCCCACCGGGTATTCGCGCATGATGCCGGCGCCGCCGAATATGCGGATGGCCTGTTCGCTGACCGACACGGCGGTTTCACTGGCGACCAGCTTGACGCGCGCGGCGGTGGCGGCGTCCAGGGTTCCCTGGTCGACCCGCCAGGCGCCGTAGTAGACCAGCCAGCGCGCCGCCTCGATCTGCGCTGACATTTCGGCGAGCTTGTGGCCGATGGCCTGGTATTGGCCGATGCGCTTGCCAGCCACCAGCCGGTCGTTGGCGTAGGCGGTGGCGGCGTCGAAGGCGGCGCGCGCCATGCCCAGCGCATTGGCCGCCACGCCTACGCGGTTTTCGCTCAGCGATTCCAGGATCAGGGGATACGTGCCTTCGGTTTCGCCCAGCAGGCAGTCGTCGGGCACGAAGGCGTCGTCGATGTGGATCAACGCCGTTTCCGAGGCGCGTATCCCTTCCTTCTTGAGCTTGGAAATATCGAAGCCCGGATTGGGCAGCTCGACGATGAAGAGGCTGATCGATTCCGGGCGGAGCTCGGGGCTGGTGCGTGCGGCCACCAGCAGGAAGTCGGCGAAGGGCGCATTGGTGATGTACAGCTTGCTGCCATGCAGGCGCCAGCCGCCTTCGACGCGTTCGGCCCGGGTCTTCATGGCGCGCACGTTGGAGCCACCGTCGGGTTCGCTCAGGCCGAACCCGGCCACTTTTCGTCCCGCCAGCGCTGGCGCCAGGAAGCGGGCCTTCTGCGCGGGCGTGCCGGCCTTCCAGATGGGCCAGATGCCTAGATGGGTATGCGCCGACCAGGTCGAGGCGAACCCCTGGGACAGATAGCTCAGCTCTTCGCGCACGATGCAATCGCTGACCTTGTCCAGGCCGCTGCCGCCATCGGCTTCCGGGTAGCGCACGCCCAGCAGGCCCAGGTCGCCCCAGCGCTGGAATACGTGCTTGGGGAAGGCTTCCTGTTCTTCCGCGTCGAAGACCAGGGAGGAGAGTTCGTCCTGGCAAAGCCGCCGCACGGTGTCGCGGACGGCTTCGTGCTCGGTGGAAAAGGCAAAGCTCAAGCTCACGGATAGGCTCCTTTTGTCTCTGCGGGTGACGCCCGCTATCATCAATCTCGGACGGCTAGTTATTCGTTATAGAGAAAAATATTCTCGTTAAAAAATATAATAGCCAGCGTTCGTTGATGCGTCAATCATTTGGGTGTTCGGTTTTGTCCTTGACAAGCCAGAAGGTCAATCCTAGACTTTATTCGCTATAAAGATAAATATTCGCTATAAAGAATAAAGGAGACAACATGAAGACCGGAATACCTCTGCTTCAATCCTCATTCTCATCGCGGGTGGCCAGCGCCGCCGTGGCTGCCTTTATGGCCCTGGGCTCAGGTGCGGCGGCCTCCGAGCCTGCTTACCCGTCCAAGCCGATCGAGGTGATCGTGGCCTCTTCGGCCGGCGGCATTCTGGACACTATCGCGCGCACTGCCGCGCACGGAATCGAGCGTCTGGGCCAGCCCGCGGTGGTAAAGAACCTGCCGGGCGGCGGCGGCACCATCGGCACGCAGGCGGTGGCCCGCGCGCCGGGCGACGGCTACACCCTGGGAGCGGTGGCGACCAGCCACGCAATCAACCCCAGCATGTACGCGAAGCTGCAGTACGACACGGCGCGCGGCTTCAGCAACATTACGCAGATGGTGGAGCTGACCAACTTCCTGGTCGCCAATCCGTCGATTCCAGCGTCCAATCTGAAGGAATTCATCGCGCTGGCGAAGGCCAAGCCGAGTACCCTGACCTACGGGTCCGCAGGGGTCGGGCAATCCAACCATCTGTCCGGTGAATTGCTGCAACAGGCGGCTGGCATCAAGCTGGTGCATGTGCCCTACCGGGGCAGCGCCCAGGCACTGACGGACCTGCTCGGCGGTTCGCTGTCGGTCATGTTCGTCGACGCGCTTTCGGCCGAACCCTATGTAAAGTCGGGGAAGCTGAAGCTGATCGCCATTACCGGCCTGGAGCGGTCGCCGGCCTATCCAGACTATCCCACGCTGAATGAGTCGGGCTTGCCGGGATTCAACGGCAACACCTGGCTGGGCCTGGTTGCCCCGGCCGGCGTGCCCAAGGGTATCGTCGAAAAGCTGCAGGGAGCGGTGCGGGCGGAGTTCGAAGATCCCGTGGTGCGCAAGCGCCTGCTCGGGCAGGGCGTCATTCCGGTCGCCTCGGCGCCGCAGGCTTTCAGCGAGTTCCTGGACGGCGAGATGAAGCGCTGGGCCCAGGTCATCAAAACGGCAGGCATCGATGCGAACTGAAATGACGGATGACGTGACTATCGCCGGCGGCGGCGCCGCGACCGCCATGCCGCTGGCGCCGGAGGGGGCCGCGCGTGCGGCAGCCGTATTGGAGGCGCGCAGCGTGGCCATCGTGGGGGCTTCCGCGGACCCGGGCAAGATCGCGGGCCGCCCCTTGGCCTACATGTTGTCGCGCGGCTTCGTGGGCAAGCTGTTCCCGGTCAATCCCACGCGCGACCAGGTGCAGGGTCTCAAGAGCTATCCCTCGCTGGCCGCGATAGGCGAGCCTGTGGATCTGGCCATCGTCGGTACGCCGGCGGCGCTGGTCGAGGATGTGATCCGCGAGGGGGCGGCAGCGGGCGTCAAGGCGTTCGTGGTGTTCTCGTCGGGCTTTTCCGAAACGGGCGAGGAGGGCGCCGCGCTGCAGCAACGACTGGGCGAGCTTGCGCGCGCCAAAGGCGTCACGGTGCTCGGCCCCAACTGCCTGGGCGTGGCGAACAGCGCCACCGGACTCATCGCTTCCTTTACCACCGCGCTGGAGGAAACGCCGATCAAGCAGGGCGGTTTCGCCTTCGTCAGCCAGAGCGGAGCGCTGGGCGCATATTGGATGGATATCTGCCTGCGGTCGGGCTTGGGATTCAGCAAATGGATCACGACCGGCAATGAATGCGATATGGATGCGGCCGCGGCCGTCGCGTATCTGGCCGACGATCCGCAGACGCGCGTCATCGGCCTCTACGTCGAGGACATCAGGGATGCCGAGGCGTTCCGGCGGGCCTTGCTGCGCGCCGCGGCCGCCGGCAAGCCGGTCATCGCCAT
>LNAP01017269.1_pt1 | contig 11467 bp, 15 predicted proteins | sample 602601 | NCBI WGS metagenome assembly LNAP01 (sample SAMN02440304, study PRJNA202911) | soil metagenome | biome: Subtropical and temperate rainforests or woodlands; isolation source: soil samples (1 kg each in a 20% v/v slurry with milli Q water) were... ... | reverse complement strand
GACGCAAGCCGCCATGCAAGTGAAACACCTGCTGCTGATCGCCATCCTCGCATTGACCGCTGCTTGCTCATCGAAGGAAGTCGTAGACGAAAACCTTAGTGAAGTCGAGCTGTACCAACAGGCTCAAAATGACCTGGACAACAGTAGCTACACCAGTGCCATCGCCAAGCTGAAGGCTCTGGAATCGCGTTATCCGTTCGGTCGCTATGCCGATCAGGCGCAACTCGAACTCATCTACGCCAACTACAAGAACACCGAGCCAGAAGCGGCCAAGTCCGCTGCTGAACGTTTCATTCGCCTGCACCCACAGCATCCGAACGTCGATTATGCCTACTACCTCAAAGGCCTGACTTCTTTCGACCAGGACGTCGGCCTGCTGGCGCGTTTCCTGCCGCTGGACATGACCAAGCGTGACCCGGGCGCCGCCCGCGACTCCTATAACGAGTTCGCCCAGCTGACCAGCCGCTTCCCGAACAGCCGTTACGCACCGGATGCCAAGCAGCGCATGATCTATCTGCGCAACTTGCTGGCGGCATACGAAATTCACGTGGCCGACTACTACCTGACCCGTCAGGCCTATGTCGCCGCCGCGAACCGCGGTCGTTACGTGGTGGAAAACTTCCAGGAAACCCCTTCGGTCGGCGACGGCCTGGCGGTGATGACCGAGGCTTACCAGCGCCTGCACCTGGACGAACTGGCTGCCACCAGCCTGGAAACCTTGAAGCTCAACTACCCGAACCACCCGACGCTGGTGGACGGCCAGTTCGTACCGACCGTCGCCGAAGCGGACAACCGTTCGTGGCTGAGCAAGGCGACCCTGGGCCTGATCGAGTCCCGTCCGCCGCTGCCACCGGGCGAAACCCGCGCCAACCAGGACGTACAGAGGCAGTTCCAGGACGCCAAGGACGCCATCCCGAGCGAGCTCAAGCCTAAAGACGACAATGGCGACGCGATCGAAGAAGAAAATCACGAAGCGGAAGGCAACAACAGTGACCGCTCGTGGTTCAGCTACATGACCTTCGGCGTGTTCGACTGACACCCCGGGTTGTGCAAAAAGGGAGACTTTCGAGTCTCCCTTTTTTATTTCGGCGCTTTATTACACTGTGCGCCTGTCAGGTCCTTGGCTAAACTGCCGCTTCATCAATCAAAAAGCTGCTCACCATGCTTCGTTTATTGTTCTGGATTGCCCTGATTGCCGCTGCAGTGTGGTTCTGGCGCAAGTTCAAGGGTCAGGCTTCCACCCCCAGGCCCCCTGCCGAGCGGGACGCGGCGCCCATGGTCCGTTGCGCCCATTGTGGCGTCCACCTGCCCCGCGACCGCGCGCTGAGCCTCGACCAACGATGGTATTGCAGCCAGGCTCACCTCGAGCAAGACAAGGGTTCCAGCGACCGCTGACACGCCACCCGAAATAGCGGCCGATTAAGGACTATTGCGCGTACCCAAGGAACTGAAAGGTGTCGATCGACGTCTGACGCAGATTATTCAAGACCTCTCTCTGCGAATGAACCGGGTAATCGAAAACGTCCTGCACCTGCAGCGCCGCGAGCAAATGTCGCCGCTACGGCTCGAGCAGAAATCACTGGAAATACTCGAAAATAAAGCCCCAGCCCGCCATATCAGGGGCCTGGGGCTTTATCTGTCCGGCCAGCCGGGCGAAAGCATTCTGTCCCGCCTAGACTTCAAGGCACGCCAGGAAAGCGGCTGCTTTTGCATGACCTTTGCTCTCGGACGGAACCCACGTTGAACACCAGACCACGACAAAAAGTCTTGATTGTCGATGACGAACCGGACATTCGCGAACTCCTGGAAATCACTCTGGGAAGGATGAAGCTGGAGACGTTCAACGCCCGCAACGTCGGCGAAGCGCAATCCCTGCTCAAACGCGAAACCTTCGATCTATGCCTGACCGACATGCAGTTGCCGGACGGTACCGGCCTGGAGCTGGTGCAGCACATCCAGCAACGCCACCCCCGGGTCCAGGTGGCAATGATCACCGCCTATGACAGTCTCGAAAACGCGATCAATGCGCTCAAGGCCGGGGCATTCGACTTCCTGACCAAACCGGTAGACCTTACGCGCCTGCGTGAGCTGGTCACCAGCGCCCTGCTGGTTCCCGCCCACGGGGTCGGCATCGATCGTCGCTTGCTGGGCGACTCATTGCCCATGCGCAACCTGCGCAAACACATCACCAAACTGGCCAGCAGCCATGCGACGGTATACATCAGCGGCGAATCCGGTAGCGGCAAGGAGTTGGTCGCACGCCTGATCCACGATCAAAGCCCTCGCGCCAATCAGCCGTTCATTGCGATCAACTGCGCGGCGATTCCCTCGGAACTGTTGGAGAGCGAGTTTTTCGGCCATCGCAAAGGCAGTTTCAGCGGCGCCATCGAAGACAAGCCCGGCCTGTTCCAGACAGCTCACGGCGGCACCCTGCTACTCGACGAAGTCGCCGACCTGCCGCTGTCCATGCAAGTCAAATTGCTGCGCGCGATTCAGGAGAAATCCGTACGCTGCGTTGGCGGGCAGCAGGAAGTGGCTGTGGATGTGCGCATTCTCTGCGCCACGCATAAGGACCTTGGTACCGAAGTCGCCGCCGGACGATTTCGTCATGATCTTTACTACCGTTTGAACGTGATCGAACTCCGAGTGCCGCCCTTGCGCGAGCGCCGTGATGACATCGAAATGTTAGCCAGCCACATTCTCAAGCGTCTGGCCGCCGATACCGGTCAACCTGCGGCGAGACTCCACCCCCAAGCCCTCGATGCGCTGAAGAGCTATCGCTTCCCGGGCAATGTGCGGGAACTGGAAAACATGCTCGAACGGGCGCACACCTTGTGTGAGAACAAACAGATCGAAGCCGGCGACCTGCGCCTGGCTGAAGGCAACTGTGGGACTGAGGGTGGCGTGCCGGACCTGACCCGGATCGACAATCTGGAAGTCTACCTGGAAAACATCGAACGCCAGCTACTGCTCCAGGCCTTGGAGGAAACCCGCTGGAACCGCACGGCGGCGGCTCAGCGATTGAACCTGTCATTCAGGTCGATGCGTTACCGGCTCAAGAAGCTGGGATTGGATTGAGGCTTTAAAGTCTTCCGGCAGGCGCATAAGGCGCCGGATCGATAATCGGCGCACGGCCCAGCATCACATCGGCAAACAGCTGGCATGACGCCGGCGCCAGCACCAGCCCGTTACGGTAATGCCCGCAGTTGAGCCAGAGCCCGTCAAACCCTGGCACCGGGCCGATGTAAGGAATGCCTTCGGGTGATCCCGGGCGCAATCCGGCCCAATGCCCCACCACTTCGGCATCGGCCAGCGCCGGGATCAATTCCACCGCGGACGCCTTCAGGCTTTCCAGTGCCGACCCGGTCGGCGTCTTGTCAAAGCCTTCATGCTCCAGCGTACTGCCGATCAGTATGTGCCCGTCGCGCCGGGGAATCGCATAACGGCCCTTGGCCAAGACCATGCTCGGCAGGAAGTCCGCCGCACACTTGTAGAGAATCATCTGCCCTTTCACCGGTTCGACAGGCAGTGTCAGATCAAGAAGCTTGAGCAAATCACCGCTCCAGGCCCCCGCCGTCAGGACGACTTGATCGCCCGGGACAGTACCTGTGGAAGTCTGCACGCCGACCACTTTGTTGCCCTTACGAACAAACCCGCTGACTTCGCACTGCTCATGGATCGTCACGTTCGGCAACGCCAGCAACGCAGCCTTGAGTGACTTCACCAGACGCGGATTACGCACATTGGCGACGTCGGCCATGTAGATCGCCCGGGAAAAACCGCTGCCCAGCACCGGCACGGCGTCGTGTGCTGCCGAAATATCCACCGCGCTAAGCGGGCGATTTTCCCGGGCAGCCCAAGCAAGCGCTTCAGCCTCGTCATCCAGATCCAGCCAGTACAGACCGGTGGTGTGCACTTCAGGATCAACGCCAGTGGCGGCAAACAAGCGCTCGCCCAGCTGTGGATAAAAGTCCTGGGACCAGTGAGCCAACGCGGTGACCGCCGGGCTGTAGCGCCACGGGTAAAGCGGCGACACGATGCCGCCGCCGGCCCAGGACGACTCCTGACCGACACTCGAGCGAACGCTTTGCACTTCGGAGGCGAGATTGAAGGCCGTCAGCAACCCAATCACCCCACCGCCGACAATCACCACTTGCTGTTGCCTGGTCATGTTCTGATCCAATCGTTAAATAGACAGAGGGTACAAAAGGCACCCGAAATAGAAATTCAGCGCCCCCAGCAGTCTTTGCTGGTCAGGCCGGAATTCGCGTTGACCATACCGAGCACACCGGTGTTGGTGATGGTCAGATCACCGCACTTGTCAGTGGCCATGCTCGAGTCAGCCTTGCGCACCGCCGTCAGTAGAAAAGTCTGGTCGGTCAGGGTCGGTGTGATGCTGTAGTAATCATTGCCGGCACTGAGGCCCGTCGCATCGGTGTAGGCATTTTTCTGCGAGTAGAAGCGCTCCAGGATCTGCGCCTGCTCCGAGAGCAGACCCGCCACTTCTGCGCGACGACCCTTGTTCAGGTACTCGGTGAAACTCGGGGCAGCAATGGTCATGACAATCCCGATGATCGCAATCACGATCATGATTTCGATCAGGGTAAAACCGCGGTTGGTACTACGCATGCCTCAACTCTCACTTACTGTATTTGTCGCCACATGATGCGACGGCTGCCGCCGGATTTTTCCATCCCCGCAGTACCGTCGCCAGTGGAATCGTTCACGGCCCCGCCATTGTTGCTGGCGTCCTGGGTCGAATGCTCCCCGATAAAGATCACGCCATCGGATAGCGTGTCGCTATTGTCGACCACTCCATCGGCGTTGCTGTCGAGCATCTTAACGCTGATCGCTTCGGGCAGCTTCAGGCAGACGGCCTTCAACCCCTGATTGCCATGGTAAAAACCATACCAATTGCCATTGGCCAGACAGGTAGGCCGGTTCAGCGCTGGCAAATCCGCTGATATTGCAGCGTGCGCCGACACCGACAGGTTAAGCGCGACGATGGCACCAAACAGTTGTGGCCATAACCTGACAGCTCGCTCAGTACTTCGCATAGATGCTCTCCACCACACTACGCGAATGCCCCGCGATGCCGACTGCCGTTACCCGATACAAGGTCGCCGAGGTATTGATTGGCACATTCACCGCATCTTCGCTGTCACCAATATTTTGCACACCATAAAAGCCGTTGCCCGATGCAATCCAAGTCACTCCGGAGGAAGCGTTGAAACCGGCAGCGGTAATTGTCGAGGACTCGGACGGTGGTGCACATTGAACGATGCCACTACAAACAGGTAGCGCATAGCTGTCCCGTTGCACTGCACTCTCGCCCACCCGCAAGGCGGCTTCGGCACTCTGAAACGACTGGTTGCGCAAGGCGACACCACCGGCCATTTTTTCCTGCAGGGTGGCGCTCTGCATCGATGAAAGGCCAATCAACGTCAGCAAGAGCAAGAACACCAGGCTGACCAATAGGGCCATGCCGCGCTGGGTGTAACACGTCATGGGAGACCAATTCATTGGCACCCTCTCATGGCAAGCGGTTGCGCAGAGCGGCAACCATGTTGAAGGTTTGATCGCTCACCCGGTGGTTCGGATCGAAGAGGGTCAGGCTCAGGCGAACGCTGCGAATCAGCGCGGGGTCCGGCGGGTTGCTGCTGTAGCGCGAAGCAGCCAGATCAGTGGCTGTGCTGGCCAGGCCGAAGCTCACGTCGAAAGCGCTGACGTTGTCCACCAATACCTGGAGCGCTGCGGTCCCGCCGCTCATCAACAGTTGGTTGTTGTTGAAGCTGTAAATCAGCCGCCGGACCGGAAATGCCAGTTGCCCTGCCACTAGCGTCCGATCTTCACTGTAGGCCGTCGAATTGGTTCTACAATCGGAAAGCACGGTCCAGTCCGGCTTGTCGCCATTGCCGCCGACATCCGCCGTTACCAGCGTCAAACTGCGACTGCCATTGTCCCAACGGATCGGCGTTACACGATTGGCATGGAAATCACCTTTCTTACTGGAATCAGTGATCGTTTCCAGGCAACCGAACATCCCGACCATGCGGATTTCCTGAAGCATTTTGCTCAACACGAAACGTGCGTCCTCCTGCATGTTCGCGGCCGCATTCTGGCTGAGATAAGTGTTCTTGGCCGCGATGAAAACCTGCACCACGCCCAGTACCACGATCAGGCTCAATGCCAGGGCGATCAGCAACTCGACCAGGCCAAAACCCCTGCTGCGGCGCCTCACGGGATCACCATCGGATCAATGGCCGCGCGGCTGCTCAGGATGAAGCTGCGTCGCGAATCGGCAGTATTCGCGGCCCGTGAGTCGTCCCAGGTAATAGTGATGGTGTACACCTGCTGGTTGACGGTAACACTGCCCGTCGCGGAGGCTCCGAGTGAACTGACGATGTTGGCGTTGAAATCAAACAGATCCTGATCCCGGGTAACGTCCGGATTGCCCGAGGCTGGCGGCGCAATGGTGTAATCCGCTGCGGCGTTGGCGCGAATGCGGTCCATCAGGTCGTAGGCGATAAAACTGGCCTGACTGGTCATGCGCGCACTGTCCGTGTACTTCAGCGCATTGAGCTGAAACGCCGCCGCCCCCAGCAGGCCCACTCCCAGAATGACTAACGCCACCAGGACTTCGACCAGCGTCATGCCCTCCTGCGCGCCTTGCCTCCCTGCCCTCATCCGCAATTTCCACCCAATAGAATTCGTCCGTTCAAACACACCGTCAGCGTCCTGCTTTGTGCGCCCCGCCTATAGCTGATCACCACCTCTGAGGACGGTGATGACAATCCGCCCATACTGTTGAAATCGATGGCAGTGACGTCAGAGGTTAGCGCCAGTGTTGCACCGCCGCTCATCGCCGGAACAACCCGCAATACATTGGCCAAAGCGCCAGTACCGTCGTAAACCGTCAGTCCCCCACTCCAGACATCCCCACCGGCCGTCGGTCGCACCCGTGTGGCATTGCCCCGCTCGATGGCTTCGAGCCGGGCAAAATTCAGGGCTCGTCGCAGGTCAGCGATTTCAGTATCCGCCCTCGTTGTTTGCATCGAGCGGGTAAACGCCGGGACAGCCAGAGTCAGCAGAATCAGAAGGATCGCGATCGCGATCAGCAACTCGATCAGCGTGAAACCTTTTGTAGGATGATCCATAGGGGGCTTCTGCTTCCTTCGGCTATACCTGCTCTTGCGCAGCACAACATTCGAACGATGCGGTGCATTTGCGTTGCCATTTCTCGTGCAGGGATTGCGCGGGCCACAGCACGCCACGGAGGGAGATGTCATGCGGCAACAAGGCTTCAGCCTGATCGAACTGCTCATGGGACTGGCAATTACAGGAATTGTTCTGCATTTGGTCAGCCCGACGTTCGCAACTCTGATCGAGTCGAACCAAAGACAGCAAGCGGCGCAGGCCCTTTTCAGTGGTATTCGCGCCGCCCGGAGCGAAGCCATCGTCCGCAACCAGGCCGTGGTGATTCACGGTATCAATGGCGACTGGAGCCAAGGCTGGCGGATGATTCTGGATATCAGCGGCAAGGGGGAGATGGACAGCGACAATCCACTGCTGGCCGAACGCAAGAACGGCGCACGCGTGTCGATTGTGGGGAACAGTCGGGTCGAAAGCTCCATACGATTCAGAGGTCAGGGCGAGTCACTGTTTGGAGGGACGTTATACATTTGCACCCTTCGCGAACCGGTAAGCCAACATCAAGTGGTGTTGGCACGTACCGGTCGCGTCAGCTTGCGCAATGACAAGGTTGACCAGCCGCTATGCGAAAAAAGAAACAAGTTCAGAGCAACGAACGAACGCGCAGTTCTTTAGGCATAGAGAACGTGATGTTCTCCTCGCGACCTGCCAGTTCATCAGCACCGGTGGCTCCCCAGGCCTGCAACTGCTGGATCACGCCGCGCACCAGGACTTCCGGGGCGGATGCGCCAGCGGTGATGCCGATACGCTCGACGCCGTCGAACCAGCTCTTTTTCAGGTCTTCGGCACCGTCGATCAGGTAGGCCGGAGTGGACATGCGCTCTGCCAATTCGCGCAAGCGATTGGAGTTCGAGCTGTTCGGACTGCCGACCACCAGCACCACATCACACTCGTCGGCCAGTTGCTTGACCGCGTCCTGACGGTTTTGCGTGGCGTAGCAAATGTCGTCCTTGCGCGGTCCACCGATGGCCGGGAAGCGTGCACGCAGAGCGTCGATAACGCGACTGGTATCGTCCATCGACAATGTAGTCTGGGTCACGAAGGCGAGCTTTTCAGGGTTGTTCACCTGCAACGCCGCGACATCCTTCTCGTCTTCGACCAGGTAGATCGCGCCACCATTGCCAGCATCGTACTGGCCCATGGTGCCTTCGACTTCCGGGTGACCAGCGTGACCGATGAGAATGCACTCTCGGCCGTCACGACTGTAGCGCGCCACTTCGATGTGGACTTTGGTCACCAGCGGGCACGTGGCATCGAACACTTTCAGCCCACGGCCAGCCGCTTCGCTGCGCACGGCCTGGGAAACACCGTGGGCACTGAAGATCACGATGACGTCGTCCGGCACCTGGTCCAGCTCTTCGACGAAGATCGCACCACGGGAGCGCAGGTCTTCGACGACAAATTTGTTGTGGACCACTTCGTGGCGCACATAGATCGGCGGGGGCGCGGTTGACGATTTCGATCGCCCGGTCCACACCGGCGCAGAAGCCACGGGGGTTGGCGAGTTTGATTTGCATGCTGTGCCTCGTGTCTTGCGCGCGAAAACAATGAAAAACAAACTGTGGGAGCTCGCTCCCACAGGGTCCGGTGGCACCAGAAGCTGCCCCGTAATGCCTTACAGCGCTTTGACGGAGATGATCTCTACGTCAAAGGTCAACGTCTTGCCCGCCAGCGGATGGTTGAAGTCGATGGTCACTTGCGCGTCATCGAACTCTTTGACCACGCCCGGCAATTCAGTATTGGCCGCATCGTTGAAGATCACCAGCAAACCTGGCGACAGCTCCATGTCCTGGAACTGTGAACGCGGGATGATCTGCACGTTTTGCGGGTTGGGCTGGCCGAAAGCGTTTTCCGGTTCGATGCTCAGCGTGCGCTTGTCACCGGCCTTGAAACCGAACAGCGCCGCTTCGAAACCTGGCAACAGGTTGCCGTCACCGACCTTGAAGGTCGCCGGGGCTTTATCGAAGGTGCTGTCCACCGTGTCGCCGTTCTCCAGGCGGGTGACTTCCGTGTTCTGGCCGATGCGTTGCTCAGCCAATACCTGTTCAGTCATGAACGGTTTCTCCGGTCTTTTTACTTTTGAACATATCCAGTGCCAACATGACAGCACCAACCGTGATTGCGCTGTCGGCAAAGTTGAACGCAGGGAAATACCAGCGATTCTGCCAATGCACCAGAATGAAATCGATCACATGGCCCAGGGCAATGCGGTCATACAGATTGCCCAGCGCGCCGCCGAGCACCAGTGCCAGCGCAACCGCCAGCCAGGTCTCGTTGCGCCCCAGACGCTTGAGCCACACCACCAGTACCACACTGACCACGACCGCGATCAACGCGAACAACCAGCGCTGCCAGCCGGAACTGTCAGCCAGGAAGCTGAACGCCGCACCAGTGTTGTAGGCCAGGGTCCAGCTGAAGTAATCGGGGATGATTACGATCTGCTGGTACATCTGGAGCTTGCCTTCGAAGTAGAACTTGCTGGCCTGGTCGATGACCAGGACCAGCAAACTCAACCAGAGCCAGCTCAGCCGTCCGAAACGGCCAACGGCATTAGGCATAGTGACGGACCTCGCCAGCGCCGCTGATGTTGTCGACGCAACGGCCGCAGATTTCCGGATGCTCCGGGTTCACACCGACGTCTTCACGGCAGTGCCAGCAACGAGCACACTTGGCGTGGCTCGACTTGACGATTTTCAGCTTCAGGCCGCTGACTTCAGTGACCACGGCATCGGCCGGTGCTTGCACCAATGGCGCAACACTGGCGGTCGAAGTGATCAGTACAAAGCGCAGTTCGTTGCTCAACTTGGCCAGGTCGGCGGTCAGCTCGTCTTCGGCGAACAGCGTCACTTCGGCCTGCAGGTTGCCACCGACAGCCTTGGCTGCACGCTGGATTTCCATTTCCTTGTTGACCGCGACCTTGACCGCCATGATCCGGTCCCAGTAAGCGCGATCCAGCTCAATGCCTTCCGGCAGTTCGCTCAGGCCTTCGTACCAGGTGTTGAGCATGACAGACTCGTTACGCTCGCCCGGCAGGTACTGCCACAGTTCGTCGGCGGTGAACGCCAGGATCGGCGCAATCCAGCGCACCAGCGCCTCGGAGATGTGGAATAGCGCAGTCTGGCACGAACGACGGGCCTTGCTGTCGGCGCCAGTGGTGTACTGACGATCCTTGATGATATCGAGGTAGAAGCCGCCCAATTCCTGCACGCAGAAGTTGTGGATCTTCGAGTACACGTTCCAGAAGCGGTATTCGCCGTAGTGCTCTTGCAGTTCGCGTTGCAACAGCAGGGTACGGTCCACGGCCCAACGGTCCAGCGCCAGCATTTCTTCAGCCGGCAGCAGGTCGGTGGCCGGGTTGAAGCCGGTCAGGTTCGAAAGCAGGAAACGCGCGGTGTTACGGATACGCCGGTAGGCGTCCGCACTGCGTTGCAGAATCTGCTCGGAAACCGCCATTTCACCCGAATAGTCGGTCGAGGCTACCCACAGACGCATGATGTCGGCGCCCAGGGTGTCGTTGACCTTCTGTGGCGCGATCACGTTGCCCAGGGACTTGGACATCTTGCGGCCGGATTCGTCGACCGTGAAGCCGTGAGTCAGCAGTTCGCGATACGGTGCGTGATTGTCGATGGCGCAACCGGTCAGCAGCGACGAGTGGAACCAGCCACGGTGCTGGTCCGAGCCTTCCAGGTACAGGTCAGCGCGCGGGCCGGTTTCGTGGCCCATCGGGTGTGAACCGCGCAGAACGTGCCAGTGCGTAGTACCCGAGTCGAACCAGACGTCGAGGGTGTCGCTGATCTTGTCGTACTGCGGCGCTTCATCGCCCAGCAGTTCGGCGGCGTCCAGCTTGAACCAGGCCTCGATGCCTTCGACTTCAACACGCTTGGCAACTTCTTCCATCAGCTCGACGGTTCGTGGGTGCAGTTCGCCGCTTTCCTTGTTCAGGAAGAACGGGATCGGCACGCCCCAGTTGCGCTGACGGGAGATGCACCAGTCCGGACGGTTGGCGATCATCGAGTGCAGGCGCGCCTGGCCCCAGGCTGGAACGAACTTGGTGTCTTCGATGGCTTTGATCGCCCGCTTGCGCAGGGTTTCGCCGGTCGCAGGCTCTTTGTCCATGCCGATGAACCACTGCGCGGTGGCGCGATAGATCAACGGAGTCTTGTGACGCCAGCAGTGCATGTAGCTGTGTTCGATGATGGTGGTGTGCAGCAGCGCACCGACTTCGGTCAGTTTGTCGACGATGGCCGGGTTGGCT
>LNAP01011049.1_pt1 | contig 11468 bp, 11 predicted proteins | sample 602601 | NCBI WGS metagenome assembly LNAP01 (sample SAMN02440304, study PRJNA202911) | soil metagenome | biome: Subtropical and temperate rainforests or woodlands; isolation source: soil samples (1 kg each in a 20% v/v slurry with milli Q water) were... ... | reverse complement strand
CCGGCGCAGGCATCGGCACGGGTGGCGAAGCGCCGCGACTGGCCGGCGACATTCAGGGTCCACGGCCATGGGACGATGCGTCCATTGCGTCGCATGCCGCTCTCCTGCAAGGCCACGGCGTAGAGCACCGTCGAGGGAATGCCCGCGCGCTGTGCGGCAAGCTGGTAGGCCGGTGGCGGAACCTCCTGGGCATGGGCGGCGCAGGCGAACAGGCCCGCAGTGAGCGCCAGTGCGCGCAGCAGCGCCGTTACGGCTGGCGTTGCCATTGGCCGTTCACTTCGCGCACAACCGCAGGCAAATCGCCGGGCAGGCTCAGCGACAGCCAGCGGCCGCCGTCGTGGTTGAGCGTGATGCCGCCGCTGCGCACCCGGGCCGGGTCGATCTGGGCGCGCTTGGCCCAGTCGCGGATGCGCGCATCGTCCTGGCGGCTGCCGACCATGTACAGGTCGAACTCGGCACCCGAGGATTGCAGGCGTTGGACGAGTTGCCCGCAAGCCGCGCAGCCGTCCTTGATGAACACCGCCGTGCGACCGCTGCCCCGCGCAGCGGTGGCGCCTGGCCTGTCGTCAGGCAGGTTCACCCGCTGCATGCCGGGGTTCAGGCGCTGCCAGGCCTCGTCGTAGGCGCGCTGGTACGCGAGCAGCTTTTCCACGCGGCGCGCTTCGACTTGCACCTGCAGCTCTGCGTAGCGCCGCCGCTCTTCTACAGTGCGCGCCTCGATGCCCAGGGCGGACAGCGGGTCCAGATTGGGCGAGTAGATGCCCAGCGGCCCGTCCATCAGTTCGCGATAGCGCGCCCATTCCTGCGGTTGCAGGCGCCATTCGCCTGCCACCCGGTCGTCCAGGATGCGGGCGGCCAGCGGGCGCTCCTGGCTCTGCGCGTTGCGGGCGGGGGTTGTGGCGGGCTGCTGCGCCCAGGCGGGCAACTGCATGGAGCCCAGCAGGAACGCGTACAGGATGATCGACGGCTTCATGTGCTGGGCTCCGGTCAAGGAATCGCCACGCGACGGGTCTGGTCGCCGGCCTGGAACACCGCGGCATTGCCCTCGATCGCCTGCAGGCGCCACGGACCCAGCGCATCACCCGGCAGCAGCACCTGGAGCTGATCGGACGTGAAATCTCCGGCACTCGGGACGACGGACACACTGCGCTGACCCGCGCGCAGCTCAGCGCCGACGACACGAAATGGCAGCAGCGGCGGTTCGGACTTGGCGATGGTCGGTTGGCTCGGAGTGCGCCGCTGGGTTGGCGCCGCTGCACGCGCAGTCGCTTGGCGCACCTTGATCTGCTCGACTTCGATACGCAGCGCCTGAACGTCCTCGGCGGTGGCATAGCCACCCAGCGTCTGTTCGGCTTGAACGATGCGTGCCTCCAGTGCCTGCCGAGCGTCTTGCAGGCCTGCAGCGGTGGCAGCAGCGGGCTGCTGCAAGGCCCGCGTGGTCTCGGCCAGCCCGGTCACCTGGGCTTCGAGGCGCTGCAACCGGACATCGAGCTGCTGCTGGTCGGCCTGATCGGTCATCGTCTGGTGGCCCAGGATCGCGAAGACACTGAGACCCAGCAGCCAAAGCCAGAGCAGGCTTTGCAACACCACGGCGGCGGTCGGGCGCCGGGGAGATGGCGCAGCGTTCATGGCTGGCCTCCCGCAAGCGGGAACGTCTGCACGGACTCGGCAGCAGGCGGTTCGGGCACCGGCTCGGCACTGCTGTCGCGACCAGGGCGCTCGAAGCAGATCTGCCGCGTCCGGTCATCGGCGTGCAGTTCCCAGGCCGGACCGGCCAGGGTGAGCAGCGCATCGCGCAAGGTCATGGGGCCGAGATGCAAGTGCGCCGCCGGCAGCGGCAGCGCGTACAGCTCGATCACCGCATGCGCGGTCTCGCAAAGCTGGTAGCCGCTGCGTTTGAGCACATGCCGCAGCCCGTCGCCGACCGTGGCGCGGACCTCCTCGGCGTCGATGGTCTGCACCAGCAGATCGCGCTGCGCCGCCATCGGCGCCAGCTCCACCAGGGTGTAGCGGCCATAGCGCACGACGGGAATGAACTCGGGCGCTGCAGCCTCGGGCGCGGGTGGGACCTCCTCGACGGTGCTGTCGGCCAGCGGCGGTGGCGTGGTCGCGCAGCCGCTGGCCAAAGCTGCGGCCAGGAGGCCGGCACCGACCAGACACCGGGATACATGGATTGCAGGCATGGCATCGGCTCTTCTGTTGCGATGCCGATACCTTGGCGGCGCGCGGCTGCGCGGTCAGTCAGGAATGCGAACTGGGAGGTGCCCCTTTTTTGCCTCGGGGTAGCGCGGGGTGCGGCATATCGGAGGCGGAGAGCGTCTCCATCAAGCCTCGCCAGACTTACTTTGGGTTACATTGACTTGGTGTGTATCTTGATTGGCCTTGCTTTGCCATGGAGTCGATCAGGATCGAGAGTCAGGATATATGCCCACAGAGCCACTGCCCGCCTGCTGTTGTGGGTCGATGGAGTTTGGCCGACTGCTAAGTTAGGTTCTAGGAGAAACAAACCGGCATGACGATTCGTTCACCTCATCGCGATGCACTGCGAATCTTGTTCGTCTTAAGGGCAGGAGGTAGTCCTGTCGAGCCACCGACGGCAGAGCATGCTCTCATCTTCAAAGGCGAAGCACGTCTACAAGCGTTCGACTTTTGGATGCGAAACCCAGATTATCTTGCAGCGGAGTTGCTCGATTTGTTCGCAGAGACAAAGGACAAGAGCTACTACAAAGCAGCGCAGGCGATCTTGGCCGATGAGGAGCCTGACCTTCGCCGTGTTCCTATGGTCCGCTACTTCTTTGGCGCCTATGAACGCCTGGATGATGCGCTCTCGCTGCTGAGGTCTCGGGATCTCATTCGCATCACTGGCACCAAGGGAGCCAACAATAAGGTCTTGGAGACAGACTTTGTTCTTACGAAGGCTGGCTATGACACCTGCTCGACTGCAGTGTCGCAGGAGCCCATTCTTCAATGGTATGCGGATAGAGCAGCGTTGGTCGCCAAGGTTGCGGGCCCTATGGGCGGAACAGCTTTGAAACAAAAACAATATCAGCGTGCGAGCTATGCGGAAACCAAGTTGGGCGGGGTTATTCCGGCCATCACAGAAGATGTACGAGTTCGTCTAATACAGCTGCAGTTCGTGTAGCGAGGGGGAAAAAGATGGCGCAACCCAAGGAGGAATGGCTGCACGCGATAGCAACTCGAGCAGAAGTGGAAACTGCCGCAGTTGAGGGTGTCCTTTCCGCCCACCGAATTCAACCTTCACCTGTACTAGCCCAACCTCGCAGGCTTGTTCTGCGAGAGATCGAGTTTTCTGGCGAGAAAGACGGCGTCGCGAATGCTGGCGCCTTCGCGTTTTCATGGACGGCCCTCGATCACGGACTGTGGGCCATGCTTTCTGAGCACAACCTGCGGGGCAAATCAACCATCATCGAAATCGTTCGATGGATGATAAGAGGAAGACCGTCAAGCAACCTGCAAGATGATGTGCGGCGATGGGTCCATGCCGTACGGCTGGGATTCTTCCTTGATTCAGACGAATACGAGATCGTTGCCAAGACTCAGGGCGAGCCTATCGGCAGTCTGTACCGCATTCGCGCGGCTAACCCTAACGGAGGAGAGCCGGGAAGAACCGTTCTTGCCAACTTTGCCACCGATGGTGAATTCGAAGCAGTCATGGCGGATTTCTTCATGCGCACGTTCGCGATGGATCCGATATCGACTTGGCGACAGGGAAAAGAAGACGAGGGTCAGTCGGTAACACATAGCTGGGTAGCGTTTTCAGGTGCCATGTTCATTGGCACAAACTACGAGGTACTCCTTGGTGACATGCCGGCCACTACGGGCATCACATCGCGGTTGATGCAGATGTACCTCGGCGTCCCGTGGGTTTCAACACTCGCTGCTGCAAAGACCGCGCACCAGATCGTTGAACAAGCTGTTCAAATTTCTGCGAAAAAAAATCAACAGGGACATGAAGCGACCAAAGCGCGTATTGCAAGCATTAGCGCCCAACTGGCAGAGAAGCGTGCCGAGCTAGCGAAGATTCCAAGCGATGAGGCCGTGCGCAACGCCATTGATGCCGATGCGACCGAACTGACTGATGTTCGGCGCCAAGAGCGAGCCGTGATCGAATATGCGGAACGCGCCGTTGCCTCGCTCCGCCAACTAACCACCGTCTACCAGGAAGATCGGCGGGACCTCCAGACACACATGGATGCCATGTCCGCGACGGCAGTGTTTCGTCGCCTGGAGCCGAAGTGCTGCCCTCGCTGCGATCATACGATTTCCAAGGCGAAGAAGGAGCTTGAAAGCTCCACCCACTCATGCTCTGTTTGCGGTGAATCAATCACGAACTCCGAAGACGGCGAGGCGATCAAGACTGAACTGCAGGAGCGGGTTGCGGCATCCGAAGCTGCAGTAGTTAGCGCTTCGGCCAAGAAGGAAAAAGCGGAAAATGAATTGGTCGCTCTTCGAGGAAAAATTGATCTCCTACAAAGCCGCCTTGAGTCGGCTTCCAAGGAGCTAGGTTCCGCAGTGCGGCGGCAAGAGGCCGCAATGGCCGTGGCGGCTCTGGAAGGTCGGCTGGAAGAGGCCTCAATTAGCCCAGTTGCCCAAGCTGACGACCGAAGCGACGAACTGAAAATTCTGTCTGCTGTCGTGGCGGAAACAGAGGCTCGTGTTAAGGCCGTTCGTGACGGATTGCTCACCGATGTTTCTGCACGCTTGGTCGAATATGCCAAGGCCTTCGGGATGGAGAACTTGTCGGACGCATCACTGAAAGGAAACGCAGCTCTGTCGTTGGTCAAAGGGGGAGTGCCCACGAGCTACAGCAAGGTGACGGAAGGCGAGAAGCTGCGTCTGAAGGTGGCTGCAGTTCTTGCGATGATTGAAATTGCCGAAGCTCGCGGTATTGGCCGGCACCCGGGATTGCTCATGATTGATTCCCCTGCTGCTCAAGAGGTATCCCCCGTCGACGTGGATCACCTTATTTCCGGGCTTCAGACCGTTTCCGCCAAGCTTCCGCATTTTCAGGTGTTTGTTGCCGGTATCTCATCCAAGGCGATAACCGATCACATACCGGAAGCGAACCGCCGTGAGGTTGCCGGTAATGCCTTCCTATGGTAACCGGCATGCACCCGATCGAAGCCGAACTCATAGAGGTTGTGAAGAGTGGGCGAGACTGGCAGTTGGAAGATCTTGGCGGGATCACGAAGCTAGCGCCGGTTGCACGATCGCTCGGTAGTACGCCCATAATGCCCGAGCTGCTTCATCCGCTTTTGTCAGGGTGGAGCGATGCCAAGGCAGCTGATAGAGACGTGCACAAGGGTGTCCTGCGCGATCTGCTGGAGGTTGCGACAACAGATTTCGTACTTCTTGAGACGGTCGATATCCTCGAACATCATCGACCGCTGCCGGACGATGGAGATGAGTGTTGCTTCATGCTCTTCCTGGCAAAGGCAGCAACTGACGACCATTCGCTCTCTGGGCTATCGCGCGGCGCGGCGCTTGATGGTGCGTTTCGCTGGGCCGGCGACAACAGACGCTGGCAGCTTCGCTTACTGGACTTCTTCCTTGGTCTTGCACCAGGCGACGACACAGAGTTCCTGCGACGGGCCGCCAAGATTGTCGGCGTCGCTTTTTCGCACTGGCGCGACAAGGAGCTGGTCGAGGTTTTGCACAAACTGGCTCAACTCGAAGCGGTCCGGCCCGAGGCAGCATTCGAGTTGGGGATGGCGGCTCTTGCTGAAGCCATGGATAAAGCGGACAGCAACGCAGCAGTCTCGGCCTTCCGTGACGCCAGAGACTGGTTTGGTGAGTCCGACGGAGTATCTGATTACCGTCCTCAAGCCAGCTTGTACCTCGATGGCCTCGACCTACTCCTGAGCTTCCACAGCGGTGCCGCAAGCGCATCGCTCAGTGCCGTGAGCACCCGCGTTCAGGAGCACGCGTTCGAGCTGCACGCCTGGTCCGGAAGCTCCGGCCCACCGTGGCTGGGGGCCAGACAGACCGAGGCGGTGTGTTGGAGCGCGTTGGCCAGTGCCGTTGCGGGACTGGCAGGCGCACTTGACGAGCCGAGTTGGTGGGAACCGGCAGTTGTCATCGAGGAAAGTCTCCTGTCTGTGTACAGCGCAGGTCGATCGATCTTGCGTCGAGATCAGCATGGTGGCGTCGAAGCGATGGTCAGGCCTCGAATACGCGCAAGTGTCGCCACGCGGGCCGGACAGGCGCATCAAGTTCGCACGTGGCTCCAGCAAAACGCGACCCACGAATGGACCGCGGAAGCGCAAGATCTGATTGCACAGATTGATGCTTTCATTGAACAGTCAGGCAGTCCGGAAAACCCTCCTGAGGCGGCGAGTGAACGGACCTCGCTCGCCGCCATCATCACAGGGTCCAACATTCCGGAAGAACAGAGGAATGTCCTTCTCGGTGTAGTCGCAAACGCCATGTCTCTGCAACTTGCCAACATGACAAGTGCCGAAGCCGATGTCATCGAACGCTGCTGTAACGAAGTTCGGGGACACAACGACTACAGCGCGAACACGAACGGGGCACGTCTCTTCGATACTGTGCTTCTCTGGTTGGTCCGTTTTATGTTCAATCGCTTGGAATTGACTAAGGGCGACGACCCAACTGGAGCTTATCTCTTCGAACGCGATGACGGCGCACTGCCTCACGAGGACGAACTACAGCAGGATTTTTTTCACTGGGTGGCAACGTTTGCTGCAGGGAGCGACCTCGAACCGACAAACATCGCGAGTGGCAGAGCCGATATACGCCTGAAATCTGGCCCAGAACGTCTCGTTGTCGAGGTGAAACGTGAGGAAAGGGACTGCTCTTTTGATGCGCTTTTCAATTCGTACGCAGCACAAACAGCGGATTACCAGAACGTCAGCATCCGATTGGGCGTGCTGTTGGTGCTCGACTTGGCGACACCCAACCGCGAAGGCACCCCGCATCTGACGAGCTTGTTTGAGGTCCGCAGTGTCCGTCGCCTAGGTGAGGATCAATCTCGATTTATCTTAATTGTCAAGGTTCCAGGTCGGCGCAAGAGACCGAGCGATCTTACAAAGCTTGCCAGAACCAACCGATAGCAGCTGCTCTGCGCTTGCTGGATTCCGTGGAAATGTTATTAGTTAGTAAAAACACAGCCATGCCCACGACAAACGTGGGCATGGCTTCAGGCGGCGACCAGTTGCCGGGCCAGTGCGACCTCGACGGAATCACCATCCTGGTTCAGGACATCCAGCCCCGATTCGGGCACGTCGCCCGAGGTGGACTGCGAGACCATGATCTTCTTGGCCATCAGTTCCAAGCAGGTCATCTGCGAAGAACCGGCGTAGCCGAGGTAGATCACGCGCACCGGCAACGTCTGCCCGATGCGCCAGGAGCGGCGTGCCGCCTGCTGGAGCGAGTACACGTTGTAGCCACTCTGCATGAACACGATCGTCGGAAACTCCAGCAAGTCCAGTCCCGTCTTGACCAGCTCGGGATTGGTGACGAGCACGTCGATGCCCCGGTCCAGTTGCTCGGCGATCCAGTCCTCGCGGCGGCTGGCATCCACGCTCGCGCGCAGTACCGCTACCTTGAAGTCTTCCTGCTCCAGCAGCCCCTTCAGGCGCGACGTGGTGTCGCGCGTGCCGGTATAGACCGTGTAGGCCAGAACCTTGTGGCCCTGTGCCTTCTCCTGCCTGCAGATGTCGATCAGCTCACGCTCCTTGGGGCTGATCTTTGAACTGAGCCGGGACAAACGCCAAGGTGTTGCGCGTGCGCGGATGCACCACGGTCTCCGACCGGAAGCAGCAATCCGGCCAGGCCAGCAGCACGTTGAGCACCACCCCCAGCAAGGTCGTATCGCGTCGCGCCAGAGCCTGTTTCAGCTCTGCGGTCAGCCGACTCGCCAAATCGCGGTAGGCCGCAGCTTGCGCCACGTCCATCTGGACTTCACGAAACTCCTCGTCATACGGCGGCAGGACGTTGCCACCGATGTCCTTGAGCTTGAGAAAGATCGTGAACGGCAGGATGCAGCGCAAGACGCCTTTCGGGCCGAAGCCGGGAGCCTTGACCGTGCGCACCGATACCTTGGTGCCCTTGGCCGTCTTGTGCGCCGTGCCGGCGCTCTCGGAGTAGATGTCCTTGAGGACGCCGTGATCGCGCATGAACGCCATCGCAGCCGAGGTCATGCTGCCGCTCGTGGTCGGGCGGTAGCCGTCTTCGATCATCCGTCCTGGCAGTGCCCGGAACAGCAGGTAGAACAGATCATCGCCGTAGCCGCCCATTAGCGTGCCGGTCAGCAGCAAGGTCTTGCGAGCCTTCGCCGCCAGCACGCCCATGGCCTGGCCCTGGGCACTGCCACCGTTCTTGTACTCGTGCGCCTCGTCGGCGATGAGCAGGTCGAACGTGCCTTGCGGCAGGTAGCGTTTGATGAACTCGGACGGTTGGTAGCCGCCCTCGCCAAAGCCAAACTCCATGTTGGCCATCGCACGTTCCATGCGCGTGGCCTGACGGTCGGAAAACACCAGCTCGCCGTTGCCATCCATGAGGTTGATGAACTCATGGATGTTGTCGCCGAGCATCGACGCCAGGAACCCGTCACCGAACTTTTGCATCAGCTTCTGCGCGGTGACCTCTCCGATGGTCGGTATGCGCTTTAAGGCTTTGAGCACGGCCGAGGACTGGTCGCTGCCGGACAGACTGCGCGGGCGGATCAGTGTCCACAGGGGCGCGGCGCAGTGGCCGCACTTCCTGCGGCACTCCTCGGCTTGGAGCGCGATCGGGTTGACCGGCTCGCCGTCGAGGTCGGTGATGACCGTGCCGCAGTCCGGGCAGGCCGCCACGTCGCCGTGGCGGGTGCGCCGCGTGGTGAAGACAGGCTTCCAGTGAAAGCCCATCCGCATCCTGACGCGCCCCAGGACGAAGAACTCCTGGCCCGTGGGCTGCACGCCCAACTGCTCGCGCAGCTTGATGAGCTTGACGAGCGTATCCGGCCCGTTGAGTACCCACACCTTGGCACCGGCCACCGTCTCCTGGATCTCGCGCCGCCACTTGTAAACCAGGTGGGGCGGCGACAGCACCAGAGTGCGGCGATAGCCTTCGGCGTTGAGCACGGCGGCCGTGGCAATGCCGACGGTCGTCTTGCCGCAGCCCATCTCGCCATTGACGATCGCAGCACGTTCGCCACGGTCGATCAGCAGCTCGGCGGCGGCGTGGACGACTTCGGCCTGGGCTGGGAACAGCTTGCGCTTGAGGCTGGCGACCACCAGTTGCCGGTGCGCCTGCGGTTGGCCGGTATAGACCGGCGGATTAGCGCTGTTGAGGGCGTCGAGTAGTTCGTCGCCGAACTCGCCGACAAAATCCTGAAGGCTCAGGGTCAGAGGGGAAGATTCCGCGTCGAGCAGTTCGCCCTGTACGGGCGCGGATTCAGCGGCAGTGGTTTCGAGATCGAGGGACATGGTGATGCTCCAAAGAAAAATGGGGCATGCACCACCCCCAGCGGGGCAATGGCATGCCCCGTGGTGGGAAGAGAATCGACGCGTGGCTGAGGGTGGTTGAAGGTGCTGGCCTGGGCGGCCCGCAGGTGAACCGTGCTCAGTCTTCGGACGGAAGCACGATGACGGTTGCGCAGCGCTGCGAATCGGTGACGATGCGAATGGCGAGCCCCGGATGGATCACGTAGTGCGATTCCAGCGACGCGCCCGATTGAAGCGCGCTGCTGTTCGTCTGCCATTGCTGGATGTTGACGTCGCCCCAGTCGCCACGGGTGTGGCGCCTGAAGTACGGGATCGGGTCCAGGCGACCCGCGCGGACCAGGCGGTCTACACCTCTGCTGAAGATGAGCGCCCCGATGGGGAACGCCAGCCGCTGGCAGTAGGTTTCGATGCGATGCGATGCCATGGGCTCCTCCTTGATGAGTCATTGAGCCACGACACCCCTGCCGGAGTGAAGTGGCTCCGTCAGGTGGATGAGGATGACGATGTGGGGCCTCAGATCAGGTCCCGCTCTTCGGGAAGCTGGACCACCGTGGTCTGGTGGTCCTCGCTGGTCTTGACGATCAGCGCCAGGTCCGGCGTGATCCTGAACTGCGAGATCATTAGGTTGTCCTGTTGGATCGCCACGTCGTTGGCTTGGCGTGTGGCCTCATCGATCTCGCCCCAGTCCCCGCGCACATGGCGCTGGACATAGGCCAAGGGGTCGATCAGGCCTCGCCGGGCCAGCCAATGCACCTTCTCGCTCAACTTCAACGTACTCGGTGCGAACAACGGTTGCTTGTGCGGCGCAGGCCGCTTGAACGGATTGGGGATCATGGTGTTTCTCCTTCGAGTTGGTACAGCAGGACGGCAGCGCGTCCGGTGGATCAGCGAATGGTCAACACCTCGCCCCGTGTCGCGGAGCCAGGTGTCATGTCCCACGCGCGGATGACGGGAACGAACTTGTCGGTGAGGATGCGGGTCTCGGCGATGGAGCCGTCTTCGCGTTCGGTGAACTCCCGCTGGAGCGTCTTGTCCTTGTGGGTGTCACCTTTGACGACGAGCACGCGCCCGGTCTTGGAGCGCACAACCCCCGAGATCGCACCCGCGGCCAGAGCCAGGGCGAGATGCCAGCGGGACAAGGCCCGCGCCGGTGGACGCAGCGATTGCTGCGCAGCCCCCAGGTGCGTGTCCTGCGATGGCCACAAGCCTTGCAGCCTGCCAACCTCATCGGCGAACTGCTCGGGCTCCATCGTCACGCGGAAGAAATGCTCTGGCTCGGCCGGGCTGGCGGGGACGATGTACGGCAGGAACGGCCACTCGCTCGGCAGTTCCTCGGCTTCGACTTCGCCTTGCCCTACCTGCAACAGCAGATTGCGCACGGCCTTGACGCCATCGGGCACCTGCTCGCGCTGGCGCACCCGGCGTCCGAAGATCACCACCTGCTTGAACTGCGTCTCCACCGCTCGGTAGATGCGCAGGTCCGTGTAGTGGCGCGTCAGCCAGCCGACCAACTCCGCGTCGAGCACGTAGCCGGGGACGATGAAAACCAGCACGCCGCCGTATTGCAGCAGCGAGAGCGTGCGCTGGTAGAACAGCTTTTCAAGGCGGGCACGGCCCTGGCCCTGATAGCCGATGTTGCCGTTGACGTCCTTGGACAGGTCCCCATACGGCGGGTTGAGCCAGAGCAGCCCGAAGGACTGCTTGGAGACCATCGTGTCCATCAGGTCCGCGTGCAGGCAGTGATCGACCAGGCCGCGGGCATGGCGCGCCCGCTCCGCGTCGAACTCGACGGCGAACGCCTTTGCCTGCTCGCGCCCGAGGGCATGGGCGGCTTCGGCGATCGCCACGCCTTCGCCGGCGCAGGGATCGAGGATGCACATCGGCCCGTCGCTGGGCATCAGTGCGTTGAGCGCTCTTTCGAGCGTGGGTTCGTCGGTCGGGAAATATCCGTTCTTGACGAAATTGCGGGCGAGCCGCGGGAACATGAGGGCCATGGAA
>LNAP01005334.1_pt1 | contig 11470 bp, 13 predicted proteins | sample 602601 | NCBI WGS metagenome assembly LNAP01 (sample SAMN02440304, study PRJNA202911) | soil metagenome | biome: Subtropical and temperate rainforests or woodlands; isolation source: soil samples (1 kg each in a 20% v/v slurry with milli Q water) were... ... | reverse complement strand
TTGTGGCCTTGGCCTCCACCGGGATGCGGATGACCCTGCCCAGCTGGTCCTTGAGCTTGATCTTGGCCATCAGGGCGCCCCGCAGCTTTGCGCCAGTGCGCGCGTGGCGATCAGTTCGGCCTGGAGCCAGCTGACGTGGTTGTCGGCGTCGGCTCCGACTCGAACAATTCGTCCCGCAGCCTCTGCGCGTAATCCGGCTTGGCCATCCGCTCCGCCGGCAGCGGCGGCAACGGCGCCACTGAGGGAGGCGGTGGACACACAACCTTGCCACAGCTGCCGAAACCGCAGCTCACCAGTACGAGCAGCAGCAACAACGGAATCTTGCTGAACCTTGGCATCGTCTTTCTCCCGCTGATAGGCGCGCTCGTTGTCGAGCGAGGTTGTCATGAAGGTATCGCGGGCCTGGTGGGCCTTTTCCTGTGCGGCGGCGGTCAGGGCGATCATCCGGTCTTGGTAGGCGCGGAACTGTGTGGCCGTGGCCGTAGCCTGGTGGGCCTTCCACGCAAACAGCCCGGCAAACACCAGCATCAGCGCGGCGAACACGCTGGCCCGGATGCCCCCCAGCGCGGAGATGATGGCGTTCATGTTGAATGCCCTGTCACAGGTGATCCCGCGGCAGTGCCGAGTGCAGGTCAGAAAACGCCGGCGGCTCTAGCCCAGCCCGGCGCATGAGTGATTCCAGCTTGAAGATGTGCCGCTCGAGCGCGCGCGAGTGGCTGCGCTCCTGAGCGAGTTCATCGCGCAGCCGGCCAACATCGGTTTCGAGCGCTGTCAGGCGCTCGGTCATCATCCGGTAGATGGATTCCTCGGCTTTGCTCTGCGCCACCTCGGAGTCAGTCTCGGCGGTCGTGCGCCGGTTGCGCTGCATCCACCCCCACAGGCCGCCCACCACCCCACCTATGGCGCCGATAATGCCACCGACGGCAACCAAGTCTGCCTGCGCTGGCATGGTCACTCCCTCCGTTCAAGCGTCGGCTGCACAGCCGCGCGTGCGATCGGGATCAGCGCGGCGACCACTACCGTCGCACCGCCCAGCACAGGGCCTACCCACTCAGGGAGGGAGTCACGCCACGCTTGCGGCATCTCGTTGTACGCCAACGCGGCAGCAGCAAGTACAGAGGCCGCAAGCGACAGTTTGGTGGACCACCACTTGCCCCAGTCACCGACATCCGATACCGGCTTCATTCCCAGCGCCCGAATGACACCTTCGATCGTCAACTTCATCTGTTCACCTCAAGTAGGATTCCGCTGCATGAGCGCATCCATGGCAGCGGCGTAGTTGCGGCCCCACTTGGCCCGCAGGCTGGCCCGCGCGGCCGCGTCGCCGTTGCTGTAGGCCCCGGGTCTCCAGTTGCGCAGGTAGTACTGCCAGGCCGCCTCCACCTGGCCTGCGGCCGGCAGCGGCTGCGGATCGGTCCACAGCAGCAGCCTTGCGAAGGCGCAAGCCAGCAGGTCGTCGTGCTCCAGCTGCGCATAGACGGCTGCCGGCATCGGATCGACGCCCCGCTGCTTGCAGACAGAATCGGCCAGGTCGGCACTTGCCCTGTGCCGCAGCACCCCAGTGACCCCACCACCGCGCTCGAACTGCCACAGCCCTCTGGCAGGCCCGTTGATCTGCCGGCGATAGTCAAACCTGGATTCCTGCAGGCCAATGGCCAGCAACATGACGCGCGCAGCCGGCGTGTCCATCGAGGCCGGAAGCAAGGCCAAGCCAGGGCCGATGACGTGCTTGAGGATGTCGTTGAGGTCAGCCATGCCCACATGCTGGGCCTTGCCGGCGTTGAATCAACGGACAATGCATCTCGGGCAGGATGAGACGGTGCCGGGATGGTCTGGTGCTAGGATTTCAGTAGGACTCACCGACGCAGTAAGGATCAAGCAATGGCAGATTCCAGCTTCGTATTGGCCATGGTGCTGAAACCAATACTGGTGGCAGGCGGCATGGGCATGATGTACGGCTTCATGAGGCTTCTGTGGCGCTTTGTTCCAAACGGACGCATCAAGCAGATCCTGTTCTTCCACCTGTGGGGGAAGGACAACGACCCGTGGAACAGGCCAGGTGCATGGGACAACGCTGGGCCAATGTCTAGGGGATCCCGGCGTCGTACTGAGCCGCTGGAACAGGTGTTCCCCCGACAATCTGGATCTCCAGAGGTTGATCCTCAGACTCAGCGGAGATTGCCGGTGCAGCGCCCATGAGCCCGCCAAGTTCGGTCAGCGCCTTCTGCACCACGGCGCTACGTTCAGCAGGTAATGCCGAGATGACACGGCGCGCTTCTTCAGGATTGGCGATGAGGTAGGCAATACGCTCCTTGAGCTGGTCGTTCCGGCTCTTGTCAAGCATCGTGGCGAAGTCTTCTGCGTATCTCCCTACCAACGGGATGCGCCCGATCAGCGCCTTGCCAGCCTTTCCTGCAATCCGCCCCTCAGTGGCAAGGTATGAGGCCGTTGGGCTCCCTACACCGCTCCCAGCCGTGTTCCTGAAGTATTGCCGCTCAAGATCATCCCCGATGGCCTTGATGGTATCGATGTCAGAGCCGCGCAGGATCTCGCTTGCCTTGGCCTTTTTGAAGCCAGTGGCCTTGGCCGCAACTGCATCCAGGCTTTTCGACGCCTTGCTGAACTGGGCTGGCGTCAGCGTGGTATTGCCTGTCGTTGCATCCTTGACTGCCCCACCCCGCTCCATCAGATCCTGCCCGATCTTCATCCTGTCGATCGGCGTGGAAAGCTCCCTGTATTTCTCAAGGTAGCTGGTGAATGATGGAGATGCCTGGCCGATCTGGTGGTCCAGCTTCGCTTTTATCTGCATCAGCTCTGAGGTCGCCGCCTTCGCGTATGACTTGTCTCCGCCAGCCTTCCCGCTCAGCAGATCGTCAATGTACTTGCGGCTGCCATACAGGCTGAATACGTCGTCTCCAGCCGCATCGATCGACCTCTTCACGTCAGCAACTGCGCTCTGCACAGACGGCCGCGTGGCATTTCCTGCGATCTTCTTGGCGATCAGCTCATGCACTGGCGCAAGATCAACGCCGCTGTCTTTCATGGCCTTATCAAGCAACGGCTTGGTGACAGATGAGCGCACCTGCTTGGCAGCCGCAATGCTTGACTCATCGCCGGCAAACTGCTTCAGCGCATTGATGCGTGCAGCGTTGTTGACACGATCGAGCGCGTCGAACTCGGTTGGCGCCGTGCTGCGCATCGTCCGCTCTAGGCGAGCAATCCCTGGATCGAGTGATTCCTCGGCCAGCGTTCTCTGGACGCCAGGTACGGCAGATGGCGCGGCATTCTGCAGCGCAGACGGATTCAGAGCCTCGCCAAGGATTGCACCTGCAGCCGCCCGGTCAGTTGAACCAATGGATCCGAACAGCGATCTCAGGCCGTTGTAGGTCATGCCGCCAAGCTTGAATAGCCCGGCTCCGGCGCCTCCAGCGGCACCGCCAACCAATGCGTTCTGCGCCCTGCTTTCCCCCGTTGCAGTAGGCTGGAGTGACCCAAGGACGGCCCCCTGGATCGCGTTCCCAGAGATCGTGGTAGGCAGCAGTGCCCTGGCAAGTGATGTGCTTTTGAGGGCCGCACCTGGCGTGATCAACTGCGCCGCAATTCCGGCCGTGTTTCCGACTTTCCCCCAGCCGGTGTCCATCAATGGAGCATCGAGTTTTCGCGCCTCATCGATGTCAGCTTGCAATTTCTGTCTGTGGGCGCTCAGGTCAACACCGGGGATCGCATCCGCCACCGCAGACCCAACCTGATCCAGGCCACGGAATGTCTCCATGACAGATCGCCCGGCACCGGCCATGAACTTGTCGTAGCCGCTCATCCCGTCAGTAGGATTTTGCGGAACCTCTTCCGTCTGTTTCGGGCCGCCAAACTGCGACCGCAGCACGCGCTCGATTTCTGCGTCCTGCATCCCGTCTGGGAACTCTCCAACGGTTCCATCAGGAAGTTGCACGTGGATAGGCATTACTCAAGCCTCCCGGTCGCAGGGTTGTACCTCTTCACAACCGGAGCCGCGCCAACATTGGGCTGCGGCCGCGACGGAACGCCGCCTTGCAGCGCATTCATGAGCGAGCCCGGCGCAGCAAAGGTTTCGTTCAACGAACCCTGCTGCGCCTGTGCCGCACGGGCCTGTAGGTCCGCCACAAAATCTTGCAGCTGCTTCATCGAGTTGGCATTGACGCTTGGCGCGTTTGCCAGCGACGGGTACTGCATAGCCGCAATCCTTGCCTCCAAGTCTGACTGCGAACCGACGCCAGGAACGCGCGTCAGTGCAAGCATGGAGTTCTGGATTGCACCAACAGCTGCATCCAGTTCCTGGCCGGAAGGCGTATGGCGTACCAAATACTGATCAACTGGCCCGGTGTCAACAAAACTTCCGCCCAGTGCATCCAGCGCGCTCTGGATGCGCTTTATTCCACGGTTGACGTTTCCAAGCTGAGCATCGCGCGTATCACCAGCCTGTTGAGCCTTCTGCTGCGCTATCACTTGCGCAGGGGTCAACGGCTTACCCGCTGCAACTCCTCCAGATTTCACGCCGGCATTTCCTCCTGGATTCCACTGCCCATCCCGCTGCAACGCAAATTGCTGCTGGGCGATTCCAAGGCGCCCCAGTGCGGCCTGTGCTTGGGCATTTGAAGCACCTGCACGGGCTTGGTTTGCCTGGATCCCAGCCATCCCCTGCTCGGTCGTGCTGATCCCGCCGCCGCCTGGCAGCAGCCGGTTGTTGATCAGGTTCTGACCCTGCACAGATGCAAGCTCGACCGGTCCGTTTGCCACGCCCATCAGGTTGGCATTGGCACCAGCCCAGTTGCCAGCCAGTGCTTCGGCCACAGAGTTACCCCGGAATCCCTGTTCCTGCATCTGTCCGGTGTACCCCGACAATTTCGTCGGGTCAAAGCCAGCGCGCTGCTGCGTGATCACGTTGTGGGCGATAATCGGATCGAGACCAGCCGCGATAGCTGCGCTCTCAGCGGCGTCTCTGGCCATGTTCTCGTCGGTCACTTTCTGCGCGTTGGCCAACTGAATCGCCAACTTCGCCGCATTCTCCTGCCCGCGTGTCGCTGCATCCTGGGTGTTTGCGAACAGCGCCTTGCCAGCCGAGTAGCCCTGCTGCTGGTTGAGGTTGCCACCACCGTTGAGGATTTCCATCAGGCCTGGCATATCAGCGGCTCCCAAACATGTTGCGGCCAAAGGCAGAATTTCCGGTCCACACCTGCGGAGCGCTTACTTGTCCAGTCCAGCCCGAGCCGTTAGTGCCGAATGCACCCCAGTCCGTCGTACCGGTTCCTGTTCCAGCTCCAGCAATCGCAGAAGATGCGCCGCCAAGTAGGCCACTTGCCCAGTCTACATACGGGTTGCGATTGATGCCCCGCAGCCGTAGCTGCGCCAGGAAGTCATCCCCCCGAGCCTGCCCGCCGAGCAGGCCAAGGTTGGAGGCAAGCTGCGCGCTCTGCACCGCCTCGCGCTGGCGCTGCTGCTGGGGCGCGTCGATGCGGCTCATCAGCCCGGACAGCTTGTTGCTGTAGTCGGAGATCCCCAGCGCCGCGTCTGCACCGGAAGCCTTGTAGGCGTCCGATGTCGCCCCAGCCTGTGACAGGCCCGCCGTCGCATTGCCCTGCGTGGCCCGTGCGGCCTGGAGGTACTGGTCAAGCGTGCTCTGCTGCTCGCCCGATGCGTTGGAGGTCGCCCGTTGGGTGATCAGCTGGTTGACGGCCTGGTCGGCCAGGTCCTGATTCTTTGCCTGCCGGCGCAGCTGGTCGGCCAGCGCGTTGTCCTGCTTGCGCGCCGTGTTCGCCGTGTTGTAGTAGCTGGCACCGGCACCGGCTGCGGCAATTGCCGCAGGAATCCAGACGGCTTCAGTTCCCATTATCGCGTTCCTCCGTAGCCGTAACCTGGGGTGTAGAAGAAATTGGATCCAAGCGTGTTCTTGTAACCTCGCATCTGGGCCGCGTTGTTCTCGCTCGTAGTCCATATCTTGGACAGCCCCGAGAACACATCCCCCAGCGCATCGGCCTTCACCCCGGCATTGCCGGCCTGCAGGCTGTTCTGCAAGGCTGAGGCCGCCTGGCTGGCGCTGGTCGTCATGTCCGCACCCTGCTGGGCCTGGGCAATCAGGTTCAGGCGTGCCTGCTCGTCTGCCGTGCGCAGGTTCGCGGCCGCGCCCTGGGCAAGCCGGTCAGCCTGCAGCACGCCCTGCTGGTAGTTCTCGCCCAGGGTGCGGTTGGCATCGATCGCAGCCGAGCCTCCGGTCAGGCCGTTGCGGGCAAGCGCAAAGCGCGTGCTTCGGTCGGCGATGGTCTTCTGCCGGCCCAGCTCGTTGCCGTAGAACGAGCGGGTAGCGCCCAGGAAGTCCTGGATGTCCGCCTCACGCCTTGGGTTGTTGTAGGCCGAGTTGATCGCATCGACCGAGCTTCCGATCTGAGCCTGCTTCCAGGCATCGTTCTGCGCCGCCACGGTCTGCGCCTTGTTGTTGCCGACACCCATCACTCACCCCGCAGTCTGGAAAAGTGGGCGATGTCCTCGCCCTGTGCCCCATACGCGCGCCACACGCCCTCCGGCTTCATCCCAAGGGATCGCTCGAACCACTCCATGGCCTTGGTGCGGGTGACCATGGCGCTGGTCTGGAGCCTGTGCGCCCGCTGTGAAAGCAGGTGGTCCATCAGCCAGCGGGTGGCCTTGGTCATGCTGCGCCACTGCTCGGCCCATCCTGATTCAGTACCGACCATCCATGACTGCCACACCCCCGGCGTTCCGGCCGGCTCAAACCCACCCGCGCAGGCTGGCAGCCCGTCGCGCTGGATCACGGTCAACGCAAACGGCCCCGAGCGCGCAGCGGTGTTGATCAGGTGCTGGGCCGCGATATCGGGGTCGTACTGCTCGATCCCGGTCACCGCGCGGAACTGCTCCTGCTCGGTCACGCGCATCTCCTGCGCCAGGTAGACCAGGTGCGCCGGTCGGCACGCGATGATATTTGCAGGGAATCGGGCAGTGACCATGCCGCCAATCCTGTCACCCCTACGGATTGAATCAACGGACTCAAGACATGCCCCGGTTGTCGGCCAGGTAGACCTGCATCGCGTTGAACTGCCACTGCACCGACCCGTCGTAGGTCAGCTTGATCGACATGGACGGCGCGGACATCGCCAGCGGCACGACCGTACCCGGCACCGTGTCGGCAGGCAGCGTGTAGGGATCGGTGAATACACCGCCGGATGACTGATCGTAGCCGATCTGCAGGCTGACCTCGCCCTTGCCAACCATGTCCACGCCGTAGAGCATCTTGGTCACCCCGGGCTGCCCAAAATCCAGCCAGGGCCACTGGATGACGCCCTCGAACAGGCGGATATCCCCGGGTGCGACCTCATCGCCGACCACTTCTTCGTCCACCTGGTAGATCATGTCGCCCGAGCGCAGATACAGGTGGTCCCCAGCGATGGCCCAATCGTTCACGCCGAAGGGGAACACGTAGCGCGACCACGCGCCGACCTGGCCGATGCGGGTCATCGTGTAGACGAAGGCCTCCGACTGCGATGCCCCAGTGTTGAAGATCAGCCAGTACTGACCGGCCGCCGGGAAGTACAGCGCAATCGGCGCTCCGTCGCCCTGCATGGCCTCCTGGATCAACGCATCGATGGGCATGCCGACATCGCCGGCCTGGAAGTTGGTCGAGCTGGCCGCAATGCCGACCGTGCGCACTCCCTGCGACGACAGGAAGAACAGATCATTGGAGACCGCCGCGATCGCGTGATGCTGCGTGCTTCCCATCGGAAGCGCATCGATCAGCGCCATGTTGGCCGGGTCTTCGTCAACCTGCCACAGCTGGAAGGCCTCGGCGTTGAATGGGATCACGTTTCCCCGGTACAGGCCCATCGCAGCAACCGGGTTGGAGCCGTAGTTCTGCAATCCCGTTGGCAGGTATCCGGCATCGTCTGCCGTGGTCCAGTCCAGCGGGTTGACCGTGGCGCAGTACCGCACGATGTCGTCGTCTCCCGCGTACACCTTGGATGCGGCGATCACCACCAGCTTCGAGTTCGGGCAGTTCACGTCCTCGACGCGGCGAGACACCGCCTTCCAGTTGATCGTGCCGTCGTGCACATAGCCGTCGATGTCGATCGGCCAGACAGGCTCGGATGTCCCGCTGACATACAGCGGCGAGGCCTCCCACGTCACGCGCGTCGAGGCCTGTGCCTCCCACGTCACCTCGTTGTCGATGACCTGCTGGCCAAGGATCGGCGGCCAGGCTGGCTCGCTTGCTGCGGAGTATCCGGATTCGGCCTGCACGGCCTTGTAGACCAAGCCATCAGGCAGGCCAGCGAATGTCCCCGAGACGGTGAGATTGTCGCCCCAGATGGGATGGCTGTGGTCTGCTACCGACCACAGGCCAATGCCTGCACGTGCGTAGGCGGCGCCAGCCGGACGGGTTGCGGTGACAGTTGACTTGTGCCAGGCACCACCAGATCCGCGATCGATGATGTTTCCCTTGATGCTACCAAGCAGCACATCATCCTCATCGAACCAGCGCACCTCGACCCAGCCGCGCGTGGCGCCGGGAATGGATGCGCCCTGCTCGATCATCGCACTTGCTTCAAACGAGCTGCTGTTGCTTGGGATGACCAGCTTGGTCTGATTGAGTGCCAGGCCATCGGAAATGTTTCCGGGCATGGTCACACAGGGGCCTTCGTTGATGTAGCCATGAGTGGCTGCGTAGGTGGCACCCCCGGTGAAATCCCAGCCCGTTGCGCCAGCGCTGAAGTCGCCATTGACGACCTGCGCTGAGGTCGGCGCAGGCATGGTGATGGGCCTGACGATATCGCCTGGCTGGTAGAGCGTGCCCGGTTGCCAGAGAGGGACGGCCATCAGTTCGCCTCGGTGTTGTTGCCAGTCCCGTATCGGTCACTGACCGAGCTTGGAACGGTGGAGGATGTCCCGCTGGAGGCGCCTGCAAACGGGTTCTCTATGTTGGCGTCCTCGTATACCGTTTCCCCGGCAGTCGTCGGCCACGCTGGCTCTGTCGTGCCCGAGCGAGCCGCGTTGCTCGTGGTTTCGATGACCGTGTACTTGTATCCGTTGTCAACGGTCGGAACGACCACATCGCCCATTGCCCTGGAGGCATTTGCGGTCCATGGCACATAGCTGGACGTGTCGCCCTGGAGCCTGTATGCAATGCCGTTGGGCGTGGATGGCTGCACTATGGCGCCGGGGAGGTAGGCCTTGCCAGGCTCCCACGTCTCTCCCTTCTCAAGCCAGAAATGGAAGATGTCGCCGTTGTCGAACTCGGCCACCACGTACAGGAACCCAAGGAATGGCGCGGCAAAGTGGATGTCTGCCAGCACCGCGTCCGGACTCGTTGGATGCTTGAGCACCTCGACCGAAAATCCGGATACCGGACCAGCCATAGGCGCATTGGCAAAGACAACGAAGGCGCCCCTGAAGTAGGCAAGCCCCTTCGTTCCGGTCGGGAGCTGCAGATGGATGCGCGTCCCCGGCCGGATCTTGATCGTGCGCGCAGCAGTGACGTAGCCGTTGAGAAGATCGTAGAGCGCATCCTTCGAGGCCCCGCCCTTGTCCCGAAGCCTGGTGATGCCTGCTTTGACGGCGGAGAGCGACTCGGAACGCATCAGGGATCCTCCGGCCAGCCGCCAACCGGAACAGGACGCACCGCGTTGCGCACGTCGTTGCGGCCGGGTAGGTATCGCGCCGTGTGGTGCGAGCCACGCACCAGGTCGCGGATGTAGGCGGTCAGCTGGCTGGCATAGTTCCCAGCGTCCGGCTGCCCGTAGTGAGCCTTGGCGTTGGCCAGTGCCAGCAGGAAGATAGCCTCTGGCTCAACCGTCGTTTCGTCTGAGTCGATTTCCAGCGGCATCAGCCCGAACTGGCCCTTGATCCTAAGCTTCCACGCGTTGCCTGCCGGCGGCGGCCAGACCTCGATGCACTGGCGAATCTCGTAGTGATCCGGGATTCCTGAGATGTTCGACGTGTAGACGGTCGGGTCAATCCCGCATACCAAAGGCCGCCAGTTGTCATCGCCTTCTGACACGCCAACCCACGACACCATGTGCGGGTCGAGCTTCTTTGTGCAGACATCCGCGTTCGCGTCCAGGTCGTAGAACCGCACGCCGGCCTGCATGTCCCACGTGTAGAAGCGCTCACGCCTGAATGCGTTGTATCGGCGGAACAGCATCTCCTGCGCGTTGCGCACGAAGTCATCCAGCAGGTCGGCCATGCCCGGCGGCGGGTTGTTGGCCTGCACCGCAAATCCAAGCCTGCGCATCAGTCGCTTGCGCATTTCCGCCAGCGTGACGCGCGGATAGTCGTCGTCGCATTCGCAGTTGTAGGAGATCATCGGAATTGGTTCCTCTGGAACATACACGCGCGACTCACCGACGTACAGGTCATCCCCTGATTTTGCTGTCGCAATCTTCATTCCGGACACAGCCGGAAAGCTGAAAGGAACCATGTCATCAACTGCGCCAGTCACAGAGCCAATGACGTTGTAGTTCGCATCATAGAACGTAAGCGAAGGGATCTCGCTTGATATATTGAGCGTCAGTGGATTGAATGTTCCTTCGACTGTATCCCCGCTATTTGGTGCAGATGAAAGAACCATCTCCACGACTGACATGCTCCACATGCTTGCGTAGAAGTAATACGAATTTGTGGCAGCATCCCAGTATTCAGACGGTGGGCCCGTGAATGACCCTGTGCTCTCGCTATAGCTCTGCCAGTTATTCGGGTCAGCAAGAAGATTAGCCATGATGTGCGCTCATAAGTTCGTCTTGATGTTCCCGGCGCAATAAACGACCAGGGCTCTCATACAGGCGATGGATGTAGGCATGGCTTTCAACGCGATGGATATCTGTCTTGTTTGCCAATGCAAGATCTCCACAAACACGCCATGCGATGTGAGGAAATGCATTTGCTATTTCCCGGCGATAGCAGATCAAGTGGTGGATGTTCGCTGAATTTCTGCGCACTCCGTTTTGCTCTGTAATTTCACCAGGTGCTATCGCGTCGTAACCGTCTGATATTGCCGACTTCAACGAAGCAAACGCATCAGGAAGCAAGTAGTCGTCGCAGTCCACATACGTCACGTAGGGCTGGGAACCAATTGCATATCCCAATGCACGCCCTCGGCCGATGTGTCCTATCTCACCTGGAACTTCATGCACAAATACAGGATAGCCAGCGCATTCGACAGCTGCAGCAATCGATGCACGCCTCTGCCTAACCCACTTCAGATGCGTGCTTGGCATCGTCAGGACATGAACGTCAAGCATTGGGTTTCCATAAAAAGATGGCCGGGCCGAGTTGCCCCGCCCGGCCATGGTCCCGCCGCCAAGCGGGGAATTACTGCGCGTCGCGCCTTTCCATCTCGGCATCGATTGCGTCCAGGACACCGGCACGCGGCTTGTCCTTGGCCTTTTCCTCGATCTCCAGCTTGATCAGCTCGTCATCGCTCAGGCTGTGGATCGAC
>LNAP01005332.1_pt1 | contig 11472 bp, 12 predicted proteins | sample 602601 | NCBI WGS metagenome assembly LNAP01 (sample SAMN02440304, study PRJNA202911) | soil metagenome | biome: Subtropical and temperate rainforests or woodlands; isolation source: soil samples (1 kg each in a 20% v/v slurry with milli Q water) were... ... | reverse complement strand
CCGATCAGCAGGCCGCCTGACCTTCACGCAACGCCATCATAGAGCCCGCCGTGCCCGCGCGCATGCGTCAATCAGGCGGTCTTCGTCGTATGCGTACCGGGAATGCGAAGCCACGTCAGGTCGAAGCCGCGTCAGGGCCTTCGCCGAACTGACATCCTGTCGCCTGTTTGTCGCACGGTCCTGATATTGGCCGGTCAGGAGACGAGCGATTGATTCGTGCCGGAACTGGCTGGGCGAATTGGCAAATTCGCTCTCGATCGCAGGTTCCGGCAGCGACGTGAACCGTCATCACGTTGTCACGGGAATCGGTTAGCTGCTCGCGCATGGGAATGACGCTATGAGTGAAGAGTTGCCAGAGCGGCGCTTTCGCACATTGTTTATCTCCGACGTCCATCTCGGAGCCCGCGGTTCGCAAGCCGACCGATTGCTGGACTTTCTCCGCAGCCATGATGCCGACACCATCTATCTCGTCGGCGATATCGTCGATGGCTGGGCGCTGCGGTCCAACTGGTACTGGCCGCAATCGCACAACGACTTCGTGCAGAAAATGCTGCGCAAGGCACGCAAGGGCGCCAAGGTCATCTACGTCCCCGGCAATCACGACGAATTCCTGCGCAACTATTACGGCACGCATTTCGGCGGTATCGACGTCGTCGAAAACACCATCCATACCGGTGTCGATGGCAAGCGCTATCTCGTGATCCACGGCGATATCTTCGATCTGGTGGTGCAGAACGCGCGCTGGCTCGCGCATCTCGGCGACAAGGCCTACGATTTCGCGATCCAGATGAATCGCCTGGTTAACTTCTTTCGCCGCGCGTTCGGCGTGCCCTACTGGTCGCTGTCGCAATGGGCCAAGCTGAAGGTCAAGAATGCCGTCAATTATATCGGCGCCTTCGAACAGACGCTCGCGGCCGAAGCGCGGCGTCACGGCGCCGACGGCGTGATCTGCGGCCACATCCACTACGCCACCATCCGTGACGAGCATGGCGTTCGCTATATGAATTGCGGCGACTGGGTCGAAAGCTGCACGGCGCTCGCCGAGCACGAAGACGGTCAGTTTGAAATCATCACCTGGACCGACCCGGTGCGGCGGGTCGCTCCCGTGGCTTCGGTGGCGGCGCGCGCCGCCTGATGCGTATCCTGGTCGCCACCGATGCGTGGCATCCCCAGGTCAACGGGGTGGTGCGAGCGCTGACCATGATGGCGGATGCTGCGAAGGCCTTCGGTGTCGACGTCAGCTTTCTGACTCCGCAATCGTTCCGCACTTTCGCGATGCCGAGCTACCGCGACCTGCGCGTGGCGCTGCCGCGTTCGGCCAAAATTGCACGGCTGATTGCCGACGTCCGGCCTGACCGCATCCACATCGCGACCGAAGGGCCGATCGGCCTATCGGTGCGGCGCTATTGCCGCAAGCAGGGATTGCCGTTCACCACCAGTTTTCATACCCGCTTTCCGGAATATGTCTCCGCGCGTCTGCCTGTGCCGGAGTCATGGACCTGGAAGGCGTTGCGCGCGTTCCACGGACCGAGCGTGGCGGTGATGACGGCGACGCCGGCGCTGGCGGCTGAACTGCGCATGCGCGGCTTTCGCAACGTCGTGCTGTGGCCGTACGGCGTCGACAGCAGCCATTTTCATCCCCGCCCGGTCGATCTGGGGCTGACGCGCCCGGTGTTCCTGAGCGTCGGCCGCGTGGCCGTCGAGAAAAATCTCGAGGCGTTTCTCGACCTCGATCTGCCCGGCACCAAACTGATCGTCGGCGACGGACCGGCACGGGCGGCGCTCGCGAAAAAATATCCGCAAGCCGTATTTCTCGGCGCGCGGCAGGGTGAGGAACTGGCGGAAGCCTATGCGGCCGCCGACGTCTTCGTGTTCCCGAGCAAGACCGACACCTTTGGCCTGGTTCTGCTCGAGGCGCTGGCAAGCGGCCTGCCGGTTGCCGCCTTCCCGGTGACCGGTCCTCGCGACGTGATCGGAACCGCGCCGGTCGGCGCGTTGAACGACGATCTGCAGATGGCCTGCCTGTCCGCACTGACAATTTCGCCGCAGGCCTGCCTCGAATTCGCCGCCAAGCACACCTGGGAGGCTTCGGCGCGTGCCTTCGTCGACAATATCACCAACGTACGGGCATTTGATCCAAAAGGGGATCCGGTACAATTGGCGGTGAAATGCCCGCGGCTGGTGGCCTGATCGATGGAAGTGGCTTGCCCGCCCGTCGGGATCGGCGATACAAGTCGGGCATGGTGGATTTGTCCTCGGCCTTGCCTGTCAGTTCGGTGGATATCGATGCAGCGGCGCGCGTGCTGGCGCCTTATGCGGTGCGGACACCGCTGTTGTCGTCGCCGGCGCTCGACGAGCGCGTCGGCACCCGGGTTTTCCTGAAACCGGAAATGCTGCAGCGGACTGGATCGTTCAAGTTCCGCGGCGCCTTCAACAAGCTGTCCTCGATCCCGGTAAGTGCGCGGGGCGGCGGCGTGGTCGCGTTCTCGTCCGGCAACCACGCCCAGGGCGTGGCGGCGGCGGCGAAAATCCTCAACATGCAGGCCACCATCGTGATGCCGGCCGACGCGCCGCTGTCGAAGCGCGAACGCACCAAGGCCTATGGCGCCGATGTCGTGCTGTACGACCGCGACCGCGAGGATCGCGAGGCGATCGCCAACGGCATCGCCGGCAAGCGCGGCGCCACGCTGGTGCGCCCCTATGACGATCCGTTCGTGATTGCCGGGCAGGGCACCGTAGGCCGTGAGATCGCCGAGGACATGGCGGCGCTCGGCATCGCACCTGATATCGTGGTTGCGCCAGCGTCCGGCGGCGGCCTGATCGCGGGCGTCGCCACCGCGGTCAAGGCGCGCTATCCGCAGGCGATGGTGATGTCCGGCGAACCCGAAGCCTTTGACGACCATGCGCGTTCGCTGCGGGCCGGCAAGCGCGAACCGCACAGCTCCAAAGGCCGCACCATCTGCGATGCGCTGATGGCCTCGATCCCCGGCGAGCTCACCTTCGCCATCAACAGCCGGCTGCTGACGCAGGGCATCACTGCCTCCGATACCGAAGTAGGCGTCGCCGTCGGATTTGCATTTCGCGAACTGAAGCTGGTGGTCGAACCCGGCGGCGCCGTCGGCCTCGCCGCACTGCTCGCCGGCCACATCGATGCGCGCGGCAAGAACGTCGTGCTGGTTCTGTCGGGTGGCAATGTCGATGCCGACATGTTCGCGAAACTGATCGCGTAGGTCATTCAAGGGAAACTGCGAACAACTTCGATAAGGCCAACGATCGCGGCATTGAAGGCGTTCAGATCTTCTGCCGGAATCCAATACTCCAAATGAGATCGACCGCCTGCTTCTCTCACGTCGTAACGGTCGATAAAGTTCCGGTTGACCTGGAAACGCGTTACGAAACCCGAACCGCTCGCCGGAACGTTCCAATCGCGAGCAATTTTCACGGCGTATTCTTCAGTCAGCACGGGATAGAAAATCGGCTGTTCGGGCAGCCGGAAAGGAAAGGCCCGCATGCCGGTCTGCCGGATCAATTCAAGCTCTTTTGGGCCGACTGGTCGCCAAAGGGTGACAGTCTTCTCGGTCGGTGACATTCTTTTCGATAGATCGGCGCGCCGATCAAATCAATTCAGACCAGCAAAGTTTGTCTGAGCACGCTACAAAATCACGAGAACAACGCGACTTTCTCGGCCTGGCTCATGCGCCGGATCGCCGCCAGCGGGTCTGGCTGCGAAGCTGCAGGCCTTTGCACGATCCCGCTCGCGATCAGGCTCGAGCCGAGAGAAATCTCGGGTGAGACTTCCGGAGCAGGCTCTGGGGTGAGCTGAATGGCTGCCGGCGGCTGTGCGGGAATCGGCTCGGGACTCTGCGACACCACTTCTGGTTTGGCTGGCGGCGGCTCCACGAGAGGAATTTCACCCGTTTCGGCCTCGGTCGGATATTCGATATCGATAGGATCGGGCGCGGCCATCTCGAGGGCGACCATGTCCAGCATTGCTTCGTCATAGGCATCGGCGGCATGAGGCGTCATGTCCGCGGGCTCTTCGGTCGCCTCGACCGGCGTTGCCACGTCCGCGGCCTCGGCGGGGGCCACGGTTTGGGCAAACGGAGAAGATGGCATGGCAGAGGCGCTTGTCGCGGCTTTCGCACTCTCTGCCGCCATCGTTGTTTCGGCGGCCTCCGCGATCGCCGCAAGCATTTCTTCGGATGGAGGCGGCGGAGGCGACAGGTCGGTCGCTTCCGCGGTTGGCGCGGCCGCTGCATCACGGTCGCCGAATTCCGCGATCCGCTGTTCGATCGCGTCGAATGCCGCGCTCAATGCTTCGCGGGGTCCGCTCGATGAAATCTGTCCGCAACTCGTTTCGATGGCGCCGACCTGCGAATCGAGCAGATCGCAGATCCGGCCGTCGGCACCGATCTCCCGCCACCGCCAGGAGATTTCCCGGATGATCCGGGCGCCCTTGCGGACCGGCGCGAGTGTTTCCTCGAGCGACAGACCATCGAGCGCCGCCATCGCTGACGTTCGCGCTTCGCTGACGGCAGTTCTGATCGCGGCCAGCGCTTCCGCCAGTCCATTGTCGGGTTCGGCGGCCGGTTGCCGCTGCGCGGCAAGGCTTGCTTCGATCCGCGCGACCGCGTCGAGCACCATCCTTGTGTCCGCATTGCGGTTGCGCTTGGCGTATTCACCGAGAAACCAGCGGCCCCGCGAAGTCTCCATGAAGGCTTCACTGATCGCGTCATAGTCTTCCTCGCTCGGCTGCGCAGCGCGGGCGGAAATCGGCGATAGGGCGAATGCTTCGTCGGCCATGGCAAACTCATCGCGCAAATCAGCGCGCGTTACGCTAACGATCATCATGATATCGAGCGAATCGCAATTGAATTGATGCCATCCGAATCACAAATCCCCATCGCATCTCAGGCTGCGTCCGGGCGATTCGCGACGCGGCTGGCGCTGTTTTACGGCACGCTGTTCGGTCTGGTGGGTACCCATCTGCCGTTTTTTCCAGTGTGGCTGAAGGCGATCGGCATCGACGCCTCCTGGATCGGGGTCATCACGGCAGTTCCATCCGTCGCGCGGTTCACGATCCTGCCGCTGGTGACCGGGTTCGCCGAACGGCGCGAATCGCTGCGCGGCGCCATGATCGTCACGGCCTTTGCCACCGCGCTCGGGTTTGCTGTGATCGGCACCCAGCACCTGCCGGTTCTGGTACTTCTGGTCTATGCCGCCACCTGCTGCCTGTGGACGCCGATGGTGCCGCTGACGGACGCCTACGCGTTGCGGGGCGTGGCGCGTTATGGGCTCAATTACGGCCCATTGCGGTTGTGGGGCTCGGCGGCGTTCGTGGCGGGAGCGCTGGCCTGCGGGTTGCTGGTCGATGTCATCGCGGCCAGACACCTGATCTGGGTGATCGCGTCGATGGCTGGCCTCGGGGCTCTCGTCAGTCTCGGGCTTCAACCACTCGACAATCCGAAGACCGCCCATGCGACGCCGCACCGCGCGGGTGCGCTGCTGCGCGATGGCGGCTTTCTTGCCATCATCGTGACGTCAGCGCTGGTTCAGGGCAGCCACGCTGCCTATTACGTTTTCGCCTCCATCGCCTGGCAGCAATCGGGCCTCGGCGGGTTGACCATCGCGGGCCTGTGGTCGTTGGGCGTGCTCGCCGAGATCGTGCTGTTCGCGCTGTCGCCGCGCTTCACGCTGCCGCCGCCGGTGCTGGTCGTGATCTCGGCGCTGAGTGCGGTGGTGCGCTGGCTGATTACCGCACAGGATCCGCCGATCGCGATCCTGGCGATCGTTCAATTGATGCACGGGCTGAGCTTTGGGCTGACCATGGTCGGCACCATGGGCCTGCTGGTGCGCCATGTGCCGCATCAGGTGATGGCGCGAGGGCAGGGGTATCTCGCGGCCTGCACCGGCATTGTCGCCGGCAGCGCATCCATCCTGTCCGGCGCGGTCTATGCGCGATACGGGCAGGGCGTCTACTACGTGATGGCCGCGATGGCGGCGTCAGGCGCGCTGGTGATGTGGCTGGCGCGGCATCGACTGGCGAATCATCACCCCCAAAGCGCAGCTTCCGGCGGGTAGACCAGGCTGCCGTCGTAGCGCAGGCCGCCGTCGCGGTCGCGCGCCAGCAGCAAGGGTCCGTCGAGATCGACAAAGCGCGCCTGTTGCGTGAGCAGCATCGCCGGCGCCATCGCCAGTGAAGTCGCGACCATGCAGCCGATCATGATGTTAAATCCGAGCGCCTGCGCCGCATCCGCCATGGCAAGCGCCTCGGTCAGCCCGCCGGTCTTGTCGAGCTTGATGTTGACGGCGTCGTAGCGCTCACGCAGCCCGTCGAGCGATGAGCGATCATGCACGCTCTCGTCGGCGCAGACCGCAACCGGCCGCCTGATGCGCGCCAGCGCTTCATCCTGGCCGGCGGGAAGCGGCTGCTCGACCAGCGTGACGCCGGCGTTGGCGCAGGCTGCGAGATTTTGCTCGAGATTGTCCGGTCGCCACGCCTCGTTGGCATCGACGATGAGTTCGGATTCGGGAGCCGCCTTGCGCACCGCCGCGATGCGCATCCCGTCGCCGTCGCCGCCGAGTTTGATCTTGAGCAGCGGCCGGCGCGCCGCTTTGGCCGTTGCCGACGCCATCGCCTCCGGCGACGCCAGCGAGATCGTATAGGCGGTGGTGCATGCCTTGGGCGCAGGGCGTCCGAGCAGGTTCCAGATCCGCCGGCCGGCGGTCTTGGCCTCGAGGTCCAGGAAGGCGCAATCCAATGCGTTACGGGCGGCGCCTGCGGGCATCGCGGCCTGCAGGGCCTGCCGGTCGAGCCCTCGTGCCAAGGGTTCCTGCATCGCCTGGAGGGCGGCAACCGTCGCCTCCGGCGTCTCGCCATAGCGGGGATAGGGGACGCATTCGCCGCGCCCGCTATGGCCGCCGCCGCTGACCTCCGCTACGACCGTCACGGCCTCGGTCTTGGCGCCCCGGCTAATGGTGAAACTGCCTGCGATCGGCCAGCGTTCGATACGGACCGTGAGCCCCATGGGTTCCTTGGAAGTCATTTTAAAATCAGGCAATTTCCGATCCGTGAGCTTGCCTGATGCTATCAACTATGGCTGGTTGGGGATAGATACTACAAGGCAAAAGCGGCGTGCTGGATCGCCCTTTCCATGAATAGCCGGGATTCGGCACAGGAGTTGGCATCGTGACGGGCGACCCGACCTTGGAGCGGATAGCACAGGGCGACGGGCTTGCGCTGTGTGCGGCGGGGTCGTGGACCGCCCGTTTTGCGCCGGTGCTCGAGCAGATGGTCGCCGACGCCGAAAAGCTGACCGGGAGCCGGCCCAATATCTTCATCGACGTATCGCAGGTCTCCAAACTCGACACCTTCGGGGCCTGGCTGATCGAGCGGCTGCGCCGCAGCCTGACCCAGGACGGCCACGAGGCAAAGATCGCTGGCCTCTCGGCGAATTATTCAAGCCTGGTCGACGAGGTGCGGCGGGTGAAAGCTGCGCCTGTTGCCGAAATCGGCTCGGTGACCATCACGGGGATGCTGGATCAGATCGGCCGCAGCGTCGTGGGGATCGGCGCGACCATCCTGAGCCTGATCGACATGCTCGGCGCCGTGCTGGCCGCCAGCGGCCGGGTTCTGATCCACCCCAGAGGGTTCCGCCTGACCTCGACCGTGCATCATCTTGAACAGGTGTGCTGGCGCGCGGTGCCGATCGTGGTGCTGATCACCTTCCTGATCGGCTGCATTATCTCGCAGCAGGGCATCTTCCATTTCCGCAGGTTCGGCGCGGATATCTTCGTGGTCGACATGCTGGGCGTGCTGGTGCTGCGCGAAATCGGTGTGCTGCTGGTGGCAATCATGGTGGCGGGCCGCTCCGGCAGCGCCTATACAGCCGAACTCGGCTCCATGAAGATGCGCGAGGAGATCGACGCGCTGCGCACCATGGGGTTCGACCCGATCGAGGTCCTGATTCTTCCGAGAATGCTGGCGCTGGTGCTGGCGCTGCCGATCCTTGCCTTTCTCGGCGCAATGGCCGCGCTGTACGGCGGCGGGTTGGTGGCCTGGCTCTACGGCGGCGTCGAGCCGGAAGCATTCCTGTTGCGGCTGCGCGATGCGATCTCGATCGATCACTTCATCGTCGGCATCGTCAAGGCGCCGGTCATGGCGGCGGTGATCGGCATCGTCGCCTGCGTCGAGGGCCTCGCCGTTCAAGGCAGCGCGGAATCGCTCGGACAGCACACGACGGCTTCGGTGGTGAAGGGGATATTCTTCGTCATCGTCATGGATGGCGTGTTCGCGATCTTCTTCGCCTCGATCGGAATGTGACGATGGCGGAAGAAATATCTGACGCCATCATCCGGGTTCGCGACATTACCGTGCAATTCGGTACCACCAGGGTTCTGGACGGGCTCGATCTCGACGTGAAGCGCGGCGAAATCCTGGGCTTTGTCGGACCTTCCGGCGCCGGCAAGTCGGTGCTGACGCGCACCATCATCGGATTGGTTCCCAAGCTCAGGGGACGCATCGAAGTATTCGGTATCGATCTCGACGCCGCGGATGTACGGACGCGGCGGGGCGTGGAGCGGCGCTGGGGAATCCTATTCCAGCAGGGTGCGCTGTTTTCCTCGCTGACGGTGCGGCAGAACATCCAGTTTCCGGTGCGCGAATATCTGAAACTTTCGCAGCGGCTGATGGACGAGATCACGATCGCCAAGCTCGGCATGGTGGGCCTGCGGCCCGAGGTCGCCGACCGTTTTCCCTCGGAACTTTCCGGCGGCATGATCAAGCGCGTGGCGCTGGCACGCGCGCTGGCGCTCGACCCGGAACTCGTGTTCCTTGATGAGCCGACCTCGGGCCTCGATCCGATCGGGGCTGGCGACTTTGACGAATTGGTCCGGACCCTGCAGCGAACTTTGGGGTTGACCGTTTTCATGGTAACGCACGATCTGGACAGCCTTTATACGGCCTGTGACCGTATCGCCGTTTTAGGCAACGGTAAGATCATTGCGGCAGGATCAATCGCCGACATGCAGGCTTCGCAGCATCCCTGGCTAAGGCAATACTTCCACGGCAAGCGCGCCCGCGCTGTCATGGGCTAGAGCATGATCCCGAAAAGTTGGTACCGGTTTTCGGGAAAGATCATGCTCAAACGAAGAAATAAACGAGGGCTCTGACTCAGCGAAGCTGAATCAGAGCCTAGTATCGGAGTTGGTTGATGGAAACGCGGGCGAATTTCGTCCTGATCGGAGCCTTTACGCTAGCGGTGATTGCCGCGGCGTTCGGCTTCGTGCTCTGGTTCCAGAGCCTCCATACCACCAAGGCGCGCAGCCCGATCCGCATCGTGTTCGAAGGTCCGGCCTCGGGCCTGCGTAACGGCGGCAGTGTGAATTTCAACGGTATCCGGGTAGGAGAAGTGGTCTCCGTGAAACTGGATAATCCGCGTCGAGTCGTCGCACTCGCGATGGTCGAGAACAACGCCCCAATCCGGAAGGACACCCTGGTCGGGCTCGAATTCCAGGGGCTCACCGGGGTCGCCGCGATCTCGCTGAAAGGCGGCGAGGAGGCCGCCCCCCCAGTGCCGCTGGACGAGGATGGCATCCCCGTTCTCACCGCCGATCCGCGTGCGTTGCAGGACGTCACCGAGTCGATCCGCGCCACGCTGCAGAATGTCAACCGGCTCGTCGCCGACAACCAGGAATCGGTGCAGAACTCGCTGCGGAATCTAGAGACCTTCACATCGACGTTGGCGCGCAATTCCGAGAAGATCGACAACATCATGCTCAGGGTCGACGGCGTGATGGGCAAGGCCGACAATCTCATGCTCGGCCTGAATTCGATCGCGGGCGGCAGCAACGGCGGTGAACTCAATCTGATGGTGAAGTCGATCCGCGAACTGGCGGAAGATTTCGACAAGCGCTCCGGCGCGCTGATGGCCGATGGCCGCAGGACGCTGGGCGACATCAGCCGCGCCGTGAACAATCTCGACCGCAACCCGACGCGACTATTGTTCGGCCCGGCAAATGCCAGCGCGCCGGCAGAAGCGCCGAAGCCTGCGCCGAGCGAGAGGAAGCGGCAGTAGGCAGCGCACCCATTTGCCAATCCCCATCATCTACTGACCGACTAATCTCTTGCGCGAAGCGGATTGACGATTTTCAGTCCGGAGAAATCCTTCTCGTTGTCAGTAACGACGACGCAACCGTTTGCCTCGGCTATTGCGGCGATGATCATGTCGAGCGCACTCCGTGGTCGGCCCTTGGCCGTACCGTCAGCCATCAGCCGTGCCCAGATGAGACTCGCCTTTTCGTCGAAAGCAAGCACACGGCCTGCGAAAAGCGCTTGCGGTCCTTCCGGGCCGGTAAACCAGGCTTCCAACAGCGCGCGTTTTTTTCCGGCAGGCTTTTCGAGCAACCCGCGTCGGATTTCTCCAACGGTCAGTGCGGATATGAACAGGTCATTGTCGATCTGTTCCGCCATCCACGCGAGAAGGGCTGTGGATGGATTAGGCTTCGTGACATTGCTGATGATGTTCGTGTCGAGGAGATAGCGTGTCACAGGTCGATCTTGCGGCCGCCTTCACGCGAACGGGCGAGATTGAGATCAGCCCCAACCAGCGGCGAGCGGCGCAGCGCGGCGAGGATGCCGCCTTTCTTTGGCGGTTCGCCGGCGATCGTCCGGCTGACAGCCGCTCGAATCCTCATGGCATCGGGGTCGTCTTCGGCAAGTCGCCTTGCCAAGGACCGGATCAGGTCGCGGTCGGCATCCAGGCCAAGAACCTCAAATCGTGCCATACCGCGCTTGACCAACCGAGTCCGATAATTCCGAAGTGCTCTCTTCTGCGCGGTATTGCCCATGGCCAGCTCCGAGGCTGCAAATATATCCAGATATATATCCAGAATTCTATATATTACAAGTCGTGTGCCGGTCGAACCATGAAAGGCCTGGCGGGGCATGCAACGCGCCTCCAGCCTCCAAAATGAAAACGGAGGCATCGCTGCCTCCGTTTTCTTGTTCCACGATCAGCTCTGACCCTTACCCCAACCGTCCCGCCGCATGTGCGAGCAGGGTGTACACCAGCCCGGTCTCGGAGGTCAGGTGGCCGCGCAGCGCCTGGGGTCCGCGGTCTTCGCGGGCGACCTCGTCGAGCAGGCGCTCGAACTCGGTGATGTAGCGGTCTACCGTCTGCTTAAAGCCGCGGTCGGCGCGGTATTTGCGGGCGACTTCATCAAAAGCCTTCTGGCCGGCGGGCGTGTAGAGCCGCTTGGTGAAGGCCTTGCTCTCGCCGCGCTGATAGCGGTCCCACATCTCGGCGGCGAGATTGCGGTCCATCAGGCGGCCGATGTCGAGCGACAGCGATTCCAGCGGATTGCCGCCGGCTGCGGCTGCCGGCTGCTGCGGAGCCCGGGCGCGGGGCGGCGGGGCATCGCGATTGGCGCCGGCATCAGTGCGGCTCAGGAGGTCGGACAGCCAGCCGTCGC
>LNAP01010369.1_pt1 | contig 11473 bp, 17 predicted proteins | sample 602601 | NCBI WGS metagenome assembly LNAP01 (sample SAMN02440304, study PRJNA202911) | soil metagenome | biome: Subtropical and temperate rainforests or woodlands; isolation source: soil samples (1 kg each in a 20% v/v slurry with milli Q water) were... ... | reverse complement strand
TCCAGGTGAACGTATCGCGAGGGATACTGAGGGCGACGCCTATTTCGTACCAGGTGATATAACATACGGTCAATGGATGAAAACCTACGGTGACGGAAAGCCGATAACTCGGAAAAATTCACCTAATAGTGAAAAAATTCCAATGGATCCTGAGAAACTCAGACACATTACAGAAAAGTTCGAAGAGAAAGGTCTTGGAATCATACGCACCAATCAAGAGGCAGAAGATTACTTGAACATGAAGAGTAAGATGTACGGTGAGTTTATCGAGGCTGCATCAATTGGTGATGTTATATATTTAAGACCAGAACCTACTGCATCAGCAGTATTTGAAGAAATTATCCATAATACCCAAAATCGTCATGGTAGAATGAGTACGGATTACGAAACCCGATTACGGCTGGAAATTGAAGCTGCTGAAAAATTGATTCGGCATGAAAAAGCTTACGGTATTCCCCAACAGGAAACTAGACAAACAATGGAAAATTTGAGAATATACAAGGAAGAGCTGAAGAAACTGCTGGGGGAGGGATAAGCCTTGTTTGAAATTAAAGTTGAAGATACGATGCAGGTACTTGATAAATATGTCGTAGTCATTGGTGAGTCAAAAGGACAAACCAAAGTAGGAGATGTCTTGCTGGACGATGACCAAAACGAATATGTTGTATCAGCTATTCCAATGGATCGACTTTTGAATTTAAATCCGAATAAGGTATCCATCGGCTTCGACGCAAATAAGCATAAAACAGACGATTTTAAAGGGAAAATTTTACGTACTAAAAATTAATTAAGCCTATCGCTGAATAAACAAGCATAGGCTTTTGTTATGCCCATGGTCGCTCATTAGAGCGGCTTTTTATTTAGCCCTACCATACGGCCTAAAACTGGGTAAATCATCACCGGACACGACCGGGGTAAAAAGTGAGGATGATCATAAATGGATTGGTTAAAAAAATTGTTGGAAGCTCAAGGTCTTAATGAATCACAAATCAAGGCAATTGTGGAAGGGGTGGATGCGAACTATACCGGATATGTGCCACCGCATCGATTTGATGAAGTTAACACGGCCAAGAAGAAAGCGGAGGATGATCTGAAGGAGCGCGACAAGCAACTGGAAGCCCTGCAGAAAAATACAGGTGACGTTGAAGCTCTGAAAAAGCAAATCGGCGATCTGCAGGAGGCAAACAAAACCGCCAAAGAAAAGTACGATGCCGATATGAAAGAGCTTCGGACGAATACGGTGCTTAAACTGGCGCTAGCCGGCGAAGTGCATGATGCGGATCTGGTTGCAGGTCTTATCGACAAATCCAAGATTGAACTGGACGACAGCGGCGCCCTAAAGGCGGGACTGGACGATCAAATCAAGAGCCTGCGCGAAAGCAAGGCTTTTTTGTTTGTCCCAAAACAGGAAGGTAAGCCGAAGTTCAAAGGTGCTCAGCCGCCAGACGGCAAAGACAAAGGCGGTGGAGGCGGAGAAGCAAGTATCGGTGCTGATTTCGCTAAAGCAGCAAATGATGCAGGGAAGCCGCCTGCAGCAGCAAACAATCCATGGGGTTAACGAGAGGAGATAAACATCCATGCCATATGTAAAAAACTATCCGAATCAAAACGAGGTCAATTTTTTGGCCAGTGCAAATTTCACAGCATTTACGGAAGAAATCTCCGATGCTGGCGTCGTCGCGAATGCTCAAGGCCGCAAGATCGTTCCTGCGGGCACTGTTTACCCCGCCAATGACGCAACGGCTAGAGGCATTCTTTACAAGGATGTCGACGTGACCGAAGGACCGCAGCCGGGATCCGTGATTGTCTCGGGTTGGATATTGGAAGCCCGTCTTCCGGTTGCACCTGCCGCTGCAGCAAAAACGGCCATGAAGGCTATCAATTTTAAAACAGTAGTTTAATCAAGAAGGGAGAAATCATAACATGCCAAGTGTATTGGAACTTTTCGATCAAAAGGAAATTCTCAACTATCTTCAGAACCGACAGTACCCGCCTCTACTAGGTGAGACGCTTTTCCCGGAGGTCAAGCGCGATTCGCTCGAGTTCGATCAAATCAAAGGTGCCCGTAAAATTCCGGTCGTCGCAAGCGTGCATGCGTTCGATACTGAAGCTGAGATTGGCAGCCGCGAGGCCAGCAAGCAAGGGCTGGAGCTGGCGCTGATCAAACGGAAGCTGCCGCTTTCGGAGAAGGAGATCATCGCTCTGGAGAATCCGCGTACGCCAGCCGAACAGCAATACCTCATGAAAGAAGTTTACAATGACATCGACACGCTGGTCGCCGGTGTCCGGGCCCGCGTTGAGGTGATGAGAATAGACGCTGTGTCCTCAGGCATCCTCACTATCAGTGAAAATAACCTGACGCTGACTTTTGATTACGGCGTGCCGGCTAATCACAAGCAAGTGAACTCCGGTACCGATCTCTGGACGGATGCTGCCAGCGACCCGATCGAGCAGATCCAGGACTGGTATTCTACACTCGGTACTAAGCCGCGCCGCGCTCTTACGTCTGGCGCCGCCCTTGCCGCGCTTCTCAAGCATCCGAAAGTTATCTCCGCATTGTTCGGCAATGGCTCTGGCCGCGTAGCTACGAGGCAGGATCTGAACGCCTTCATGCAGCAACTCGAACTACCGACCATCGCCACGTACGACGATGTCTATCGGAAGCAGGCTGCGAACGGGACGTATTCCCAGATTCGTTATTTCCCGCAAAACAAATTCGTTATGCTGCCTGATGGACCATTAGGAGAAACCATTTATGGGCCTACGCCAGAGGAAATCCGCCTGAGCCGTAATCCTGAAGTTGATATTCGTAAGGTTGGCAACGTGCTCGCCATGGTATATGAAGAGAGCCTAGATCCAGTGAGCACTTACACCAAAGCGGTTGCAACGGCATTGCCAAGCTTCCCTGCAGCGGATGAAGTATTCCAGGCGCAAGTTATTTAAGGAGGGGATAATCCATGATCGTTACACCAAAAAAAATACCGGTGCGTCATAATGGTCAGCTCTACGGTGCTGGTCAGGGGTTCGAGATTGAGCGCAAGGATTACGAAAGAATCCAGACGCACCTTGAAGTAATTGACGACGAAGACAAGCCGGTCAAGCCCACCGACCCTGAGCTTCAGAAATTGCGAGAACGAGGGAAGGAACTCGGAGTTGCCAACGTCCATAAGCTTGGAATAGAAAAACTAACTGCCGCCATCAATGAAAAAGAGGCCGAGCTTGTAACGAGGCTGAAAGAGCTACGCGAAAAAGCGGTCTCCCTGGGCATAGAAGATGCCGATGAAATGTCTGCTGAGGCATTAACTGCTGCGATTGCCGCCAAGGGTGGATCCGGAGATGGCAATTAATCCGGCTGATGTGAAGGAAATGGTAAAAAGTAGGCTCCAAATGCAAGGTACAGGATTGGATGCTTTGATTGATTCCTACATTCCGGAGATCGAGCAGAAAATCAAAAATTATTGCAATGTCGTAGAAGTCCCGGACGGATTAAAATTCGTCTGGGCTTCTATGGTTATCGACCTTCTCAAAGTTAAACATCCTACTTTGCCGGAAATCCAGGCGGTTTTGGGAAGCACGGTAGAAGTCAAGGTTGGGGACACGGCAACCAAAGTAACAGCGAATAAATCCCCTTTCGATTCGATCGTGCTTAGCTATTCAGGGGATTTGAATGCCTACCGAAAGCTGAGGTGGTAAACGGTGATGAATTATTCACAGCACCGTGCGGCGATCGAAAGCCTGTATGAAGATAGAGCTACCATCAGTCGGTATATCGAAACAAAAGTCGGTTCCGGGGCAACGAAGCTCAGTAAAGACCCTGTTCCTGTTTACGCCGACCAGCCGTGTCGAATCTCACAAAAAGCTTTAGGGACCAACGATCAAACTGAGGCACAGAACAATGTCCGGTATGAAACGAAGCTGTTTATTGCTCCTGAGCTTGAAATTAAGCAAGGGGATTTAATTGATATTGCTCGTGGCTCTGTTACTCGAAGTTACACAGCTGGTGAGCCATTCCCCTATTGGAGTCATCAAGAAATAAGCCTTGAGCGCAGGGGGTATTCATAATGAAAGTGCCTGAAAAGGTAAAAGTCGGCGCAATGGTTTATTCGGTTCTGATTATCCCTAATATGCATGCTGAACGTGAATTGTTTGGAGAAGTGGTATATGGGCAGCAGATCATCAAAATTGCCGGTGATGTCAACGAGGCACGTCAGTTTAATGTATTCCTTCACGAGTTAACACATGCGATTTTGTTCGAATCGGGGGATATGACCAATCAGGATGAAGCCTATGTACGAAGATTTTCTAATATGCTGACACAAGTAGTTTTGGATAACAATTGGTCGATGCCTAATGGCTAAATGGGGAAGTTTCGAATTCGGAGATATCGAGAAGCTTGCAGCTAACTTTCAGAAAGCCCTTGATGAGCGAGTGATTGAACGGTTTATTCGTGACTTCCTTCTTGAAATGGCGTACCGAGCTGAGAGAAAAATCAAGAAGCGCACGCCGGTAGACACCGGGGAGCTGCGGCGAAACTGGACGGTTGGGAAAGTGGAACGGCAGGGCGACGGATACGTCGTTCAGATCTTTAACAACACGGAATACGCATCCTTTGTCGAGCACGGGCATAGAACAGGCGCAGACCTTACTGAGTGGGTAGAGGGACGCTTTATGGCGACCATATCCATGAAGGAAATGGAAAGGGAACTCCCGCGCTATCTGGAGAAACGACAGCTTGAACTTCTTAATCAAATCATGAATGGGCGAGGAGGGTGACGCATGATCACGATAAACGATATCAAAGATGGCGTCATCGCCAAGCTTGCTGCTCTATATCCGAATATCAAAATTTACGATGAAGAAATCAAAAATGGCCTTGTCGAGCCGTGTTTCTACGTTAAAGTCCTAACAGCCGGGCAAGACAAAGAAATAGGGCGGCGTTACAGGCGGGTTCACTCCATTGACGTGCATTACTTCTCTAAGACCAATGAGGACAAGCATGCCGTCGCAGAACACTTGTATGACAGTCTTGAGTACATCCAGGCAGCGGGGAAACTTTTCCGGGGCCTGAGTATGAACCACGAAATTGTGGACCGTGTGCTTCATTTTTTCGTTGATTATAATTTTCATGTCGTGCGTCAGAAGGATCCTGAAACCAAGATGCAGACGTTGAAACAGGAGGGGAATTTCAAAAATGGGTAAAAGTGAAGTTAAGCCGGATCCAGTAGCGCCCGATCAGCAAGCGCCCGATTACACAAAACAACAGTTTCTCGGATCTGCGAAATATGCTGCTCATAAAGACGTGCTGAACGCATTGCTTGTGGATGGAAAAACTTACACAAGCGACAATGTCGATCAACTGATTAAAGAATTTTTAGAACAGGAGGTGAAGTAATCCATGGCAGGCGGAACATACACAGTCCAAAACAAGGTACGCCCAGGAGTCTATATCAATTTCGAGAGCGAAGGGCAGTCCCTCGGCACTCTCGGCGAACGCGGGATTGCTTCGATTGCGCTTACCCTTCCCTGGGGTGATCCGAAGAAGATACTCACACTTGAAGCCGGAGAGGATCCTTTTGATAAGCTCGGCTACGATATCACGGCTTCGCAGCTCCTGTTAGTTAAAGAGGCTCTGAAACGTGCAAAGACGTTGTTGCTGTACCGTCTGAACACCGGCACGAAGGCGACGGTCACGGTTGGTACGCTCACTGCCACAGCTAAATATGGTGGACTCCGCGGAAATGACCTTAAGATCATCATCCAGACCAATATCGACGACGGATCCAAATTCGATGTCAAAACGCTCGCCTCGAACGTTCAGGTGGATCTACAGACCGTTGCGAACATCGCAGGCTTAGCGGCTAACAAGTGGATTGACTGGTCCGGTACTGGTGCGCTTACGACAACCGCGGGCGCATCGCTCACTGGTGGCGCGGACGGTAGCGTGGTGAACCAAGACCATACGGATTACTTGGCCGCTCTTGAGCTCTATGATTTCAACACGTTAGCATACTCCGGCACGGACAGCACGCTGAAATCCGTCTATACAGCGTTTGTGAAGCGGCTTCGTGATGATGAGGGTCGAAAAATACAGGCCGCTTTGGAGAACTATCCGACAGCCGACTATGAGGGCGTCATTAGTGTGAAAAATGGGGTTATTCTCTCCGATGGTACTGCGCTCACGGCGGCACAGGCGGTCGCATGGGTGGCAGGGGCTACAGCTGCCGCTGCAGTTAACGAATCCCTAACGTACGATGCCTATGATGGTGCGGTTGATGTAAACCCTCGATACACGAACAATCAAATCATTTCTGCTCTAGAGAACGGAGAATTCCTGTTCACGCTGAACAACGGTCGGGCGATCGTAGAGCAGGATATCAATACCTTCAAAAGTTTCACTCCGACAAAGGGTAAGCACTTCCGGAAGAACCGTGCGATTCGAGTACTGGATGGTTTGGCGAACGATTGGAAACGGATCTATGAAACGTACTACATCGGAAAGGTCGACAATAATGACGACGGCCGTAACCTCTTCCGAAAAGAGTGCGTCAAGCTAGCTGATGCCTACCAGGGAATCAATGCCATCCAGAACTTCGATTCGCAAAATGATGTTACGGTCATCCAAGGTGAAGAAGCAGACGCGGTATTTGCTGAAGCCGGAATTCAGCCTGTCGATTCGATTGAAAAAGTATACATGAAAGTGAGGGTTCGATAATCATGGGATTTCTTAAAGCAGGCGATACGATTTCCGGTCAGGAAGGCAAAGCTTGGGCGACGATCAACGGCGAAAACCATGAAATGTTTTACATCCGAAATATTCGAGCCACTGCTGAAAAACAAAAGACCGAGATCAAGACTCTCGGCAGACGCGGCACGCAGCAAAAAGCAAGCGGTTGGTCTGGAACTGGAAGTATGACGATTTACTATGTAACTTCTAAGTTCCGTCAGATCATGTACGATTACATTAAAAAGGGTATAGATACGTACTTCGATATCATGATCACCAATGAAGATCCGTCCTCGTCCGTGGGCAAGCAGACTGTCACCTTAATCAATGTAAATCTGGACAGTGTCGTTATGGCGGCACTTGATACAGAAGCCGACGTTCTCGATGAGGATATCGACGTATATGAAAAAAGCAAACATGTTTTCAGACCCTACGTTGGGATAAGCGAATAAAAATCGGAGGTTTTATTATATGAGTGATTTAAGTTTATTTTTTGCAGGGAATGTCGCTGCTCCGCAAGCGGAAAATTTTGTTGTTTCGGATCGGTTCAAGAACAAGGACGGAAAGCCAGTGCCTTGGCAGATCCGCTCAGTGTCTGAGGAGGAGAACGACGAGATCCGCTCTTCCACTACTCGGAAGGTGAGGGATAAAAAAACAGGGCAGATGATATCAGAGTCAAATTCCAGCGAATACATGGCAAAGCTGGTGTGTGCCTGTGTTGTATTCCCGAACTTAAATGATGCAGAGCTGCAGAAATCGTATGGAGTCCGTGGTGCGGATTCCCTGGTGCGGAAAATGTTGCTCTCAGGCGAATACGCCAACTTGTTATTGAAGATTCAGGAGATCAATGGATTCGACAAGGATATCAACGATTTGGTAGATGAAGTAAAAAACTAATCGAGGAGGGCGATGGTGAAGCGAATATGGCTTACTTCGCCCTCAACGAGTACAATGTCATGCCATGGGAAGGAGGAAGGCATCACTTATTGCGATGATCAAAGTTCGCTTAGAAAAGGAAAAACGGAGCACCGCTCAGGCAAAGAGCAGTAAAAAGCCCAGCAGACGGAGATAAAGCGACCCATCCGGGCGCTATTTTTGTTCCGGGAAGGAGGTTGTCACTTGGCTACTGTTCAATCATCGCTTAAGCTCTTTGATGCCATGAGCCGGCCATTGCAGAACATCACTCAGGGCATGAACATGCTGATTTCAACAATGCATCAAATGCAGGCTGCAACAGATCGAAACGTCAACATCGATAAGACGCTGACCGCTGCCAAGCATAAAATTGCTGCAGCTGAATCAGACATTAGGAACTCGATAGAGCAGGCCAATGCGGCGCAGCAAAAGTTTAATCGTTCCGTTGAGAAGGGCGAGTCAGAGGTTTCACGCATGGGAGATACAATTAAGGGACTCGCTGTAGCATACCTGACAATGGAGGCGGCAAGGCGCACTTGGGACGCAACAGTCGGCGGTGCCATGCAGCAACAGCAAACTATTGATACCTTCGCAGCCAGGGCAGGCAGTGAGGCTGTCGGAGGGGCCATATTTGATACGATAGCCAAACAAGCTCTTGCTTTAAGGCAGAATGTTGACCAAGCGCTTTCTGGAACGATGTCTTTTATGTCCAACACGATGGATCCTCAGAAGCTTGCTCAACTCAATAAGCTCTCAATGAGGTTGTCGAAGCTGAATCCTGCTGAGGGGCTTGAGGGCGCAGCTTTTAGCATGAAGGAGCTACTATCCGGTGATTACACTTCCATTGTGGAACGGTTCAACATGGGCAGATCTCAAATTCAACAAAGCGATGCCTTGAAGGCTGGTAAAGCCGGTGATCTGGATGGATTCATTAAGGGCATGGACAAGCTGCTGAATCAACAAAACATGTCAGAGAAGGCATTTGAAAAAATGCTGGATTCCCCTGCGGCTAAGTGGCAGGGAATTCTCGAAACCTTCAAATTCCAACTTAAACAGACCGGTTCCGATGCACTCACCGCGATGGCACCATTTTTTGACTTTATGTTGAGGTCATTTGATGCGGGGAAGTTCGACCCATTCTTTAATGCTCTAAATGCCGGGCTATGGCTTGTTGCTAACCTATTGTATGGCGCATCTCAAGCAGCTATGTTTTTCTACGGGATCGCTGTAGAATACTGGCCGATCATTGCGGGTATCCTGGGAGCTATTGCTTTCATCTACATCCCGACAATGACCGCAGGATTATGGGGGATGATTGCACCGTTGCTTTACCAAGCTGCTATATGGACCTATCTTAACTGGCCTATTCTTTTGGTTGGGGCCACAATCGGGCTCCTGATTTACACTCTTCTTAGGATGGGCATTACTGCAGAACAAATGGTTGGCGCTGTTGTCGGCTATTTTTACATGTTATTTGCGTATATTCATAATCAGATTGCTGTGCTTGTGAATGTACTCGCTAGTTTTGCTGAGTTCTGGATTAATGTGTTCATTGACCCGGTGTACGCGGTCAAGAAGCTGTTTTATGATTTGGCCAAAACCTTTATGGGGCACATGTACACCATGTTAAAAGGCGCAGAAGACTTTGCTGGCAATTTCATGAAAGTCGTATTGTCCGGGATAAATGGCGTCATTAAAGGTTTGAACTGGATGATCGAAGCCATGAACCAAATTCCTGGTATCGATATCCCTTCCGCACAACTATTCGACACAGATAACGTGCATGCCATGAGCGACGGCATCAAAAAAATGATGGACAACCTCGAAGCGCCAACAACCGACAAGAAAGTGGTTCATATCGCCCGAATGCAGGAGATGGATATGAAAGGATCCTTCGACAGAGGTTACGCAGCGGGTGCGGGAATCGTAGACAAGGTGAGCAAAGCCTTAGACGGATTCAATCTGCCTGGAGCAGATGGTAAGGGCGACATTCCAAACATCGGTAAAGTCGGTGAAATCGGTAAGATCAACGATACTGTAGATATCTCCAGTGAGGATCTGAAAGTCATGCGTGATCTCGCAGAAATGAAATCCATTCAGAACTTTGTGACTCTTACGCCAACTGTGAATGTGACTACCGGCCCAATATCGAAGGAAACAGACGTTGACGAGGTTATCCGACGAATCAGTGAAAGAATGGATCAAGAAATTGAATCGACAGCACAAGGAATTTATGACGGGCAGTAAGAGAATGTTGAAACTCTCTCACATCTCGGCTCGTATTATCCGATAATTGGTAATATAGACGATTAAGGGAGGGAATCATTTGAAAAAAGGTATGTTGACATTGCTCGTCGGAATATTTATCGGAGCCGCTGCGACACTGGCTACACCGGGGTCATTTTGACGCAGATTACCTATCCGATCATTGTGAATGGGGTCGAATACAAAGATCCGGAACTTCCTATTTTGAATTATGAAGGCAGCACTTACGTTCCACTTGCTAAATTAGGTGACTTAACCGGTTTCAACTATAAGTGGAATGATACTTTGAAGCAGGTTGAGATCGGTGGAGCACCAGTTGGACCGGTGGAGACAACTCCTGCGGGAACGAGCGAAGAGAAGAAGACAGATTGCAATATCGCCGGTCAAAAGGGTGCTACACTTTGCCCGGATACCGTGATTGAATGGCCAGAAGAACCGGGCTACAAGGGGCACGCGGATTCGGAAGATCCATCATATCAGTGGGCTATTGACAGTAATGCAGACGATCTTCCTCCACTCTTAAGCGAGGGATGGATCTCGGATGCATTGTTGGACATCATTGAGGGTATTGATTATGGTGGAACAGGAGTTTTAAATCAAATGAAATTGAGCAAAGGTCCCCAATGGAATGAGACAATACTGGCAACTTTTAATCTTACTCAGGAATTCGTTTCCGCAAAGGATGGGGATTTCACCATCAACGACATCCGCATTAAAAAATATGATTGGGATGAATTCTTTAATATCAGCGACCTGCAGAAGGCAGGAATAATCAAAGAGTAAATTGGTGAGGCGCTCATTGTTGGGCGTCTTTTTCATTCTATGAAAGTGGTGGTGGAGACATGGCTGATGAAATAAAGCCGTTTTCAATGTTCATGAGTTGGAACAATGAGGCTGAAGGATGGCCTTTTCCTGTGCTCCCAGAAAAAATTAACATCAAACGAAACGGTGCAGGAAAGGATTACGACATTATTAAAACAGGCAAAATCAGTACCATTGAGAAACCGGAACTTACAGAGATTAGTTTTGAAGGTTTTTTTCCTGCGTACAATTATCCTTTTAATAATGAAATAAAGCATAAAAAAGGAGATGGGACACCTGATCCAAACGAATACGTCAATGATATTATCAAATGGTGGGATACGGGATACCCTGTGCGGTTTGTTTACGTTGGCAGCGATGTGGTGAACAAATCAAGCAAACTAAGCCTGCCGATGTCCATCGTCTCTTTTGAACGCTGGGAGGAAGGCGGGTCCCCCGGAGATATCTTCTATTCACTTAAGCTGAAAGAATATGTCTTTTATTCGGCTAAACGGATTACTGCTGTTACGCAGGCTGATGGGACAACGGTACTACGTGCTGAACCGCCGCAGCGTCCGGATGAGCGTGTACCGCTTACAACATGGACACTCAAGCCAGGTGAAACGCTGATCTATGTTGCGCGCATGGCACTTGGTGACTCTGGCCGCTACCGCGAGATTCAGGAATTGAATGGGATCACCGATTCAGAGGTAAAGAGATTACAGATCGGGCGTGTTTTACAGCTGCCGCCCAAGAAGAAGGGATGAA
>LNAP01005331.1_pt1 | contig 11473 bp, 7 predicted proteins | sample 602601 | NCBI WGS metagenome assembly LNAP01 (sample SAMN02440304, study PRJNA202911) | soil metagenome | biome: Subtropical and temperate rainforests or woodlands; isolation source: soil samples (1 kg each in a 20% v/v slurry with milli Q water) were... ... | reverse complement strand
GATGCTTGTCATTGGCTTGCTGTCCTGGAGACCTTCCGCAGGCTCGCAGGCAAGCTATGCAACTGCGTCTTCCAGGTTTTTATAGCGGAATGCAAGCACCCCAAAGATATCCGGACTTGAGAAGCATGGCGGGTCGGGAATGACGCATGGCCTCAGTGAGCGTAGCAATTTTTTGAGTTCTGTGAGAGCAACAGTGCACAGTATGTAGCGAATGGGATATTTTCTCGCTAGCCTACCAGTCTTGTGTAGCAGCTACTGCGCGTAGCAACCTGTCGCGTTATCTATAAAATGGAATACCGCTTTAATGGGGTAGAGCCGGTAAAAGAAAAGGCTTTGCAGGAAATCCCTGCAAAGCCTCATCAAATCTGGTGGCGCATCCCTGATTCGAACAGGGGACCTGCGGATTATGATTCCGTATTAAAGAGTCGCTTTATATGCGCTTTACCATAGCAATCAATACGTTAGCTTGCTTGGCGTTCGCTATAGCGGTGCTTTATTTCGCTATGCTGTCGACGATTGGTTGACACTATTCTTATCCGCGCTGGGCTCCTTTAACAGGATAAAGTGCTCAATCAACCGGATCATCAAAGTCTTCTGGTCAGGCAAGCTTTCGGCCACTAGCAACGCCAATGCTACCAGAGTGTTGTCATTGACTAGCTGCTCCACAGGCCGTGCCAGCAAATGCTGGTTACGACGCAGGTACCAAAGAAACAAGAAAGAACCGCAACGCTTATTGCCATCGGCCAGTGCGTGGTTCTTGACCAGAAAATACAACAGATGCGCAGCGCGGCTGGCGACGTTTGGGTAAAACAGCTCGTCGCCAAACCCTTGTTCAATCGTTGCCAAAGAGGATGCCAGACCATTGCCACGCACCAGTCCAAACAGCTCAGTCGCTTCGCCCTTGGAAATCAAGGCCAGCTTTAGTTCTGCAATGGCGGCCAAGGCCTCGTCTAGAACCAGCGGTCGCATGTCGGACTGGCTTTGAGCTATCTCCGCAAGCGCTTGCTCATCGTAGCCTTGCAGCAAACTCCAGGATCGAGCATAGTCGCTGATGACCCTGGCCACAGCCTCACCTTCAGCGGATATTAACCCCTGATTTGTGAGCGTACGACTGAGCAACTTTACGGCCTGCTCAAACTCAACGCCACGCCCGACCAACCGGCGCTGATTTACGCTATAGCCCTGTATCAGATGGTCCTTGAGCACACGGGTGGCCCACTGGCGGAACTGCACACCGCGCTGGGACTTTACCCGGTAGCCTACAGAGATGATGACATCAAGATTGAAATAATCGACCTGGTAGGTTTTCCCATCAGACGCAGTTGTTGCATTTTTTGCAACAACTGAGCCTCGCTCCAATTCTCCCTCTTTGAACACATTACGGATATGGCGTGAGATTACTGATTTGTCACGATCAAATAAAGCAGCCATCTGATCAAGACTAAGCCAGGCTGTATCCTGGTCCACAGTCACTTCCAACTGTGCATTACCGTCCTGGCTAACAAAAATTTGGATCTGTTGTTCAGTCATTTGTAGTTACCACGTGCATATTCGCATTTAAGTGGTCAGTACGCATTTGAAATGGTCTTCGAAAACGTATGTCCAATCCACCCGTATTATTCAGAGAAATATACGTGGCATTATTTGATGCTACTTGGCGTTGCCAGAATTTTTAGCGAATTTCGGATTCACGAACGAGCCTAGCGGTGCTCGGATCATAGACTATATCGGTAATCGTTCCATCCAAAATGCGCTGCACAGCTTCATCAATCACGTGGAGCGGCACAAGGAACCACTCCTTGGGCTTTACTGGATTGCCGAAGCGATCCTCGATGAGGAGATCAAGTTGTGCGGCTCCAAACAAGCGATGAAAGATATGCTCCAACCGAGTTCGATGTACATTGTGAAGCTTATAGGTGGCCACGACCTCGACTTCAGCCAACAAATAGGTGGCATCCTTCGCGGCCGCCGCGATACGGGTTTCCACCTTGCCTCCAGTCACTCCAATTTTGTGAACTAGCTCGTGGTGCTCTTTAACAAAAGGATGTTCCGACTGGCTGCGAAGTACGTAGATCGTCCCAGACTCAATGTCACCCGACTCCGCTGTGTCCGCAAACAACGGCCCCGCCTCGATTTTAATCAGGCGTTTTCCAACCGGGGTATCTCCATCGGGATAAAGCGAACGCGAGAGCGAGCGCAACAGCAAATTCGCTTCAGTATGGTTATCAAAAATCACACGTAAACGAGGGTTGTCGCGGCCATCTTTGGTAGTGTTGCCCTCTACCTTCTCTACTACATATGCGACTTGCCCGCCAATGATGTAGAAGTCGCCCACTTGGATACTGGCATCCTTAGCGAATGGCTTGGTCAGCCATTCACCCGTTTTCAGACCATCTTTAGCTTCCTCAAATGCATCAGCAAAACGCTCAAAATCTTTGCAGGGCGTGCGATTAGCAATTTCCTCTGCTGCTTTGATCTCGACATGAGAGCGCACATGCCGTAAAACACGAATATCGCCTACCGTCGGTTCGGCAGTCACCCCCAGCTCAGCCAACAAAGCATCCTCATCCAGCTCATTCACATCAACCGGAGTCGCCACGCCAGAGAGCAACCCTGGTCCATCCAACGAGCCCAGCAATGCCTGCGCTTCTGGCAACCTACGTAGCCGATCTAGGCGTACCGCATACAGGCGCTCGAAAATATCCTGCTCTTCGCCATGCTGCGGGGTTCGGCCATGAGTGTCATGGAAACGCAAAATGTCCTCAAAACCAGCAATGATGCGTTCCTCGCGCGGGGTTTGGCTAGAGGACTTCAGAGGAACAACTTCAACACCGAGCGCATCTAGCAGCTCATCATCGTTCATATCAGCCATTGCCAGATACTCCCTCCTGCGCCGCTTTGGCCTGAGCACGATAACGTGCGAGAGCGGTAATACCTTCGGCCATCCGCTTCTCCCATGCATCGGCAGAATTGATGTCAGGTAGACGATTGCGTTCATTTTTGAACTGTAAGGCTCGCCTTGCCAGTTCCCGCGCCTCGTCTTCAGGAATATTTACCTTCTTGGCTGCAATGCTGGCCTGCACCTGGCGCAGTAATTTCTCATCCATCGCTATCGCCAGCACTGCATATGCGGCTTCAAAAGGATTGATGCGATCAATCAAATCGATGTCCAGGTCTCGCACGTTGACAAACTTGCGCACACCATCCAGCAACGTCGTGTTGCCTTGAGCTGTACCACTGCCGTCGGCATCTGCTTGTGCCAACGCCAACTTGGCCTGCTGAGTAATGTTCATCGCTGCAATGGCATGTTGTCGAATTGCCTCCTGATCGGCGTCGCTCAAATCTGGATATCGCTCCCGTACGATTTTGCCCATACGTAACTGAGTCAGTTCTTCGGGCAGTGTATTTTCCTTGTCGAACAGGCCGCGTTCCAGCACAGTTTTGTCCTGTAAGAAACTGGTAACAACCTCGTTCAAGTCCTCCTTGCAGATACGCGTTGCCTCAGCGGTTTCAGGCTTTGCGAGGCCGTTAATCTCCACGTGGTACTGGCCAGTGGCCTCATTTACGCCAACGTTAGTGTGTCCTTCCTGGTAGCCGTCACCGCCGTTGTAAACAAAACCCGGCTGAGGCCCGGCATTTTTGGGCGTGAACTCGTAGCGTGGAGCTAAAACCTGCTCCATTAACAGGCTAGCAGAAATAGCCTTGAGCATGTCGTTCACCGCTTCGGCCACAGCGGCCTGTTCGGCGGTAGGCTCGGCGATTAGATTAGTGAATCGCGCCCGTTCCTTGCCTTCAGCATCACGAGTGGCACGGCCAATGATCTGCACAATTTCGGTTAAGCTGCTACGGTAACCAATAGTCAGCGCGTGCTCGCACCAAATCCAGTCAAAACCCTCTTTCGCCATGCCCAGCGCAATGATGATATCCACGTGATCACGGTTCTCCTTCTGCGCAGGGTCTTTAAGTGCGGTTAGCACGCGAGAGCGCCTTGCCGTATCACTGTCGTCCACAAGATCGGCCACCTTCAGAACGCGGGCATCCTTTGCCTTCACCAAGTGAAAGCCCGTGATCGGATCAACTCCCTGCCAGTCACCCAGCGATCCCATGATTTCGTTAACCTCGCGCTCCTTATCCTTAAGGCTTTCACGCGCATTGACATTGGGAATGTGCACAATGGTCTTTAACGTCGGGTCCAACACCTTGGCAATCGCATCCACGTAGCGGCCAGTATAGAAGAAGTAGCCAATGTCCAACGATTTGAGCCAGCGATAACCGTTGAGCTGCTCGTAGTAGGTGTAGGTGACAGTCTCAAATTTAGCCTCATCTGCAGGGGCCAACACGGCTTCACTATCGCCTCGGAAATAAGAGCCGGTCATCGCCACCACGTGCACTTGGTCGCGCGCCATAAGGGCACCCAACTGGCTCCCCAGTTTGTTATCCGGGTTGCTGGAAACATGGTGGAATTCGTCGATGGCGATCAGGCGACCGTCAAATGCATCAACGCCCAGTTCCTCTACGGCGAAGCGGAAAGTCGCATGTGTGCAAACCAACACCTTGTCGGTACTCTCCAGGAACTTGCGTACAGCTTCCACCTTGGACTGAGCCACACGTAACTCATCCACGCCAGGGGCATTGCACAGGTTCCATTGCGGAGCCACCTGCCAATCCCAATCGAAGCCGTGCTGGCTCAAGGGTTCATCGGAAAAACTACTGCCGATGGAGCGTTCCGGTACGACAATGATCGCCTGTCGCAAGCCTTGGTTGTAGAGCTTATCCAGCGCGATGAACATCAGCGCGCGGGATTTTCCGGAGGCAGGTGGTGACTTGATTAACAGGAACGGCTCACCGCGCTTGGCATAAGCGCGCTCCTGCATCGCACGCATGCCCAACGCGTTCGCCTTGCTGGATGCGCCTGTGCGTCCCGTGGTAATGGATACTGACGGTACAGTGTAAGCATTGGTGGGATTGCTGGCTGGCTGGCTCATGCGTTCTTCGTCCTTTTCGTTTTTATTGCAGGCTTGATCTTGGCCACTGTCGCTGTCATCTTGATGTACAGATCGAACAATTTTTCCAACCGCTCGGTGTCGTTCTTGAAACGGCGACCGATGTAGATACGTTCCAGCACTTCATCGTTGCGCTCATGAGCATGGCGCAGATTGTCCGGCATGTTATCTGGATCGTAAAGATCGGCAATAGTGGCTGGGAAGTGCGCCTCGCGGGCTAGCAGAATGTCCTCAATACAACGGGTCAAGTCGGCTTTGTTTTTCTCCGTAAGCAAAGGGGTGGGAAAAGTATTCCAGCCTAGCGTATTGGAGTAACGGAAATCAGTTTTTATCTTGCCACAGACCGTAGCAATCCAGATCAAATGCAGACGCGAGGCGTAAATGGCAATATTCCAAAGCGGTGCGTCATATAAGGCCGATGCGCTGTCAGCGACAATGTCGCCCTCTATCCCCAAAGAAAAAGGCAAAAACTCTCGATTTTCTGAGCTATGGCGCGGTATGACGATGGGAAATTCCCTTCCTGTTTGGCGAATTTCACCAAAAAGATAAGGGGTATTAGCTAATATTTGAGTTTGTTTTTTTTCACTTTCCAAACGCATCTGCCTTACATTTTCCAATCGCATTGCAATAGATCTATTCGTCGACAGCGCATCCGCTTCAGTGCGGCCAAGCCATAAACAGAAACGCGCTTTGCCGTTAATGGCATCTTCAGAACCGAGAAAACGGCGCACAACCTGCTGACGCTGTTGTTGCGTCAAACCAAGTGTTTTAACTTCGCTTCTGTTGAGCAACAGATTTCCTCCGTCAGTTGGTGCATTTCCCTTAATCATGGCATTGAGTTCACCAAACGGTTCAACCCGTTTTTTCACAATCACATCTTGTGCAGGAACTAAGTAGGCGTTGATGTAATCAGCCTCTTTCACAGAAATGTTGTCATCTCGATCTAAAGCATAAATTCTGCGCTTTTTGCTTGGCTGAGTCGAAAGGCCAACAATCACAACGGTTACGCCTGCATTGTGTGCAGCAAGATTGGCCCATTTGAATGACGTGTGTGCAAATGCGATCTGATGTCCGGTTGCAAAAATCAAGGGCCATAAGATTGGAACTTGCTGGCCTTGGCATATGGAATTGGTGGACACAAATGCAGCAACCGCTTTGGTTTGACGGCCGTATTCAGCAGCTTTCATAAGCCAGCCGGAAACGTAATCCAGCGATCCCCAGGTATTGGTGAGCTTGCCAAAGATAGATTGCAAATCAGTCTTGCGGATCTCGGCTTCCTTCTTCAAACGTTCCTTTACTTCCTTGCTTGCACCCTTTGGGGCTTTAGTTGTCGCACCTATATATGGCGGATTACCGCAGATATAGGTTTCTCCACCTTCGTTCTCAAAATCGATCTCTGCCTGATCAAGTGGCGTATCAAAAAGATCATCCGCCACCACCCTAACGCCAGTACCTGTAGGTGGGCATATGCTTAGCCAATCCAGCCGCAGAGCATTGCCGCATACGATCCAATTCTCTGCATTCAGAGGGAGGAACTCCGCCAGTGCCTGCTTTTGCCCGCGATAAAGGACGTCGCATTGAAATTCGGCAATGATGAGCGCCAGGCGGGCGATTTCTGCGGGAAAATCCCGCAACTCAATCCCACGAAAGTTAGTCAGAGGCATGTCACTGCCTAAATGGGGTTCACCTCGGCGGCGATTTATCTCGGCCTCGATCTCCCGCATCCGCTTGTAGGCGACGACCAGGAAGTTGCCGGAGCCACAAGCGGGGTCGAAAACACGGATACGCGCCATGCGCTTGCGCAGGTTCAACAGCTTTCGCTCGTTATTCCCCGCCTCTGCCAACTGAGTGCGCAGATCGTCCAGAAACAGCGGGTTCAGCACCTTCAGGATATTGGGTACACTGGTGTAATGCATCCCCAATGCGCCACGCTCTTCGTCATCAGCCACCGCCTGGATCATGCTGCCGAAGATATCAGGATTGATCTCCTTCCAGTTCAAGCCACCTGCGTGCAACAAATAGGTACGCGCTATGCGCGTGAAGCGAGGCACTTCGGTACTACCCGAGAAAAGGCCGCCATTGACATACGGGAACTGATCTGCCCACGGGCGAAAACCGGCATCCGCACGGTCGGCGATCTTTGTATTCATTGCCCGGAAGATGATTTCCAAAACCTCATGGATGTTCGAGCCATCACGTTCACTGAACTGATCCACGGTTCGAGTGAACAGCACGTCGCCGTTGAAGATATCTGTGTCTTCGGCAAAGAAGCAGAAAATCAACCGCGCCATGAAGTGATTCATATCAGCACGACGCTCGTCCTTGGCCCAGTCTGGGTTCTCGCGTAATAATTCGACGTACAGCTTGTTCAGACGCCCGGTGGCACGTACGTCAATAGGGTTGTCCTTGATCTCCTTGATCGTGGAGATACCAGCGAGCGGCAACAGGAAGCCAAACTGGTTCGGAAAGTCCGCGTAGTCGCAAGCGATGGTTTCACCGCTGCCGAGTTCTTCGGCTTCCAGCGTCTGTCCATCCGTGGCAAGGATAAACTTTGCCTTTGCCTTTGCGGTCGCAAGGCTGGCACGCAATGCACGGAGAGTGTTGGCGACTGTACCGGTTTCGCATACAGCTATATGAATGCTGTAGCGCAACAACACACCACCAGGCACATCCGAGGTGTTGTTATTGCCAGCTCGTAAGCGCTTGAGGGTGGTGTCTTTATTGCCGAACGCTGCCAAAAAGGCGAACGGAAACTCTGCCGCGTCGAATGGCTGCTCCGCCAGATTAGAAATGGCTGCTTCGATTTCTACTGCATTCATGGGGCGTCTTGCCTATGTAACTTATTCCCGCTCGTGTCCGATTGGTGCCCGGCAATTGCCACTGCATCGCGGGGAGCTACTTTATAAATGGTTGTACGTGAAACGTTGTAGCGCTCGGCAATCTGACTGATTGGAATTGCCGGGTCAGACATGAGTCGCTTGATCTCTCTAATTTGTCGTGCATCCAGCTTCGGCTTGCGGCCTCCCGCACGCCCTCGCGCACGTGCGGCAGCTAAGCCCGCCTGTGTACGCTCCCGAATCAGGTTGCGCTCGAACTCGGCCAGTGCAGCGAAGACATGGAACACCAACTTTCCGGCGGCACTCGCGGTTTCGATCTTCTCGGTGATGCTCTCGAAGCCGATTCCTCTTGCTTCCAGATCTGCAACGATACGCACCAGGTCAGGTAGGCTGCGCCCCAATCGATCCAGACGCCACACCACTAAGGTGTCGCCTACACGCAATGCCTTCAGGCAGTGATCCAGCTCCGGGCGGCCAGTGGCCTTTCCGCTCGCCATCTCTTCGTAGATCGATTGAATTCCAGACAGATGTAGAGCGTCGCGCTGCAAGTCTAAATTCTGGTCATCCGTCGAGACGCGGGCGTAACCGATCCGTTGATTCATTGACAATTACCGGACGATGAAAAATTGATGGGAATTTTAACAGTTTGACAGCCTTGCTGGCAGCGCCGGACGAGAAGATCGCATGTGTTCAGAAAACCACCGTTTTCTTGGCGGGGGTTGTTCAGCCAACGCAGTTATCACAACTAAGATGCATCGCATCTCTGAGCGGCCACAATCCAAAGTCAACATTCAGACAGAAGCCGCAAAACGGTCATTTGATACCGCCTTGCTTTGCAAAAATATCTTTATGTATTAAGGTTGCATGAAATGTAACTATTTGGTGTTTGACCTTAATCGAGCTACAACTTACGAGGGCGGCATGAGACTGGAATCTGTTTCGATAAAAAATTTCCGCTGCTACCGCGAAGAGACTACGGTATCGATGGTGGACCTGACGACATTTGTTGGAAAAAATGACATAGGAAAATCATCAATTCTCGAGGCGCTGGAGATATTCTTTAACAACGAAGCCGTCAAGATCGAACAGGGTGACGCCAACATCTACAGCGGCTCCCCACTAGTTTCCATTACCTGCGAATTTTCTGATTTGCCGTCCAAGTTGAGCCTTGACGCAGGGGCAGAGACGACTCTTGCGGCGGAATTCCTTCTCTCGGTTGAGGGTACCCTGAAGATTCAGAAAGTATTCGATTGCGGCAAGAGGACACCATCCGTGGAAGTGTATATCCTTGCGAATCATCCGACCGCAGCCGGGGTTGCAGACCTTCTCGATCTGAAGGAAAAAGATCTCCAGAAACTTGTAAAAGACCAAAAGCTCGATACAGCGCTAAAAGGGAATCCAGGCATGCGGCAGGCTCTATGGGCCGCGACGAAAGACCTGGAACTGAAGGAGGTGGCTCTTCCAGTTACCAAGCCGAAGGAAGATAGCAAACGGATCTGGGATCAGCTCGAGAGCTACCTGCCGATGTATGCACTGTTTCAGAGCGACCGGAGCAGCCGCGATTCTGACGGGGAGGTACAAAATCCAATGAAGGCTGCTGTGGCAGCCGCCATTGCCGAAGTGCAGGACGATATCAACCGGATTCAGGAAAAGGTGCGCGAGAAAGCCGAGTTGATCGCGAAGATCACTCACGAAGCGTTGAAAACAATCGACCCTAATCTCGCCAAAGAACTGACGCCGCAATTTGTGCCACCGACTGCAGCAAAATGGACCGGATTGTTTTCGGTCGGCATGGACACTGATGATGGTATCCCGCTGAACAAGCGCGGCAGCGGCGTTCGTCGCCTTGTCTTGGTCGCTTTTTTCAAGGCAGAAGCGGAGCGCCGGTTAAAGGCCGGGACTAGCCGGAGCATTATCTACGCGATCGAGGAGCCGGAGACGGCACAGCACCCGAACAACCAGCGCATCCTTATCGAATCATTCAAGACATTGGCGTTGGAGCCTGGATGTCAGATCTTGCTTACGACGCACAGTCCTGGCTTTGCGTCGGATTTGCCTACCGCTAGCATCAGGTTTGTAACGCGCGACGCAGATCTTCAACCCGTTATCCTGGAGGGCGCAGACGTATTTGGGGAGGTGGCTGAAACGCTCGGGGTCGTGCCGGATAGTCGTGTCAAAATCTTATTTTGCGTCGAAGGGCCAACAGACGTAGCAGCCTTTAAATCGCTCAGTCGGGCGTTACATACGGCAGACCAAACGCTGCCGAACCTGGCTTTAGATGACAGAGTTGCCTTCGTCTTGCTCGGCGGCTCGACGCTTAAGCACTGGGTTACACAACACTATCTCCGGTCGCTGAATCGTCCTGAGGTACATATTTATGACAGCGACGTGGCCAAGTATGCGGAATCTGTCACTGAGGTAAACCTGCGTACGGATGGCTCCTGGGCCGTCCAAACGAACAAGCACGAGATTGAATGTTATCTGCATGCGGACGCGATTAAGGATGCCTTTGACGTCGAGATTGTTGTCATTGATCAGCCCGCTGCCGACGGGAAGTCAGTCCCAAGGATTTTTGCTGAAGCTTTCTCGGTACAACAGCATTATGATGGGGTTCTAGGCGATGACAAGGCAAAGCTACGTCTCGCGGACAAGGCATTCCCCAGGATGACTGCAGAGCGGGTGGCCGAGAGAGATCCTTTGGGAGAAGTTGAGGGGTGGTTCCGCAGGATTGGGGCCATGCTATAAGCGCTGGGGCCGCGAGCTAGCGGCAGCACCCACGCCAGGCGCAGTTTTCCATAACCCCTCTGGCAGCGAGACTGGAACGACATCCCAAGCTGCATTATTCCCAGCTCTCAATTAAGCTGGCCGCAGCTTTTCCAAAGCCAATAGCGTCTGCTTCGGCCTTGTCTCCGCGTAGGCTGCGGCACTGCCGATTAAGCGTACCGGCTAGATCAGGGGATCGCGTAACGAAAAAGCGGCGGGCCAGCAGTTCAAACGGTACTTCAGCATCCCGTGTTACGCCATTTGCATCCAGTAATTCAGGAATCATGCGATTGAGCTTCGTGGACAGAATTTCTAACGTTTTAGCCTCTGTGACAAGACCCGGCACGTCATTAGATGCAGCCACCCAAACCTCTGCATTCTGATCCCACTCTGCCTGTATAAATAAGATTTTCTGCATAAATCAGGTGCCTCTGGAGCTGATCGACCACCATTATTTTTCCACATCGCTGGCGTGTCAAATAATTTCGGTTTTGCCGCTTGAAAGAGCCTCGTTCATAGCGGCCTCCCGATTCTCACATTTCGTATTCGCCCCGCGAACATTTCGAATGCTGGCGTCGCCAGCATTTCACTTTTTCCTGGCCGTATGGCCAGGCTTCCCGGTTGCAAAGGTGGAACCTTTGGCACACTGGTGTTTTACCGTAGGCGTAGCCGAAGTGTAAACATACCAGTAGTGCCTTTTTGGGCACGGCATGTGTAAACATGCCCATAGTGCCTTTTTTAAGCACGGTATGTGTAAACATACCCACCGTGCTTTTTGCATCATGCCAATATATCTGTGTAGGCGCTATTGAAGCCTGCATAAATTGCGTTTCATTCGTTTTTATTCGTTTTCGTTAATTTTCAATCGTT
>LNAP01005330.1_pt1 | contig 11475 bp, 12 predicted proteins | sample 602601 | NCBI WGS metagenome assembly LNAP01 (sample SAMN02440304, study PRJNA202911) | soil metagenome | biome: Subtropical and temperate rainforests or woodlands; isolation source: soil samples (1 kg each in a 20% v/v slurry with milli Q water) were... ... | reverse complement strand
TGCCGGCGCCGACCACGATCACGCGCTCCCCCTTGGCCGCGCCCATCGACCACGAGCCGGTCATGCGAGCACCAGGCCGGGCAGTTTCTTCATGGCCTCGAACACTTCACCGCCAGCCTGCTCGAGAGCGGCCGGGTTGGCATAGGGCTCGCCGGCATAGGCGAGTGCGCGCATGCCGGCGGAGTGCGCGGCCTGCACGCCCGGCACGGAGTCCTCGACGACGACGCAGTCGAAGGGCTGCACGTTCATGTCGAGCGCGGCATGCAGGAAGAGATCGGGAAACGGCTTTCCGCGCGGCACCTGGCTCGCGCTGTAGATGCGCCCTTCGAAGAGATCCCACAGGCCGGTGAGGCCGAGCGTGAAGCGCATCTTCTCCGGCGCACCGGAACTGGCGACGCAGGTGTCGAGCCCGGCCTTCTGCAAGGCTATGATCGCCTCCTTCACGCCGGCGACCGGTTGCAGCGGCGCGTCGCGAAAGCTCCGGTAGGTGATCGCCTGCATCGTCGCTACGAAGTCGTCGGGCAGCTTGCGGCCGAGTTCGGCCTCGCAGATCTCGACGCCGGTCTTGAGCGAAAGGCCCATGAGGCGACGCATCGTCTCCTCGACCGACCAGTCGAGACCCTGCGCCTTGAGCGCGCGGGAAAAGCTTGCGCAGGCGAGCGGCTCGCTGTCGACCAGCACGCCGTCGCAGTCGAAGATCACTAACAAGAACGGCCTTCTTCGCGTGGCCGGCGCCCGCGAAGGGAGCCGACGTCAGTAGGGTTTGTCGCCCGCTACTGTAACCCGGTTTCCGCTGCGCGTATGCGGCCAGTAGTCCCACATCGCGCGATGCTGGACGCACCGGTTGTCCCAGAAGGCGATGGAGTTCTCGCGCCAGCGGAAGCGGCACTGGAACAGCGGATTCTCCATGTGCTCGTAGAGATAGCGCAGGATGCCGTCGCCCTCGTCGCGCGGCACGCCCACGAGGCCGCGGGTGAAGCCGCGATTGACGTACAGCGCCTTCTTGCCCGTCACCGGATGGGTGCGGATCACCGGATGCTCGGCGCGCGGATACTGCGGCTTGTCGGTGACGCCGAAGTTCTTGTAGAGGCCGCGATAGACCTGCTCACCGTCATGGATGGCGGTCATGCCCTCGAGGTACGTCTTCATGCGGTCCGACAGAGATTCATAAGCGGCGTACATCGAGGCGAACAGCGTGTCGCCGCCCTTGGGCGGACAGGTCTTGATGTAGAGGATGCTGCCCATCGGCGGCTCGAGATCGCAGCTCACGTCGGTGTGCCAGCCCTCGCCGTTGGCGCGCGGGCTGTCCTTGTCGGCGTGGATGATCATCAACTCGGGCTTGCCCGGCTCGTGCGGCGCGGCGGGATGGACGTGCAGATCGCCGAACAGGCGGCCAAACGCAAGGTGCTGGTCGGGCGTGATGAGCTGGTCGCGGAAGAAGATGACGCAGTTCTCGGCCAGCGCGCGGTGCAGTTCGTCATGCTGGCGGTTCGACAGCGGCTGGCTGAGGTCGATGCCGTCGATCTCCGCGCCGATGATCGGCGTCAGCTTGTCGATGGTGATGGTCTCGTACGGCGCGCTTTCATCGGCCGTGTGCCGGTAGCGGGGGCCGGCGTTGCCGCGCAGCGATCCTTGCATGGCTCTCTCCTACTCCAGCCTGATGTTGCCGCGCCGGATGATGCCGCCCCAGCGCTCGATTTCGGCGCGGGTGAAGGCGGCGAACTCTTCCGGCGTAGAGGTCGACGGCGTCGATCCCATCGTGTCCAGCCGCGCCAGGACCTGGGGATCCCGGCAGGCCTCGACGATATCGCGATTGAGTCGGGCGACCAACTCCTTCGGCGTGCCCTTGGGCGCATAGAAGCCGGTCCAGGTCCAGATCAGGAAGTCGGCCAAGCCGGCCTCGGCCACGCTCGGCACCTGCGGCAGGCGTTCGTCGCGCTTGGGCAAGGTGACGGCAAGGCCGCGCATGGTGCCGCGGTCGATCTGCAATTTGCCGTTTATGGTGTCGATCACCATGAAGGTGAGCTGGCCATTCAGGAGGTCGGGGAAAGCCTGAGGGTTGCTCTTGTAACCGATGTAGATGGCGTCGACTCCGGCGAGCTGACGATAGAGCTCCGACGCGACGCGCGCCGGCAGCGCGCCGGCGCCGAAATTGTGCTTGGCCGGCTCGCGCTTCAGCAGCGCGGTGAGGTCGGCCAGCGACTTGATGGGGGAATCGGCACTCACCAGCACGACGAAGGGCGAGGTGCCAAAGCGCGTGATCGGCTCGAAATCGGCCACGGGGTCGTAGGGCAGCTTGTCGTAGAGCGCGGGATTGACCGCCTGTGTCATTGCCGAGGTCAGGAACAACGTCGTGCCGTCGGGCTTGGCCTTGGCCGCAGCCTCGGCGGCCGGCAGGCCGTTGCCGCCGCCCTTGTTGTCGATGGTAACGGCCTGGCCCCACATCTGGCCGAGCTTGTCGGCGACGACGCGACCAGTGATGTCCGTCGCCGCTCCCGCGGGGAACGGCACGATGATGTTGACCCGACCGGGCGGCCAGGATTGGGCGGGCGCCGACGTGGTGGCCAGGGCCGGTGCAGCGAGCAGGAAATGGCGGCGCAGCATCTTTCCGGGAGTCATTGCGCCGACTATAGCGCACGATGAGGTCGCTGCGCTCAGGACGACGGAGTCAGTTCCGGCCCTCGATCAGGCCACGGCAGACGACCTGTGCCTGAATCTCGGCGGCACCCTCGAAGATATTGAGGATGCGGGCGTCGCACAGCACGCGGCTCACCGGATACTCCATGGCGTAGCCGTTGCCGCCGTGGATCTGCAGCGCATTGTCGGCGTTGCTCCAGGCGACGCGGGCGGCCAGCAGCTTGGCCATGCCGGCCTCGATGTCGCAGCGCCGGTCGCTGTCCTTCTCGCGGGCGGCGAAGTAGGTGAGCTGGCGGGCGATCATGGTCTCGACCGCCATCCAGGCGATCTTGCCGGCGACGCGCGGGAAGGCATAGAGCGGCTTGGCGAACTGGATGCGCTCCTTGGCATAGCGCAATCCCAGCTCCAACGCGTTCTGCGCCACGCCGACGGCGCGCGCCGCGGTCTGGATGCGCGCACTCTCGAAGGTGGCCATGAGCTGCTTGAAGCCCTGGCCTTCCTTCTCGCCCAGAAGGTTGGCGGCGGGGACCTCGAAGCCGTCGAAGCCGATCTCGTATTCCTTCATGCCGCGATAGCCCAGCACGCGGATCTCGCCGCCGCTCATGCCCTTGGCCGGGAACGGATCGGTCTCGGTACCGCGCGGCTTCTCGGCCAGGAACATCGAGAGGCCCTGGTAGCCGGGCTTGGACGCATCGCTGCGCGCCAGCAGGGTCATGATGTCGGCGCGCGCGGCGTGGGTGATCCAGGTCTTGTTGCCCTGGATCTTGTAGACGTCGCCTTCGAGCACGGCGCGGGTCTTGAGGCTGGCGAGGTCCGAGCCGGTGTTGGGCTCGGTGAACACCGCCGTCGGCAGCAGCTCGCCCGAGGCGATGCGGCTGAGATACTTCTTCTTCTGCGCTTCGGTGCCGCCCGAGCGTATGAGCTCGGCCGCGATCTCCGAGCGCGTGCCGAGCGAGCCGACGCCGATATAGCCGCGCGACAGCTCCTCGGTGACCACGCACATGGCGAGCTTGCCCATGCCGAGCCCGCCCCACTCCTCGGGCACGGTGAGCCCGAACACGCCGAGCTCGGCCATCTTCTCGACGACCGGCAGCGGGATCAGTTCGTCCTTCAGATGCCAGCCGTGGGCATAGGGCAGCACTTCGCCGTCGACGAAGCGGCGGAACTGGCGGCGCACCTCTTCCAGCGCCTCGTCGTCCAGCTCCAGGGCGCCGAAGTTGCCGGTGTCGAGGCCATCAGCGATCAACTCGGCGATGCGCATGCGGACGGCGGCGGTGTTCGCGGCGATCAGTTTGCGGACGGCCGGCGTGTCGAGCGTCGCTGCATCCAGACCGAGATCGCCCGGCCGCACGATCTCGACCTGGCTGATGGCGATGCCGCCGGAGAGCTGGGCGAGGTATTCGCCGAACGCCGATTGCAGCATCAGCAGCTCGAGCTCGCCCCCCTTTCCGGATTGGGCGCCCGCCTCAGCCCAGCGCCGCATCTGGCGCAGGGCGGCGACATAGGTCGCGATCCACGCAAAGCCGTGCGCGGCGAACTGCTCGCGCTCGAGGATCGCGGGATCGACCTTGCCTTTGGGAGCCACCAGGCCGCGCACCGCCTCGCGCGCGGCGACCTCGTACGCCTCGGCGTCGCCTTCCGCTTGAGAGGCGAGGCCGAGCAGATTGTCCAGCAGCATCAGTCGTCCAGGGCGTCTTCGAGGGTGCGCAGGCCCGGCCGCTTGGCCGAGACCAGCACGGCCATGTTCCCGGGCTTGTGCTGGTTCTTCCACATCTTGGTGTGGGCCTTGGGAATGTCGGCCCAGTCGAAGACCTCGCTCATGCAGGGATCGATGCGGCGCTCGATGACGAGCTGGTTGGCCTGGCTCGCCTGCAGGAGGTTGGCGAAGTGGCTGCCCTGGATGCGCTTCTGGCGCATCCACACGAAGCGGGCGTCCATGGTGAGGTTGTAGCCGGTGGTGCCGGCGCAGAAGACCACCATGCCGCCGCGCTTCACGATGTTGCACGACACCGGGAAGGTCTGCTCGCCGGGATGCTCGAACACGAAGTCGACGTCGTTGCCCTTGCCGGTGATCTCCCAGATGGCAGCGCCGAACTTGCGCACCTTCTTCATGTACTCGGCATAGCCCTTCTGGTCGTCGACGTCGGGCAGCTGGCCCCAGCAATCGAAGTCGTTGCGGTTGATGACGCCCTTGGCGCCGAGCTGCATCACGAAGTCGGTCTTCGACGGATCGGAGATGACGCCGATCGCATTGGCGCCGGCCGTGGCGATGAGCTGCACGGCCATCGAGCCGATGCCGCCCGCGGCGCCCCATACCAGCACGTTGTGGCCAGGCCGCAGGATGTGCGGACGATGGCCGAACAGCATGCGATAGGCGGTGGCGAGCGTCAGCGTATAGGAGGCGCTCTCCTCCCAGGTGAGATGCTGCGCGCGCTTCATCAGCTGGCGCGCCTGCACCTTGCAGAACTGCGCGAACGAGCCGTCCGGCGTCTCGTAGCCCCAGATGCGCTGGCTGGTGGAGAACATCGGATCGCCGCCGTTGCACTCCTCGTCGTCGCCGTCGTCCTGGTTGCAGTGGATGACGACCTCGTCGCCGACCTTCCAGCGCTTCACCTTGGCGCCGACCGCCCAGACGATGCCCGAGGCATCCGAGCCCGCGATGTGGAACGGCTGCTTGTGGACGTCGAACGGAGAGATCGGCAGGCCGAGCCCGGCCCAGACGCCGTTGTAATTGACGCCGGCAGCCATCACGAGGACCAGCACCTCGTCCTCGCCGATCGTGTGCGTGGGCACGACCTCGAGCTGCATGGACTGCTCGGGCGGGCCGTGCCGGTCGCGCCGGATCACCCAGGCGTACATGTTCTTCGGCACGTGCCCGAGCGGCGGGATCTCGCCGATCTCGTAGAGGTCCTTCTTCGGCTGATTGGCCGTCGGATGCTCGCGCACCGGGAAGGCAACAACGGACATGGATGTGACTCCTCTCGCAGTGCGGCGAAGTTATTGCTGCGCCAGCGAGAGTGCAACGCACAAATTACGGAAGGTTCCAAATGGTCGCGGGGAAAAACAATAAAATTACTCCCACCCTGCGGAAGTCACACATTGCGCCAACGTTTCACCGGGGGCACCCTCGCCATGGGTAAACGGTCATTTACCTGCGAGCGGTCCGAGTCCAGGGAGGAATGAATGAAGCTCATGTGGTTCCACCTGATGCCGTACACGGAGCTTCCCGACGACTTCAACAAGAAGCATCCCTCGGTGTGGGTCGACATCCATTCGTCGCTGTTCGACCCACGCCGGGCGCACCACATGTACAACGACTTCATGGACGAGCTCGAATACGCCGCCGAGTGCGGCTTCGACGCCGTCTGCGTGAACGAGCACCATTCCAACGGCTACGGGCTGATGCCCTCGCCCAACCTGATCGCGAGCTCACTGGCGCGCCGCACCACCGACACCGCCTTGTGCGTCATGGGCAACTCGCTGGCGCTCTACAATCCGCCGACGCGCGTGGCCGAAGAGTTCGCCATGATCGACTGCATCTCGGGCGGCCGGCTGATCGCTGGCTTCCCGGTCGGCTCGCCGATGGACACCTGCTACGCCTACGGCCAGAACCCGAGCCAGCTGCGCGAGCGCTACTACGAGGCGCATGATCTCGTGAAAAAGGCGTGGACCGAGAAGGAGACCTTCGCCTTCTCGGGCCGCTTCAACCAGCAGCGTTACGTCAACATCTGGCCGCGGCCGATCCAGAACGATCCGCATCCGCCGATCTGGATTCCGGGCGGCGGCTCGATCGAGACGTGGCGGTGGTGCGCGGAGATGGACTACGTCTACTGCTATCTCTCGTACTACGGCTACAAGGCCGGACTGACGACCATGCAGGGTTTCTGGAACGAGATGGCCAAGCTCGGCAAGGACCGCAATCCCTACCGCGCGGGCTTCCTGCAGTTCGTCGGCGTCGCCGAGAGCCGCCAGCAGGCGCTCGATCTCTATTCCGAGCCGGCCGAGTATTTTTACGGTCGCTGCCTGCACGTCGATCCGCGCTTCGCGCTGCCGCCGGGCTACACGACCGAGGCGACGCAGCGTGCCGGCATCGAGGGCATGATGACCAAGGCCGCCAACCTCGCCAATCCAGCGACCAAGGCGGCGCTGAAGGCGACCAACATGAAGGACATCGTCGACGGCGGCTATGTGCTGATCGGCTCGCCCGACGAAGTGGTCGAGCAGATCCGCCACGTCGGCACCAGCCTCAACGTCGGCCATCTCATGCTGCTCCTGCAGTACGGCAACATGAGCAAGGACGTCACCAAGTACAACACGCGGCTGTTCGCCGAGAAGGTAATGCCCAAGGTCAAGGACCTGTTCGGCGACTGGGAAGACAAGTGGTGGCCAAAGCCAATGGCGAAGAACCAGCGCGCGGCCGTTCCCGCGTTCCGCCCGCAGCTCGCCGCCGCGGAGTAGGTCCGTGCCGGAGCTGAAGACGAGCACCGTCGAGATCAACGGCTTCCCCTGCCGCGTCTGGACCAAAGGCAGCGGACCCAAGCTGGGCTTCCTCGCCGGGCTGGGCGGCCTACCACGCTGGCTGCCCTTCCTCGACCGATTGGCCGAGACACGCACGGTGATCGCGCCCTCCCTGCCGGGCTATCCTGGCGCCACCGGCCACACCGAGCTCGACACGCATCTCGACTGGGTGCTGGCGGTGCGCCAGCTCATCGACAAGAGCGGCCTGGCCGGCGCCGACCTTCTGGGCGCCTCGGTGGGCGGCGCGTTCGCGGCCGAGATGGCGGCGATCTTCCCCGCGCACGTGCGCAAGCTCTGCCTGATCGCTCCGTTCGGCCTGTTCGACGACAAGGAGCCGGCCGCCGATCCGTGGGCCCAGCGCCGGGACAACCTGCCCGGCCTGATGTGCGCCGACGGTGAGAAATGGACGGCGTTGGTGGCACCACCGGAGGGCGCCAACTCGGTCGAGTGGCCGATCGAGATGACACGCGCCTCGGAAGCCGCCGCCCGCGCTTTCTGGCCGCTCGGCAACACGCGGCTGGAGAAGCGGCTCGGCCTGATCGCCGCGCCAACGCTAATTCTTTGGGGCGAGCGCGACGCCGTGCTGCCGCCCACCTATGCGGAAAAGTTCGCCAACGGCATCAACGGCTCGACCAGGGTGCAGACGGTGGCCGATGCGGGCCATCTCGCCTACCTCGACCAGCCCGACGCGGTGGCCCGCGCCGTCCTGGCACATTTTGCCTGATCACGTTCTATTTGGGGCCCGGCTTGGAGGTTGCGTCGGCGGTTCGGATCGCTATTGTCCGGCGCGTTGAGGTTTTGCGAGGTACAGGCCGATGACAATCCGTTCGATCAACTGGGCTGTGGGCGTTTCGCTGGTCGCGGCGGTGCTGACGGTGGGGACGATCCTGCCCGCGTCGGCCCAGGTAACGGCCGTGCCGCGCGAGGGCGTGGCCTTCAACGACACCGTGACGGCGCGGGTCAAGATCGAGACGGTCGATCCCGACGATCGGACGGTGGCCTTCACCTTGCCCGACGGACAGGTCCTGGTCCTGCCGGTGAGCTCCAACGCTGGCAACCTTGCCGCCATCGCCGACGGCTCGAACGCCAACGTGACCTACACCCAGGTCGTGACCATGCTGAACCTGCGCCAGAAGGGTCCGGGTTCGAAGGAAGCGCGGCGCGACCAGATGAACGTCAAGCCCAACAAGACCGACATCGAAGCCGGCCGCTTTACGCTGACGGTGACGGCGGTCGACCTGCCCAACAACACCGTGTCGGTGATCGAAGGTCCCGGCGGCCCGGTGCGGAGCTACAAGGCGAACACCATCGCCAAGCAGGACATGCTGAAGAAGATCAAGGTCGGTGACGTGGTGATCGGTCTCACGACGCCGCTGATGGTGACGGCGATCTCGCCGGCCAACTAAGCGTCGGCTAAAGCGGGTCCGCTCAAGCTGACCCACTGACCTCACCCTGAGGAGCGGTCCCGTAGGACCGCGTCTCGAAGGGTGGGCAACAGGGGAGAATTAGATGTCGTTGCCGCATTCGATCCACGTCGTCAGCCATCCGCTGGTGCAGCACAAGCTCAGCAAGATGCGCGACCAGGAGACGTCGAGCACCAACTTCCGCCGCCTGCTGCGCGAGATCGGCCTGCTGCTGGGCTACGACGCCACGCGCGACCTGCCGCTGGTCGAGCGCGACATCACCACGCCGATCGAGGCGATGAGGGCGCCATTGCTCGAAGGCAAGAAGCTGGTGGTCGTGCCGATCCTGCGCGCAGGCCTCGGGCTCGCCGAGGGCATCATCGATCTCGTGCCGCTGGCGCGCGTCGGCCATGTCGGGCTCTACCGCGACCCCAAGACGCTGCAGGCGGTCGAGTACTACTTCAAGATCCCGCAGGACATCTACGACCGCGACGTCATCGTCTGCGATCCCATGCTGGCGACCGCGCACTCCGCCATCGCCGCGGTCGACCGCCTGAAGGAGTCGGGCGCCAAGCGCATAAAGTTCATCTGCGTGCTGGGCTCCGAGCAGGGCGCGCGGGCCTTCGCCGAAGTCCATCCCGACGTGCCGGTGTTCGCTGCAGCAATCGATGCCAAGCTCAACGATCACGGGTATATTGTTCCCGGCCTGGGCGACGCGGGCGACCGCCTGTTCGGGACCAAGTAGACAAGGGGGAGAAACGCCTATGTCACCCGACCTGAAATACCTTCTGTTTTCGACCATCCTCTGCTTCGTGCAGGTGCTGATCGCCGCCACCGGCGCCAACCAGCAGGTCGGCCTGCCGAAGCTCGCGGGCAACCGCGAGGACGTGCCCGCGTACACCGGCTGGGCCGGCCGGGCCAAGCGCGCCCATCTCAACATGATCGAGAACCTGGTGCTGTTCGCGGCGCTCGTGCTGATCGCCGCCGTCTCGGGCAAGGCCAACGCCACCACGGCGATGGGCGCCATGATCTTCTTCTGGGGCCGGCTTGCCTACGCGGTGATCTACGTGGCCGGCATCCCCTGGCTGCGCACGCTCGCCTGGTTCGTGTCGGTGATCGGCATGGCGATGATCGCCTGGGTGCTGTTGCAGGCGATGTAGGCTGGGGGCGCGCGACTCCAGTCGCGCGTCTTTGTCGAATACAGCGAAGATCGCGCCACTGGAGTGGCGCGCCCCCAGCAGGCCTCAGTGCTTGCCGGGCTGGGCGCCCATTTCCTGCACCGTGAGCGGCACGTCGATGCTGCCGGCCTTCTCGAACACCAGGGTCAGCGGAACCTTGGCGTCCTTGGCGAACGGCGCCCTGAGCTCCATGAACATGATGTGGTAGCCGCCGGGCTTCAGCGTCACGGTGGCGCCGGGCGGGATCTCCAGGCCCTTGTCGAGCTCGCGCATGCGCATGACGTTGCCGTCCATCTTCATCTCGTGGATCTCGACCTTGGCCGAGGCCGCACTGCGCGCCGCGATCAGCCGGTCGGGTGTCGTGCCCTTGTTGGTGATGGTCACGTAGCCGCCGCCGGCCTTGGCGGTCGGTGCCGTGGCGCGCGTCCACGGTTGAGTGATTTCCAGCGAGCCGAGCTTGTAGTCCTGCGCCCACGCCGGCGGCGCGAGGAGGGCGGTGGCGGCGATCAGGGAAAAGAATCGGACGAACATGACATGCTCCTCAATGAGACTTTGATTGGGCGTCGAGCCACTGGCGGACCTGCGCAAGATCGGCGACGCCGGGCAGCACCGTCGCCTTGCCGTCGCGATCGATCATCACGATGCGCGGCAGCTCGCCCGCCCAGGCGGGGTCGATCTCGTAGCGCAGGCGCTCGTAGAAGCGGTCGGTGAAGGACCAGCTTTCGGTGTTGTCGAGACCGAAACGTGCCAGGGCGGCGTCGAGGCGCGCGGGATCCTGTGGCACCGGATCGGCCGCGACCAGCACCAGGCGCATGTCGGGCCGGGCCTTCCTGAGCGCCGCCCAATGCGGCATCTCGACCAGGCAGGGCGCGCAGGTCAGTCCCCAGAAGTGGATCACCGTCGGCTGACCGGCATGGGCCGCGCTGAGCTTGGCCCAGCTTCCGCGTTCGAAAGGCAGAGGATCGGCATTGGCCGTTCCGAACGAGGCGAGGCCGAGCAGCAGGGCGAGGAGGATGGACAGTCTCATGGCTGGTCTCCCAGCGGGATCAGGCGGTAGCCCTCGTTCCTGGTGAGCCACGACAGGTAGGTGCGCTGCCGCTCGGCGACGAGCAGCGGATGGTCGGAGGCGTCCGCCGTCTCGGCCACGGTGCGGGGTGGACTCCAGTGACGCCCGCTGTCGTGACTGACCTGCCAGCGCACCGCCACCTTGTCGCCGTCGAACTCCTTCCACGCGAGGTGCAGCGCCGAGCCGTTGGCCAGGAGATAGGGCCGCGCCGGCTGATGACTGGCGTCCGACAACGGCCGCGGCTGGGAGTAGGGCGCGTCGCCGGAATCGGCGCGGGCGTAGAACAGGCCCTTGCGCGCGGTGCCGTCGGTGAACCAGGCGACGTGATAGGAGCCGTCGGATGCGATCGCCAGGGCGGGCCCGTGGTGTGGGCAGGCCTCGATCTTCCAGTCGTCGACGCTGACGCGGCGCACCGGTCCTTGTGTCGCGGGATCGCGGAAGGTGATCACGCCATGATCGCGCACCGAGCCGGGGAAGATGTTGCGGAACACCACGGCCGGCCGCCCGGCGTCGGCGAACGCGAGGCCGAGCCGACAGCATTCGCAGGTATTGTCGAGTGCGATGGAGGTGTCGCCGAAGCTCGCGTCGCCGCCCTCCCAGGCGTAGGCCAGCGCCGCTCCCGGATAGTCGCGGCCGGCGGCGCGCGCCTTGGCGACGGTGCCCTTGTCGACCC
>LNAP01005329.1_pt1 | contig 11476 bp, 10 predicted proteins | sample 602601 | NCBI WGS metagenome assembly LNAP01 (sample SAMN02440304, study PRJNA202911) | soil metagenome | biome: Subtropical and temperate rainforests or woodlands; isolation source: soil samples (1 kg each in a 20% v/v slurry with milli Q water) were... ... | reverse complement strand
TTTTCTTCCCATTTTGTTGTGTAAAAATTATAAACGGTGGACAATACTTCTACGTGTCATAGGCGAGAGCATGCAGGAGGACGAGACCATCGACGCTGCCCGCATCCGCGCCGCCGAGGTGGTTCGCTGTGTGCACACCCTCATCGCCTAAACGTAGTGCCTGCGTGCCAATGGCCGACGAGTGGTGTGAGGGAATATTGTTTAGCTGTCCGTGGGTTCAGGAGGAAAAGGTGTTTGAAAAACCAATCCTGAAGGCAGTGGTGTGGGAAATAATATTTGATTTTTTTGGATTGCTTTTGAATTGATGAATGGCAAAAAGTATGTACGAGTATGAGTAGTTATGTAGCTGTATGCGACTTTTAAGAAAGGTTGGTGGTATGATATAATACACTTTCTTCTTAAGTATTGGCTTCACATATAAAGGCGCGCATAAAATGGGCCATTCCAGCATTCTGGCTCATAATATACACTGTTCTAATGTTTCACATATTCTAGTTGTTGTGCTTCCAACGAATATTTTATTATTACTTACATGTCGTTTTCACACTGTGCCATACAGCAGCAACTGTACCCTCAACAACATAAAGTACACACATGCAACGAAGAGAATGCCCAGCTCCAATAAGAACCAGGGGTGCTTGAAGGATAACAGTTCCGTTAGCCGCTGTGTGTCCGTTAGACCCGCCCAGCGAGTTGCCGCCGCCTCTTCCGGGAAATAAAGCGACCCTGAGATATAAAAAAGGATATGCGATATCGATATGATGAGACGTGGGAAATATCGAAACAGTCAAATTTAATATCAACATATAATAAAGTTCTACAAATGGATGTCACCGACAGTACCTATGCGGAAGACCGGCCCCATCCTCACCAACATGTATGCTACGTGACCGCAGGCAGAGTACGCTGAATAAGAACAAAGAAATGTATGTCAGAGATAAGACAAACATCAATGCAACAAAAGAGAAATACATATGACAATATGGCACGTACCGTATCCGTGACGGATAGTTGGGTAGGCAACACAGAGCATTAACACCACCACCACGATGGCGTTCCTCATATGTGCGATGATCCACATCCATTGGTTATACGTCTCGTTTGATAGCTTCTTGCGCATGGTCAGAATAGCGTGTCCGTTCATGCTGATAAAGCGCCAGATAGACGTGATGATAATAACGTCGTAGGCATCGGAAGGAATGAAAAAGAACGATCCGGTGTGGTGAATGAAAGTCTTGGTAGTCTGCAGCACCACTGACATAATGCTGTGTGTCTTCACGCCTGTCACCATGCGACTCAGCAGATAGAGAAGGAACAACTTCGTCATGCATATCAGACCAATCGAAGTAAAGAATACACTGTTGAAATACAATCCAATGCCGATCAGCACAGCATTGAAGCCGTCTAAAGCATGCAAAAATGTAATAGTGTCGCGAACTTTGGGACTTTGAAAGAACGGATAGTCTTTCAAGTTCAGAAGGATTGCCCCAACACAAAGGGCATAGGACGATACAAAGAGGATGCCAATATTTATGTCGTGAGCAGACCGAACAGTTGGGACAATATTTGCATGTGATACAATGCGCGCCGTTGCTTCCGCTACCACCAGAAAACACGCAAGGTGAGTGGCTTCCTCCATTGAGTGATATTTGTTCACAACACGTTGAAAGAATAGTGCCTTTGGGCAACGTTCAAATGAATGCAACTGATAGTTGGAAGTTAAAGATTATGTCGTAAGGCTAAATCTATTCGACGCGCTCCTCGTTGCAGTAGTTGGTGCTGGCACACTTCCAGGACTTATACCGTCACATCTTACAATACCGTCGGTACAAGGATAATACGAGGAATAAGCTAAGCACCAGAAAACATTGGTTATTAACTTTATAAAGCGCCTCACAAAAAATGAAGTGCCTGTCTAGACAGACGGGCGGAAGTTTTTGCTCAATGTGTGCATTAGATCGATGACTAGCTTCTGCATCACCTCCACTTCTCGCAGCTCTAACTCACTGCATACTAACAGGGCAGAGTAGATATCACACTTGGTGTTGGTCTGTAAGCAATATTGCTTGTATTCCTGTAGCAGCAGCACTTTACGCTGATATTGCTCCACAATAATGTTACTGTTACTGTTGTTGGTGTTAGGACTATGGGGATCAATGGTATGTGGCGTGCCGGGGTTAGAGGGACTAGTAGTAGTGCCATAGACAACCCTCTCCGACGGTTTCACCGGACTGTTGGTAGTGGAGATTACCCGCCGAGGAGGCGTGAAATCTCCTGCACTCGGTCTAGTGCTAGGTTTAAGGAAGGTGTTAGCATCGTTGTTATTGTTGGTTATCTTGTTCATATTATCAGTAATAGTAGTTGATGTAATAGCGGTGGCAGAGCCAGTGATGCCTGTATAGGCGCCAAAATAGGCTACTGAGTCGAACAAGGTAGTGCGCAGCAAGGTAGAGTTGGCCAGCACAGAGCTCGCGAGTGTACTTGCATTCACGATGTCCACATTCACACTAGTAGGATTCGTACTATTCGTAGTTGGGTAGATGCTATTTATAGTGAACCCATTGGTCGTGATGTTGTTAACTAGTTGGTCTTTATGGCCTATGGTGGAGGTATACAAGGTACGTGGATGTACTGTGTGCTGTGGTACGGCAAAGCTCAGCTGATCCCCGACCGTAATTAACACACACGCTACGTCTCGTAGTAGACCATCCAATAGGTTGTCCAGTGTACTCACACATTGTAACAAGTGTTCGTTACGGACATTTCCTTCTGCAAGGGCACTGCGCGCAGGACTGCTATCGCTGGGTGGTTTAACTGCACTATTTGCACACTCCTTATTCTCAAACTGTATCTGAAGAATCGTGCTAACTACAGCACAGGCCAATGTAAGCACGGAGGTTCGATATTCTCTATTCGTACTGCTTGTATCATCATAACCGCTCAGTGTCCTACCTTTGGCTCTCTCTTTATCTTGTCCAGCACAGTTTACGCCACCTTCCAAATGCAGGACGAATTCTCTAGTGACAGTATCTTTCAAGTGATCACCGTGCTGTTTATGGTTGACTGCAGGTTTGTGTGTGTTGGGTGGATAGAGGGAATTGTTCGTATTGTGCACTGGTGCGTTAGTAGTGTTAATGGTATGTGTGCGAGTGCAGTGCACTTGCATCAGCGTATGATCGCGAAAAGGACGTAGTTGCAGAATATGAGTGTACGCATACACAGGCTGCACACTTGTACTATGTTGGGTATGGACATTGTTTACTTTCATATTCAAGCCGTTGTCTACGCATAGTGTCTGATAAAGCAATGCGTGTGGCTTCTGTATGTGTATCCCGCTGGGCAGATGCGTCACATTTCGAATGCAGAGCAACATCGTGGCTAGGCTGCTCCACGAGACGTTGATTTCGTCCCACATTAGTTTGCACTGGGGTTCTTCCACATAAGCCAGACGGCGTCCATTCAAGATACCATACTGGCTCCGATACACCTGCACGGGATCGAACAGCGGAGACAGGTTGATGGGAAGAGGATTGTTCTTTTCTAAAGTGTTCTGTTGTTTCTGCTGCTGCAGATAGTTTAGTTCATGGCCAGAAGAATCTAACAGCATGTGCAGACGAGGAAGCGTTTGTTCGTAACGACATAGTTGGTATTCCAGATCAGCTTCTTCGAGTGACTGTTGCGACAACAAATGAAGGAACTTCGGACGCTCGGCGCAGTTGGCTGTTTCTTGTTCCGAAAACCTTCGCTCATCATCCTCCAGTTGCTGTATATCTCTTGCTAAATCTTCCGAGGCTGCTATCAGGTGTGCCAAATCGACGGACTGAAGGTATTGGTCGATGGCTCTGGAAGTCGACGAAACCGGTTTTGGAGTTGTGCGATACGCATCGCCGGAGGTCTGTTCCAGGACATCATCATAACTTTTCTTCACCAACTTTGATTCACGTATACGCCGATCAATCTTTTTGGACACATCGTAGAGACAAGGCTGACAAATATTTCCTCCGGATAGAGGATAGGTTCCGTCGATAACTTGTTCGATTCGATCAATTCTTTCACACGCGTTCCTCAAGGCGCTGTTATCTACTAACGACCCACTCACTTGCCGACCACCCTGTATATACGAACCCTGGAAGTAAGACGCCCCAAGATGCTCCATCCAGGATCAGCACGACGATGTTGACGAGTGTTCGAAAGTTCAAGGAGTTGGGAGATAACTAACCCTTTCTTCTTCGGAAAGGGTTGTCTGTGACGAATCACTTCGCTCCCAGCAGTGCTGAGCTGGAGATTTGGATATTGCCACATCCTCCAATAGGAACCACATCTTTGTAAAGTAAATTTTACGCGGCTTATTTGTCCTCGCTTTTTTAACATTATCCAGATGCAGGGATTGAAAACTATATTGATTACAGGTCTGTTGCTGCATGCCCCAAAGCCGTACAACAACGCAACGAACTTCGCTAAAAAGTATTACTTTCAAAACATTTTGCAGGCGCTTCTCGTGGTATTGGCTTGGGTCTTACGAAGCACCTTCTGGAAACCATTGCAGGTGTTCGAGTCATCGCCACTTATCGAAGCGACGCTACTGCCACCAAGCTCTTTGAGCTGGCGGCTTCCTATTCGAAGGAACAACTGTTTCTGGTGCAGTTGGACACAACATCTGAACAGTCGTACAAGACCGCCTCTGTGGAGCTCGCGGCGGCTGGGGTTACTAGTTTGGATATTCTGATCGCCAATGCAGGGGTCGCACATCGTCATAACACACTCACTTGTCCACCTGCCGACGCGCTCGAAGCGTACAACACCAACGTCGTTGGTAGTATGCTGACGGTCCAAGCGTTTCATGGACTGCTCACGGCAGACAAGTCAGGAGCCAAGTTGGCCGTCTTCACTTCCTCTATCATGGGTTCCATTGAGAAGTCCATCGGTAAGATATTGTCAGTCTTATGGTGTTTCATTGCAGAGTTTCACAGCTGCTCAAGATTCTGCATTGTTCACCCGTAAAATATATTGTCTTTGTTTCTTTAATTGGAGCAGAGATGCAAGGTGGGGCCATGGCGTATCGAGCCTCTAAGGCGGCATTGAACATGCTGGCCGCCTGCTATGCGGAGGAACAAGCCAAAGATGGCGTGAAAGTACTGGCACTGCATCCCGGTGAGTGAGGCCCTGACTAATTATTGTGTGTGGTGCTTTGTTTTGCTACTGCTTTGGGTATTTTATGTGTTGTGCAGATCACCCGCTCCTCTTTCTTTTACTTACCAATACTTTGCGATGTCACTCAATGAAATAATGCAGGCTGGGTGCAGACCGAGATGGGCGGTGGGTCGGCCCCCTTGACCGTGGAGGACTCTGTACGAGGCATCACTCAGCTGCTGCTTACCGCCGCAAAGGTGCAATGCAAGGTAAGTAATGTGCATCCATTGTATTTTATAATGTATGGAATAACATTGTGCTTATCGGCAAATTTCCCCTCTTTTTGTTCATTCTTTGTAGTCCAAGGATGTGGCCACACCTGCTGCATACAGTGTATTCGAAGACAAGTTAAAGAACAACAATATTGTGTTTGCTGCGTTCGATGGAGAACTGTTGCCGTGGTAAATGATTTGTGCTGCTTTTTGAACGGTATTCCACTGGTGCTAATCAGGGAGAAGTGACGGTCATTTTTTATTTGCTTTGGCACATCACATCAGAAATATTCTAAACCATATGTTTTAAATCACATTCACAAGTTAACTACATTACTTTTGTCGTTTCCATCGGTATACCCGCCATCAGCGATAAATAACCCTTTCCGTTTTGATATGACGAAGAGAAAGCTCACAGCTAAGTTTGCATCGCGTTTCTAGCTCATAGACACCAGTACCTGTTTCTGTTGATCCAGAGACAGACAACACACTATTGATTGATCTTTTCTGACGTTGCTAAGGTTACATGCCCAGTGTTTACGAAGTGTAAGGCACTTTTACCTACCATTTTCCTCATCTACGCCTGATTTCGGTTGCATTCACTTCTACTTAGGTTCTTTGGGCCCACAAACCGGGTGGTGACGCTCAAGTTAATAAGATACAGTTTGATTATGGTGCTTGCGCCACTCGCAGCGTTCTATCTATCGTTCTATGTACTGTTCAAGCAAGATAAAAGCAAGCTCATGTGGTGTGGGTTCTTGGCGGTATTTGTGGTAAATGTTGTCATAGTATCCTACGTTGTGATGGCATGGAATGAACCGGACGATCGAAAGAAGGGTGGTGGATTGCTTAAGTCCAAGGGTGCACCAGGAAAGAGTGCAGCAATTTCATTGCCAAAAACGGATTAGTGTTGTCTGTCAGACATTTTGATTGATTATGAGGTTGTACAAGTTGTAAAGTATTGTAAACAGTTTAGTGCAAGTAATTAATTTGCCTTCAGTTATAGTCCTTCAATACATGCACAACAACAGAACGCTTAACAAGGTATAGTGCTGAGTTGTGTTCTAAATACCAAACATGGAGCCAAGCAAAGGGATACGACCTAAACTATCTTCGCACACCGCTCAATTCATTTACCAGGGTAATAACTCTCCATCCAAAGTCGTAAAGACAATGCTGCTCTTCTTTAACTTCTCCTTAAATTTCGTCAGTTTGTCCGGAGTCACTGCATCGGTCGTCTATGCAATAAAAAAAAGTTAACCCGACATCATCACGACACGGAAAAAGAGCAAAGCAGATAATATCAAAGAGCAAAGCGAAGCAACGCCTAAAAATAGAACTCATCGTACAATGTTCGTACCTTTTGCTGCACCTGGGCGGCTGTGAGCAGTAGCTGTGTAATTCCTTTGGCGGAATCTTCCACGGTCATTGGGGGCTTGCCGTACGTTTTGCCCATGTCCGTCTGCACCCAGCCTATGATAAAAACACAAGTATAGTAAGCCACCAATTGCATAGGTTGAAGAAAATAAATCGAGGAAGGATCTTTTGTGTGTTGTACATAACACCTAAATAGCCAGTTTGTGATTGCTGAGCGGGTTGGACAAACCACGACATTCCAAAATTAATAGGGAGAAATGGTGAAAGTAACAGTACCTGGATGCAAAGCCAGCACTTTCACACCGAATCGGGCCTGTTCTTTAGCGTAGCAAGCCGCCACCATGTTCAACGCCGCTTTGGAAGCTCGATAGGCGACTGCCCCTCCTTTGGTTTCTAGGGTCAAGAACAAGGGGAAGTTGTTTAGTTAAGCACACCAACTGCAAGAATACAAACATGCAAATTGATTCTTACCAATAGTCTTTTCAATGGATCCCATCGTAGCGGAAGTGAAGACGGCCAACTTGGCTCCTTCTTTATCCGCTGTGAGCAGCCCATGGAAAGCTTGGACCGTTAACAAACTTCCCACAACGTTTGTGTTCAACACCTGCATGGTCTCCGCCGCAGATGAGGTTAGAGTGGGTGCAGTACTAACGACACCAGCGTTCGCCACTACAACATCGAGGCTTGTCACTCCGGCATCACTCAGCTCCGAGAAGGCAGACTTGTAGGATGCTTCCGAAGTCGTGTCCAACTGTACCAGCAGCAATTTGTCTTCGGGATACAATGAAGTCAGATCGAATAGCTTTGCCGCAGTGCCACTATTACGATATGTGGCAATGACGCGAACGCCATCTACGGCTTCCAACAGATGTTTCGCAAGGCCCAGACCGATGCCTCTGGATGCTCCTGAAAGTTCAGTACATTTGGAGAGATTTAGAAGGAAAAAACTTGACAGAACATACTAAAGCAGAAACCTGTAATCAAAATATTCTTTAGTGCAGACATTTTCTTGCAAAAGTTGTGTCATCGAGCTGGCAACGATGACTCAATGCGAAAATGCAACACTCTGAGCTGGCACAAGAAGTGTGGAGAGGGTTATTTTTCATTTGAAGCATCTCTGGATCTGCATCATGTTTTGGATTCAGACACAAATGCACTGAAACTATTACATGCATACAATACACAACTATTTACTACGAGAAATGGGATTCACGGTACCAGAAGACGTTTCGCCGAGCTCTACATCATCTTCTGTGTTGGTACTAAAGTTATCTTTTCTAGAATTATTACGTTCATCATCCGGAGATGGGTAGTACTTGGACAAATAAGTCAGCGTGATACTGGACGCGAAGACAATCACGCTTAGCAGCGCCATGGAGTTGGCGAATGCGGTGCCTAACACAGTAAACACCGTTGGATACTTCTTCTTAGTGCAAGAGTAAGGAGGCAGATCGGCCACAACAGCGCACGCTTGGTCGTAGATAGCTTGACAATAAGGCGCCGAGATGCGAATAGCGTAGGTGGCTGCATCCGTGGGTGTAAACAAGTACCTGTTCTCCTCTTGGTACAAAACCTCGCCTACACAATGACAAACCAAATATTATTTACGTATTATATAAAGGAACACGTACAGCACGAAATCTAACTCAACAAAAAAACAATGCGACATACCTACGATTCCGTTGCTGCTGCACTCTGACGTGTACGTGGTGGAGCGTGCGGACACCGGGGCAATAATTTCATCACCACAGGTAAACCAACCCGCCGCGAAGTTGTATTGAGATGCGAGTTCTTCCAATAGATAATCATTCTGGTAATAGAAGTATTGGCTGGTGGTGTGTGTGTGGTCTGAAGAGGCGGTAATAAATATCCGGTTGTTGGTGCTGTTGCTGGACACGGCAATGCTTTGGTATGTGAGAGTTGTCAAGGGCTGAAAAGTCTTGTCTATGTAACCTTTACTGCTCGGGTTGGATATATCCAGCCCACAGATGGCGCTGTATTTCTTCTCCAACGTGCAGGGGCAGTATAGAAATAGACCGTTTGTCACCAGAGGTGTCGTAGCAACAACGTCAATTGGTGTTACGAGCTGGGTAGTAATCCCGTCCAGGTGCATGTAAAACGACGTGCTGCCGCTGGTGGCATTCTTGCTGCCAAAATAGATAGAACGTACATTGGTAGTCTCGTCTATGTACACGGCGACGCTGACAAAGGTTGACTCTGGGGGAAGTAGTGGCACTGTGTTCAGCTGCAAGAGCAGTGTTTGTATAGGCATTGCGCTACTGTAGTCCACTGCATACAATGTTGTATTGTCGTACAAATACAGATTGTAAAAGTTGTCATTGATTATACCATTGTAAGGCGTAGCGTATTCCCATAACACCTGGGTATGAAAGGCGGGGGTAATATGCATCACACACGTCACAGCAGCACAATTCGTCGTGCCTTCCTTCTGCAAATAGTTCACATTTCCGGAAATGTCTATTCCAAAAAAGTTCGTATCTATGTCCACCACAGGTTCGGCACTGTAGTACACGGACCCGTTTGCGTAATTGTAAATGAGGAAGTAACCATTGTGATCAAGTTCGTACACGCTGTCGTTTCCGTACATACCCACTGCGGTGAAATAAATGCCAGCTGAATATGGAGCAGGACTGCTATCACCAGGAATGTACGTCTGTGGCGTATTGCAAGGATCCGTAGCGGCCAAATCGCTCTGACATTGAGATTTGGATTCAATGATGTTCACCAGGTAGAAGGAAGTAGTGGGTTCTGTGTTCGACCGGGTAGTGTAAGTATTGGTGACTTTTGAAATCATTTGACAGGTGTAACCATCCGAGCCTGCATCATCAAATTTGTAATGAAGTAATGTTTATCTTTGTGAGTTTCCAACATTTTGTAGTCAAAAAGGTAGCACAATTCCTTACCGGTCAGGTCACTTGACATAATTGTAACTTCATTGACATAGTTTTTGGATGTATCAATCACTAACAGCACAAACGCAATAAAAACCGCAATGTATGCAGCAGCAGCAAATCCAAACATTGGACCTAGGCCAGACTTTGCCTTCCCCACCGATTCTGCATGGATCGAAAGAGCAAGATAAGGAGTGCAACAATGTGTATCATATACCAGTTTATTCTTACTGAAGAATTGCCGCGGCAAAATAAGACGCATCAGGTCATATCTACTCCACATCGATGTACCCAGCTTCATTCTTACTCGCTCAAGCTTCGTAGACAGGTAATTGCTTCAAGTGCTCTGCTGCCCACCAGCGTTGGTGGGATGGTATGTGCGCAAAATGTACTGTTTTTGGCATGATTGATTGACGTTGGAGCTGTCGAATAATCTGGCTGCGTTTGCGACGTATCATAGTTCGAGCAAGAAGAAGTAAGAGAAATCATGTCATCTTCAGTAGATAATCCGTTTCTTAGTCAGCTTGGGTTGACAAATGAATCCATTCGGGTTTCGGAAGGCAAAGTCGCAGCCGACATGATGATTACATCGCTAACATACCTTACCAATGCAACCGTATCCTTAGATTTGAGAACCGACATAGCCAGAATGATCAGCAAATGGCAAGAGAAGGCTACTTCAGCAAATAAACTAGCAGGCTTTCAAAAGAGCTGCAGTAAGTATATTGAGACTATCCATCAACTCTTGCAGCAACCCGACGGCCACCAGCCCGCACTTCACCTCGCCCAAGCCCTGGCCAATGAGAGCAAAATATCACCCATAACATCTTATGGAAAATCGGCACTACTTCAGTTTATTGGGATGTTTCAGTCAGCGTGCAGTGGGAGCGAACACTTCGTTGAATCGATAAGCTCAGGAAATGTTGTCGTTGAAATATTGAAGGCGCTTGTGGAATGCATCCCGAATACAGGAGATGCAACTGAAGAAATGAATGCTATAGTTACTCTATTGTTCCAGTTGTTCTTTAGCACCAATGTAGCACCAACGCTGACAGGGTGCATCGCACACAAACTGTACCACATATTCCAATCAGAACAATCCGCAATGACTGCACAGCACACGTCCTCACCAAGATCTGCTACCGCTACGACAATGATGGAAGCACACTTAGATTCCGTGCTGCAGACAATTCAACAAGGTCATGGAGAGTTTACAACATTAGTACTTGCAAACAGGACACTATGTAGTGTAAAAAGTGCTACGATTGAGAAGAACCTACCGAAAATGATCGAATGTATGGGCTTTCCCGCATGTGAAGATATTATCCTGGGATTGATCGAAGTGAACCCCAGTAAGCTACTACCTGCTTTACCTGCGTTGGTTCACGAGCTACACAATCCACGCATGCTAGTGGGTCAAAAAGTCACTCTTTTGGGCGTGTTTTTGTCTGTCGTCCTGGCCCAGGGTGCTGCATCACTGGTGCCGTTACTTGATACAATCAATGAAGCTTGCAGTGAAATACCGGAATTGTATATTCCATTCTTCAAAGTGCTGACCAGTGTATCGATTGCTAGTGCAGAAGAAGTCACGATGCAGGCACTGGTACTAGTGTCTACTATAGCGAAAAATACACACTATAAGTCACCATCTGTGCAAGCCGCGATCCTGGATTGTGTAAATATCCTGAAAGACCAATGCAAGTACAGCAATTTGTTCCACACCGACACGTTGAGAGTATTTGAAGCATTTAGCGTGCATAATCAAGCGGCGTATAAGAACATTAT
>LNAP01007373.1_pt1 | contig 11477 bp, 11 predicted proteins | sample 602601 | NCBI WGS metagenome assembly LNAP01 (sample SAMN02440304, study PRJNA202911) | soil metagenome | biome: Subtropical and temperate rainforests or woodlands; isolation source: soil samples (1 kg each in a 20% v/v slurry with milli Q water) were... ... | reverse complement strand
GTCCCAGCGCGCCGCGTCGGCTGCGCTGTGCGCATCGAGCCGGCGAATGGTGAGCGTAGCGGCCACTTCAGCCACGGGCCACCTCTGGCGTATGCGGGGAAAGAAAAATATGGTCCATGCGACCCCAGTGAAAGTCCCGCAGCAGGTGCCCCAGCCGGTGTTCCATGCGACCGATGTTCACGTAATGCCTGAAGCGTGTCTTGAACCCGATCCCTTGCACGCGCGGCTGCCCGACATCCATTTCCCAGGGGTGAAAGTAAAAAACGGCCGGTGATCCGTCCTGACGATTGACCTGGCGCAGCATCCAGCGCGACAGCGCATAGGGAAGAAGGCGAAAGTAACCGCCGCCGCTGGACGGCAAGTTGCGGTGGAACATGCGCAGGGTGGTCGGTGGCACCTCGATCAATCCGTCGCGCACTTGGTGGGCAAACCGTGGTGCGTCCGGCATGCCATAGTGGTCGTGCCGGATGGGGTAAATGCTGGAGCTGTAGCGGTAGCCGGCACGCTGCAGTGTGTCCAGCGCCCACAAATTGCCGGCGCCGATGGAAAAGCTGGGGGCACGGTAGCCCTGCACCTGCACACCGGCAATATCTTCCAGCAGGGCTTTGGCGCGGTGGATGTCATCAAAGAACGCTGCCTCCGACAAGTCACTCACCCGCTCATGGCCGTAGCCATGGCTGGCCAGCTCATGGCCACCGTCCACGATGCGGCGCACCAGCGCCGGATACCGCTCGGCGATCCAGCCCAATGTGAAGAAGGTGGCCTGGGTGTTGTTCTCTTGCAGCAAGGCCAGGATGCGCTCCACATTGCGCTCCACCCGGCATTCACGCAAGTCCCACTCGCTGCGTTCAATGTAGGGAGCAAAAGCCGATACCTGAAAGTAGTCCTCGACGTCGATGGTCAGCGCGTTGGTGATGGGGGGCGTGCTGCGCATGGCGATGGACTCCCGGTTCTAGCCGGCGGCGCTGTCAGAACGCGGGCGCCGACTGGCGACCACCAGCTTTTGCATGTGCATCAGGATTTCCAGGGTCACGCGCTCCTGGCGCAGGACGCTGCGTTCAATGCGCAGCAAACGGGCACTCAGCTGCTCGGCCGTCACATGCGCCAGTTGCTGGGACATGCTGTCAGCCAGGGCGCCATCAAGCTCCAACGCCCCCAGCTCCAGGTCGCCATCGTCCAGCGCCTCGTCGCGTGTGCCTCGCGCTGCCGCATGCAGCGGCATCTCCCAGACCGAGGTTGCCTTGGGTGACACATGCATTTCCGATTGAACTTCGTGAATGATCTCGTTGACTAGTTCCAGGTCAATATGTGTCCGGTCCGTCAGAAACCCCTGCAACAAAATACGGTCGAACAAGGTGTTGACGCGCCGGGGTATTCCGCCCGTGTAGCGGTAGATGCAGTCAAATATTTCTGCATCAAAGGTGGGCTTTTCGCTGGCGCCAGCACATTTCAAGCGATGCAGGATGTACTCGCGGGTTTCATCCGCCTCCAGAGGCCCCAGATGGCAGGTGGCAGTGACACGCTGGCGCAGTTGCAACATGCCGGGGCTTTGCAGGATTTCACGGAACTCGGGTTGGCCCACCAGAAAAGTCTGCAGCAGCGCGTGCTGGCCGTTCTGGAAGTTGGACAGCATGCGTAGCTCCTCCACCGCCTGTGGCTGAAGGTTTTGCGCTTCATCCACGATCAGCAAGCAACGCTTTCCGTGCAGCGTCTGGGTGACAAAGAAAGCTTCGAGTGCCAGCAACAGGTCGCCTTTGGAGACACCGTGCACACGCACGCCGAAAGCAGCACCCACCAGGCGCAGCGTATCTTCGGCACCCAGCTGGGTGCTCACCAGATGGGCGGCCACCACCGTCTCCGGGTCCAGGCTATCGATCAGGCCGCGCACAATCGTGGTCTTGCCCGCGCCCACCTCGCCCGTGATCACGATGAAGCCTTCGCAACACATCACACCGTATTCAAGGTACGCGCGGGCGCGCTGGTGCTGCTTGCTGCTGAAATAGAAGCCAGGATCGGGATTGAGTTGGAAGGGTTTGCTGCTCAACCCATAAAACGCTTCGTACATGGCTCAGAACCTGTGTGTGATGGTCCCGACGATGGCCGATTCGCTGTAGGGACTGGCAGGGCCATCGGACAGCACGCGACGTATCTGAATGCCTGCGCTGGTACGTCGGGCCAACAGGGTATTCCAGCCCAGCACGAGCGAACGCACCCGGGTTTCCAGCCCCGGCAAAGTGCCCACGCTGCGCTGCTCGCCCCAATTCGCATGGACCGAAGAATTCGGCGTAAGACGATGGGCAAGCCACAGGCTCCAGCCGCGCTGGCGGATGCGGGAGTTGGTATCGAAATCATCGCCCAGCTGGAGCGCACCGCCGAGTGCGCGGCTGTCAGAACGCGAAACGGCCAGCGTCACGGTACTGCGCTGGCCCAACAGTGCCAGCGACAGTTGCTGCGCCCGCTGCAAGGTGCTCGATGAGCGCAGGAAATCCTGGAACACCTGCACGTTGGCGGGCAGCCCCAGGCGTTCAATTTCTGCCAGAACGAGTTGTGTGCGGCGAACGGGGTCTGGCTCGATCTGGGTGTAAAAGCCGTCGAACAGGTCGAACAAAGAGCCCAGCGACGCCGACTGTGCGCCCAGCCCGTTGGAGACGGCCTTGACATCGGTGTAGCGCCAGACGGTGCGCCCGGTGCGGTGCTCGATGGTTGCGTTGTGGGAGCCGCCAAAATAACGGCTCTCCCGCTCAAACGACATCCGGGTGCGCTCCGATGGCTGCCACGCAGCACCAAAACCTGTAATGCTGTGCGACTCGCGTGTCGGCGAAAGCTGGTTGGTGGATTCGGCTCCGCCAATCCCCGTGAGCCGCACTTGCGGCGTCACTGCTACATTCACCCGGGCACGCAGCGTGGTGGTTTTGATCCTCCGACCCGGGGAATAATCGGCGACCTGGTCGCTGGCATCCACGGACCAGCCCACAACCCGCCCGCTTTCCTGGCTGCCCAGACGCAGGACCCATTCTTGCGTGGTGACATCCGAGCGGCTGTCCGTCTTGGTGCGGGTGTCTTGCACGCTGTAGCGCGCCTCATAGTCGGCCACGCTACCCATGCGACCGCGAAGATAGGGCGAGAGGCGAAAGCTCGAGGTCTGCGAGCTGTTGGCGTTGGCGGGTGAGCCATCCACCGGCGCGCCAAAAGCCGATATGGGCTGCGAAGCGACGACGGCGTCCACATCGACAAAAGCCCACTGCTCGATCGCCTCTACGACAGCGCTGACATTCAGGCTGTGCCGAATCTCATTGAACCGTGACTCCCGCGCGTAGTAAGTGTCGTGCAGCGAATAATCGACAAACCCTTTGATCCGGGCCATATTGCTGATCAGCTGAAACCCCGGACTCACCTCCGTCACCTGATCACTGATACTGGCGGCATCAAGCCGTGCATTGCTGGTAATGGTGTGCTGCACCGAAATACGCGGCTCAAATACCATGCTGGGTTGACGCGGTGCTGCCTGCACATCGTCTTGTTGTGCAGTGACGGTGCCAGGAAGAAGCGCCGGTGCAGCTGCCAAAGCAAGCGAGGCCCAGCGAACCAAGCAAGGACTTGCGGTATAGCGATACGGTCGGTTCACGCGAACGCTCCTTTTCCCGTCACACCGCAGCAGTGGCCGCGCTGGGCTCGCCGACTAACCGATCGTAGCCATACCCGTGACCATATCCATAGCCATATGCACCCAAACTCCGGCTGCGCGCCTGGTTAAGCACCATGAGCCTGATAGGGCAAGCCTCGATGGTGGTCAGGGCATCCTGAACCTGCGACTGGAGCGTTTTTTCAGCCTGAACGACGACGACAATCTGGCCCATGTGGCTGGCCAGCACCCGCGCTTCCGTGGTCAGCAGCAATGGAGGGGAATCGAAAATGATGATGCGATCCCGGTAGCGCTTGCCCATGTCGTTGAGCAATGCTGCCATGGCATCACTGGCCAGCAATTCCGTCGCACGCGGATTCGGCAGCCCCGTGGGCAACAGCGTGAAATTGTCAATATTGGTGCGCAGCAGCACATCGGGCAATCCGATCTTGTCATCCAGCAACAAGTCCAGCAAGCCGGGTGCAGGTAGCAGGCCCATTGTCTTCATGACGGACTGGCGCGCGACATCGGCATCGACCAGCATCACCGTATGGTTCAGTTCCATGGCCAGACTCATGGCCAGGTTGATGGCTGTAAAGGTCTTTCCCTCACCGGGCAATGCGCTGGTGACCATGATGAGGTTGCCGTTGGCCACCAACGAGGCTCCTTTGCCCGTTGCATTTTCCAGGAGGGGCCGTTTGATGACGCGAAACTGATCTGTCATGGCTGAGCGCGGCGCATTGGGAGTGACAAAGCCCGCCGCAGCCAGTGCCGTCAGATCGATATGTACGGACTTGGAAACCAGCTTGGATGTTGGCACGCCCCGCCGCACGTCAAGGATGGCATCTTCTACGGGCGCGACTGTTTGTGCCGGCTGCGCCACGGCGCCCGGCCCTACGGACTCGGCAGGCTGCACCACGCTACCAGGCACAGGCACCCCCGCCTTTCGCAATTGTTCTAGCCGTTGGGCCGCTTTTTCAATGGAACTTGTCATGATTGCATGTCACCCCAAAAGGCCGGACAAGTAGGACAACGCAAGCATTCCACCCGCATAGAGCAAAACGAGTGCAAGCAAGGCCGCGATGAAACGCTTAAAGCTTCTCGATTCACGTTGACGGAACGCATCACTGGGCATCAATTCCACCACGCCCAGCAACGGCAGTTGGGTCAACTGGCGCAACGCAGTGCCATCAAAGAAAACTGGCCGAATCTGGCTCATGAGAAATGCCATTCCAAGCCCTGCGGCCAGGGCCGCCAGCAAGGTGATTGGCATCAGCAGCACCCGGTTGGGAGCAACAGGCTTGGGCGAAACGCGCGGCGGGTCGATGACTCGAAATTCAGCCACACTGGACGTGTTTTCCAACTGTCCCGACATCATGGCCGATTCACGGCGAGCCACCAGATCGGCATAGTTTTTCTGATTAATCTGATAGTCCCGGTTCAACTGCGCCAATTCGGCCTCCAGTTGTGGAGCCACCTTGAGTTGCTCATGGACATGTTTGGCACGTGACTCGTATTCAACGACGCGCGCGCGCAGCGATGCCACTTGAACTTCGGCTGCCGAATAAATGCGATTGAGCTCCACCACCGCAGGATTGGTTTCCACTGCAGGCGATCCCTGCGTTGCCTGCGCTTTACGCCGCAGCTCCTCCACTTCACGGCGCTTTTGTGCCTCAAGCTCCGCAATCAATCTGCGTGTATTGACCACATCTGGGTGCTCGTCGGTGTAGCGCTGTAGCAGCGTATCCAGATTGCGCTTTTGCTCATGAAGACGCGCATCCAACTCAGGCGTCTGCATACCAACAGCAGACCCGATGAGAGACTGTCCAGTTTGCGCGCGCAGCATCTCCAACTGACGACTCGCCGCCGCTCGTGCACTTTCAGCCTCGCGCAGCTCAAGCCTGGCCTGACTTAGCAGGTTGCCGATTTCTGCGGCCCGCCCGGCCGAATCCAGCCCACTTTGCGATTGCAACTCAAGGTTTCGCAATTTGAACGCTTTGAGGCGGCCTTCGGCGTCTGTGAGCTTGGCCTCGTAGCTCTTGATCTGCTCATCGAGAAAGCGACGCGCACTGTCCGAATCCTGGCGCGAAGCACCCAGACTGGATTCAACGAAGATGGTCAAAAGCGCCTGCACGACTCGCTGCGCTTTCTCGGGATTCTGGTCGCGATAGGACAGCGTATAGAGATTGTCTCGCCCGGTGGTCTGGATACTGATGGACTTGGTCACAGTATCGACCACCGCATCTTTTGCTGCCTTGGAATGCGCGCCCAGATCGAGATCAACGGTGCGGACCAGACGCTCCACGGTAGGCCGACTGAGTAGAGTGCGGCTGAGCATGGCGACCTGCTGCTCGATGTTCGGCTGCACGGCAATGCCGGTCATGAGCGGACGCAAGATGGACTGTGTGTCTACAAATACGCGCGCCGACGCCTGATAGTGATCCGGCATCATGAGCACCACACCCACACCCACGGCAGCAACCAACCAAGTGATCAGCATAGCCAGACGGCGATAAATCCACATGCCGCGAACGGTTGTGGTGATCTGGCCTAGAAACTCATCCATTCACTCCCCCTTAACAAGTCCGCAGGACGCTTGCTAGCCACCAATCCTTGCGCAGGCCAATCAAAACCACCCTTGGGGAATAATGAGAATATCGCCGGGAAGCACTTCCACATTGGCGTCAATATCGCCGCGCTTGACCAGATCATTCAGGCGCACCGTGTAACGCTTGTTGCCCTCGGCCGTACGTACAAGCGTAGCGCTGTTGCCATCGGCAAAATCGGTCAACCCCCCTACCGCAATCATCACATCGAGGACCGTCATTTTTTGCTTGTAGGGAAGGAACTGCGGCTTGGCCGCCTCACCCACTACGCGGATCTGTTCGCTGTAGGGGCCGACGAAGCCCGTCACGATGACAGTGACGACTGGGTCCCGCACGTATTTACCCAGCTCCTTTTCCACATCCCGAGCGATCTGCGCCGAGGTTTTACCTTGCGCGACGAGCCCATCAACCAAGGGCGTAGACACCTGACCATCAGGACGAACCGGCACAATCTGTGACAGTTCAGGGTTTCGCCACACGATGATGTTGAGCGTATCGCCGGGCCCGACGATGTAGTTGTAATCGGGGGCGGACGCCCTGACCGGCGCGGCCGGATGATCCCCTGCGCGCATATCCGCACAGCCAACCACCGCTGCTGCCAGCGCAGCCATTGCCACAACCCGGCCCGCAGCCCCCAGGAACACTGAAACGTATTTCTGCATGGTGCAACCCCTTATATCGTTTGCACGGCTATGGCCAATATGGCCCAACCTCAATGCAGCATACCCTGACGAATCTCGCGCGTAAACGCATTTATGGCAACGCGAATTCGGCGGGTTGTGGCGGCGCCATTGCCGGACAACCGCGCCATCCAGCCAGGCAACCCGCGCCCACCCTTCAGGGCATCTCCGGGACGCAGCCCATCGCGTCCATCGGCAGAAAAATGTCAGGTGTGGTCGTAGTACGCGCGGTACCAGCGCACGAAACGCCCGATGCCTTCGGCCAGCGGCGTGGACGGCGCAAACCCCACCCAGTCCTGCAATGCCTGGGTGCTGGCATAGGTGGCCGGCACATCCCCCGGCTGCATGGGAAGCAGCTGCTTGATGGCCGTTGTGCCCAGCGCGTTTTCAATGCAGCCGATGAAATCGAGCAACTGCACGGGCTCGCTGTTGCCGATGTTGAACACGCGGTAAGGGGCAGCGCCCGCGCGCTCGGGCGTGGCGGGCCGATCCAGCACGCGCAGCACGCCCTCGGTGATGTCGTCGATGTAGGTGAAGTCGCGCCGCATGTCCCCGTGGTTGAACACCGCGATCGGCTCGCCGGCCAGGATGGCGCGGGTGAAGAGGTGGTAGGCCATGTCGGGCCGCCCCCAGGGGCCGTAGACCGTGAAAAAGCGCAACCCGGTGGTAGGGAATCCGTACAGGTGGCTGTAGGTGTGGGCCATGAGCTCGTTGGCCTTCTTGGTGGCGGCGTACAGGCTCACGGGGTGGTCCACCGCATCCGTTTCAGCAAACGGCATCTTGGTGTTACCGCCATAGACGCTGGAGCTGGAGGCATACACCAGGTGCGCGACACCCTGGGCGCGGCAGCCTTCCAGGATATGGCCAAAGCCCGTCAGGTTGGCGTCGAGATAGGCATGGGGATGGGTAATGCTGTAGCGCACACCGGCCTGGGCGGCCAGGTGGATGACGCTGTCAAAGCGCTCGGCGGCGAACAGTTCGGCCATGCCCGTGCGGTCGGCCAGGTCGCGCTGCACGAAACGAAAGCCCGGCGCCCCTTCGAGGCGCCGCAGCCTGGCCCGCTTGAGCGCGGGGTCATAGTAGTCGTTGAGGTTGTCCAGGCCCAGAACCCGGTCGCCGCGCTGCAGCAGGCGCTCGGCCACATGGCTGCCGATGAAACCGGCGGCGCCGGTCAGAAGAATGTGTTGGGGCTTTCGCTCTGTGGTCATGAAAGATAGTGTCTGCGCGCCGGGCCAGCGCGGAAATCAGCGCCCATACAGGTCGTCGAACCGCACGATGTCGTCCTCGCCCAGATAGGCGCCGGACTGGACCTCGATCATCTCCAGGTCGACCTGGCCGGGGTTTTCCAGGCGGTGCGTCACGCCCAGGGGAATATAGGTGGACTGGTTCTCGGACAACAGGAATACCTCGTCACCCTTGGTCACGCGCGCAGTGCCGCGCACCACAATCCAGTGTTCGGCACGGTGGTGGTGCATCTGCAGCGACAGCTTGCCGCCGGGCTTGACCATGATGCGTTTGACCTGAAAGCGCTCGCCCCCGTCAACGCCGTCGTACCAGCCCCAGGGCCGGTACACCTTGCGGTGCAGCAGGCCCTCGGTATGGCCATCGCGCTTGAGGCGGTCGACGATTTTTTTCACATCCTGGGTGTGGCGCTGATCGGCCACCAGCACCGCGTCGGGCGTTTCCACCACCACCAGCCCCTGCACCCCCACGCAAGCGAGCAGGCGCCCGGATGACAGCGCCAGGGTGTTGCAGCTGTCCTGCATCAGCGTGCGCCCCTGCACCACGTTGCCGTCGCCATCCTTGGGCAGGATTTGCCAGAGCGCGTCCCAGGCCCCCACATCGGACCAGCCCGCCGACAACGGCACCACCACGCCCGGTGGCAGGCCTTCTACGGCCTGCGGGCCGGCCAAACGCTCCATCACGGCATAGTCGATGGAATCGCCCGGGCAGGCGCCAAACGCCGCAGCATCCACCCGCAGAAACGACAGGTCAGAGGCGCCGTTGTTCCACGCTGCTTCGCAGGCTGCCAGGATATCGGGACGGCACAGCGCCAGCGCTTTCAGCCAGACCGAGGCCCGCAACACAAACAGCCCGCTGTTCCAGAGGTAATCGCCCGCCTGCAGGTAGCCTGCGGCGGTGGCGAGATCGGGCTTTTCAACAAACCGGGTGATGGCGCGCGCACCGTCTTCGTTCGGCCTGGATGTAGCCGTAGCCCGTCTCGGGCCGGTCCGGGGTGATACCGAAAGTGACGATGGCGCCCTCCTGCGCCAGCCGGGCAGCATGGCGCACGCCCTGCTGGAACACCGCGGGCTGGGTAATGACGTGATCGGCGGGCATGACCAGCAGCACCGGGTCGCCGCCGTCGGACTGCGCCGCCAGCGCCGCGAGCGTGAGCGCCGGCGCGGTGTTGCGGCCCACCGGCTCCAGCACGATGCGGCCAGGCTTGCCGATCAGGCGCAATTGCTCTGCCACCACGAAGCGGTATTCCTCGTTGCACACCACCAGCGGTGGCGCGCTGTCGGCACCGGCCACGCCGTCAAACCGGCGCAGCGTGGCCTGCAGCAGCGAGTCCTCGCCCATGAGCGCGAGCAATTGTTTGGGGTATTTTTCCCGCGACAGCGGCCACAGGCGTGTGCCCGAACCGCCCGACAACACCACCGGCTGGATCAACATGGTTTGCTTGTATCCCGTTTGTCTGCAGACATGGATGCCACCTTCGATCAAACCGGCGCTGCGGGATGATCCGCGCGGCGCGGCGGAAGGCCTGCTGCGCATCCATCTTATGGCATATGCTGCAGGAACCACGCTGCGAAATTGCCATGGCCCCGGCAGCACGGCACACCCGCCCGCTTGGTGGCCCCGCCCTGCCATCGCGCCCTCCTCCACCGACGTGGCGATACTCCGAAAAATGGACCCGTTTGCTGTTCTCTTCGTCTGCATGGGCAACATCTGCCGCAGCCCCACGGCCCATGGCGTGTTTCGCCAGCGCGTGGCGCGCGCCGGGCTGGCCGGCCAGGTGCACATCGATTCGGCCGGCACCCACAGCGCCCACCAGGGCGAGCCGCCCGACCCGCGCGCGCAGGCCCAGGCTTTGCTGCGCGGCTATGTGCTGGCCGATCTGCGGTCGCGCCCGATCGCCGATGGCGACTTCCTCCGCTTCGATCTGCTGCTGGCCATGGACCATGACAACCTGGCGGAACTGCGCCGCCGCTGCCCCCCGGAACAGCACCATCGCTTGCGGCGCATGACAGAGTTCTGCCTGCGCAACAGCAGCCCCGTGGTGCCCGACCCCTACTACGGCAACGCACAGGGCTTCGCGCATGTGCTGGACCTGCTGGAAGATGCCGGCGACGGGCTGCTGGCGCATGTGCAGCGGCAACTGAACCCGGCGCCTTGAGCCCCTCGGCGAAGGGCCGTGGCGCGATCAGGCCAGCTGCGCGCGCATGGCGTCGATCACGCCTTGGTAATCGGGCTTGCCGAAGATGGCACTGCCCGCGACAAAGGTGTCCGCGCCCGCATCGGCCACGCGGCGGATGTTGTCGGTCTTGATGCCGCCATCCACCTCCAGGCGGATGTCCTTGCCGCAGGCGTCGATGCGCTTGCGCACCGCTTCGATCTTGCGCAGCGCCGAGTCAATAAAGCTCTGGCCGCCAAAGCCGGGGTTGACGCTCATGATCAGGATGAGGTCGATATCGTCAATCACCCAGTCCAGCACATCCAGCGGCTCGGCCGGGTTGAACACCAGACCCGGCTTCACGCCCTTGCTCCGGATGGCCTGGATGCTGCGGTGCACATGGCCCGAGGCATCGGGGTGAAAGCTGATGAAATCGGCACCCGCGTCGGCAAACGCGGCGGCCAGGGCATCCACGGGCTGGATCATCAGGTGCACGTCCACCGGCACTGCCACCCCGGCGGCCGTCCTGGCATGCGGCTTGAGCGCCTGGCAGACCATGGGGCCAAAGGTGAGATTGGGCACGTAATGGTTGTCCATCACGTCAAAGTGGATCCAGTCATGACGTTGCGCACTTCTTCGCCCAGGCGGGCAAAATCGGCAGAGAGGATCGAAGGGGCAATGCGAAAAGGTCGGCTCATGGCGCAATTGTCGCAGTTACCATTCGCCCATGCCCAAGTACCAGTTTGATGTGCAAGTACAACCCGAGTACCTGCCGGAGCAGTCCTCCCCGGAGTCCAGCGTCTTCGGCTTTGCCTACACCATCACCATCACGAATGCGGGCGAAACGCCTGCGCAACTGATCTCGCGCCACTGGATCATCAGTGATGCCAGGGGCCATACCGAAGAGGTGAAGGGCCTGGGCGTGGTGGGCCAGCAGCCTCTGCTCAAGCCAGGTCAATCGTTTCAATACACCAGCGGGTGCAGCCTGCGCTCCGCCAGCGGAACCATGCATGGCACATTCCATTGCGTAGCTGTGGACGGTGAGCCGTTCAGCTGCTCGATACCCTTGTTTGTGCTGGAAGCGACGCACCCCGGAGCTTCAAGCCAGCCGATGAGCGCAAGGGTGCTGCATTGAAACGGCCCACCCCCGACCTGGCAAGCCTGCTCGCGGC